>OIZI01000246.1_pt1 | contig 28630 bp, 25 predicted proteins | sample 1588441 | NCBI WGS metagenome assembly OIZI01 (sample SAMN03283284) | human gut metagenome | biome: human-associated habitat; material: feces | host: Homo sapiens | place: Peru | collected 2012 | reverse complement strand
GCAGCTTTTTGCCCACGCGCGGCAGGCGCTCCAAAAGCAGCACGTCCCCGTGCAGCTCTCTGCCGAGCAGCACCGCCGCCACGAGTCCCGCCGCGCCGCCGCCGACGATCACCGTTTTCTTTCTCTCCATCGTTTCCTCCGTTCAATCGGACAGCATGTCCCCGCCGTTTTCAAAAAGCGCTTCCACCGCCGCGCGCAGGGCGGCGTTTTCCGCTTTCTGCAAATGCGGATCGTTTTTCAGCACCCGCTCCGCCGCCGCGCGCGCCCTTTGCAGCGTCTCCATGTCCCGCGAGAGCCGCGCTATGCGCATCTGCGGGAGCGCCCCGTGCTGGCGGTCGCCGAAAAAGTCGCCGGGGCCGCGCATTTCGAAATCCTCTTCGGCAATTTTGAAGCCGTCGGCGGTGCTGCACATGGTCGCAAGCCGCCTTCTCGCTTCCTCGTTTTCGGCGTCGGAAATGAGCACACAGTCGGACGCCGCCTTGCCGCGTCCGACGCGCCCGCGCAGCTGGTGCAGCTGCGACAGGCCGAAGCGGTCGGCATCCTCGATCACCATGAGCGTCGCGTTCGGCACGTCGACGCCGACCTCGATCACCACTGTCGCCACCAGCACCTTCACCTCGCCCGCCGCAAACGCCGCCATCGCCGCTTCCTTGTCCTTTGCGGACATCTGCCCGTGCAGCAGCGCGACGGGAATGTCCCGCAGCGCGCCGCTTTTGAGCATTTTATAATACGACACCGCGTCGACGGCGTCGCTTTCCTCGCTTTTTTCCACCAGCGGGCACACAACATACGCCTGCTGTCCCGCCGCAGCCTTTTTGCGGATATAGGCATACACCCGCTCGCGCAGCGCCGTGCCGACCGCAAAGGTCTTGACGGGCTGCCGCCCCGCGGGGCGTTCGTTCAGAACCGATACATCCATGTCGCCGAACAGGAACATCGCCAGCGTGCGCGGGATGGGGGTGGCGGACATGATGAGCAGATGCGGATGGACGCCCTTTTCCGCAAGCGTCGTCCGCTGCTGCACGCCGAAACGGTGCTGCTCGTCGGTGATGACAAGCCCGAGATCGGAAAACCGCACCGTGTCCGACAAAAGCGCGTGCGTGCCCACGACGATGTCGGCGCTGCCGTCCGCAATCGCGGCAAGTGCCGCGCGCTTCTCGGCAGCGGGCAGTCCGCCGATCAAAAGCACCACCCGCGCGCTGTCGCCGAGCATATGCCGCAGCGTCTGCGCGTGCTGCTGTGCCAAAAGCGCCGTCGGCGCCATGAACGCACACTGCCACCCGCTTTGCACCGCCGACAGCATCAGCGACGCCGCAACGGCGGTCTTGCCGCTGCCGACATCGCCCTGGATAAGGCGGGACATCGGCTTGCCGCTTTGCATATCCCGCACGCCGTCCGCGATCGCGCGTTTTTGCGCGCCCGTGAGCGCAAACGGCAGCATGCCCTCAAAAGCGGCGGACGCGTCCGCCGTCAGCACCCTGCCGCCGACGGCGCGCAGCTGCGCGCGCCTGCCGAGCAGTCCCAACTCGAACAGATACAGCTCGTCGAAAATGAGCCGTTCTCTTGCCTTTTTGAGCGCTTCCCCGCTCTCGGGGAAATGGATGTTGTGCAGCGCAAAGCGCGCGGTGCACAGCATGAGCCGCGCCCGCTCCTCCTCGGAAACCAGCTCGGTCTGCGGCGTTTTGTCATATTCCGCCAGCGCCGCCTTCATGTGCCGCTCGGTGATGTGGCTGGACAGTCCCGCCGTCTGCGGATAAATGGGGCGGATATACCCGCCCTCGGCGGGGGACTTTATCTGCGGCGCGAACATCTGAAACCCGCTGCGCGTGCGGGTCACCGCGCCGAAGAACAAAAACGTCTCCCCCGCGCGCAGGCGCGCCGCCGTATAGCCCGCGTTGAACAGCGTGACGGTGAACAGACACACCCCGTCGCTTGCCGCAACGCTGTACATCATGCCGCCCTTTTGCATCGGGCGCTTTTGCAGGTCGCCGACGATCTTTGCCCGCACGCAGCAGGGCGCGCCCGCCGGCGCCGTCGGCACGGTTACCTGCTTTGACCAGTCCTCATAGGTGCGGGGGTACAGCCGCAAAAGCTCACCCACGGTCGTAACCCCGAGCCTTGCATATTGCTCCGCCCTGCGGCTGCCGACGCCGGCAAGCGCCGTGATGCTCTTTTCCGTCATACCTGTCCCCCCCTTTTTTTCTTACTGTCGTCCGTACACATGAAAAAAGCGACGCCCTCTGTGGGCGTCGCTTTCTCGTGCCTTATTTTGCGTAATCCACAGCGCGGTTTTCGCGGATGAGATTGACCTTGATCTGACCGGGATAATCCATGTTCTCCTCGATCTTTTTGGCAATATCCCGCGCGAGAATGACCATCTGATCGTCGTTGACCGCTTCCGGACGCACCAGAATGCGGATCTCACGTCCCGCCTGAATGGCAAAGGAGCGCTCCACGCCCTCAAACTCGTTGGCAAGCTCTTCGAGCTTTTCAAGACGCTTGATGTAGTTCTCCAAATTCTCACGCCGTGCGCCGGGGCGCGCCGCCGAAATGGCGTCCGCCGCCTGCACCAGGCAGGCAACCACCGTCGTGGCTTCCACGTCGCCGTGGTGCGCCTGGATGGCATGCACCACCGCTTCGTTTTCCTTATACTTGCGGGCGATGTCCACGCCGATCTCGACGTGCGAGCCTTCGACCTCGTGATCCACCGCCTTGCCGATGTCATGCAGAAGACCTGCGCGCCGCGCCACGGTCGGGTCGATGCCCAGCTCGCTCGCCATCATGCCGGACAGGAAAGCGACTTCCATCGAATGGTCAAGCACATTCTGTCCGTAGCTGGTGCGATAGTGCAGTCTGCCCAAAAGGCGCATGATCTCGGGATGGATGCCGTGCAGTCCCGTTTCCAGCACCGCGCGTTCGCCCTCCGCCTTGATGGTCGCCTCGACCTCGCGGCGGGATTTTTCCACCATTTCCTCGATGCGCGCCGGATGGATGCGCCCATCGGTGATGAGCCGCTCCAGCGACAGACGGGCGATTTCCCGCCGCACCGGGTCAAAGCACGAAAGCGTGATGGCTTCCGGCGTGTCGTCAATGATAAGGTCAACGCCCGTCATCGTCTCGATGGCACGGATGTTGCGTCCCTCTCTGCCGATGATGCGGCCCTTCATTTCGTCGCTCGGCAGCGGTACGACCGACACGGTGGACTCCGCCACCTGGTCGGCGGCAACGCGCTGAATGGCGTGCGAAATGATGAACCGCGCCTTCTGATCGGCTTCTTCCTTGAGCTGATTTTCGATCTCCAGAATTTTCAGCGCCTTGTCGTGCGTCAATTCGTCGGTGAGCTGCGACAGGAGATATTCTCTCGCCTGCTCCTTTGTGAGACCGGAAATGCGCTCTAACATCTCAAACTGGCTCTTTTTGAGATCGTTGACATCCCGCAGGCGGTCGTCGATCTCCTTTTGCTTCTTTGTGAGAGCTTCCTCTTTTTTCTCGCAGTTTTCAACCTTGCGATCCAGCGCCTCTTCCTTTTGCTGCACGTGACGTTCCTGACGCTGCACCTCAACGCGGCGATCCTTGAGCTCCCGCTCCGCCTCGTTGCGATAGCGATGGATTTCGTCCTTTGCTTCCAAAAGCGCTTCTTTTTTCTTTTGCTCTGCTGCGCGGGCTGCTTCCTTGCGGATGCGGTCCGCTTCCGCCTCGGCAGAACCGATGGCGGCTTCCGCTTCTTTTTTGCGATGCGCAATGCCTGCCTTGAATGCGACGAACGCGGCAACCGCCGCGCCGACGGCGAGACCGCCGACACACATCAAAACGGCAATCAGCATACTGATCTGCGGCAAATTCATGCACCTCCTGCTGTTTTTGGGGAATGCGCGAACAGCAGAAGACAGACGCTTCCTGTCGGAATTTACTCATAACATATTCAAAAATACTTATGAAAATCCGCAAAATGCGGAGAAAACCGGAAAGAAGAAATCTATCTTCTGTGTCCAAAGCCGTCAAAACGGCGTAAAACTTTTTATATACAGTAGAGACAGGCACAAAAGGCGCTCTCTCCGATATATATAAACGGTCGTTTGTCGGCACTGCGACAAAACGATACCACCTACACTATACCGCATTTTGTGCAATTTGTCAAGAAAAAGAAACCGCAAACGAGGGGCTTGCAAGGCGGCGGATTTTATGGTATTCTGTCAGTATGAAAGATCTACATCCGATTATTGCCGAAAATCTGGCCTTGCTGCGCAAGAGCAGCGGTCTCACACAGGCACAGCTCGCCGAGCGGCTGGGGTATTCCGACAAGGCGGTCTCCCGCTGGGAAAAAGGGGACGCGCTGCCGGACATCAACGTGCTGTATGAGCTGTGCGACTTCTACGGCATCCGCATGGACACGCTGCTGGAAAAGGGCGGCGGACAGGATGCGCGCCAGGTGCGCACCAAGGACTCCATGCAGTATTCCGTCGTCGTCTGCCTTTTGTCGGTCGCCATCGTGTGGCTCATCGCGACCGTCTTTTTCGTGTACCTCAACACCAAAAGCGGCTTCAACTTCTGGCAGGCGTTTGTGTGGGCGATCCCCGTGTCCTGCCTTGTGGTGCTGCGCATGAACCGTCGGTTCCGCAGCCGCGTTCTGGTGTTTATCACGGTGTCGCTGTTTGTGTGGACGCTGCTCACGGCGGTGTATCTGCAATTTTTGCAGTATAACATTTGGCTTGTGTATCTGATCGGCGTGCCGGTGCAGATCATCTGCATCCTGTGGCTGTTCATCAGACACTATAAATGAGTTTTCTCCGGCATTGCCGTTGAAAAATAAAATCATGAAAACGAGGAGAGGAATTTTATGAAGTATTGCACCCATTGCGGCAAGGAAATTGACGACGCCGCCGTCATCTGCGTCCACTGCGGCGCAGCCGTCGCCCCCATGCAGCAGCCGACCGTCCCTGCGACGGACGACGCGCCGAGCGGCGGGTTTGCGGTTCTCGGCTTTTTCTTCCCGATCATCGGTCTCATCCTGTATCTCTGCTGGAAGGACCAGCAGCCGCTCAAGGCGAAAAGCTGCGGCAAGGGCGCGCTGATCGGTGTGATCGTTGCGGTCGCTCTGTCCATTCTCAGCGCCATCTTCGTCAGCATCTTCGCCGTCGGCGTCATCGGCGCTCTCGGCAGCTACGGCGCCTAAAAAGAAGTACCATACGGAAAGGGAGCGCTTGCGCTCCCTTTCTTACAGGAGAAAACGATGGAAGAAAAAAGAGAGCGCATTGTCTTTTTGGATCTTTTGCGCATCACGGCAATCTTCGCCATGGTGCTTTTGCATGTTGTCGCCGGCGATTTTCTCGGCAAGGACAGCGTCTGGCGCACGGCGGCGCCGAACACCGCCGCATGGCAGGTTTTCAATGCCTATGACTGCCTGGTGCGGTTCTGCGTGCCGATCTTTTGCATGATCTCCGGCATTTTGTTTCTCGATCCCGCGCGCGACATGCCGATCAAAAAGCTTTTCACCAAAAACATCCGCCGCATCGTGCTGGCGTTCCTTTTCTGGTCGCCGGTGTATGCACTGCTGGGTGCGCTGCTGCGCAGCGAGGGCTTCGGGCTTTCGGTCATTGTCGACATGGTCAAGCGCACCGTTTTCGGGCACTATCACCTGTGGTTCCTTTTGATGCTGCTCGGGTTCTATCTCGTTGTCCCGCTGCTGCGCAAAATCACGGCGGACAAGCGGCTGACGGAATATTTCCTCATTCTCACCTTTGTTTTCACATTCCTGCAAAACGCGCTGCTGCTCATCCCGCCGTTTCGCAACGTCATCGACATTCAGGCGGGGAAAATGTCGCTGTATATGGTGACGGGCTTTGTGGGCTATTTTGTGCTCGGCAGCTATCTCTATCGCTATCCGCCGCGCACGGCGGTGCGCCACGGCATCTATCTGCTCGGCGTCCTGTCCTTTGTCGGCACGGCGGCGGCAAGCGGCGTCATTTCGTTCCTTTCGGGCAAGCCGAACAGCGAGCTTTACGGCTATCTGCTGCCGAACGTGCTGTTTGAAGCGGCGGCGGTCTACCTGTTCTTTGCGACGCATTTCGGCAGCCGCACCTTCTCCCCGCGCGCGGTCGCGCGCATCGGGACGCTGTCCTCGTGCTGCTTCGGCATCTATCTTGTGCACGATCTTCTGAACATGCTGCTGCACAGGCTGCACATCCTGCCCGTGTTTTTGCCCGTCCTGTCGGTGCCGGTGCTGGCGGCGGCGGTATTTGCGGCAAGTTTTGCCATCACATGGCTGTTACGCAAGATCCCGCTGTTCAAAAACTATCTCACATAAAAAACGGCAACAAAAAAACGCGTCGCTGTGCGACGCGTTTTTTGTTTTATTCTTCAATCATGCGCACAAGCTGCCGTCCGACGCTGCACATGAAACGTGCCGCTTCCGCGTGCAGCGGCTGCGGAAAAGGCACCAGGAAATTGTCCGCCTCAAAGGTGAAATCGCCCGCATAGCCGATGTCCGAAAGCGCCGCCGTGAACGCGGCAAAGTCGAACTTGCGGGTGAAGGGCAGCATGTGATCGTCGCCGTGCAGATCGTTGTCGTGCACATGCAGCGCCTGCAGCCGCTTTTTGCCGAGCGTTCTGACAAAATGCGGCAGATCCTCATCGGTCAGCCCCGCGTGCCCGATGTCAAGGCAGGCGACCACAAACGGGCTGTCCACCGCGTCGAGATAGGCACAGAATTCCTCGGGGCGGGAGCAGGTGCTGTCGATGATGCGCCCCGCCGCCTTATTATACTGCCACATGTTCTCGCACGCCACCTTGATCCCGAACTGCTCACAATACGGCACCAGCGTGCGATAGAACTCCACATTCATGTCGAAAAGCGCTTCCTTGCAGGTCGTATACGGCAGATGCTGCTTCGGGTGCACAACGATGGTCTTTGCACCGAGCATCGCCGCCGCCTCGATGCTGCGCACGATGGCGTCAAAGCGACGCCTGTCGTCGCTCTCGTCGCCCGTGCTGGATGCAAACGGTGCATGCGCCTGGTTGCACACGATGCCGCACGCATCCGCCGTCTCGCGCAGCGAGCGGACATAGTCCCGCCAGCCGTCACCGTTCATCGGATAGTCCTTGTTGCCGAACATCTCAAAAAAGCTCATGTCGAAGGCATCAAAGCCCGCCGCCTTGATCATGCGGATGGCTTCTTTGTCACCGTAGACCCTGCCGAAAAAATCCGTTTGCGTGGATAACAGCATAAAAACACCTCATTTCACGATGTCGCCGACACCGTCCAGAATGTATTTCGGGCGATAGGGGAAGCTGCCCACTTCCTCGCGCGATGTGCAGCCGGACAGCACCAGCACCGTATCCAGACCCGTTTCGATGCCCGCGATGATGTCGGTGTCCATGCGGTCGCCGATCATGACGGCATCCGCCGAGTGCACGCCGAGCAGCTTCAGCCCCGTGCGCATCATGAGCGGATTGGGCTTGCCGACAAAATAGGCGGATCTGCCGGTCGCAAGCTCGATCGGCGCGATCCAGGCGCGGCAGGCGGGCATGATGCCCTGCTCGGTCGGACCGGTGAGGTCGGTGTTGGTGCCGATGAGCTTGGCGCCGTTTTGCACCAGCTTCACCGCGTGCAGCACGCTTTCATAGGTGTAGTTCGATGTCTCTCCCACGATCACATAGTCGGGGTTGACGTCGTTCATGGTGATGCCCGCCTCATACAGTGCGTTCACCAGTCCCGGCGCGCCGATGACATAGGCGCTGCCGCCCGGCGCCTGGTTGCTGATGAATTTCGCCGTTGCCAGCGCACTGGTATAAAAATGCTTTTCGCTGACCTCAAGCCCCATGCGCGCCAGCTTTTGCTGCAATTCGCGCGGCGAGCGCTCGCTGGAGTTGGTCAGAAACAAAAATTCCTTGTCGTTGTCATACAGCCACGCCACAAATTCCTTGACCCCCGGCAGAATGCGGTTGCCGTGATAGATGACGCCGTCCATATCGCAGATAAAGCCGAGCTTGCTGCGTAAGTTTTCCATGCATCGTCCCCCTTTGTCCATATGCATCATGATACCACATCTCCCGCAAAATGGCAAGAAAAAACGCAGTAAAGCTCTCGCTTTACTGCGTTTTGCATATGCTCTTTACCCGATCACATAGACGTTCATCGTGCGTCTGCCGAACTTGGTGCATTCGCCGTAGGTGTCGAAATAGAGATCGACCAGCAGCTTGCCGCTGCGCACACCGCCGCCGGTGTCGCCCGCGATGGCATAGCCATACACCCACTTGCCGTCCTCGGAGACGATCCACAGCTTTGTGCCGTAGGGGATGACGCGCGGATTCACCGCCACAATGCCGACCTGTGCACGGTAGCCGCAGGACGTGTGTGTGCCGGAGTCGCCGCGATCGCTCGTATAGGCGGTCGCCTTGCCCGTCAGCTTCTTCTTGAAATTCAGCGGCTGTCCCGCGCCGTCCAGCGCGATGGCAAACGGCGCTTCGGAAACGACCGCGCCGACCTTTGTGCCCTTGAGCACCACCTTCGACACCGGCGCCTTGGTGACTTCCTCGCTCACCTTGACGGTGGAAACCACCTTACCGTTTTCGATGCAGTCGCGATAGGTGATGGTCTTGACGCCCTTGACGCCCTGACGGCTCACCTTGGACGCACCCTGGCGCAGCTCATTTGTATACTTCACCTCGGTGGCGAAAGCGATCGCCTGGGTCTTCGTGTATTCCTTATAGGTGACCCGCGTCACCTCGACCGACAGCCCGTCGGTCGCATACTGCGTGTCGGCGACATTCAGCCGATCCTCGGCGCCAAGCGTCACGTCCGCGGCCTCAAGCGCGTCCGCCACCGTCTCCCCTGCCTCAAGGCAGAGAACCTCCGTGTTGTCGTCCGCCGTGACGGCCACATTGTTCAAAACTGTCGGCTCGCCGGCATAGACCGCTGTCTTTTGTACCGTCGCCGCGTCCATCGCCTCAAGGTTGCTTTCGAGCAGCTTGAAGGTGCAGCGCACCACCGTCGCCGCGCCGATCGTCTCGGCGTCCGCCTCGGCGGTCACCGGCACGCCGAGCAGCGTTCCCGCCGTCACCGCCGCCAGCAGCGCCAGCGCGAGGAAACGGTCGCCGCACAGTCTTTTAATGCGTCCTGCACACTGTGCCGCTTTGTTCAGTATCTTTTCCATTGCGTGTCAATTCCTTTCTGTCATCCGCGATCCCAAATGGATCTTCCCGAAATTTCCAAAGGATAAAAATAGTCTGCCGTGAACTGTATGAAAATATACAAATTCCGGCATGTCACAGCATGTAACAAAAGCGAATGACGCGTGGTTGTGAACACGTTCAGTATTATACGCACCAAAAATCCACTTGTCAAACGGCGTTTTTCTGTGGAAACTTGTGCAACATGTCCAAAAGTCGCCGCCGTATGCCGTCGAAAGAAGGAAAGAAACGGTTTTTTACGCAGTGCCACCGCTTGACGCAAACTTGACAATTCAAACGCCGTTTTACAAACAAGACAGGCGTTTGAACAGACTTTTTACAAATTTTGTCCGATCTTTTGGGACAAAAAAAGACAGAATTTACCAAATATGGGGGCAAAAACGGGATTTCCGATTTTTGCCCGAAACTTTGTGCAACCAACCAAAAGCGCCCTGACAACCGCCGCTAACCTGCATCGAATAACGATAAATCCGCAGAAAAATTCCACGATCTTCCTTTTCTCACGCTGAAATTCATGCATATTTCATTATTTTATATTATAAATATACATTTTCAACGAGAATTACCAGTTTTGAACAACCGCGCTTTACTGCTTTTTATGTAAAATTTTTTCTGCCCGCACCGATCGCCCGCATTTTCGACGCGCTTTGTGCGGACAATTCTTGTCAACTCCTATATAATAAGGATAATAGAGACAAAGCCATCAGTGGTGCAATAGCTTTTTTCGGCAAACGCTGTTTGCCGAAAATCTTCGACCCGAAACGAGAAGATTATTTCGTTTCGGAAGTCGAAGAACGCAGACATGCTCTGTGTATTGCAAGTGACGAGACAGACAAAACGGGAAAATATTCCGTTTGGGGAACGGTTGCACCCCTGATTGGTTTGTCTGCGTTCGTGTCGAAAAAAGACTTGACAAACCATGCGGCATGCTGTATAATGTGTAAAGTGTTTTTCTTTACAGGTTAAAGGAGGCAGCGACCATGTCCAAAAATATGGAGATTTCCTTTTTGCTGGACTTCTACGGCGACATGCTCACCGAGAAGCAGCGCAGCATGGTAGACTACTATTATAATGAGGATCTGTCGCTGGCGGAAATTGCGGAAAACGAAGGCATCACGAGACAGGGCGTGCGCGATTCCATCAAACGTGCGGAAGCGCAGCTTCTCGAAATGGAGGAGCGGCTGGCGCTGGCGGCGCGGTTTCGTCGGATGCAGGAGGAGCTGCTGACGGTGCAGGAAAATGCGCGGACGCTGCGTGCGGTGAACGACCGCAACGGGCGCATCCCCGAAATCGAGGAGTGTGCGGCGAAGATCGCCGCTGCCGCCGACCGTATGGCAGAAGCGTGATTTCGAAAGGGTGAAAGCATGGCATTCGAAGGATTGTCCGACAAACTGGCTGCTTCGTTCAAAAAGCTGCGTTCCCGCGGCAGACTGACCGAGGCGGATGTGCGCGACGCCATGCGGGAAGTGCGCCTGGCACTGCTCGAGGCGGATGTCAGCTTCAAGGTCGCCAAGGATTTCACCGCGCGCGTCACCGAACGCGCCGTCGGCGAAAAGGTGATGGAGAGCCTGACCCCCGCGCAAATGGTCATCAAGATCGTGAACGAGGAGCTGACCGCGCTCATGGGCGGGCAGACCGCGCGTCTCGCGACCGCCAATCATCCGCCTTGCGTGGTGCTTTTGTGCGGTCTGCAGGGATCGGGCAAGACCACTCACGCCGGCAAGCTGGCGAAAATGCTCAAAGGGCAGGGGCGGCGACCGCTTTTGGTCGCCTGCGACATCTACCGTCCCGCCGCCATTGATCAGCTGAAATCCGTCGGTGCGCGCGCAGGCGTGCCGGTTTTCGAGGAAGGCGCAATCGACCCCGTGCGCATTGCAAAAGACGCCATTGCGCACGCGAAGGATCACGGCAACGACTATGTCCTTTTGGACACTGCAGGCCGTCTGCATATCGACACGCAGCTCATGGATGAGCTGAAGGCCATAAAGGACGCGACAAAGCCGCAGGAGATCCTGCTGGTGGTGGACGCCATGACCGGTCAGGATGCCGTCAACGTCGCCACCGCGTTCAACGATGCACTCGGCATCGACGGCGTGATGCTCACCAAGCTGGACGGCGACACGCGCGGCGGCGCGGCGCTGTCGGTGCGTGCCGTGACCGGCAAGCCGATAAAGTTTGTCGGCGTCGGTGAAAAGCTCGAGGACATCGAGGTGTTTCACCCCGACCGCATGGCATCCCGCATCCTCGGCATGGGCGATGTGCTCTCGCTGGTGGAAAAGGCGCAGCAGCAGGTGGACGAAAAGGAAGCCGAGGCGCTGGCGAAAAAGCTGCGGGAGGATCGGTTCGATCTCAACGACATGCTGGATCAGTTCCGCCAGATCCAAAAGATGGGCGATCTCAAAAGCATGCTCGGCATGATCCCCGGTATCGGCAAGCAGCTCAAAGACGTCGACATCGACCCGCGGCAATTTGCACGCGTCGAGGCGATCATTCTCAGCATGACGGCAAAGGAGCGCGAAAATCCGTCCGTTTTCAACCCCTCCCGCAAGCGGCGTGTCGCGGCGGGCAGCGGCTGCAAGGTGGAGGATGTCAACCGCCTTTTGAAGCAATATGACAGTATGCGTCAGCTCATGAAGCAGTTTAAAAAGCAGGCAAAGGGCGGCAAGCGAGGCTTCGGTGGTATGCGTATGCCGGGCGGGCTTGGCGGCTTCGGCGGCAAGGGCTTCGGTTTTTGAATTCATCCGGCATGACCGGTTGAAGATATATACACATCAGTAATGAATTTTTGGAGGTTCTCAGTATGGCAGTAAAAATCCGTTTGCGCCGCATCGGCGCGAAGAAAGCACCGTTCTACCGTGTGGTTGTGGCGGACTCCCGTTATCCGCGTGACGGCCGCTTTATCGAAAAGCTCGGCACCTATGATCCGCTGGCGGAGCCGCCGGCAATCAACATCGATGTCGACAAGGCAAAGCAGTGGATCGCCAACGGCGCGCAGCCGACCGACACGGTCCGTGCATTGCTGAAAAAGGTCGGCGTCGAGAAGTAATTGCTTGTGACTGCACGCCGGAAAGGATAATGCGCGAATGAAAGAGCTTTTGATGACCATTGCGCAGGGTTTGGTTGAAAATCCGGACGCTGTCACAGTGGAGCAGGACGCACCGGCAGAGGACGGCACCATTGTGTTTCATCTGCACGTTGCGCAGGAAGACATGGGCCGCGTGATCGGCAAACAGGGCCGCATTGCCAAAGCGATGCGCACGGTGGTGCGCGCCGCGGCAACGCGTCAGGATGTCAAGGTCGCGGTCGAGATCGACTAATGCAAAAAAAGAAGGGGTGTCGCGCGACGCCCCTTCTTTCACTGTAAGGAGAAAACTATGGCAAAAGCGGCATTTTTGGAGATCGGCGAGGTGGTCGGCACGCACGGCATCGCCGGTGAGATGCGGGTGCAGCCGTGGTGCGACAGCGCCGCTGCCTTCTGCAAGCTGTCGGTGCTGTATGCCGACGCGGCGGGAAAACAACAATTTGCGGTGAAAAGCCGCCCGCACAAAAACATCGTGCTGATGAAAGCGGCAGGCGTCGACACCGTGCAGGAAGCGGCGACCTGGCGCGGCAGGCGGCTTTTTGCCGCCAGAGCGGACATGCCGCTGCCCGACGGGCGGTATTTCATCTGTGATCTCATCGGCTGCGCCGTCTCCGACGCGGACACGGGCGAGGTCTATGGGCACATCACCGCCGTCAGCAACAACGGGGCAGGCGACATCTATCACATGCAGAAAGCGGACGGCACGTTGGTGCTCATCCCCGCCATCCCCGCCATCGTCGTCGCGGTGGACACCGACGCGGAGAGCGTGCGCATCCGCCCCATGAAAGGATTGTTTGACGCGTGAGATTTGACATTTTGACGCTGTTCCCCGAGATGTGCGACGCGGTGCTGGAAACCAGCATCATCGGCAGGGCGCAGAAAAAGGGCGCGATTGAGGCGCACTGTCACCAGATCCGCACCTATACGCAAAATCGGCAGATGCAGGTCGATGACTATCCTTACGGCGGCGGCAAAGGGCTTGTCATGTTTGCCCAGCCGATCGCCGACTGTTTTCGCGCCGTCTGCGAGGAGCTGGGGCACCGTCCGCACTTCATCTATATGTCCCCGCAGGGCAAAACGCTCACGCAAAAGCGCGCCGTCGAGCTGTCCGAACTTCCGGAGATCTGCATTTTGTGCGGACACTATGAGGGCGTGGACGAGCGCGTGCTGGAAGCGCTGGTGGACGAACAGATCTCGGTCGGCGATTATGTGCTGACGGGCGGTGAGCTGCCCGCGCTGACGCTGGTCGACTGTGTCGCCCGCATGGTACCGGGCGTGCTGGCGGACGCGGAGTGCTACACAGAGGAGAGCCACTTTGCGGGGCTGCTCGAATACCCGCAGTATACCCGCCCCGCCGTTTGGGAGGGGCGCGAGATCCCCGAGATCCTCACGACGGGACACCACGAAAACATCCGCCGCTGGCGGCGCGAGCAGGCGCTGTTGCGCACGGCGCGGCTGCGGCCGGACATGCTGGCAGGCGCTCAGCTCACCGAAAAGGACAGGGATTTTCTGCGACAAAACGGTTTTTCCCTCGACTGACACACCGCTTTTTCGACAGATGCCGTTTCGTGAGTGCCAAAAGTTTTCCACATTTTATGGCAAAAATCACAAATCGAAATTTTTCATTTCGCCAAAAATCGGTCACAAAACCGAAATTGCACAAAACGCATTGACGAAGCATAAAAATGTGGTATACTAATGGCAGTAATGCGTGGTATATTTTTCTTTCCGATATTGAAAAGGGGCGTCTGATTATGTGTGTTAAAGATGTAGTGGTGCAGAACCAGGTTGGTCTTCACGCGCGTCCTGCGACTTTCTTCATTCAGAAAGCCAACGGCTATAAGTCGTCCATCTGGGTGGAAAAAGAGGATCGCCGCGTCAACGCGAAGAGTCTGCTCGGCGTTTTGTCGCTGGGCATTGTGGGCGGAACGACCATCCGCATCATCGCCGACGGCGCTGACGAGGAAGCCGCTGTGAAGGGGCTTGTCGATCTGGTGGAGTCCGGTTTTTCCGAATAATCGCTTGAAACTGCAGCGCGCAGCCTTTCGGCTGCGCGTTTTTCTTTGGAGGACGCTATGGAAATTTTCGATTCTCACGCGCACTATAACGACGCCGCCTTTGACGCAGACCGCGACGCGGTGCTGGCGGAACTGCCCGCAAAGGGCGTCGTCGGCGTTATCAACGCGGCGGACAGCCTTTCGAGCATCCCTGCGTGTCTTGCCCTTGCCGTGCGGTATCCGTTTGTGTTTGCCGCTGTCGGCGTGCATCCCGAGGCGGCGGCGACGGTGAACGCAGCGACGCTGCCGCAGGCACTTTTGCCGTTTTTGTCCGAAAAAAAGGTGGTGGCGATCGGCGAGATCGGGCTTGACTATCACTATGAGGACGCCTGCCCGCGCGAACAGCAGCTGGCGGTTTTTGAGGCGCAGCTGCAATTTGCCGTCGAACGGGATCTCCCCGTCATTGTGCACGACCGCGACGCCCACGCCGACACCCTGCAGCTGCTCACGCGCTATCGTCCGCGCGGCGTGGTGCACTGCTTTTCGGGCAGTGTCGAGATGCTCCGTGAGGTCACGGCGCTCGGCATGTATATCGGGCTCGGCGGCGCGGTCACGTTCAAAAACGCCAAAAAGCCGCTCGCAGCGGCTGCGGCCGTGCCCGCCGACCGTCTGCTGGTCGAAACGGACGCACCGTATATGGCGCCGACGCCCCATCGCGGCGAGCGGTGCAACTCGGCGATGATCGCCCATGTGCTGGAAACGATCGCGGCGGTGCGCGGCGTTTCCGCCGACGCGCTCGCAGCGCAGACCGCGCAGAATGTGCGCACGCTGTTTCGCATCTGACAAAAGGAAAATGCGGGAAACTGATTTTCAGTTTCCCGCATTTTTTTGCAGTCTTTCCGCAAGCACCTTGTCCGGCGTGACAAACAGTGTGCGGTTTTTTTCAAAAATGACAAACCCCGGCTTTGCGCCCGACGGCTTGTGCACATGCCGTACCTCCGTGAAGTCCACCGGCACCTGTCCCGAGGACGCCGCGCCCGAATGGAGCGCCGCCAGCATCGCCGCCTGCCGCACCGACTGTTCGGGCGGCGTTTCGCCGTTTGTGACAAGAATGACGTGCGAGCCGGGGATATTCTTCGTGTGCAGCCAAATATCGCTGCCGCGCGCATCCTTGGTGAGACGGTCGTTCTGCACGTTGTTGCGCCCGACCAAAACGGTGAACCCGTCGTCGGTCACAAAGGCTTTCGGCGCAAGCGTCGGCGTTTTGCGCTTTGCACCGCGCGGCGCCTTGACATAGCCGCCCGCTTCCAGCTCGGCGTGCAGTGCGGCGATTTCCGCCGCGTCGTCGGCGCGGGACAGCGCATCCGCCACCGTTTCAAGATAGGCAAGCTCCGCCTCGCCCTTTTCGATCTGCTCGGCGAGCACGCGTCCCGCCGTCTGCGCCTTGCGGTAGAGCTTATAATACCGCTGGGCATTCCCCGCCGCCGACAGGGCGGGGTCGAGCGGCACGGTCACCGTTTTGCAGTCGGGATCATAATAGTTGACAAGCTGCGCGCTTTCCGCGCCGCGTTCGATGGCATAGATGTTGGCGTTGATGAGATCGGCATAGATGCGATAGGTGTCGCGCTCCCCCGTCGCCGCCAGCTCCTGCCGCTGCTTTGCGAGCTTGCGCTTCAGACGCGCCGTGTCGGTGTGCAGCAGATGCGCGAGCGCCGCCGTGCGCTGCTTTTTGCGCTGTGCCGCGTCCCGCTCGCCATAGAAAGCGTCAAGCGCCGCGCCGAAGCTGTCGAACACTCTGCCCGCCGCCATACCGTATTGCAACAGCGGCAGCGGCGAAAACGCGATCGGCACGCCGTCTTCATACAAAACCAGCGGCTGTCCCGCTGTATAGTCGTCGAAAATTTCCCGCACGCGGGCAAGTCCCGCCGCGAGCTTGTCCCACGCTGCGGCGTCAAGGCGGTCACAGGGCACATCCGCGTCCCCCGCCGCCCGCAGCGCCAATTCGCGGCACAAAACGGGGGCGATCCCCTGCGTCGTCGCCGCCAGTGCCGCCGCCAACGGGCGGGTGTCGGTCTGAAGCAATGCGATCATGTCCGCAGGCGACGTCTTTGAAAGGTCGTGCCGCCCCTCGGGCGGCAGCGGCGGTGCATACGGCACGCCGGGCAAAATCGGGCGCGCCGTCGACATGGCAAGATCCACGCGCCGCAGCGCGTCGAGCACCCTGCCGTCGCTGCCGATCAGGATGATGTTGCTGTATTTTCCCATCATCTCCGCCGCCAGCGTCAGCTGCACCGTGTCGCCCAGCTCGTTCACACATTCAAAATCGAGATACAGCGCCCGCTCCGCACCCTGCTGCCGCACGGCGATCAGCTTGCCGCCCGCCAGATGCTTGCGCAGCAGCATGCAGAACATCGGCGGCTGCGGCGGATTTTCCGCCCGCAGCGCCGTCAGCTGGATGCGCGGCGCGTTCACCTGCGCCGAGAGATACAGGCGATAGCTGCCCTCTCTGCCGTGAAAGCTCATGAAAAGCTCTTCGCGCGAGGGCTGCGAAATTTTGTCCGCGCGCAAGCCCAAAAGCGCTTTTTCGATCTCCCCGCGCAGGCAGGAAAGATACAGTCCGTCCAAAGCCATTGTTTCAACCCTCTGTTACCGTATACGGTGCGGTGTCCGCAAACACCGCCACCGTCAGTGCGGGAAATGCTTCCCGCAGCCATTTTTCCAGTGTATAGATCACCGGCACCTCGGTCGCATAGTGCCCCGCCGCAACGGCGCAAAGCCCCATCTCCCGTGCCGCCAAAAATTCGTGATGCTTCATTTCGCCCGTGACATAGGCGTCGACCCCCGTCGGCAGCGAAAAAACGCCGTCCCCCGCGCCGCCGCCGCAAACGGCGACCGTTTCGACGGTGCCATCTCCGCAAAACGCGACCGATGCGGAAAGCGCCGCCGCCACGTCCTTTGCAAAATCCGCCGCCGTTTTCGCTGTCGGCAGTCTGCCGACGCGCGTCATGCCGTCGGGAAGCGTCGTGACATCGACAAGTCCCAAAAGCGCCGCCAGCGTGTCGTTGACGCCGCCCGCCGCCTTGTCGAGATTGGTGTGCAGCGACAAGACCGACACGCCCTTTGTCAGTGCCGCGACCGCGGGGGTGTCGGGCGTCAGCCGCTTTAGCGGGTGAAAAATCACGGGATGGTGCGTGACAAGGAGCTTTGCACCCCTTTTCGCGGCAAAGTCGATCGCCGCCGCCGTCGCATCCAGTGCGACGCACACCGTGTCCGTCTCCTTATTTCCCGCGTCCGCCAAAAGCCCGACGTTGTCCCAGGCTTCCGCCGTTCCTGCGGGCGCTTTTTTCTCCAAAAAATCGATGATCTCCGCAAGCTTTGTCATATGCACACCCCTTTTCATAATGCCGCCAAACGGTCGGCAATTTCCGCAAGCTGCGGCTCGCCGTGTGCCGCACGCACACGGAGATATGCCGCCGTTTTTTGCCAATAGTCCCGTCCGTCGGGCACAGAGAACGCGCCGCGCCAGAAAAGAAACGGGTCGTCGATCGGCGGCAGATCGGCAAAATGCGCGCACAAAACGACATAGTCATGTCCGTCCCGCACCAGGGTCTCCCTGTCGATCGCAAAGCCGCCCGTCAGCAGAAACGCGTGCAGCACCTCGGCCTTCGACATCGGCTGCAGGATGAGGCGCAGCCGCCCGTCCCGCACCCACGGGGCGGCGGCAAGAATGGCGGCGACGGTCTCGCCGCCCATGCCCGCGATCACGATGTCGTCGACCTCATCGGGCAAAACGGACGAAAGCCCGTCCCCAAGCCGCACCGCGATCTTGTCGGTAAGTCCCGTCGCTTTGACCGTTCTTTCGGCGGATGCGCACGGTCCTTTTCGCAGATCCGACGCGATCGCGAACGGGATGATGCCGCTTTCCACAAGATGTACCGGCAAAAAGGCGTGATCCGTGCCGATGTCGGCAACGCGGCTGCCCTGCCGCACCATGGCGGCAACCGCCGCAAGCCGTTTACTCAGCATATGTCCTCCAACAAAAAGTAAAAGCGGGATCGCCGTAAGGCAATCCCGCTTTCTTTCGGTTTACTTTCCGGCAAGATGAGCGTTGATCTTCTCCACCAGCGTGTCGCAATCGACGCCGTGCACCTCGCACGCCTGCTCCAGCGACTCACCGCGGGAAGCGGGACAGCCGAGACAATGCATCCCCATCTCCAAAAAATACGGAGCGGTGGTGCTGTCCATATCGAGAATATCGCCGATGAGCGTTTCTTTTGTGATCTGCATAGGATGACTTCCTTTCCGTTAAACTGTCTATAGTATACCACACACCCTGCCAAAAATCAAGAAAAAGGCGCCGAAACCGACGCCTTTTTCCGAGCGGACCTGTAAGCCGAGTTCTGTCGTGAACAGTCATCTATCTCGACTGCCTGTTGCCAGACAGCTCAAGCCGCCCGTCGAAGCACATCGGGCAAATGTATCGCTTCTGTCGGCGTTGCTCCGGATAGGGTTTGCAGGGCCGCACCGTCTCCGATGCGCCGGTGAGCTCTTACCTCGCCTTTCCACCCTTACCGCCGCAAAAGCGGCGGCGGTATATCTCTGTTGCACTTTCCCTGAGGTCACCCTCGGCGGCCGTTAGCCGTTATCCCGCCCTGCGGAGCTCGGACTTTCCTCATGCGTTGCCGCACGCGACTGTTCAGTCCGCTCGGTATTCTATTGTAATGCCTCGCCCGACAATTTGTCAAGACAAAATAAAAAAGCACGGTCTGTTGACCATGCCCTTTTGTGTGTTGGCGCCCTCTTATTTTCCCGGGTCGCTTCCGACCGAGTATCTTCAGCGCAAGTGAGCTTAACTGCCGTGTTCGGTATGGGAACGGGTGTACCCTCACCGCCATCAGCACCAACTGTCGTTCCGAATGGAACGTCTAATACTATAGCACACCTTTTTTCAAAATGCAAGTGTTTTTTTCAAAAAAATCAAATTTTTTTGTTTTTTCCAAAAGCAGCGCCCGCACAGGCGTTCCGTCCGCGTCCTTGATCTTCAGCGGCGCGGCAAACAGGAAATAGACCCCGTCGGAAACGGCGTGCAGATCCACACCCTCAAGCAAAAACACATCCCCGCCGAGCAGCTGACGGTGCACGGCGGCGTTGCCCACCGTCTGTCCCTCAACGCCGACAAGCCGCACCTGGCAGTCGGACAGAACGAAAGCGGCGCTTTCGGTGATCTCCACATTACCCTTGAACAGCACCCGCTCGCGCAAGGACGGCTGCAGCCGCTCCGCGTCCGCACCGGTCAGAACGCCGTCCCACGAAACGACCGAGCATTCGCCGATCACGGCGTCAAGCGGCACCTGTGCCGCATCGTCGCCGTCGGCGAGAAAATGGCGCGGCGCGTCAAGGTGCGTGCCGTTGTGCAGACAGGCGTGCAGCACCGACAGATTGCAGATGTCGCCGTCTTCGATGCGCTGCACCGACTCTAATTCCGGCTTCGGGTCACCCGGATAGACCGGCGCACCGAAAAGCTCTCTCGTGATATCCACAACCTTCATGAAAACCACCGCCTTTTTCTACTTTGCTTTATTATATCATCCTTCATCGACATTTTCAAGTCATCAGATAGATCCGCAGCTCCCCGTTTTCGTCGCAGGTGGCAAGAAAGACGTCGGAAAGGTCGATTTTTTCGGCGGCGAGCTTTTCTTTCACCGTTTCCTCGCTGATCCCCACCGAGGAAAGCCGCTCGGAAAGAATTTTTCCGTCCCCCACCACCGCGATCGGCGCGGCGGACGACGTCGGCGCTTTGCCGAGATCCTCGGGCGTTGCGGGACGGCAGCGGTCATACGGCAAAAACGAGATGTCCCCGCACGGTTCAAGGATCGCCAGTTTGATGTCGCTCACCTTGAAATAACCCGCCAGCCGACTGCGGGACAAAAATTCGTCGAGATCGATGTGCCCGCCCTTGAAGCTCTCCCGATGGAACACACCGTCTTCAAGCAGCACCTGCGGCTTGCCGGTCGCAAGATAGCGAAAGCGGCGCGATTTGTCGGTCAGAACGCTCACGAGCAAGGTGAGCAGCGCATACAGCACCATGGCAAGCAGCGGCTTCCAGAATTCTTCCAGCTCCGTCGCCATTTCGGCGGCGATGGAGCCGATGGTGATGCCGTTGATATAGTCAAAAGCGCTCAGCTGCGAGATCTGCCGCTTGCCGTTTAAGCGCATGAGCACAAACAGCACCGCAAACGATCCGACCGCCGTGCAAAACAGTTTCAAAACATCCATGTCCGTTCCCCCTTTTCAAAAAGTATGCCCGAAATTGTTCCCTTTTACCGCAAGATATGCTACTATATAGGAAAAAGGGGGCGACCATATGCTGCAATTCATTTTGGGGCGCGCAGGCAGCGGCAAAACAACAGAGGTGTTTTCCCGCGTCGCGGCGGCGCTCCATGACGGCAAAAGCCCCGTTTTGCTCGTGCCGGAGCAGTTTTCCTTTGAAACGGAGCGTGCGGCGGTGGAGCGATTCGGCATGAAGGATGCCGCGCGCGTGCAGGTACTCAGCTTCACCCGCCTTGCCGAACGCGTTTTGCGGCAGGTGGGCGGCGTTGCCGAACAGGTGATGAGCGACGTCACGCGCACGCTGCTTTTGAGCCGTGCGCTGGAGATCCACACCGCCCCCGAAAACGCCCCCGACGGCGGCGGAGAAAAACCGAACGACACCGCCTACCTGCAGGAGGCGGGCGCGTTTTTTGCCGAATGTCGGCAGTGCGGCGTGTCGCCGCGCCTTTTGACGCTTGCCGCAAAGGACATGGAAAAGGGCAAGCTGCGCGACAGAGTCTCCGATCTTGCCGCACTTTTTGACATCTATGACGGACTGCTTGCCGTCGGCGGCGTCGATGCCGCAGGACGGCTGCAGATGGCGGCGGACCGTCTCCCCGCCGTCACCGTTTTCGACGGCGCGCCGATCTTTGCGGACGGGTTCAAGGGGTTCACGGCACCCGAGCTTGCCATCCTTTCCTGTCTCATGCAAAAGGCGCAGCTCACCGTCACGCTGTGCACCGACCCCGAAGAGGGTGCGCCGCTTTTTGCCCCCGTCGCCGATGTGATGCGCGGGCTGCAGGCGCTTGCGGAAGAGGCGGGCGTCGCGGTGCTGCCGCCCGTCACGCTCACCGAAAACCGACGGGCGCTCACGCCCGCACTGCGGGCGCTGGAGCGCGGCTGCTTTGCGCCGACGCCGACCGTTTTTGACGACGACGCAAAAGAGGTGACCGTCACCCCCTGTCCCGACATTTTCACGGAATGCACCGTCTGCGCCCGCACCGTGCGCCGTCTTCTGCGCGAAGAAGGCTTGCGTGCGCGGGACATCGCGGTGGTGGTGCGCGATCTTTCCGCCTATGACGGCATCCTCGATGCCGCCATGCGCCGCGCCGACGTGCCGTTTTATATGGACACCGCCGCCGACATCTACACGCTGCCGCTGCCGACACTCATGACGGCAGCACTGCACACCGCCGCTTTCGGGTTTTCCACCGAAATTTTGCTGCGTATGCTCAAAACCGGCATTCTCTCCTTTGACGAGACGGAGACGGCGCTGCTCGAAAACTACACCTATACCTGGCGCATCGACGGCGCACGGTGGGAAAAGCCGTTTTCCGCCGACCCGAACGGGCTTTCCGAAAAGTGCCGTTTTGACCGCGAGGGGCTGAAAACGCTCGAAGCGCTGCGGGTGCGGCTCATTGCCCCGCTTCTCGATCTGCGCGATGCGCTGCGCGACAAACCCGACGGCAGAACCTTTGCCTCCGCCGTCTATCGCTATCTCACCGCTGTCGACGCCGCCGACGGGGTGCGGCGACTTTTTGCCGCCCTTTCGGACGACGGCATGCCCGCCGCAGCGGATCTGACCGCCCGCATCTGGGACGAAATGATCGGGCTTCTCGACGAATTTGCGGTGATCTTCGGCAAGGATCATCTGTCCTGCCGCCGCTTTGAGGCGCTGTTTCACATGGCGGCGGGTCTGCTGCGCATGCCCGCGCTGCCGCAAAGCCCCGACGCTGTGCAGATCGGCAGTGCCGACCATGTGCGTCTGTCCTCGCCTGCGGCGGTGCTCATCCTCGGCGCAAACGAGGGCGTTTTCCCCGCCGCGCCCGCCGAAAGTCCTCTTTTCGGCGACCGTGACCGCGAAACGCTGGCAAAAAGCGGCGTGCGCCTTTCCGGCGATCGCCTGCAAAAGGTGAAGGAAGAGCGCCTTTTTGCCTATCTCACGTTGGCAGCGCCCCGCCGTTTCCTTTTTGCGTCCTATCTCACGAGCGGCGCACCGTCCGCCGTCATCGACGCCATCGACACCGTTTTGCCGCGGCACGCCGTCGGATGTGTTGCTGCTCCCGACGGCAGCGACATCGAATCCGCCGCCGAGGGGTTTGACCGCCTTGCCGCCGTGTGGCGGGAGGAAACGCCGCTGCGCGCGACGCTGTCGGCGGCGCTGTGCGACCGCGCGGACTATGCGGCGTTTGCCGCGGGGCTGCAGCGGGTGACGGAAAAAGCCCCCGCCGCCCTCACCCCCGCGCATGCAGAAGCCCTTTTCGGCAGCGATCTGCGCCTGTCCGCCAGCCAGGCGGACACCTTCTATCACTGCCGCTTCAAATATTTCTGTCAATACGGGCTGCACCTCAACACGCGCCGCATCGCCGATGTGGACGCGTCGCTGTTCGGCACGCTGACGCACTATCTGCTGGAAACGCTGCTGCCGCGCTATGCAAAAAGCGGCGCTGCCCCCGATCTTGCCGCGCTGCGCGGCGAGGTGCACGACACCCTCATCGCCTATATCGAGCGCGAAATGGGCGGTCTTGCGGACAAGCCCGCCCGCTTTGCCTATCTTTTGTCGCTCATTGAGCGCACCTGCGTTTCGCTTTTGTGGTTTTCCGCCGCCGAATTGGCGCAAAGCCGCTTTTCCCCCGTTGCCTATGAATTGCAGATCGGCACAGATGCGTTCCCCTCGCCCACCCAGCCGCTTGCAGACGGCGGCAGCGTCCGCCTTGTCGGCAAGATCGACCGCGTCGACGTCTATCGCCGCGGGGACACGGAGTTTCTGCGTGTCATCGACTATAAAACGGGTACAAAGGAATTCCGCCTTTGTGACATTCCCTATGGGCTGAATATGCAGCTGCTTTTGTATCTTTTCGCCCTGTGCGACCGCGCCGTGCCTGCAGGGGCGCTCTATCTCCCCGCAAAGGACATCACCCTCAAAAACGGCAACACACCGCCGGACGCGAGCCGTCTCAAAATGCTGCGCATGAACGGGCCGGTTCTGGCGGATGCGGACGTCATTGACGCGATGGACGCAGGCGGCAGCGGCGTGTTCATCGCCGCCGCGCTTAAGGACGGTGCGGTGAAGTCGGGCAAGAACATTCTGCAGCGCGCGGATTTTGCCGCCGTGCGCGCACTGTGCGACCGTCTGCTGCTGCAGATGGCGGAGACGCTCAAAGCGGGCGACGTTGCCGCCGTGCCGACGGGCGAGGAAAACAAGCTGCCGTGCAGCTATTGCGATTTTTGCGCCGCCTGCGGGCGGGAAGAGGACGGCGATGCCGTCACGGTCTTGACCGAAAAGGACGAAGCCGTTTTGGCGGCACTGCGGGAGGGGGAGAGCGATGGCAAGGACATGGACTGACGCGCAAAAGCACTGCATCGAAGCGACCGACGGCACGCTGCTCGTTTCCGCCGCGGCCGGTTCGGGCAAGACCTCGGTGCTTGTCGAGCGCGTTTTGCGCCGCATCACGACAGGCGGCGACATCGACCGTCTGCTCATCGTCACCTTCACCAAAGCGGCTGCCGCCGAAATGAAGCAGCGCCTGTCGGCGGGGCTTTCCGCCGCCGTCGCCGCATCCCCCGAAAACGCGCATCTTCTGCGGCAGCAGCTGCTGCTCCCCTGTGCGATGATCACCACGATCGACGGCTTTTGCGCCGCCCTTTTGCGGGAGCATTTCGACATTTTGGGGCTGTCGCCGCGCTTTCGCGTGCTGGAAGACACGGCGGGGACGCTCATGAAAAACGAAGCGCTTGAAGAAACGCTCGAACAGTTTTATGCCGCGCGCGACCCCGATTTTCTGGAGCTTTGCGATCTTTTAAACGGCAGACGGGACGATCGCGGCATCAAGGACGCGGTGCTGTCTGCCTATGCCTTTATCAGTGCCGAGGCGTTTCCGCTCACCTGGCTGCGGCAAAGCTGCGGCGCGCTGCCCGACGGCACGGCGCTGTCCGACACGCCGTGGGGCAAAATTCTGCGGCGCTATGCCGCGGAGCAGATCGGCTTTTTTGCCGAACAGATTGAAACCGTCGCCGCGCCGTTTGCGCCGCTGCCCGAAGCGGCGGGATATTATGACCGCCTGATGACCGACGTGCGCCTTTTGGAGCAGTGTGCGCTCGCGCTGTCCGACGCGGACAACGACTGGGATCGCTGCATCTATCTGCTCGGTGCCGCCGTGCCGGGGCGGCTGCCTGCGGCAAAGGGGCTGGACACAGAATGCGCCGACGCCGTGAAAGCGGCATACAGCACGCTGCGCGACGCCATCCGCAAAAAGCTTTTGCCGCTTTTCGGTGAAAGCGAAGCGGCGGCGCGCGCGGACATCGCGGCAACGCTGCCGCGCCTTGCTGCTTTTTGTGCGCTTGTCGAGGCGTTCGACAGCCGCTATCTTGCGAAAAAGACCGCAGACGGCGCGGTGGATTTTTCCGATCTTGAGCACCTTTCCCTGCGCCTTTTGTGCGACGAAAACGGCGCGCCGACCCCGCTTGCAAAGGAGATCGGCGCGCGCTTTGACGAAATTCTCGTCGACGAATATCAGGACACCAACCACGTGCAGGACACGCTGTTTTCCATGCTGTCCAAAGGCGGCACGCCGCTTTTCATGGTGGGCGATGTCAAGCAGAGCATCTATGGCTTTCGGCAGGCGATGCCCGCAATTTTCATGCAGAAAAAGGCGGCGTTTGCGCCCTTTGACGGGGTGCACTATCCCGCCGTCATCACCCTCGGCGAAAATTTCCGCAGCAGAAAATCCGTCACCGACACGGTAAATTTTGTGTTTTCCCAGCTGATGACCGCGCCGTTTTGCGGCATTGACTATAAAGACGGCGAGGCGCTCATTCCGAAAGCGGACTATCCCGCGGCGGACTGCACTGCCGAGGCGCTTTTGATGGACAACCCCTTTGCAGACAAGGAGATGAAAGCCGCCGAGCTGGAAGCGCGGCTCATCGCCATGCGCATCGGCGAGCTGATGCAGTCGCAGACCGTCACCGAAAACGGCAGTCTGCGCCCGCTGCGCTTCGGGGACATCTGCATCCTTTTGCGCAGCCGCTCCGACCATGCCGCGACCTATGCCGCCGTTTTCGAGCAATACGGCATTCCCGCGTCCACCGACGCGCCCACGCCGTTTTTCGAGACGACCGAGGTGCGCACCGCCGTCGCGCTGCTTGAGGTCATCGACAATCCGCTTTTGGATGTGCCGCTTTTCACCTCCCTTTTGTCGCCCGTGGGCGGCTTTTGCGCCGACGATGTCGCCGCGCTGCGGATCGCACAGCCGTCGGGTGCACTCTATATCGCCCTCACCGCCGCTGCGGCGGAAGACGGCGCGCTTGCGCAAAAGGCGGCGACATTCACGGCAACGCTGGCGCACTTTCGCCGTCTTGGCGCGACCGTTTCGGCGGGCGAGCTGCTTGCCGCCCTGTTTGACGAGACCCCGCTTCTTGCCGCTGCGGCGGCGGAGGTCGGCGGTGCGGTGCGCGTTGCCAACCTGCGACAGCTGTTGCAGATGGCACACGACTATGAGCAAAACAGATTCAAAGGACTTTCCGGCTTTGTGCGGCAGCTTGCCCGTCTGCAGGCGGAAAATCCCTCTCTTGCCGCCGCCGCGCCCGCAGGGGGCGAAAACGCCGTGCACATTATGACCGTGCACGGCTCAAAGGGACTGGAATTCCCCGTTGTGTTTCTGTCCAATCTGTTCAGAAAATGCGGCGGCGACATTTCCCGCCGCTCCCTTTTGCTGCACAGCGCGGCGGGCGTTGCCCTTTCCGCCGGCGACAGCGACACCCTCACCGCCCGCCGCACCGTGTCGCAAAACGGCGTGATGACCGCCGTGAAATACACCTCTGCGGCAGAGGAGCTGCGTGTTTTATATGTCGCCATGACGCGCGCGAGAGAAAAGCTCATCGCCGTGTTTCTGCAAAAAAACCTGCCTGCGCGGCTGCAAACGCTCGCGCGCTGTCTGCCGCGCGGCAAAACGCTTGACCGTCCGCGCATGATGGCGCACCCGTCGTTCGGCGACTGGCTGCTTTCCGCCTTTCTGCGGCATCCGGACGCAGTGCTGCTGCGGGATATGGCAGGAAGTCTCGTGGAAACGCTTCCCGCCGCGGGATCGCTTTTCTGCCGTCTTGTCGATGTAAACGTTCTGCCCGCCGCAAACGCCGTCAAAACGCCGCCCCCCGCCGATGCCGAAACGGCGGCGGTGCTGAAAGCGCACATGGCATACCGCTATCCCTTTGCGGCGCTGTCGGGCGTTCCCGTCAAGCTCGCCGTTTCGGCGCTTGCCCATCGCAAGACGCAGGCGGACTATATCGCCTCCCGCCGTCCCGCCTTTTTGGCGGAGGACGGCATGACGCCCGCCGAGCGCGGCACGGCGCTGCACACCTTCATGCAATACGCCGACTACGCGGCGGCAGCCGCCGACGTGAAAGCGGAAGCCGACCGTCTGCTTGCCGACGATTTCCTCACCGCCGCCCAGCGGGACGCGCTCGATCTCGACCGCCTTTCGCGCTTTTTCGCGGGTCCGCTTTTTGCCCGTATGTGCAAGGCGTCCCGCCTGTGGCGAGAATATGCTTTCACCATGCCGCTTGCCGCAAAGGTCTTTGACCCGACACTGCCGAAAGCGGCAGAAAACGAGCCGCTCATGGTGCAGGGCATCGCCGACTGCGTTTTTGAAGAGGACGGCGCGCTTGTCATCGTGGACTACAAGACCGACCGCGTGCGCGATCCCGCCGTTTTGCGCGAGCGGTACAAAGAGCAGCTTTCCCTCTATCGCCGCGCCCTTTCGGAAACGCTGTCCCTGCCGGTGAGGGAAACGCTTCTCTATGCGTTTTACACCGGCGAGACCGTCGAAGTATAAAAAAATGACCGCTTTCGCGGTCATTTTCTTTTCAGAACGATTATTTTCTTTTCTGATATGCCGTCGGCGTGCAGCCCTTTTGGCGGCGGAAAACGCGGGAAAAATAGAGAGGGTCGTTGAACCCGACCGAGCCTGCGACCTGCGCCACGGTCAGCGTGCCGCGCCGCAGCAGCGTGCACGCCTCGCTGATGCGATAGTTCTGAAGATAGGCGTGCGGCGACATCTGAAACTCCGTTTGGAACGCGCGGTAAAGCTGGCTGCGGGACACGCCGACAAAGTCGGCGATGTCGCTGACGCTGATGTCGCCGCCGTAGTTATGCTGGATATACCGCAGTGCCTGCGCAAGATAGCCCCCTCTGCCCGCATGCTGCACCGCGTCGCCGTTGCAGCGGATAAGCTGTGCCAAAAACAGCTGCAGATAGCCCGCCATGGCGACGTCGGCGGACGGCGTGTTGCCGCTGGCGCGATAGATGCGCAAAAGCGCCTCGCGGATGGCATCGTCGGTGGCATGCAGCACGGGACATTCCGTGGAAAAGCCCGCCATGGACACCATGCGGTGTGCGTCCGCGCCGTTAAAGCCCACCCAATAATATTCCCACGGCGTCTTTTCCGACGCGTGATATTCCACCACCTGCGCGGGAAAAATGAGAAACAGATCCCCCTCGTGCAGCACATAGGTCTGCCCGCCGCAGCAATAGGTTCCCTCGCCGCTGGAGACATAGTGCACAAGATAGTGATCCCGCACACCCGGCCCCCACTGATGATCGGGGCAGCATTTTTCATAACCGGTGCGATACACCGAAAGTCCGGTGTTCTCCTTGAGCGTATCTTTGAAAGAATACTTGAAATTTTCCAACCCTATCACCTCTCCCTTTTATCATATACCAAATTGCAACATATGTCCATACAAAAGCACAAGAAAGGCTCTTGTTTTTTTTATGCCGCCTTTATATAATAAGAATAGATTATTGTGAAAGGACTGACCGCTATGCCTCCTTCCTCTGTTTTACTGAAAAAATTGTCCGACGGCGCTTATGACGCGCGCTTTGCCCGCCTTTACGGCAAAGAGCAGGTCGCGGCGCAGCGGGAGCGGTATGCCGACGCCGTGCGCGGCTTTGTCGCGACCTTCGGCGAGCCTGCCGGAGAGCTGATGCTGTGCTCCGCTCCGGGGCGCACCGAGATCGGCGGCAACCACACCGACCACAACCACGGCCGTGTGCTGG
>OIZI01000245.1_pt1 | contig 28639 bp, 23 predicted proteins | sample 1588441 | NCBI WGS metagenome assembly OIZI01 (sample SAMN03283284) | human gut metagenome | biome: human-associated habitat; material: feces | host: Homo sapiens | place: Peru | collected 2012 | reverse complement strand
GAGCTATGTGCTCATTTTTATTTTATTGAATTTACACCATTATACAGCCACTATCCAAAAAATCCAAATTCCCTCGTTTTACACTTCGCTAAACCCCACATTTTTCTTTATTTCAAAAAATGTGCAAAAAAATCCAAAATGTGTCGCTTTTTCGGGTCTATGCACAAGATATCTCTTGATTAAGCCACTTCCCGATTTTAAAGCCATATATTCCCCGGCTTCTGACACATTTTGGATTTATTATGTGAATTTAACTCATTTCAGCCAATATATAAGGATTAGCCTATAGCTGCAAGCTGCTTTCCTATCTCCTTTAACTGCTCCTTAACGCTGTCGTCTGGTGCTTCCATGCAGATAACGCCCTCGCCTGTAAGAACAGTTGCGCCTGCTGCTGTCATTCTGTCAACCCAGTCACGCATCCACTGTCCATCGCCCCATCCATATGAACCGAATAAAGCAATAGTCTTTCCAGATGCAATCTTCTCCACTTCTGATACGAATGGCTCCATCTCTGATTCCTCAAGAACCTCAGCTCCCATAGCAGGGCATCCTAATGCAAATGCTGCTTCATTAGCAAGAGATGATGCATCAAATCCGCCAACCTCAGCTACTTCAGCTTCACCGCCAGCGGCTGTAATTCCCTCGCCTACTGCGTTAGCCATCTCCATAGTATTACCTGTCTGTGACCAGTAAACAACACTTACCTTACTCATAGTTAATCCTCCATCCACTATTCTTAATTTTTCAAGCCTGCAAACGGTTTTTGACCTTTTGCTTTATGCATATAACGCGATTACCTCTGGCATATTATATCCCATTGCGATGTATCTTATTATATTTTCCTTGGCTTTCTCATAATTGTTGAACAATCTGAACTTCTCTTCAGGATTGGAGTATACCTTCCAGTAACTTGTATACAGGCAGTTCTTTCCTCCGTTATCAATGTATCCTTCAACATCCTCAATCGGATATCCTAAGAACACACCCATTTCATCTGGAAATTTACATTCGCCTTTTCTGCATGAGGAATATCTATGTGCAAATGTGTCAATCAGCATTTTCAGGTCATGGCTCCCAACGGCATAAGAGTCATATCCCATATTAATAAGAAGTTCGCAGACCTCTGGACTGCTAAGATACTCCATAAGTGCCTTCTCATGATACACCAGCACAGTCACTGTAATCTGCCACAACTGCCTTCCAGTCTTATTAACAGCAAGAACCTTAATATTCCAGTCCGACTTATTAGCAATTCTTACAAGGTCAGCATACTGGTCCTTCTTAACTGTCAACAGATTAGACATTCTGAGTCCACTTATAAATGGTGCGCATTGCAGTGCAAGCTGCGTATCCAGCGATTCCTTATCCATTGATTTGACAATTTCACATACATCTTCACTCATATTATTCCTCACATTACAGAAGACTTCTACATTGTTACCTGATAAAACCTCAATTATTGAATAGAAGTTTGTTCGGTTAGACTTAGTTTTGTTAGTCATATCTAACTTATGTAAGAATAATATATTTCTATGAATAAAACAAGTGATTAATGTGATATTTTTTTCTCAATAATAGAGGATGCCTCCCGCTCTATGATATAAAATCTTAATTGTGAACGGACAGAACTTAGAATTAAACCCTCTGGGAGCTTACTTTGATAGGATTATTCTTGTCAGAGTATAAGCCAGAAAAGAATTGAATTATACTATGTATTTCTTCAATTCTTCAATATAAGCCTGCGCCAGATGGCTTACAACAGCCTTTTTGTGACGAATATACCCTACATGCATATCACCCTCAGCTTTAAGCGGAACTGCGACAATATCCTTGCCGTTAAGCTCCTCGTCAATAACTCCGCTGCACACAGTATAACCATTAAGCCCTATAACAAGATTAAATAAAGTTGCTCTGTCACGAACCCTGATATTCTTAGGTCTTTCTACATTACTGAATATCTCTTCTGAATAATAGAATGAATTATGGTCACCCTGCTCGAAAGAAAGGTATGGATAAGGCTTCAAATCCTCCCAGGATACACCTTTCTTTCCTGCAAGCGGGTTATACCTTGACATGAACACATGCGGTTTTGCTGTGAACAATTCAGTAAATTCAAGTTCTTTTTCTCTAAATGCCTTGTTAAGAATTACGCTGTTGGACTCATTTATATAAAGAATCCCTATCTCAGACTTCATAAGAGCAACATCCTCGATAATTTCATAAGTCTGTGTCTCTCTCAGGTTATAATCGTACTCCTCACCGCCATAATTCTTGATAAGGTCAACAAATGCATTGACCGCAAATGAATAATGCTGGGTAGAAACGCAGAAATTCTTACTCCACTCCCTGCCTTCCGCATATTTCATTTTAAGAAGAGCCGCCTGTTCAAGAACCTGACGCGCATATCCTAAGAAAACCTCGCCTTCCTTAGATACCACAACGCCCTTATTAGAGCGCAGGAATATGTTGATATTCATCTCTTTTTCAAGTTCTCTTATCGCATTGGTAAGACTTGGCTGTGTAATAAATAATTTCTCAGCCGCCTCTGTTATCGTCCCGGTCTCTGCAACTGTAACAACGTATTGTAATTGCTGAAGTGTCACTTTATTCCTCCATGCATATCATGCCTATGTAACATTTATTCTAGTTATACTTGTCTTTAAGTGCCTTAAATGCTTTGAATGACCTCTTTATCATGTCCTCGTCAACGCAGTAAGATATTCTTACCCAGCCTGGGCACTCAAATCCATCTGCCGCAACTAAAAGAAGGTCTTCTTCCTTAGCTTTCTCGCAGAAATTAACCGAATCCTTCTCAAGAGCCTCAACGAACATGTAAAATGCTCCTGCTGGCTTATGGCAGTGATATCCCATCTTAGTTAACTCATCATAGAGAAGGTCTCTGTTCTTCTTGTAAAGGTTAATATCACCTGTGTTGCCAACGCATTTAGCGATAACCTTCTGGAACATGCTTGGAGCACACACATAACCAAGTGCACGTCCTGCACCGGCGCAGGCTGCATATAATACCTTGCTGTCATCAGCTTCATCTGGTACAAGAATGAATCCGATTCTCTCGCCTGGAAGTGATAATGACTTGCTGTATGAATAACATACAACTGTATTGTTGTAATATTTAGTTACATATGGAACTTCAACTCCATCATAAACGATTTCTCTGTATGGCTCATCGCTTATTATAAATATCTTAGTTCCATATTCTTTTCCTTTCTTAGTAAGAAGCTCTGCGAGCTTTTTGATAGTATCTTCTGAATATACGGCACCTGATGGATTGTTAGGTGAATTAATTATAACAGCCTTTGTATGTGCATTAATCTTGGCTTCAAGCTCGTCAAATTTAATCTGGAATTCGTCAGTATCTGCTGATACCACTACGAATTTAGCTCCAGCCGCACATGTAAATACCCTGTATTCTGGGAAAAATGGTGCAATCGCAATAATCTCGTCATCACTGCTTGCAGTCAGTGCTTTCAGAGTAATTGTGAGTGATGCAGCCGCACCACATGTCATATAGAAATTATCTGCATTAAATTTTGTCTGATATGTCTTGTTAAGATAATCTGCTATAGCCTGTCTTGTCTCAATATCACCCTGTGCAGATGTATATCCGTGAAGTGAGATTGAATCAAGATTATGTGTAAGCTCTCTTATTGTCTCATTAACGCAGTCAGGAGCTGGCACTGTTGGATTACCAAGGCTGAAATCATACACGTTCTCTGCGCCTACAACAGCGGCTCTCTTCTTGCCATATTCAAAAAGTTCTCTTATAGCAGATCTTTTACTGCCTAATTCATACATTTCCTCAGATACATACATTCTTATGTCCTCCTTAATATGTCTAAACACGATTTATTTAATTTTATAACCATTTTTTATAAAGGTCAATTCTTCTGTTACTATATTCTGGATTGCTTTCGCGGCATTTCTTCGTATAATCCTTATCTATAACCCCAATCATATAGCCTTCCTCGTCTCCCAGCCTTGCACATTCATCTCCATATGCATCAAGAATCATGGAATTTCCTACAAATTTTGAGGCTTCCAGATTGGATGTTTCCTGAATTTCTGTGACATTATCATAATTTTTTTCATTTTCCTTAATTAACATGCCGTTATTGCAAATCTTTTTATTTGCCCCTGACAATCTGCCACCCTGATTAACTGCGATTATTGGGGTTACATTGGTAATTGCGGCGGCATTTATAAGAATCTCCCAATGCCTGTAATTAGGCTTATAAAATGCTGCTGGAACAACGAATATATCTGCTTCACGTTCCCTCAAGGCCCTTGAAATCTCTGGAAATCTTGAATCATAACATATCCATACACCGACACGTCCCACATCAAGGTCGAATATCCCAAGCTCCGTTCCTGCTTCAAATGTGTCTGATTCCTTGACATTAAATGCATCAAATAAATGTATTTTATCATATTTACCTTTTACATTGCCCTGCCTGTCAACAACGAGACAGCGGTTATATATCTTCTCATCCTTATGTGGATATGTACCGGCAAATACGTTGGTATCATATTTTCTGGCAATCATGGATGCCCATTCCTGCATCTCTTCCCCATTCATTCCGTATTCTTCACCATATTTCTCTGCTGTCTCTGGCATCTGGATGAATTGTTCTGGAAGTACAAGAATATCAAGCTTTAGTCCTCTGTTTTTAATCTCCCTGACAGCTTTTTCTATATATAATTCTGCCCTTTTCAACATATTTTTTCTGGAATCATCACAGTTCAACTGAATTCCACAACAAACAACATTATTCTTCATAATTTTCTCCGTATTCTTAGTTGTCATAATATTATAAGCCTTATCTAACATACTGTATACCTACTATATTATTTATATGTTGTAATGTATTATTCCATATCTTGTGTTTTGCTTATCTTGACGTTCCACGTGGAACGTTTACAAACATATGTTTTGCACTATTTAAGCATTACATCTTCGTTCCTTTATACACATCCATTAATTATTTATGATTTTAATTTTATTAACTTTATTATACTGACAAAATTAATCTACATTCTATATTATTATGCAATGTATTTATTGATTTAGCAATATATTTAATATCATATTTAGTATATCTTGTTTGTTATTTTTGAACTGAGTTCCTATATATTCTTTTTTATATAAAGGAACTCAGTTCAATTATTACGCTTTATATTATCCTATATATATGATTCTTGATATAATTCTTAATATGATTTTTTATGTTACTTCTTATATAATTTATATTTAATCTTTACCTGTATGATTTCTCACATAATTGTACTTACGTAATGTCTATGTTTTACATTATTTTCAATTGTCTTCTTTATAAAAACACACATTAATACTCTTTAATATTCTTTGCAATTTATATTGTTTATTTTGTATTATAAATCTATCTAAATTTCTCTCCATCACAAAAAGTGAACTGAGTTCATTCTTTTATGTAATTAAATTCAGCCTAATTATTTTAATATTATCACGTATTTTTTGAACTCAGTTCACTTTTTCATAAATTAAATCCTTTCGTTTGCCATAGGCGGAAACCCACTACCTTCAGGTTGTGGGTAGTTGACTATAATGTAGTCATTGTTATTTATCTAATATTTTTGAACTGAGTTCAAAAACTTACAGAAGTTCATAAATTAATTAAATTTCCATTATCAAAGTCATAAATCCACGATTATTAACATATAATAATAAAATAAAGTCATATTTCTGCTGAATTTCTATTGAATTAGACGAAATATAATGTATAATTAACATAGTACATTAGATATATTGAACTGAGTTCAATATTTATATAATTCTGCATTATGCAGAAGAATGAAAGGATACTTATGTCAGAAGTAATTAGTTTAATTAATGAAAAGGGTGGTGTTGGTAAATCAACATCTGCAATAACTATTACCCAGATATTATCTATCTCTGGATATAATGTTTTGCTGATTGATTTAGACCCACAGATGAACACAACCAAAATGTTCAGCACAGTTGATAACATTAAAGGTGTTGATTATGAACGCTTGTTCTGTTCTAAACTTGATAATAAAGATGATGTGATGGAATATATATCAGATACAGACTACGATAATATATCTATTTTGTCTGCATCAAGAGAACTCAACACTCTTATCTACAAAATCTACGACCAGAGCAAAGAGAAAAATATCGAATTATACCTTAGAAACAACTTACGACTTCTTGAAGACGAGTTTGACTACATTATTATAGATAACTCACCATTCAAATCATATCTTACAACGTGTGCGATATGCGCCAGCGATAAGATAATAACACCTATCGGTGTAGATAACTTCTCATATGACGGACTTATGTCATTACTTGATACAATAGAAGAGTTGAATACTAAATATTCACTTGCCATTGAATTTGCCGGAATATTCATGACAAGAGTTGCCGGCAGAACAACATTATTTAAACAGATGTTTGAAAGTTACGAGAACATGTTTGGAGACAAGTTCCTTCCTGTATCAATCCGTAACAGCATATCTGTAAGTGAATCTAATACCACATTTGAGCCATTACTTACATATGACAAGCGTTCTGGTGCAACACAGGACTACATTGAACTCGTAAATTATCTTGGATTAATGGATAATAAGCATTTCCGGGAACTCGCAAAATATCTTAAGGGGGAGAAATAATGGCAAAGAAAACATTTGGAGCAGGAATAACAAGCAAAGGTGTTCTCAATAACGATGGTGGAAGCAAGTTAAAAGAAGTTCAGGCAAAGACTGAATACAACTTCCAGTTTATAGATAAATCAAGAATCAAATCAAACCCAAAAAATGAGATGTACAGCCAGGAAGGCATTGAAGCTCTCATGGAAAGCATACTTGTTAATGGTTTGAGACATAACCTTTCTGTTATATATGATAGTGAAAATGATGTATACCGCCTTGTATCTGGTGAGCGTAGATTCCACGCCATCTGCATGATGTCTGATAAAGATTACAAGCAGCTATTCCCTACAGGTATTCCTTGTAAAGTCGAGAAATCCAACATTTCAGACATTGATGAGGAGATTATGCTTATATCTGCCAACCATGATGTAAGAGAGACATCTATGGAAGTAAAAAGATGGGAAGTTTCAAGACTCAAGGAGTTATATGAAGCTAAAAAACTTACCGGCGAGATTAAGAACATCAATGCAGAGATTGCCAAGCAGCTTAACATTTCTGAGAGACAGGCAAGAAAGTATACAACAGCCGAAAAGCTTATTCCCGAATTATCAGAATTGCTGAATGCTAATGGTATCGACCTCAATCAGGCTGATAAATTCGGTAAACTGGATGAAGATGCACAGAAGAGTATTCTCAATATAATCCGCAAAAATGGAACAGTAGAGAACGCCGAATACCAGTCAATCAAGGCTCTCTCAGAAGAACGTGAGCAGGAGGCAAAGCGTTACAAATCTGAACTTGAAGATGCTAATAACCAGATTAAATCGCAGGAAAACACTGTCCAGCTCCTTGAGAAACGAATTGCAGAGCTTGAAAACAACGCTCCAAAGAGTAAAAGTAAAGAAGCTCTTGAAGATGAGATACGATTTATCACTGAAGCTAAGAACAAAGCAGAACGTGAGAAGACTAAACTTGAGAATAACATTGAAAAATTAAAGCAGGCTCAGAAAGAAAAAGAAAAACGCCAGACTTCAATCTCTGATACAGAGCTTAAAAGAATAAGTTCAATTGCAAAGACAGAACAGGCTCTCAGCCTTCTTGAAAATAATTTTGATGTCTTAAAGAATAACAAGTCAGTTATCAAAAGTGATGTTGATCTTAAAGTCAGAGTTCAGATTTTAAAAGACAGGTTGAATGATTTACTGGAAAATCTATAAAATAATGCGGAATAGTATAGATTGCTATTATTAAATTTATATTATCAGCATACCAATCCATATGGCCTTGTATTTTGACGTATATGCCGTTTTTATGTTTATTTATAGAATGAATCCTAAAAAACATTTAACGTGCAATATGCCAAATATACAAGGCTATTTTTTATCACAAGTATTATTATAATTTTACATACACTATAGTCCATAAAAAAAATGCACGAAATGTAATTAAAGTACTGTACGTACACTTTGCACATTTAGCACTTTTTGTAATTAAATAATTATATTAATACAGCTTATTAATAAACAGATATTGCTAAACTAAAAAAACAGCTTCGTCAGGAAACAGCAGGGTTTCTGGAATCGGAGGCTGTTTATTTTTTTTATTTCACAAGTCGAATTGCTCCACATAAAAGTTGAATTAACAAAACAGCTCATTGAAATCTTTAATCATACAGACGAAAAGATGTATTTACAGGTTCAAAACATTAAAATTTAAGTAGAAAAGAATCTGATTTATGTCGAAAACTTTCAAGAAAGCCAGCGTAAGATAAACATTTTAAGTACATCTTATATATTAAAAAACGTACATATATGGGTAGAGTAGTGAATATTATCCAGAAAATCAGAATAAAACAGAGAAAAAGTTAATTTTAATTATAATGAGTGGCATGGAATAGGGGTGTAGGAGAGTGAAGAACACGAAAATAAGGCTGGTCAGCTATTCATAATTAAATAACTAATCAACCTGTATTATAGATATTAAGCGGCAGTGGCAGCATTCCTGCCTGGCGAACCGCGATGCTGCATATTGGCAAGAATTATAGTCCTAAGCAGTGCTCCCAGATTGCCGACCGGCTTCTCACGCATATAATAATCCTTGTATATACTGCTAAGAGCCTCAATAACGCAGTCATATGAATATTGCATTGACAACTGCGCCACATCTTCAATCTCGTAATCCTTTATATGAATCATGCAATAAGAGCCAGTCATATCAGCCGGATAATTCTTGTCCGATAAATCAAAGAAAGGTGCATATTTATCTGGCATGTAGCTGTTGGTATTAACATTTGCAACAGTCTGGTTAAATTCACTGATAAAGCCGGTAAACATAGATATGTATGAGCTGTGCAGCTCAGCTTTCTGCCTCTTACATTCAAACTGCTCCAGAATCTCAAATCTTACAGCGTTGTCTTTGTAAGTTATATTGAATATTCCTGAATCACCTTTCATGCAAGAGCGTATAATGCACGGTTTGCAATAAGCTGGCAATGAAAGCCTGATATCGTGAAATGTCTTGTTAACCGCAGTAAATGCGCCTTTAAGATTAAGTGTATCAAGCTCTACAAGCTCACGCAGATGAATCCTTAGTGACATAAGATTGCCTATATTGATAATCTGCTTTAAAAGATTATAAGACATGACAATATAGCCACGTCCTCCCTTGGATGCAGGAAGGTAGTAGCTTTCATAGTCATTAAGGCATACACTGAAACTGTGTGCGCTGTTCTTAGAATATGATATGTAGCCATAAGCTGACAATATATCCAGATTATTATGAATTGTCCTTGGGTTGCAATTCAGCATATCTGCACATTCATTATAAGAAATGTCATTAATCACTCCAAACTGGTCTGGGTGATAGAAGTGGAAGAGCAGTAGAAGTTTAATAGCCATAGATTTGAGCATAGGCTTATAACCATAACGATTGTGTTCATTATGATAAACTTTCTTGTAAGTCTTCTCCGTAGTGGTTACACGATGTGGACATGTGGCACATGATTCAATAGCTGCTTTGTAAGCATCAGATTCTGGATTGAAGCTTCTGATGATAGAGCAGTATTTACATGATGAGCAGGCGGTAGTATTATAATCTGTGACTTCAACAGTTGATTCTGCGATTTCAGAATAATTTTTCTGTAGGCCCAGAGATTGTAATAAAACAGCTTTGCCAATATTTGCAAAATTGTCCACTTGATTCACCACCTTTCCAGGCTCTAATTTAACAGTTTTTGGCTAAAAAAATCAAATGGGCTTTTTTACTAGAAATTTATCTTCATAATGGCAAAAATACAATTTTTTTTGATTTTTATGTCTACATTTTTTCAAAAATATAGATTTTTACTCTAAAAACGTCTACGAAATTTCTTGAAATTTTTTTTGAAGTCTACACAAAACGTATTTTGTGGATTTTACTCTTTTATTATCTACATATTGTTGTGGCAAATCTACAAATCTTATCATAGACCTGAAAACCCCAGTTTTAAGCCAAAATGTAGACATAAAAAACTTTTTTTGGAAGAAAAAATGTAGAAAATCATTACTTTTTGTATATTTTTAATCTGATTTATCATACAAAAACCACTTTTTAAGGTCTCAAAATCATTAATTTACTCCAAAAATGTCTACAAAAAAGTTTTTTACTCCAAAAATATCTACTTTTTAATCTTAAACTTTAAAAACTTACTCCAAAAATGTCTACAAAATTTCACACCATTTTTTCAGAATTTGTACTATCGACAAATTACAAAATAACAAATCCAGTATTTATCAGCATTTTAAGCATTTATGACATCTAAAAATAAAATAATATCGACAAAATTCGCTAAAACACGCACAAACACTGGATTTATAAAAATAAAAGGTTGCATTATTCACACGACAGCAAATTTTATCTTTCAACCCCTTTTTCTCAAAAATGTAGACATAAAAAATCGCAGCCTTAAACTTCTGGAATTAAATCCTTTAGTCTAAAGCTGCGATTTTAAATCACAGACTCTCAATGTGCTTGGTGTTACTAAAATTAAGATCATCAATTTCCGCAACTGATAGTGGCAGGAAATGAATTATGAAAACACCATTGGCAAGTTCAAAATTCTTAATTGCAATTCCGTTGTCTACAAACTCCTGAAGACTCTCCTGAATAAGCTGCATGTTCTTCTTCTTGTTAGTGAGCTTGAATCGTACAATCTTCTGGAAATAAGTATAACTATATTCGCCCATCAATGTCTCCTGATTAGCAATCTGTTCCCTTTTTAATGCATAACATATAATTCGCGAAAGATTATTCTGCAATACATCATAAGAAGCAGAAGTAATAGAGATAAGTTTTTTCTGGATAATTGCATTACTTAAAATTTCTCCAAATTGTGCAATTGCATAAGGTCTTTCTGCATCTTCCTTAATCGTGATATTATCGAATAAGTTGAAGAAAAGCTTTGTTCCTTCTTCCTCATAAGAGAAGTTGTATTCTACCAGCTTGCGGCATGAATTAGTAATTTTAGTGATTACATTCTTACCTACATGGTAATCTACAAGTTCTTTTCCAAGGGTATTAAGATCAACTACTACTGATTTATCCTTTGAAAATTCCTGCATATTGATGCTTGATATAAATGCGTTAACAAGCTTTAAGTCACTTGAATCCATCGACTTAGGTGGTGTAAGCCTGCCACTGTTAACAGTTACTTCCAAAAGCTCAGTTCCCTCATCATCTGTGATAATTTCTTTTAATAGATTATTAGAAGCCTGATCCATCATCAATGTGAATGAAGAAGGAGAGAAGAGTGGTTTGTCTATTAACTGCTCTGGAAACATTCTCATATAAGAATCAATATTACCGGCGAGCTCTGTCTCAATATATTTCCATATACTTATTATAAGGTCATTCTTTAATGACTTATAGATTGACTTATTAGTAAATGAAGATAACCCAGGAAATGATATGAGCAGACTGTTAGGATTGTCCTTCCACTCAGATGCCTTGTTTTTGTAATCATCTATAATTTCATCTATATCTCTTGTTCCGAACATCTTACTGTACTCTTCCAGTGGGGCAGAGCGCGCCATATTAACGACATTAGCGAGTGGATGCTTAGGGTCATCTATTGAGAGATTGTTGATATCATCCATGTATGATGAGTACCATCTTGCTCTTTTCTGCAGCCTTGATTTCTTGATTTTGTTAATGACAGGAACAAGGTCTTCACGGCTTGTCCTGCCCTCCAGATAATCCATGAGAGTTTCATCTATTAATTCCAGAATGTTTGCAGCCGGAAACTTGAATAAATCGTGCTTCACATCAAAGAAGTCTGCGATAGTAGGGTCGATATGTTTCGATAGTTCCTCTATAAACTGTCTTGAATATTGTTCCATAATTCTACGCCTTTCAAAAATTTCAAATTCTATTATAGATAAATTTCATTTTAAATGCAAACGCAAAACAGGATTTCTTTCTTAATTAATTTTCTTTGAATTAAATTTCTTGAGATGTGTTGTGGGAGGAATGTTTTGATTGAATATAGACATATGTCGTCATATAGTGCTATAATTACTACTGCTCTATTTTTTATTAAATTATTTTTGATTTGGAGATTATAAATTGGACACAATAACATCTAACTTAGACACCGCAAGCGTTTTTACGAATGAATTTTTATATTCAATATGGAATTTTTTTGCAGAAAATCTTTCAGAACGCACGAGAAAAAATTATTATAATATTGTCAGAGGATATATCAGGATAACGGGACACAACCCAGATGAACTAACTCACTCTGATGCAGATAAGTATTTTAATGAACTTGTAACAAAGATGAATGCCGGCAGACTTTCAAGGACTACTGCTATCATGCGTTTGTCAGTGATGAAATCATTATGCGATTACATACAATATAAAAAAAATACCGCAGGCGAGGTGTATACTAATTTTTTCAGGGATTACACTATTCCTGAGCCAAGCAAAGACATACATAAAGAATCACTTCCAACAGAAGAAGAAATTAACTATCTTCTCGAGTCAGCTGTCAAAGCAAAGGATGACACATTTGTATGCATACTTTCACTAGTAGTAAAATGCGGGATTACAACTTCAGAATTATGCAGGCTTACAAAAGATAGCATAATGTATGACAAGAAAAAAACATGCTGTCTTAATATCCGGGAAACCAAAAAAGTTTCAAGAATAATAAAACTTCCTGCTGATGTTAGCAAAATAATGAAGAAATATTTAAAAAAACATGTTAATATATCAGATGGTGAAAATAATGTATATGAAGATTCACATATCTTCTATAATAAGAGAGGCACATATCTTAAACCAAGAGATGCAGAACGTCTTTTAAAGCAGTATGTTGACAACGGCATATATGATAAAAAGATAGAGAAAACATTTACATTTCAGGATTTAAGACACGCTGCTATCAAATACATGCTTATGGGAAAAGCATCTAATGATGAAGTGGCTGCATATTGCGGAATCACAACCAAATGGCTTCCAAGATATCAGAGAGTTGTATCTGAAGGTAATGCCATAACGAGTGCTGATTACAGTGTAATCTCTATTAACACTACTAATACAAGGAGTTAATATTAATATATGTATAATACAGATAATGAACAGGAGAGGGTCATTCTTGTCGGTGTGCAGCTTGAAGATGATGATGCCTACAAATCATTAGATGAACTTGAAGAGCTTGCAAAAACTGCTGGTGCAGTCACAGTCGGCAAAACCGTACAGGCAAGGGAATACTTCCACCCTGCAACATATATTGGCAAAGGAAAGCTTGATGAAGTCCGCACGATGATTAGCGCACTTGGGGCAACAGGCATAATCTGTGATGATGAGTTAAGCCCGGCACAGCTTAAAAATCTGGAAGATGAACTGGACACTAAGGTCATGGACAGAACCATGGTTATTCTTGATATATTTGCTGCAAGAGCAAGTACAAGTGAAGGTAAGCTTCAGGTTGAGATGGCGCAGTTAAAATACCGCATGACAAGGCTTGCTGGTCTTGGAACAACACTCAGCCGTCTTGGAGGAGGAATTGGTACAAGAGGACCTGGTGAGAAAAAATTAGAGACTGACAGACGTATAATCAAAGACCGTCTGACCAGATTAAACAGTGATTTAAAAGATATTGAAAACCACAGAAATGTTGTGAGAGCCAGAAGACTTGACACTTCTACCCCTGTCGTTGCCATTGTAGGCTACACTAACGCAGGTAAGTCAACTCTTCTTAATAAGCTTACCAATGCAGGTGTCCTTTCAGAGGATAAGCTTTTTGCCACACTCGACCCTACAACAAGAGCTTTAAAGCTGCCTAATGGAGAAAATGTTATGCTGACTGACACTGTCGGATTTATCCGCAAGCTGCCACATAACCTTATACAGGCATTCAGAAGCACCCTCGAGGAAGCCAGATACGCTGATATTCTTGTACATGTTGTCGATTCATCTAATCCAGACAATAAGCACCAGATACAGACTGTATATGAAACATTAGACAGCCTCGGAGTTAATGGCAAGCCGATTATCACGCTTCTTAACAAATGTGACATCACTGATGACAATACAATCATTAAAGATGAGAAAGCTGATGCTGCAATACGTATATCAGCCAAGACTGGTGAGGGGCTTGAAGCATTTCTTACAAAATTACAGGACATTATTCTGGAGAGCCGCTGCCTGATAAGCAAGCTTTTCCCATACAATGAGGCTGGACGTATAGCGACAATCCGCCAATATGGACAGATTATCAAAGAAGAATACACAGAACATGGCATACTGATAGAAGCCTATGTTCCCCAATCAATATATAACAAAGAATTAGGTTAAAGGAGTACAACATTAAATGAGTTTGTTAACAGTTGAAAATCTATCACACGGCTTTGGAGACAGAGCCATATTTGAAAATGCATCTTTCCAGCTTAATAAATTAGATAAAGTAGGTCTTATCGGTGTCAACGGCGAGGGTAAGTCTACATTTTTACAGATTATTACAGGTAAAATGATGCCTGATGATGGTAAGATTGAATGGGCTAAGAATGTCAAAGTCGGCTATCTTGACCAGCACGCAGTTCTTGAAAAAGGAATGACTATTGGTTCTGTCCTTAAATCAGCATTTGATGATTTATTCATACAGGAACAGCATATGAATGAAATCTGCGATAAGCTCGGTGAAGCATCAGAAGACGAAATGGCTAAAATGATGGATGAACTTGCCGTTATTCAGGATAATCTCACAATGCATGACTTTTACATGATAGATTCAAAGGTTGAAGAGGTAGCAAGGGCACTTGGCCTTCTTGAACTTGGACTTGATAAAGATGTCACTGACCTCTCTGGCGGACAACGTACTAAGGTTCTGATGGGTAAACTTCTGTTAGAAAAACCTGATATATTGTTACTCGACGAGCCTACTAACTACCTTGATGTGTCACATATTGAATGGCTTAAAAGATATCTGCAGGAATATGAGAATGCATTTATACTTATATCACATGATATACCATTCCTTAATAGTGTAATAAATGTTATATATCACGTTGAAAATCTGCAGATTGTCCGCTACGCTGGCGATTATGACAAATTTAAGGAAGTCTATGAGATGAAGAAATCCCAGCTTGAAGCAGCTTACAACAGACAGCAGAAGGAGATTGCTGACTTAAAGGATTTCGTTGCACGTAACAAAGCCCGCGTTGCCACACGTAACATGGCTATGTCACGTCAGAAAAAGCTTGATAATATGGATATTATTGAACTTGCAGGCGAGAAACCAAAGCCAGAATTCAACTTTAAGACAGCAAGAACTCCTGGAAGATACATATTCACAACTAAAGACCTTGTTATCGGATATGATGATCCTCTTTCAAGTCCTCTTAACCTTTCAATGGAACGTGGACAGAAGATTGTATTAACTGGTGCCAATGGTATCGGTAAGACGACACTCCTTAAAAGTATCCTCGGACTTATCAAACCTTTAAGCGGTGAAGTAGAGCTTGGTGATTACCTTGAGATTGGATATTTCGAACAGGAGATGTCACCTGATATCAATACAAGCTGTCTTGAAGAGATATGGAACGAATTTCCGGGATATACCCAGTATGAGGTGCGTTCTGCCCTTGCCAAATGTGGTCTTACAACCAAGCATATTGAAAGCAAAGTTCGTGTATTAAGCGGTGGTGAACAGGCAAAGGTACGTCTGTGCAAACTTATTAACCGCGAAAGCAACATTTTGCTGTTAGATGAGCCTACTAACCACCTTGACGTTGATGCCAAGGACGAATTAAAGAGAGCATTGAAAGAATATAAAGGCAGTATTCTTATGGTATGCCATGAGCCAGAATTCTATTACGGACTTGCAACTGACGTATGGGATTGCAGTCAGTGGTCTACAAGGGGGTAATTAATAATGGATGAGAAAACTAATGTATGCAGAATCCTTGACCAGAAGAAGGTTAAATATACAGCACACACATATGATCCTGAACAGGCGATAAGTGGAACAGAAGTCGCAGCATTTTTAGGACAGAATCCAGACAGAGTTTTCAAGACACTCGTAACTGTTGCCAAGTCAGGCAAAAATTATGTATTTGTTATTCCTGTAGAGAAGGAGCTTGACTTGAAGAAAGCAGCAAAAGCAGTGGGAGAGAAGTCCATTGAGATGTTAAAATCCAAAGACCTCCTTCCACTTACCGGATATATCCATGGTGGCTGCTCACCTATAGGAATGAAGAAGCTTTTCCCGACAACATTCCAGCAGGAAGTTTTAAATTATGACACAATTATGTTCAGTGCCGGTAAAATTGGTCATCAGGTCGAACTTAATATAAATGACCTGACTAAAGTCATCCCTTATAAGACAGCCGACATCGTTAAAGAGGATTAAGCCATGGAATTACGAACACCAGCATATTATAAAGATTTTACATGCATAGCCGGCAGATGTATTGACAACTGTTGTTTTGGCGGCTGGCAGATTGACATTGATGATGAGACAATTGATAAGTATTCCAAGGTAACAGGAGCATTTGGCGATAAGCTTCATTCATATGTTGATGCAGATAACAAATGTTTCAAATTAAAAAATGGACAATGTCCATTCCTTATGTCTGACAATCTGTGTGAAATATACAAGGAACTTGGTCCTGAAAATATGGGAGTTGTATGTACACAATTTCCACGATTCACTGAATATTATGGCAATATAATGGAGACCGGAATTGGTCTCGCCTGTGAGGAGGCTGCAAGAATAATATTGCAGACAGACTGTGACTTTTCACTTGTATCATCTTATATCAGCGAAGAACCTGTCTGGGGGGAATATGATAAAAAATTAGGCAGCCCGCTCTTTAATCTGAGAGACAGGCTTATGTCTGTCATTGATGATAAGACATATCCTATGTCGCCTCAAGAAATACTTATCGTAATTCTCACTGTATTTAACACATTACAGGCAATGATTAATGAAAATGATTATAATTCTATCGCAAGATATTGTGATACATTTAACAAAGATGCCGCAAAAGAAATTTTATTTTTATCACGTTTATCAGAAACAGACAAGAACAAATTAAAGGAGCTTCGTAAGACAATATGGTACAGCTATCTTGACCTTGAACCTCTCAATGACTATTGGAAGGATCTAAGCAATCACGCATATGAATATCTGTATGAATCATACGAATATTATCCTGACACATTTAATGACAGCTTTTTATCATCTAAATATACCAGAATCATTAAGTATTACCTCTTCAGATATATGTTAAAAGCTGCTTTTGACCATGATTTATTAGGAAAAGCACAGCTTATTACAGCCAATATAATGATAATAAACGACCTCACAGCATACCAGAAATGCATGGTTAAAGACAGAACAGATGATGATATATTTATGGATGTCATACATATATTTTCAAGACAGATTGAATATTCTGAGGACAACATTCTTGAATTGTATGACAGCTTTATATTTGACGAAGTCTTTAATTATAAATCCTTGACAAAGATTTTAGCAGGAATATAATTACTTTAAAGGGCTAAAGTCCCATTATTGTGAAATGACTAGAAGGGAGATACATAATGATTAAAGAAGCTATTGCATTACTTGTAAAGAATCAAGATTTATCATCTGAGATGATGACACAGGTAATGGATGAGATTATGTCTGGTGATGCAACTGATGCACAGAAAGCATCTTTCCTCACTGCTCTTGCCATGAAAGGCGAAACAATTGACGAGATTACAGCGGCAGCTAAGGTAATGCGCTCACACTGTGAGAGATTTTTAAATGATATGGATGTTCTTGAGATTGTAGGAACAGGCGGTGATGGTTCTAACACATTTAACATATCAACTTTATCTGCAATTGTTGTCTCTGCTGCTGGTATTCCAGTTGCCAAGCATGGTAACAGGGCTGCTTCAAGCAGATGCGGTACTGCTGATTGTCTTGAAGCTCTTGGAGTAAAGATTGACATAGCACCTGCTAAAAGTGCACAGCTTCTTAAAGATATAGACATCTGTTTCTTATTTGCCCAGAAGTATCATACAGCCATGAGATTTGTCGGCGGAGTGAGAAAAGAGATGGGTATCCGTACTTTATTTAATATATTAGGTCCACTTGCTAATCCGGCAGGTGCATCTATGCAGCTTCTTGGCGTATATTCAGAAGATCTCGTTGAGCCACTTGCACACGTTCTTCACAATCTTGGTGTTAAACGTGCTATGGTTGTATATGGCACAGATTCAATCGATGAGATATCATTAAGCGCACCTACTAAGGTATGCGAATTCAGAAATGGTAATTTTAAGACTTATGAAATTACACCTGAACAGTTTGGTTTTACAAGATGCGATAAGTCTGACCTTGTCGGCGGCAATCCAGAAGAAAATGCCAGAATTGCACTTGACATACTTGATAATACACAGGGACCTAAGCTTGATGCCGTACTTCTCAATGCTGGTGCAGCTATTTATCTTGCATCTGACAACATCACAATGCAGGAAGCAATCAATAAAGCAAGAATTATTATCGAAAGCGGTTCTGCTAAGAAACAGCTTGAAACATTTATTGAAAAGAGCAACAATTAGTTTATACCCCAATTTCTTTTTCAGCCACATTCTGTTTTAACAGAGGTGGCTGATTTTTTATTGTTAAAATATTTAAGTTTGACATAATACAAATTTAACAATATAATGTTAAAAGTATGCTTTCATAGACATATAAAAAAAAAAGAAAGAGAGAAAAATCTATGGACGAAAAGAAAGAATTTAAGCCATATATACCTGCTGATAAGGTTCTACCTGAACTTACAGTTGCATCTGTAATTCTTGGTGTTTTATTAGCTGTATTATTTGGCGGCGCAAATGCCTATCTTGGTTTGCGTGTTGGTATGACCGTATCAGCTTCTATTCCTGCTGCTGTTATATCTATGGGAATCATCCGCTTTATCTTAAGAAGAGATTCTATCTTAGAAAATAACATGGTTCAGACAATTGGTTCAGCAGGTGAATCTGTTGCGGCTGGTGCAATTTTCACTCTTCCTGCTTTATTCATGTGGGCACAGGAGGAAGGCTCAGCAATGCCTTCTCTTGTAGAGATTGCACTTATTGCATTAGTTGGTGGTGTTCTTGGTGTGTTATTCATGATTCCACTCCGTAGTGCATTAATCGTACAGGAGCATGGCGTGTTACCTTATCCAGAGGGACAGGCTTGTGCTGAAGTATTAGTTGCCGGTGAAGAAGGTGGTGCAAAGGCTGGTACTGTATTTGCAGGACTTGGTATTGCCGCTGTGTATAAGTTCATCGCTGATGGACTTAAAGTATTCCCTAGTGAGGTTGATTTCACAATCAAGCCATACAAGGGTTCTGCTATCGGTGCAGATGTTTTACCTGCGCTTCTCGGTGTTGGTTATATCTGTGGACCTCAGGTTTCTTCTTACATCCTCTCGGGTGGTATAGTTGCATGGTTCATGGTTATGCCATTGATTGCTTTATTTGGCGGTGATAACATTATTGCTCCTGCTTCAATTCCAGTTTCACAGATGGCGCCAGGACAGATCTGGTCTAACTATGTGCGTTATATCGGTGCTGGTGCTGTTGCCGCTGGTGGTATCATAAGCTTAGTTAAGTCATTACCATTAATTATCAAGACTTTCAAGAAGGCTGTTAAGGATTACGGCAAAAAGGCTGACATAGCAGATTCAAGATTAACTAAGGATCTCCCTATGATGCTTGTTATATGGGGTGTTGGTATACTTGCAATCGTTATGTGGTTAATCCCAGCTATTCCAGTTAATCTTCTTGGAGCTATAATCATTATTGTATTCGGTTTCTTCTTTGCAACTGTATCATCAAGAATGGTTGGTTTAGTAGGAAGCTCTAACAATCCAGTTTCGGGAATGGCTATTGCGACACTTCTTATCGCATCTGCCCTTCTTAAAGCCTCTGGAATGGTTGGAATGTCAGGAATGATAGCAGCAATAAGCATAGGTTCTGTAATCTGTATCATCGCAGCTATTGCTGGTGATACATCACAGGATTTAAAGACAGGCTACATCGTAGGTGCTACTCCTTACAAACAGCAGATTGGTGAGATTATCGGTGTTGTAGCCTCAGCTCTTGCAGTTGGTGGTGTATTATACCTACTTAATGCTGCATGGGGATTTGGTTCAGAGGAATTACCAGCACCACAGGCAACTCTTATGAAGATGGTTGTTGAGGGCGTTATGGGAAGCAGCCTTCCTTGGGCACTTGTATTCGCAGGTGTTGCAATCGCTGTTGTTGTTGAGATTCTCCGTATACCAGTACTTCCTTTTGCAATCGGTCTTTACCTTCCAATCTATTTAAGTACACCTCTTATGATTGGTGGTCTTATAAGACTTTACTTTGACAAAAAGAAGGGTCTTACAGATGAACAGAGAAAGACTAAGATTAATCAGGGAATACTTTACTCATCAGGTCTTATCGCCGGTGAAGGTTTAATTGGTATCCTTCTTGCTATATTTGCAATCATCCCTATGGGAGACAATACACTTGGAGGAGTAATTAACATATCTGAAAAGATTAACCTTGGCAATATCGGTGGCGTTATCTTCTTCGCTTTACTCTGTGCATCATTAGTTGCATTTATTAATAAAAAAGAAAAGAAGACAAAATAGTCCATTATGTGGTACAATAAGTCTGTCGGCAGTTACGCCGGCAGACTTTTTTATTTAACCGTAAATTATACGACTATCATTTAGGAGGATTCATGGCTAAACAGCAGGATAATTACTTAGATTACATACCTAAGCACAATTCACTGTATGAGTGTAGAGATAATAAGAAAGGCAATATTGAAATTAAAGTCCACAACAAAGGATTATTCAACCGTATTGCCCAGATTATTGCAAAAAAGCCAAAGTACAGCTACATTGAATTAGACAGATTCGGAAGCTTTGTATGGCGTCAGATAGATGGTGAAAGAAACATTTATGATATCGGAAGACTGGTTAAAGAAGAATTTGGGAATAAAGCAGAACCATTATATGAGAGATTATGCCAGTTTATCAAAATACTTCATAAGAACCATTTTATTGTATACATGAACAAGATAAAACATTCGTAAATTATTAATATTTAAAGGAGTAAAATGATGAGAGTATTATCTGAACTAGAACCTAAAAATGTATTTTCTTTTTTTGAGGACATATGTAATATTCCTCACCCTTCATATAAGGAAGAAAAAATCAGCAATTACCTTGTAGATTTTGCCAAAAGCAGGAATCTTGAATATTATCAGGACTCACTTTACAATGTAATCATTATTAAAGAAGCCTCTGAGGGCTATGAAAATGTAGAACCTGTTATCCTTCAAGGTCACATGGACATGGTATGTGAAAAAACACCTGACTGCAATAAAGATATGAATGAAGAAGGTTTAGACCTTGAAGTTAACGGCGATTTTATTTCAGCCAGGGGAACTACACTCGGTGGTGATGATGGTATCGCTGTTGCCTATTCTCTTGCAATATTAGATGATGACACAATCAGGCACCCACGTCTTGAATTTGTATGTACTGTATCTGAGGAAGTTGGCATGGAAGGTGCTTCTGGAATAGATGTATCTATGTTAAAGGGTAAAAAGCTGCTTAACATGGACAGTGAGGATGAGGGCATTATGCTTGCAAGCTGTGCAGGTGGATGCAGTTCGATGGTTAAATTCCATGCTGAAAAGACTGAGGCTTGTGGAACTAAGATTGCAATTACATTATCAGGTCTTACAGGTGGACATTCTGGCGTTGAGATAGACAAGGGCAGAGGTAATGCTAATGTTTTAATGTCAAGATTATTAAGAGAAGCTGCTAAAGTAACACCATTATCAATTGTTTCTCTTGCTGGTGGCAAAAAAGACAACGCAATTCCAAGGGACTGTGCGTGCGAAATTATAGTAGCTGCCGATAAAGCCGCTCTTGTAAAAGAAGCAGTTGACAATGCAGGTGCTGATATTAAAACTGAATTTTCAACTTCTGATCCCCAGTTACAGCTCACAGTCAGCTTATATGATAACTTCACAGCAAGCGCAATGACACCTGATGCAAGTTCTAAGGTTATTGCATTAATCCAGTCACTGCCTAATGGTATTCAGCGTATGAGCCAGGATATTGATAATCTTGTTGAAACATCATTAAACTTAGGTGTTATGGAATCAGATGATAACGGACTTAAATTACGCTATGCACTCAGAAGTTCTGTAGGAGCGGCATTAAAGAGCTTAAAGAGCCAGCTTGTGTGCATCGCAGACGCATTTGAATCAGATGTTGTATTCAGCGGTGAATACCCAGCGTGGGAATACAAGAAGGATTCAAAACTCCGTGATGACATGGTACGCATATTTGCTGAAATGTTTGGCAAAGAACCAACTGTTGAGGCAATACATGCTGGTGTAGAATGTGGTATCCTTGCAGGCAAAATTGAAGGTCTTGACTGCATTTCAATGGGTCCGGATATCTTTAATATCCATACAACTGAGGAACATTTAAGTATATCATCTACTAAGAGAATGTATGAATATATTTTAAATGTAATTGCATGTAAATAATAAAAGCAAAAGCTCACGATTCAAAGTATTTTCCTGAATCGTGAGCTTTTTATGTGTTAAAAGCAGTACGCTTATATCACTTCGCTAAAGTCCAGTTTAACGAAGTGGTGTTCCTTTTCTGTTCAATATTATGAAATATACAATATCTAATAAAATATCAAAATATTAATATGCCATCTTATATATTGCAAGGATATCGTCATAATCTAATGGCTTATATCCTGTTAATGTTCTTGTCTTGTTGCGTGAGCAGTCAAGTGCAAGCTTAGGAAGCGCTGATTCTTCCACGCCAAGCTCTTTTAAGCTTGTTGGCATGCCTATTGATGCATAATACTGTTCCTGCATGTCAATAGCCTGCTCAATTGTCTTTTCTGGATGCTCATAATCAACATCGATATTCCACACATTAGCTGAATACTGAAACCAGCGGCTTATATTAGCTTTATACACATATCTTGCCCAGCTGCACCATAACGCTGCAAGTCCGGCGCCATGTGCAACTTCCTGGTACATTCCTGATACCTCATGCTCAAGCTGGTGAACAACAAGCTGGAACTGTCTGCCACACTGTGTCAGGCCATTATGTGCCAAAGATGAAGCCCACATCATGTTAGCTCTCGCTTCATAGTTTTCAGGGTCAGCCAGACAATCATTCGCTGCCTTACGGACACTCTTGATAACAGCTTCTGCGATAGAATCTGTAAGATATGTATCATCACCTTGACAGAAATATCTCTCGATAGTATGCATAGCAATATCAACCGCACCACATGCAGTCTGATAAGGACTTACTGTAAATGTAAGGACAGGATTTTCAATAGCAAAATTCATACGGTTGAAGCTGCTGTTATATCCTCTCTTCTCACCAGTATCCTGATTAGTTATAACACATGAAGAACTCATCTCTGAACCCGCCGCAGCAAGTGTAAGAATTGCCCCTTTAGGTAATGTCTTTGCCGGTGCTTCCTTTCCTAATGAGAAATTCCATACATCAGTCTCAGGATTGGCAATTCCATTTGCAATAGCCTTAGATGAATCCATAACTGAACCACCGCCGACTGCAAGCACGAAGTCAACGCCTTCTTTTCTTCCAAGCTCCACGCCTTCTCTTACAAGTGTAAGCTGTGGATTGGCAATGACTCCGCCAAGCTCCACATAGCTTATATTCTCTTCGTCAAGGCATTTCTCAACACGATCTAATAATCCGCTTTTTCTAGCAGAACTGCCGCCAAAATGTATAAGCACCTTATTAGGATTGAACTCCTTAATAAGCTTTCCAACCTTTAATTCCTCATCCCTGCCAAAATACACTTTAGTAGGTGTCTCATAAATAAAATTATTCATACTATGTCTCCTTTTCAAACTTCAAATGTATGTATCTCACATTTTCTGTTAAACATGCCATTTTTGAACACCATAACATGTTCCTTGTAAGTTATGCTGTCTTTAGAATACATAAAAGGTTCCTCTCTGTAAAGCATACAATTAAATCCTTTTTCTTTAAATTCATTCATTGCCGCTTCTGCCTGTCTGTGAACCTTCCCGTAGCGTTCTTCCTCTTCTTTCGCAAAATGTCTTGTTTCATACACTTTGGCGGCATCCCTCAAATCAATGATAATTCTGTCCACGAATCTGCTATGTGATTTTTTGTGAAGCATTGCCGCGATAATCCTGCATCTATATGATGTCGGATTATTAAGATACTTTATGAGCATTCGAGCCATACGTCCATCGCCAACATCATTTGCAATTCCGATAAGATACGTGACAGCTTCCGGTGCTACATTGTCAGGATATGGAACATAATACATATCTGGAACTGATTTGTAACGCTTAATCGGTGGAAAATCTGCCAGCTTCGCAAGAATCATTTCTTTATCTGTACAGGAAGAACTTCCAAGATACCTCAGCTTGTCCCTCACATCTGCAAGCTGATATTCAAGCTGTCTTAAATACTCATATCCTTTAACCCAGAAATGCCCCATACAGCCATAATCAAAGTACACTGTCTTCATGCCAAGCCTTGCAAATCTTATAGTAAATATATTCTCATTACCCTGATTTACAATCAGCATATAATCATCATCAACCCGGTCAATGCATGCTATCTGCTCACATTCAATATCTTTATATACCCCTGTCATCACAGAGTTTTCAAACACAAAATAACTCTCAACCGCATCATTCATAAGATACGCTGCATGAATATCCTTCTCGCCATCTATCGTAATCGGCTGGAAAACATTTAATTCAAACACCTGCGCAAGCTTGTGAAACTCATCTGGCATATCATCTGTCAGACCATCCAGATACTTAGAAAACATTGTTGTCTGCCACTCAAAATGTGTTGAAATATACTCAAACACATCGAGAAATTGAAGTCCTTGCGGATACTTCTTACTGCTTCAATGTGTATGCTTTGGCGATTATAAACAATACGCTACTCACAAGTTCCAATGCTGGAACAGCTATGTACACTCCACAGTCGTAAATTCCTGACTAAGCCATCAGTACATACTTACGTTTGCGTTGATTATGCAACTTCGTAAGTTAAAGCATCTCTTAGATTAAGAGCAGCATTAAAATCCCTATCCTCGACATAGCCACAATCACAACGGTATGTTCTATCTGAAAGCTTCAAATCTTTCTTGATGGCACCACAACAGTGACATATTTTGGATGATGGATACCATCTGTCTACGACTCTTAATTCAATACCATTTTCATCACACTTAACTTTAAGCTTAGTTCTAAATTCATAGAACTTTTGTGATGCAACGGCTTTTGACAGATGTCTGTTCTTCATCATTCCTGATATATTCAAATCTTCAATAGTTATATAAGATGGCTTGGCTTTCACTATCCCGGCTATTGATTTATTGATATAGTCAGTACGGATTTTATCTATTTTATGATGAAGTCTTTGCACTTTGAGCTTTTGCTTTTGTATATTCTTTTGAGTGGACTCTCCTTTCTTTAAATTTTCATACTTGCGTGAGAGACATCTTTGTTCTCTGCGCAATTTCTTTTCCAATTTTTTAACTCTTGCTGACTTATTGATATTTTTATAAGTTTTACCATTAGAAACAATCGCCAAGTCTTTCAAACCCAGGTCAATTCCCATACCATCATTGCTATTATTAACAATCTTAGCGTCGGGAATTTCTACAAGAACTGACACATAATATCTGTCTGCTTTGATGGATACTATACCGCTTTTGATTTTCCATCCATCTTTAGTTGTTGGTATATAGCCTTTTTCTTTAATGCGTACCCAACCTAAAGTGGGTATGTTCAACCTATGTCTCTCGCATCTACAATCTTTAGGATTATTCTTTACGAAATACATTTTTACATCAGATTTACCTTTCTTTTTGAAATTAGGAAAAGCACTTTGATGTTTAAAAAATCTTGTAAATGCAGTACATCCATCTTCAATAGACTTTTTTACAGCTTTTGAATACGCTTCTTTAATCCATACTTTTTTAGGATTATTAGGAATGTACTCATTATTGAGCCATACGCTAAAACTCTTGCCAGTCATAAACTTTTCACCTTTATCGTATAAAGCTTTGTTGTGACCGAGATAGAAGTTGTAAACGTATCTACAAGTGCCGATAGTCTTGTTAATCTTGATTTTTTGCTCGACTGTCGGATTTATTTCCGTTTTGAAGCTCTTTAGCAATTTCCTCATCCCCTTCTATTTGTTTTTTATACTTACGAAGGCTGTACAATCTACAAGAAAAAACGTGAAGTATAGATACAATATCCTGTACAAGTTCTTCTTGCGGTGATAGTTCTTCATTATTCACTACCACTATGGTTGTATTAAACTTCATACAGAATTTTTCAAACCAATCATAGCCAAATCTGACAAATCTATCTTTATGTGTAACTATGATAGTTTTTAATTACTTAAAATTGTCTCCTTAACTAAACATTTATTATAGTATAAAACTCTTTACAACCAGTGTACATAAGAAAATATATGTTAAATCAGATTGGTTGCAAAAAGAGCAACATTTGATATAACAAATGCTGCTCTTTATTAAGTTATTTGGATTTGGATATACACTCTACTGATATCCTTTAGCAATTCCATTATACTTGATTATACATATAGGACACAGACACATCTCATCCTTGAATCTCCATCCCTTTTGTCTAAGCATGACCTTGACCGCTGTTTCTGATGTATATGGAATCGTATCTATTCGACCACACTTATCACAACGAGCTCCTGCCTGAATCATATATACACCAGCCTTTCACCCTAATCTCTTATAGATATAATACCACTGTATTAAAATAAAGACAAGAAATAATCGCTTGCAAAACACATTTTATGCATTAAGCAAGCGATTAGATAATTAATATGTAAATGTCATGTCAAAAATCACTGACACAACATTTTGTCAATTAGTGTGTAAGGAAGAACATAAGTGCAAATAATACTGCGATAACCCATGTAAATGCCTTAACTTCCTTTGCCTTACCTGTAAATATCTGAATGAATACATATGAGATAAGACCAAATGCAATACCATAGCTGATATTGTAAGTAAATGCCATAAATGCTATTGTAAGGAATGCTGGAACAGCGATTGATACATCCTTCCAGTCAATGTCTGTTACACAGCCCATCATAAGTACACCAACGTATACTAAAGCTGATGCTGTTGCACAGCTTGGAATAAGTGCTGCGACTGGGCTTAAAAACATTGCTATGAAGAAAAGCACACCGGTTGTGAAAGCTGAGAGACCTGTTCTACCACCTTCACCAACACCTGCTGATGACTCAACGAATGTTGTAACTGTTGATGTACCACATACAGCACCTGCACATGTAGCGATGGCATCTGATAACATAGCCTTCTCGAAGTTAGGAACCTCGCCGTTAACAAGCATTCCACCTCTTGAACATGCACCGTAAAGTGTACCAAGTGTATCAAACATATCAACCATACAGAATGCAAGAGCTGATGTTACGATTACAAGGATAAGCTCTGCCTGTGTATGAGTTGCAAGATATGCATCAAAGTTGAAACCTTCTGTAAATACCTTTAAGAAAGCCTGTGAACCCCACTCGCTAAATGCTGTGAATGGATTAAAGCTTAAATTCTCAGCAAATCCTGTGTAGAAGCCAGGAACTGTAGCACCAAGAATATAGTAAAGGATTGTTCCACTTAAGATACCCCAGAATACTGAGCCTCTTATCTTCTTATATGAAAGAACTGCAATAACAATAATAGCTGCAATAGTAACAAGCTTAGGCATTATATCGCCCCATGTTACAGCACCACTTAAAAGGTTGAATGATGCAAGTGTAACACATGTAGATGAGCTGTTTACTACGATTCCTGCGTTCTGAAGTCCGAGGAATGCGATGAACAGACCGATACCTGCTGGAATAACCTTTCTTACACAATCAGGTATAGCTGCAAAAAGCTTTGCTCTGATACCAGTAACCGTAAGGATTGTGAATACAATACCATCAAGTAATACCAATACAAGGGCATTAGCATATGAGAGACCAAATGTAAAGCATACTGTGTATACAAAGAATGCGTTAAGTCCCATACCTGATGCAAGGCCGAGTGGCAGATTTGCAATAAATGCCATTAAAAATGTTCCGATTACAGCAGATAATGCTGTCGCAATGTAGATTGCGTTGTAAGAAACTGTTCCAAGCTGTGAAAACATATTAGCATTGACAAAAAGGATATATGCCATCGCCATGAATGTTGTAACACCAGCAAGTACTTCAGTTCTCACGTTAGAGCCATGCTCTTTAACTTTGAAAAACTTTTCCATGATTCTTCTCCTGTTAAATTTTATAGTATTATATTATGTTGTTGGGGTCAAAAGGTATTTTGACCCCTTTGA
>OIZI01000244.1_pt1 | contig 28640 bp, 9 predicted proteins | sample 1588441 | NCBI WGS metagenome assembly OIZI01 (sample SAMN03283284) | human gut metagenome | biome: human-associated habitat; material: feces | host: Homo sapiens | place: Peru | collected 2012 | reverse complement strand
GTGTACGGCAAGCGTATCGGTGACCGATTGAAAGAGACAACCGAGATTGTCCCTTTCTTGAATGGCTCATACAGAGGCTAGGAAACAATAATTGTTCATAAATGTCAAGCCAATGCTCAATGCGCACCTCACATAAGATGCACAAAGAGCACTGGCTTCTACTTTTCCAACGAGATATCTCGATGCCGCTAAAACAACGATTTTAAAAATCGGTAAGCCTAATTACCGGTTTTGAGAAAACCGCAACAGGCTGCCACTCCCAAAGGAGTTCTTGGACAAGCCAAGCATCCTCGGCTAAGTGCCTTAGGGGAGCAAGCTCTGGCAGATTTTTCACTTTGATTTGATACACTCCTCATACACCGCTAACCCTTTCACGGTCAGAAGATATTTCTGACGAGGATGACGAGACGAGTTGGGATATAGCAAACAAACATAACCATCACCGATGGCAGGCTTCAGATAAAGATTAAGAAAATTGTCTCTTCCCTTTAATTCTAAAGCCTTCATCATACTCTTCACAGATAATTCTTTATTTCCAATTACAGCAATCAGCCGTTTGACATTAGCATTATCCGTGCACAGCTTGCCCTGTACTTGTCCTGTACTTGTCCCGCGCTTATAATCTTCTTGCTTATTGTTTATTCCACCTGCAAGATTGGGCTGCACTTTCCATTCATTCGTTGCATGGATATGTAGATAACGGTTACGTAAATCCCATTTTTCACCCAACAACAGGTTTCGGAAGAAATGCTCTAAATACACAGATGTGTAATCAATTCCTTTTATGGCGTTCTTGTAATTTGCACGAACCAAGGCGTTACGGAAATACCATGAATGTTGAGCAAAAAGGCTATTGTCAACTTTGAAGCCTATAGAACGTAGGTAGAGAATTGTGAATACAGCCGTTGTACGAGTATTACCTTCGCAGAAAGCATGAATCTGCCACAGACCGGAAACAAATCGCGTGATGTGCTCCACCATGGCATCAGTTGATATTCCCTTATAGCTAAACTCTTTCTCTTGACTGATATCATAATCTATGGCTCTTCTCAAATCCTCCCAGTTCAGATAGTTTACGGTATCACCATCAAGTACCCATTCACGCTTCGTAATATCATAGTCACGCAGTTTGCCAGCATGCTTAAACACACCGTCAAAAACCCTACGATGGACAGAGATATAACCTCCAGTGCTGAAATCCAATGTCTGAGACGAAAGTATCTTGGTGATGTTGGCAGAGACTTTATCCGCCTCTTGCTTCTCATCATCATCGGGCTCACGCTGAGTTTTCGACTGATAGTAGCTTCTTATCAGTTCACGTGCTTCATCAATATCTATTTCACCCTCAATGTGCTTGCAAGCAGTAGCCTTCAGATAATCGGAAGTCAGCAAACCATCAACAGCCTGCAGTCCGATTGCAGTCTGCCAAATGGATGCTTTCTCCCTTTGGCTAGGTTCACCTTGACGGATGTATTCGTCGAAGTCGGTATAATATTGTCTATTGTTAACTATAATCCCCATAGTGATTTTATGTATAAAATAACGATTCCAATAAATACTATTTTACAACATCTAACAAACCTGACGGTTCACCAAAGCCAACCATGTAAACGAGTTGTCTTGCACGAGTAATGGCAACATACAGCAGCGAACGCTTTGATGAAAGGTACTCCTTTTGTGCCACCTTATCCATACCTGAGAACGGATAGCCTTCAGTGGCTTTAGAAGGTAGGTTCCTTTCGTTTACTCCCATTAGAATAACAACACGGTACTCCAAGCCTTTAAGTGAATGGAAAGTGCAGAGGTCTACACCATTTGAACAGCCCTGCTTCTGAGTTCCCTTTAGTACACGATAGTCCGTGCCATCATGGTGCAAACGGCTTTGCATTTCCTTAAGAAGGTTCATGCTTGGTGCAGCAATACATATCTCAGACAATTTGATATTAGAATCCAGACACTCCTTCATCCATTCAACAACCTGCTGAACTTCAGAATTTGCATCATCAACAATTTTATACTGAGGGGCAACACCTTCATGGATGAGCGAAACATATCCATTTGTTGACTCCTTGCCGCCATCCATATCGTCGTAATCAACGCCCTTAACAACGCTTACAGCAACACGCTTGATAGGTTCTGTGGTACGATAGTTGATCTTCAGTTTTCTGCTTCGCACACCTCTAACGTTAATGCCTGCTGCTCCAAAGTTTATCTTACGACCATTATAGATGCGCTGGATAGGATCACCTGTCAAGAAAAGATCATTCTTGCCTTCAGCTACTAATGCTCTGAGGAATTTTAACTCAGGATTAGAGAAATCCTGAAACTCATCCGCTATAACGTTTGTGTAAGGGTGGATGTTGTTCTCATTCAAATAGTTTGTCGTCTCATTGAAGAGTTCAAGGCGATCAACGACTCTTCTCTCTTGTTTGAGAGCATTATATTTCTCAACGAGTTTCCAAATTCCGATGCGTTGCTTACGGCTTAATGCTTTGGTACGTCCAACACGAGGTTGCATCATATACTGCTTCGCATCCTTGTTACCAAAATACACAATGACATCAATATACTCATCGTAAAGGAATTGCTCATCGAACTCTGTTACCTCTGTTTCAAGAACTTCACGCCACAGTTTCAATGACTCCTCATCACCGCTGTAATCCAGCACTTTATAACCTTCCTTAACCTTGTACTTCTCGGCAGTGTCAAGCAAGACTCGATCAATGTTGTTTAGAGTAAACTTGTTCTTTGGTACTCCAAGCTTCTCGATAGAGTCGGCAATGTTAATGCTCAATGTCTTTGTATAAGTAGTAAACAGAACATTTGCATTAGGATTCTCACACAGATATTTAAGTCTGTGCAATGCAGCGATAGTTTTACCTGTACCTGCACCACCGCTGACCTTCATTGTACCTTTATACTCAGCATTCACCAGTTTTCTCTGAGAAGGATGGAGGAAAATCTGCCATTTGTCCATACCTTGTTCAATGATACGCTGAAGTGCATCGTCATCTGTGATTTCCACAAAACGACGCTTATTATTATCACTGAGCAATTTATCTTCATTTTCCTTTACCTGGCCTTCTTCAATTGTAGCTATGATGGAATCGATATTCTCTCCATCCATGATATTGAAAATATTCTCGTAAGCATCTACGGGAAGAATCGGTTCTAATAGGTCCAGATCATCAAGCGATTTAATCTTCAATACTCTTGCTATGACTTCCTCTGGAACACCAATCTTAAGAAGTTTCTCCTCAGTTATTCCTTCAAAGATAGTCGTTTCATTATCTGTTTGTACCTTAGGCACAGCTATCTCCTCCTGCTTTTCCTCAATAGTAATGAGCTGACAAGCCTGAGTATGCTCGTTCCATACAAATCGCTTGTTTATCCCCCAACGATATGCATCCTCATGGTCTCCAACATAAAGCAAAGAATAATTTTCTCCGTCAAGCACACCGACAATGACTCTATAGTTATCATCTATCCTTGCTGTTCGGAGTGTTGAGTTCTTAAACTGAGTGATTGGTTCCAGATGTATTCCTGCGGAAGTATGGTTTTCGCGGAATTTTCTCTGGAATGACACCACCTTGTCTTGAATTTTCTTCGGCAGTTTAAACACTGCATCAAAGAATGTTTCTGATAAAAACAGTCTCATGTATATTTTATTTTATTAGTTCAACACAGAATTCATCTTGCGAAATTGTCTTATATCCCTTGTCTGTAAAAACAGCTTTGTCATTATCATCGAACGGGTCAATGACAATCTTGGGATTGTCAATAATCATGGCCGCACTTGCAATGACAGCATTGTCTTCATCCGTCAACTCGAATACTCCATCATGACTAAATGGAACATTGTTATCAAGCAAGACATCGACGATTTCCTCCATTCCTGGGTATAGTTCCTTAATCTCATCACGATTAACTGCCGTTTCTACAGTATCTGTCTTTTCCTCTGTCTGGCTTCCAGAGAAGAACTGGATGAGATTGTATCTACGCCAGAAACCAATCCAGTCTTCTTTGTCAGCAGACCGATGTCCCTTGGTTACCTGGAGATCGTATTTTATTCCCTGACTGAATGCTGCCTCTACCTCTTCATCTGTTGAGTAGTCTGTCAGATCTTTATCGCAATCAGGGTCGATTTCAACACTACCAGAGTATAGTGATCCACCATTCGACAAGAAGTTAGGACTATCACTTATACACCAGTAGCATGTTTCCTTAATTGAACCAAGCATTGGATTTTCAAGCAGCTGTCCGAGGCGAGTTATTGAGTTGTTTCCTAACTCATCCTCTTTCTCCGATTCAAACAGTTGAATATCTTCCCATGCTATAGTCCATGAGAACATACGCTGTGGTTTTGCTTGTTTTATTCCTTCACGTTTCTCCAGGTCGCTATAGAATCGCATGTTTGGCTCACACGCATGATATTTATAACCATCAAGGAACACTGACCACCATGGAATCTTGACCATATCACTAACTTCCTCGCCATTTATCTTTGCGTAGTTACACATGATTTGGAAATCAGGGATAGTGGTATGCTTAACACCATAGGCAACAGTCAACTCAAACTGAGGTTTCATATTGTAATGAAGTTCTGTATCAGATTCTTTATCGACTACTTTCAACTCATAGTGGTACGCATTATCATCAGGCACTTTCTCGAAAGTCCAATTTTTGCTCTTGGCCAGAGTCTGCAATGCACGAACAAATTTCAGTTCCAACTCGCTATCCTCAGCTGCACCATTTTGTGCGATAGTGCCTACAGACCCCTCGATGCGTTCCCATGACTTTGAACCGCCCACTAACTTGCCGAACAGAATTTCAGCCTGTTCGCGGCTGAAAGAATCTCTACTATACTGATTACCATAAGTCAGGATGCAATGATAGCACCCATCCTTACCTTCCAACTGGCAAGTGCAGTCCTTAATCCTGTCATAGGCAAACATCAGCATATTTGAGAACTCGTCCGTATTATAGAGTTTTGCAAGATAACCAGTACCACCAGGTATGGTATCATACATCACTAGATAGTAATCTTTCGAGCCTGTAGCTTGATTCATTTCTGTATAGGAGTCTATGCGGATATGCTCAGGTGAAGAGTGATAATACTCCTTCATTCCAAGTTCAATACCAGCCTTAAACATCTCCACAGCAGCCTTCGCATCCATGATTTGGATAGGTAGCAGAATCTTTATGGCTTCGGTTTGCATGTGACGATACAAATAGAGCTGCTCAAAAACCTCACCATTCCTGTCGTCCACAAAGCTCACATTCTTATGGTTACAGAAACGGTAGTGCTGTTCTACTGGTTTGTGTTCTTTATTCAACTTGGAGAGCAATGGCGTTGACTTGCCACAATATTTGCAGGTGACAAAACCATTTTCAGGAATGATAGCTTCATTATTTACTTCTACCTTGCTGCCAGTCTGCATCTGCATGCCATAGTTAGCCTCATAGAGATCCATATTATTACAGAACTCTATACCAAAACCAAGGTTTTTCATCGCATACGAAGAAACTACACCTTTATGATGGAACATAAAATGTTTCTTAACAATGAACTGTTCTTTGGTTCTTTCCTCATTAGAATCATCGAGCGCAGCATCTGTCTTGAACATCGCACTACGAGCACTTGTAAATTTCAGATACTTATGTTGATTGACGCCCCATGAAGGATCGCCACATTTTGGACAAGCAGCAAGTGAGAAATCTGGAGTTCCTTTTTCTGCCACACAATCACACTTTGAGCAATATCTCATCGTTATCAGGTTGTCTTTCCAATCGAATGTAGGGATGCCACTAACTTCAAGTTGGAACTTCTGAGTGCAGAACTTATTGCCTGGAGCCAATTCCTTTATACCTTGAGAAGCAGAACGTGTCAGTTCAATCACTTTTGGTTCTGCAACATTATTCTTGCTATCTTCCTTTTCCAGGGTCGAATACACACTCGCCTGCAACTTGACACCAGTTTCAGGGAAGGCATAGTTAGGCAAAAGTCCACAGTTTGTCATGAATTCTATGAGACTTTCACTTTGGATGTTGGCATATTGGGCCTTGCAAGTCTTTATCAGATCCTTGAGCGCAGCTTTAGCCGGATCATTCGACTGTAGTCTGTCTTCCTGTTCTTTATAGTTATTGAGTTCCTCGATAAGCCCAAACAATCGGTCTGTTAAGGCATGAAACTCTTTCAGGATATTCTGACAGAAAGACTCGTCCTCCAATGACTTAGCCAAGATGCCAATGGCAGGCATGGTATTCTCGTCATACTGCTCAGAGAATCGCGTTTTCAAAGTATTCTTATTCTCTTTGATGAAAGCAATAATCCTATTGACAACAAACCCATCTGAAGACATCGCATCTTCTGTCAGCTTCAAGTCACGGATATTTGCCGGCATCGTATTGTTCTTATCCTCGCTAATCCATGTATCAATACAATAGGCGAAGAAGTGTCTGCGCAGGATATCCTTTGCTTCGAGGAAGCATCCCGGTGTGGACACTTCACCCTCCATCATTTCATCAGGATAAGTAAAATAATACATGTCATGAGGTTCTCCTGCGTGAGCATAGTTCAATACAAGAGCGGAACCTTCCTTACGACCGGCACGACCTACACGCTGTAGGAAATTGCTTGGTTTAGGTGGAATATTAGCATTACCCATTACATTCAGATCGCCAATGTCAATACCCATTTCCAACGTTGATGTAGCAGAAAGAACATTTACCGAGTTTGAATGAGGATGCTCCTTGAAGTCCTTCTCAAGTTGTTCTCTGTCCGATCGTTCAAGCAAACCGGTATGCTCTCGGGCATATACACGAGGAGACAATGCACGGTTATACACCTGCTGATAGTAGTTGAGCTCGGGGTTTATCTCCTCTGAATAAGTGCCCTGACACTTGTAGTCAAGACAAAGAGTGTCCTCAGCAAGACTGTCACCCTTGGCTACATATAGTGTTGACTGACAGTTGCTACACTTGATATGTTTAACATTCTTGCTTACCCATATATGGTTGGGGTTGATGACATAGTTGCCACCACCCTGAGGAGCTTTATTTACCAGACCAACTTCTTCCATTTTGAGGAAGAGTTCACGAATAAACTCATTGTATAATGTAAGATTACGCTCGATGGGCCAGTTGAAATGGCGCCAGAAATAGTTGGTGTACCAGTTGGGTTTCTCACGTCTCAAAGCTGCCATATCCAACATATCACTATTTTTGTCGAGATAGGTAACACCAATTAGTTTTGGGAAGCGGACACCTCCTCCGAACATTCTATTGAGGAAATGACGTCCATCAAACTTCCAGTTCAGTGCCCATAGCGTAAGAGCTTCATTTCTGTATTTGTCAAGATATGGATGATCTACAGCACCATGTCTTCTCATTCGCTGTAGGATACCATAAACGAAGTGACAGAATTTCTTCTCGTCCGCAGCTACATACTCCAACTGATTGATTGACAAGAATTTCTTCATCAAGTCATACACCTTGTGAATCTCCTCACTTTTGAAGAATGTAGCCGACGACCCCGTTTTCTCAAGGGTACGACCAAGCTGTGATGTAAGACCAAATTCGCTTACAATTTCCCAATCCACTCGTATATCGAATTCTTTCTTAAAAGAAGACATGTAGCCCTTTCCCTCGCGATAGTTATGACGAAGGTCTATATGGGAAGCTAAATCGGCAGGCAGGAAACGGTTGTAGTAGTCGTCCTCAGAAAGTTTTTCTTTCCAGTATTTCTTGAAGCCCTCCTGAAGTTCTGCAACATTAACAGGCTTGTCAAGGCTATTGATATACTGCTGCATAGACTGTCGGAAAAGAAATCGGAAAGTTCTTGCTTCATAGAAAGCTGCCTGATGAGCTGCATCCTGCACGCTGTTTGTAAATACAAGAATCTTTCTGTCCTTCTCTTCTGCATGGTCAAAATCGCTTGACAATACTTGGCTTATAGCCACACTCGAGAGCGTAGATGTGCGTCCGCCTATCTCGCAGATTGCATCACTATTACACTCGGGACATATCGTTGTAAACCTCTGATTTCCATTGCGTGTTGATGTTGTCTTGCTGCATACACGCACTCTCAACGTGTTGCTATCGCTTTCGCTCAACTCACGCAGATTCTTTATGCTGACGTGATGTGTCACATTGATTGCATTCTCGTTGACATATTCATCTACGGCCTCGTGCTTTTTAGACTCAATATTCAAAAGAACCACCTCTTTTTCTCTATCCATGAAAGCCTTGTTGATAGTGGAAATGTCAGAACAATAGCTGTCATCTGTAGCCAGACGACGTGAAAGCCAACCACTTGCACCACATTCACGACAGAAATACATAGGCAAAGCTATACGATCCTCATCTTTTTTCAAGCTATGTCTCCAGGTAAACTCAGGGTTTTTCTGGAAATAACGAAGAATACCACTAAGTTCACGTTGCCAAAGCTGCACCTGCAGATAAAGCATCGGAATGAGCTTTTCTGAATTGTTGAGAGGACGTTTTGAATAAGCAATCAGAGCCAACAGATTTTCAAGAACGATAGAGCATACCTTATCACCACCATCCAAATAGAGACGTCGGAAGTTAACGTCCTGGTCAATCATTTTCTTCTTAACATCCTCCAACGAAAGAATGCCATGGCTCAAAACATCAAGGAGCGATTTTACAATACCCATGCTGCGCAAATAAGTACCAGCATCAACGGGAGTTATATTCGAACTCTTAAGCCACACCTTACAGATACGCTTCATGTAGGTGTATACTGTGTCATCAGCTCCAAATTCGCAACTCTTGATGAGCTTTATATCAGGAAGTGTTGTAATTGACTCAGTAGCATATTCTGACACAGGTATTCTGTGCTCCTCGATGACATTCTCTTCATGGAACACCTCTCCGAATACATCCGAGGCATATTCGCATAGACGTTTTTTGCTGTCTGGGCCATTGCCAATGGTTGCCGAAGTACCAATAGGACACAATAATCCCTTAGGCAGATTCAGTTTCAACTTCAAACGTCGAATCAAATTTGCCACATCTGTGCCCTGTGCGCCATCATAGGTATGCAACTCGTCGAGCACTATAAACTTCAGAGCCTTGAAGTCTGTATCAATATTGCCTTTCCATAGGCAGCTGAAGCGCTGACGCATCAGTCCATAGTCCAGCATCTTGAAGTTTGTCAACAAAATGTCGGGCACAGTGTCAAGAATAGCATCGCGGTTTTCAATGATATGGTCAGGTCCCATATCTCGAGGATAGTCCTTAGGATCGGTACCCTCTCCCACAAACAAACCAGCTGTTACCTTTCCCTTCAGTCGAGGGTCATTCCAGATGGTTTCTGCCAAACGCTTTGCCTGGTCACTTGCCAAGGCATTCATGGGGTACATGATAATAACCTTCACTCCAACCTGACGACTGAACTTGTTGCAGTTGTAGCAATAGTCAAGGATTGGGTAAAGAAAACACTCTGTCTTACCAGAGCCAGTACCCGTAGTGAGGAGCGTTGGCTTAGGGGCATTACCGTTCTGCATAGAGAGCTGACGGAACGCCTGCAACTGATGCAAGTATGGAGGGAAGTTGGGAGCAATCTCCAAAGGAATGTTTTTGTTCTCTTCTTCCGATGCAGACACAAAAGGAGTCTTCAACGAGATATATGGTCCTTTGAAGAGTCCATCCTCTTTACTCTCGATGAAGCGATAGAAAGCATCACTGACATCCTTCTCTTTGAACTTGAAGGTTGCCTTGATATACTCTATTATTGAATCACGTACTTCACGTGCTTGTTGAAGAGGTAGCATATTATTGTTGTTTTATCATTGACAAATTAAATGAAGTAGAATCTACTACTCGGTATCCAGCCGCCTTAAACTTTACGACCGAATCATCATCAACAGGGTCAATAGCAATTTTGGACTTTCTTAATAGTAATCCAGCTGTAGCTATGACCATGTCATTATGATCTAATAAGTCAACATCACCATCCATACTGAATGGAATACCATTGTCGAGGAGTAAATCCACTATGCTTTCGAGACCTGGGTATAGTGCTTTAACCTCGTTTCGTTTCATAGTCTCAAGTATTTTACTTGAATCGTCACGAACCATTTCCTTCTTATCACCTAACGAGCTACATTTTTTTATGAAAGCAGCTACCTTCGAAGATAAAGAATGCATGTTTGTAAGTGGTATGTCACTAATAATTAGTGTAGTACTCCTTGAACGGCTCGTGGCGACATTAAATCTTCTTTCATCAAGTGCAAATCCAGGATTTCTCCCCGGAATATATAGAATAGCGTAATCAACGGTCATACCCTGAATTCTATCAATTGTTTCGATGGTAAAGTCTTGCAAGGATGTTTCTGTTAGAAATGTCTTTTGAAGCTGTTTAACAGTGTCATTGAAAGGAGATATAATTGCCAGTGAACGTTTAGGATAGTTTTTTGTAAACTCATCGACAACTTGGCTAACAATATTCAAACCTGTTCCAGATACGATACCATTTGTATAGTCCTGAGTGTAATGATATATTACACCACCACCGTCTGGAAATAGATTTGAATGACATAGGCTGAAATCTAGTAAATTCTTCTGTACAGATCGAAATCTGTTGCTATAGAATATACCTGTTAATTCCGCGCTAGCTTTTGTCAGTCGGAAAGTTGTTGTTATTCTGTATGATTTCACATCTGTTCCAAGAGCATACGTCTTGAGACCTTCTATCTGCGTATTTGCATTCCATGCATTATATAATGCTTTTGTTGGATTGCTAATTATTGGAGGTAACTGCATAGGATCTCCAACTATAAGGCACTTGCGACCTAGGTTTTTAAATGCTAATATAGAAGCAAGAAACGCTTGTGAAGCCTCCTCTATAATAACTAAGTCATAGGAAGGCAATTCTTCTTTGCTATGACAGTCACTATTATAAGCTTGCGACAAGACATAATTTGTAGAACAAAATAATTCTCCATTGGGTACAACAAATCCTTTTTTTATGGGTTTAAGTCCAGGTACCATTCTCCTTTCATCAGCAGAAAGGTTAGACTTAAAGATTTTTTCATTTCGCAAGAAGGGCAAGAGAGGAGGTTGTTGTACCAGCTCAATAAGCCCTTTGTTTGCCATCGTAGTAACGCAAACAGTTTTATTGCTAGTCAAATACTTAGCAATAATATGAGCGATTGTATAACTCTTTCCGGTTCCTGGAGGACCTTGAAGAATACAACAATTGTCCTCTTCCAAAGTTTGAAATATTCTCTCAGGAATTGCAGTTTCATTATTTGGGTCATACTGCAATTCTTCAGGTTGCCAGTCTTCATAGTCAATCTTCGGCTCAATCATTTGTTCTGGCAGGTCGTGAAATATCTCCAAGAAATTCACTAGATTATTAAAATAATCAACGGGAGGAAATGGAGCAAATACTATCACAGACAGAGACTTGCCCGACTCGGTTGATTTCTTGAATAAATCATACAAAGACGTGCTGAGTCCAGTACATCCAACATAATCGTAGCTACTATCACCCTTTTTAGTGTAATAGAGTGGTAATAAGTCAGATGTATTAGAATGATACTGAGTGTTCTTGCAGAATTCAAGGAATGAGCACGTCCATAAAGTGACATTCGGACCGAGTTCTGCCTTAGCATCTTTCTTAATCACCATTACAGATTTCTGCACTTTCAAACGAGGTGCCTTGTCTTTTGGAAATTTAAGAACGACATGTCCGAGATTGTCATTTACATGATCAACATACCCAACGATGATTTCTTCTTTCCTGAACAGTAGGTTCATAGGAGCCTTTATAATGGACTTTTGTTCCATCTCAGCCTCACGAACCTGATCTGAGAAGAAATGCTGATAGTTTTGTATTTTCTTATCAATACTCATCTTCGTTTTCCTCCGTCTCGTTTATATCATTATTAGTAGGCAACTTAGCAAAGAGCGAATTGTACTTTTCGCTAGAATTGATTCTAATAAGTGTATAAGCAGTTCCCTTTACACCATAGAGAACTCCAGAATATAGTTCTTCTACTACATCTGCTTTTTCTTCGCCTGTAAGTTTAATGACAATATCATCTTCGCCTATCCATTTAAGAATGTCATCAATAGAATTGAAGTACATAAATTCATTGGCTTTTGCACCAAGATAAACGCATACAACACATCTGTCATCTGAAATCTTATTCCAAATAGATGGAGAAAGATACATTATACCTCCAGCTGCACTACATTTATGAATGTACTTTCCACCAGTAATGGTATGCTCATTTTTCATGTGTGCATTGCGAACAAAGTCATCCTTGCTTTCGTTAGGAGTCATACCTCTCTTGACAAGATTATTGTACAATCTCAGCTGAGCCAAGTAGTTTTGATCTGCTACTTGCTCAGGAGAAAGATCTTCACCAAGAATCCTATTAATTTCTGTAACCTCAGACGTTGTTGGCTCCAGGACTTCAAGTGTTCTTGTAACTCCATGAGACCCAAAGTTTCTAACATCTTCTGGTGAGAATGGTTTGGGAGCCTGTGGAGTATAGTTGCTCTTTGAACCTTCCCATCCATTCATGTCACTATAGGTACTTGTACCTTCACTAGCCCTTGTTGGGGTAACATTTCTAGAAGACTTTCTCTCACGCGGTTCTCTATTCGTTGGATAATAGTGAGTAGAGCCGTTATCTGAACGTGTTTTCTTCGGCTCATTATCATCTGACTTTTCAAAAGCTTCAATTTCATCGTCATCATCAAACGTTTCTTTATGCTGTGATTCGATTCCATTTTCTTGAATTTCCTCCTCGAGCTCAGAGTCCTCAGAATCATTATTATCAGTAGATTCATTATCCTCAATATTATCTTCTTGTGAGGTTTCACCCTCATATTCGCCAGTATAGCCTGTAAATATATGACGATTGTCTACATCAACGAAATCCGTATCATCTGCTTCGTTGCCATTAAGTTCTCTTTTAATTCCAGGAATCAAAAGATCAAGTTCTTCCTTAAAGGCATCATCAAGCATCAGGGGGTTGTTTTCTTTAACTTTTTCAATCGCTGCTTCACGGCTATCCATAACGGTTTTAACGAGGTCCTCGTCGGCTTCAATTCCTAGATACTCAATAAAACTCTCCACAAATGGCACGAATACAATTTTGTCGTCCAACGACTTGACAAAGTAGAAATCTGCCGAATCTTTTTCGCGATAAAATTTCTTTAGTTTTTGGCAAATATTCTCATCTTTCTCATATCTGATAGAAATTGCATCGCAACACCACAATTCTAGCGCATCAATAAGTTCGCTATACTTTTGATAACGAGAGTTCCAGTTCTCTGCATCTTCATATCCCGCAAGAACCAAAGCATAGATTCTCAATGTCTTTTTATATACCTCATTCTTTGAAACCTGTCCGATTCTGTCTACTATTAAATCTTCAGGTTCAATAGTTGTTATCTGAAGTATATCACATGCATTTTTGAAAGATATTGGACCAGCAGGAAGGTATTCCTTATTGATGATTTTGGGAAGATTACCAAAGTATTGCTCCAACTTCTTTTCGTTATATGACAATGCATATAATTCGGCAATCGGCTTATCGTCATTTTTTGTATTCTTCCACTTAGCCGATTCATCTGCTCTGTATTCGGTAACGTCTACATCATACTTCTCATCGTAAGTCTCTATCATCCATTGCAATAACTGAATTCTTCTTTCCTTACCAACGAAGCTGAAAAGAGCATACAATGAATCACAGAAAGAAAGACGTGTATTGGATGGCTTACTAAGCAAAAGCCCAAACAAAGTACGTTTTTCCTCCTTATCATATTCAATGTTCGGAAGGTCCGCTAATGGTAATTTATTCTCCCAATCAACTACATGTTTATTGACATACGATGATATCGTTAGAGAATATATTTCACTAGGCTTCTTCATGTAATCCTTAGTTGGAATACAAGCTACAGAGTCAAATTTACCTTCATCTATCAGTTTTTTGACACCACGAATGTCAGCATCTCGTTTAATTAGATACTGACTCCAAAAATAGATTGAGAAATCTCTGTCTGACAGATTCACAATATCATCTTCTTCAAAATTGCAATGAATTTTGAAGACTCTATTTAACATCTTTCGTATGTCATTCTTACATTCTTGTAAATATGAATTAGAGATATAATCATAGTCAAGACCATATTTCTCGAAATCACAGAATGGTTCGTACAGACTACCTTCTGTCATTTTTGAAACGTCAGTAAACTCATCATCCGAATCTAAGAAGAGTACTTTAGAAATTTGGTCAAACTCTTTGAGACTATCTTTATCTGCAATATACATCGCTGTGAGTTCATCTACAAAGCGGAAGTGTATAGAACGAAGCAAGTCTTCACTATCTTCATCATCTTGAATTTCAAGATAACGATCTATCTTAATTTCTTGCCACTCCGTGAGCTTTGTGATTTTATTACCATCTATTTCGTCTAATATATCGACAATGAGTCTCCTTTCGTCTGCTGTAGCAAACGAAACTTGAGTTGGAATATCTATATATTTGAAAGGTTCGTCCTTTTCGCTGTCAATATAAATAACTTCTGACAAACTATAGAACTCACCATCATAAGCCTTGACACGAAGATTCTGGAGATTTGAAATCAAACCTCCCTCTCCCTCATAGTGGTCTTCAAGTTTCGAACGATATTTTGCAATTGTTGCAGGCAGTTTGGCATCATCTGTCTCTGGTAATCTATTATCAATTGTGTCGATAAGAATGTCTACCATTTCAAACCGTACACCCATTTTTACCCAGAAATCCTTCCAAGCTTCAACATTATCGTCCTCTTCAATATATGCGCTGCTAATGAATAATGCATCTGGATGATAACTTGTAACAATTGTCTCTAATCCACCTTCTTCGATATATTCGTCTGAAAGGTAGATAATCTCGTCTGAATCAACATATTCGTCTGTTTTAAGGTAGATAGGAAGAACTGGAAGACTTGCAAGTGTTTGATCTGCAAGTCTACACCCCTTTACCCATCTCCAGAATTTTATATTACTATCCTTATCTTCGATTGTTGAATAGAACGTATCTGTATTATCAGTTAGCCAAGTAATGAAGTCAGTCACAGTAAACTGTTCATTTCCCAGTCGCGTTTTCCAATACTCTTCATTCTCCTCTATGTGATAATCTGGATCAATGATGTCAAGGTCAGAAAATTCGACCAATCCCATAGATGCCAACTCTCGTGCGCTTTTGCTTAATATATGATGTCCCTCAGAACGGTCACTAGCATCATCATTACCATAAAGATAAACCTTTGCACCCTTCATTACGTCCTTTTGCTTGTCGGTAAGGTCTGCAAGACGGTCAATAACGAAAGCATGGAAAGCTATGCTGGCATCCTTAGAACTGATAGTGTTATTGATATTGTCAAGTTCCTCTGTTATGACATCGTTGAAGAAGTTTGCAAAATCATATTTCTTGACTTTTATAGCCAGTATAGACTTTGAGTCTCCATATTTGCTTGTACACATATCCACAGAGTCGGCAGGGAACCATTCTGAATCAAGAATTTCTTTCAATTCCTTGTCATAAGCATAAACATACGCAGCATTAGAATCTATATCATAGAGTTCACCATCATCAGAATCACCAACTAATACGAAGGACTCAAATTTATCAGCGTCTTTCTCTACTTCAAATACTAATTTGTAGTTCGCATCAAGGTAGGCGATAAAGTCTAAATTCTTTGCTCCATCACCGTCGTTGTTTCCGCTGGTGTTTGATACGATAGTGCTGATATTAGAGCGTACTATATCCTTGTAGAATTTGTCGGCATCAAGTTCCTCTACATAGAAAGCCTCTTTAAGGAAATCCTTTACTTTATCCTCATCGTTTTCCACGTTGAGGTAGTCAGAATCAAGACTGTACATCCAGTCGTTATCAAGCCAATCTTTCTGTGAGCATTCATCAAAACACTCTGAAGGAAAGTAGATATGGTCTTCGTAAAGGACAAATGTTTCGCCACCATCGCAATCATAAGCGTTGAGCGCATAGTCACGTAAAGAGCCACTACTAAATAAAGCCCCATGCTCATAACAGAATTTTACGAAAGCAACACTTTTTTCCTTATTCTCTTGTTGAGATTCGTTAATCCCATCATGATAGTCCTCCGACAGTATAATGTCTTTCACAATAATGTCATCAGAATAATCTCTGACCCCAGCATGCTCTTTGAAATAATCAAGTGTATCCTTATCGTAGTTTGGAGATACAAATGAGAACGTTACAGAAGACAACCATGATGCGCTACAGGTATTCTTTCCTTCAGAAGATGAAAAGAATACAAAGTTATCATTGAAATCATCAACAATGACTGGCTCTACTTCATCATTGAAGAAAGGAAGGCTACGGAGATCTTTGGGTACAATGTTATTCTTTGCCAGATAGCTATAAAAATGGAACGAGGTATTCCATTCCTTCAAAGCCATAACGGTCTCATCCCAGTTGTCGCTTAACAAAGTTTCGTTTATAAAACGTTCAGATTTATATTCAGCGAAATGGTCTTCAATAGCTTCGTTCCATTTTTCATTATCTTTGAAAAATTCACGCGTTTTGAATGACAGATAGCGCAAATGAGAACTGAAAGCAGACAGGTCTTTCAATTCCTCATCAATATTATAATATAGATCACTTGCAGAGAAAAGTTTTCCACTTTCCTCTTCTATGAATATCTCTTCATCAAAATAATCTTCCAAATAATCGTTTTCCAAAAGAAAGTTCAAGAACTTATTATTGTTCTCCTGATCTTTAAGCCACTCCTGGAAATCGTCATTTGCAATAAGCTCACCCAAATTTTCTTTGTCAAATCTTTGCTCATCGCATGCATAACGCTTCAAGAATGAATTAAAGTCCTTGTCTTTCCTTAATATAGGCATTGGAAGATAGTACTCCTCCATTCCTGTAAACTTACAGAATTCATCATCAGTCATGATGCCTGACGTGCTTAATCCTGTTGTGTCTAGAATAACACGATTGACAAATGCTGTAATTCCTTGGGATACAGGTACAATCTGATCCGAATCAAGGCAATTATCAAAAGCTTCCGCAAATCTATCAATGAAGTTCGAATAGTCCTTATTCTCCTTCTTGCATTTCTTGAAATCTGGAATCAAAGAGAACACTGAACCTAAATGGTACTTTCTGGATGTGAGAAGATCTTTAACCCACATGAAGAGTTTAGAACCGGCAATAGCTGCTAGTTCTTCATTAAAGTTTGTCTCATCTTCATCAACCAGTTTAACCTCGGTTTCTATATCATTTCGGTCACCCTTAGGTATCATATCAGTATTCATGAGGAAAGGAAGCCCCCACGAAGCACTTGTTGGCAGGTAGCAATATAAAATTGCATCCTCAACGGGCTTGATTATAGCACCCTTGTGCTTACAAGCAAATGAGACCTTGGTGTAGTCGAAGTCTTTGTACTTCTCTGGAATACGGCTACTACCTTTTTCTATGGTCTTATTGATCAAAAGTTGTAAGTCATCCTTTATCTCATTCTCATAGTCACCAACAATCCATTCTTCATTATTACGGAAACATGCACGTTCCTCCTGACCATTTATAAAAACACGGACAGAATTTATATTGGGAATGAACAGAATTATATTCGAATCCGAGAAGACTTCACGGAAAAGATTCTCATAACAATTCTTTCCTGTATGAAGCAGATTCTTATTATCTGGACGCAATGCTATTTGCACACGGAATTTGTCTTCAACATTGTCAAAGATATCATTAACCTCTTGTGCGACTTCGTTGTGTTCTGTCCAAATAGGTAAAATCTGGAATGGGGCGCCAAGACGCTTTATCTTGCCGCCCACTTTTTTTTCTGGTGTTTCACCCTCGTCGAATCTGAAAGAATAATTGCCAGTTCTTAGATATACATAATGGTTATTTAGGAATACAGTTTTGAACCCAATTCCTTTATAGCCAATTGTTTTCTTATTGGCTACTTTCTCTTTTTCGTTAATTCCACAAATTCCAGAGATATTTCTAACATTAAATTTATCTCCAGAATGAAGGAACAAGAGATAGTTATCTGTTATATGAAACTCAACATCTACACTATGGCCTTCCACAGGATAGTCGTTAGCATTCTGTAGAAGTTCGTATACAAATGTAGACTCCCTCGCACTTAGCTGCTTGCTAAGTGTGTCAAGAAAGTTTGTTGCGGAGCCAAAGTTCTTTGATTTATCATTATGACGATCATCAAAGAGAGTGTCTACAAACCATTTAGGATTAATCGGCTTTGGCTGAGTTTTAAAATCCAAGAAAATCTCATAAGGATTACATTTGTTTCTATGAGAAAGTTTCCAAGTAAAAAGGTAATAGTCATTCAACTTAATACCCTTAATTTCAAATGTATAAGAGATGCGAATAGGTTTTTTCTCACTATCACCAGGATAATATGGAATATGGTCAAAATTAGGCTTGCGCAAATCATCCACAACATAGACCTTATTTTCTTCATCGTAATGATAATAGCCTATGCATTGACAGTTATCCACACCCCACATCTCAAACAAATCCTGTTCTTTGCTATCAGAAGCAGATACTACTACACTAGATTCTTTAGGAGAACTAATAGAGTGAAGAGATGAACCAACCAAATTTACTCTATATTTAGTTTCGTCCGCTCTAAAGGTTGCAATATTCATTCTACACTTGAAAGAACACGGACCTTCAGGAATGTCATTACTTGATTTTGGAACATTCAAATATTTCATGAAAAGGTTAGTTGGATTTCCGTTCAACTTGATATCAGAAATACAACCCTTGTAAAAATCACTATTCGTACTCCTCGTTTCTGAAGAGTATATACCTTCGAATATTGTCTTTGAGAAAAATTCCTCTATTTCTTCATCCGTGGCTTTTTTAAGTTGCGCTTTATTTGTAAATATTTCCATTTCCATTTTTATTTTCGAGTCTTTAATTATTTAGCCTCTTTTCAAAATGAGTGTTGGCAGGATTTTATTTTCGTAATATAATCCATCTGCCTGATTTCTGTGAACCTTCGCGGGCAATGAGGTTTTCTTCTTGCAATTTCTTTAGGTGTTTCAATATGGCGCTTCTGTTGATATTTAGCTTGTTTGCCATCTCCCTTGAAGTGATGTTAGCATTGTCGGCTATCAATCGGATAATAGCGTCTCTTGTTTCTGGACCACTCTTCTGGACCACCTCTTTGTTTTCTGGACCACCTTTCTGGACCACCTCCTTCTCATTGATGATAAGGTCTTCTGCCATTGATTTTTTGAAGACATCAATCTCGTTGCGCAGGTTCTTGCTATGCTCTTGAAGCATAAACTGCTGAAAAGGAGCAGTTGTCTCTTCTTCGCGTGATTGATTGAGTGCCTCGATATATGCAGCCTTGTCTTCCTTCAGGACCTTTGTAGGGATGAGTCCAAACTCAAATTGCAGATAGTTCATGATAAGTCGCGACATTCTTCCGTTGCCATCCACCCAAGGATGAATGGTAACGAGAAGGTTATGGGCATCAAAGCTCAGGAGATAAGCTTCTATGTCATCGGCTTTCTTGATGAGGGCTTCGCGTCGCTGGTTGATGTGATCACATAGCTCTTTCAGCTTCATCGGCACCTTGCGATAGTCCATATATGAACGTCCACCAGGCCCTGCGGTTACTCCACACAATCGCAAGTCACCCTTAGAAGAGTCGAACTCACCTCCCAAAGTGCTATAGTGGCTACCTGTGTTTCTCATCACTATAGCCGAGAGCTGTTGTAGCATTTCTATAGTAAAAGGCTTATGCTCCTTAGCCCAACTGATAGACTGTTCGTAAGCTCGTTTCAAGTCGAGGTTCATAAGTTGCTCCACCATTGGCTTACCTTTGGCGGATATGCCTTCATCGAAGAGTAGCATGTTCTCTATCTCGGTCACCGTAGAGCCTTCGATGGCTGTAGAGTGAGTAATGATAGAATACAGATAGAACTTCTGATAGTCTATCTGATTGGCTATTCCCAACTGGTGATATTCTTTCAGAACTGCCAAGAGTTCGTTGATATATTGCTTCATAGTGATACGAGTTTTGTTCTACACTTGCAATACGCAGATACTACTTATTAAACATTTCCTCAAAGTGAACCCAGGCGCGGCGGTAATCTTCTATGCGGTTGCACTTGGTGTAAGGAGCATAATAGGTCACTTGCTGTCCGCCATAGAGTTCGCTCTTAGCAGGGTCGATGGTATGGGTGTGAGTAGGCGATGTTCCTGCATAGGTGTTTTCGTCTATCTGCTCTCCACGGATGTCTTCCCATCCCAACATACCAGTCTTAGTGTTGCGCTTGCGGTCGAGACCTACGCCTGTCAATCCCTTCGAGCAGGTAAAGACGATGTTGCCCTTTTGGTCGTACCACGTATCTGCCTCGTTCTGTTGAAGAACGGGGAACTGAATGGTGTAGATCATTTCCAAGTCTTCTAAGGTCAAGCCCAATGCCATAGCTGCTATTACATCAATTTCTACCAATGCTTGTCTGCGCTCAAAGTAGTTGCGCAAAGGAATGTCCCATGCCCAATCTTCATGCAATTGGTCGAAAGGCTTTAGGCGATTGTCATCAAGACTCCATGTATCTTGCTTGTAGGCGGCATCCCACATCTCTTGCCAGAGGTCAGCGTAGGCTGTGGTAAGACAGTTCAACAACAAAGTACGCACAAAGAGGGCTGGCTTGTACTTGTCTGCGATGCCGAGAGGGAAACTATTGATACGATTAATACGTACATCACTTATTTTTAAAATTTTTACATAAAAGTCCCATATAGTTGAAGAACAACAACCAGAAAACTCCACTAGGTCATCATAATTGTCGAATGTAACAGATACGACACCACCTATGTGAGCTGAATTTGGTGGAATAATTGCTCCAGACAGCGAACGCTCAGAATCGGCTCCTATTTGCCTTCTAAATGCTGCCTTATAGAAAGAGAACCAATCATCAGAAATAATTCCATCTGTTCCTTGCCCTTTATAAAAACCAACAAACAAATTTCTAAAATCAGATATTGGAATATTAGGGATGTAATTAGTCCTTGCAGAATAGGAATCTGAGAGTGTACTTAGATCTACTATATCGTAATCTGAATTTAGAATACACTGTTCTCGTGGAGTCTTATAATAAGGATTTGCTACAAAAACATGAGGACCACTGAAAATCATCTCCATATTTTTAGTTTCTGCCCATTTAGTATTCCTTATTATCTGCTTTTTATCCACAGAAATTGTCTCATTAAGACCTTCTGTAATAATTGTATTATAATCTATAACATGTTTCTTAAAATCAGAAAATCTCTTAATAACGTCCAGAATCTCCTCAACATGAATCGAAACCAATTTTGCACTTTCCCAATCACATCCCTCTTCAAATGCTTCGGACATTACCTTCAATTCTTTATCTGTAAATGTCACAATTCTCTTTTTGTGACCTGATATATTCCATCTTCCACTTTTTTCTTTTTTACCTTCGCACAATCCATGTCCATCATGCGCAAAACAAGCGTCCACAGTACTTGGGTGGAACAAATTGCTGAGCGAAGCGAAGCGCGGTGATGAACTTCGGACGGGGCCGAGAAGTTGATCACCATACACCGTATGGTGATCAACTTCGGCTTTTTGCCGAAGTTCATTTTGATACTGGAAGTGATAGCGCAAACGCTTATAGAGTTCGCGTCTAAGTGGCTGCCCCTTAGGATCATCGTAGATACTTTCTGGTGTTAGCAAACCAATATAACCGTTATCATCAGAAGCCATATCCATACAATTCTCCAATACACATTTATAAAGGTTTGTATGTTGACCAACGAGCAAAGGATAATTACAGTATGCACTCATAAATTTAGAACTGCATGCTGTATCTATCTCCTCTGAACGATAAAGTACTTTCGTTGCAGGATTTATATTAAACATCTGGTCGCGCATCTTTCGTACATCGGGCGCAGACACCTTGCGAATGGCTACTTCAGGATATTTCTCCGAAAGAATACCCTGTTCATCAAACTCAAGTTTTATCCATGGCGGATTACCACAAATAATATCAAATCCATCCCTCAGCCAGAAAACCTCAATAAACTCCAGCATTGGGTGGAAGAAATGGTAACGCTTGGCAAGGCGGTCGGCTATCTTTAGGCGCAGAGGATCCTCCTCGGCAAACAACGACACCTGAGCATGAGAGTCTGTAAGAATCTCTTCTTGGGTCTTTGTCACAATCTGCGATTCATCTTCAGTCATTTTGCCATATTCCGGCATATCCTCAGATATCACATTCGAGCCAGCACGTTCCAAAGCCTGACGAGTTTTGGTGTCAAGCTGAGAGTTGTCCACATCAAGCAAAGCCTCTATGTCTCCCCAGAACTCCTGGCGAGTAGGCAGGTCGTCAGCATCGTCATACTCCCAAAACCACAGCGCACACCAATAGTCCATCGCAAGTTTGAGTTTGCGATAGGCGTTGTCGTGGCGATAACGAGTGTCAAATAGTTGCTGCTTCTTGGCATACGACTCCGCCTGCTCCTCTGCCTTGAAGAGCGTATTGCTTGCCGAATGGTCTATGCCATCCCAAATATCGTTGCGATTGTTGGTGAGCTTGTCTATCGAAAGCTGATTGGTGAAATACTCCTTCAAGAGTACATCAATCTTGGCTGATATACGCTGCAAGGTCTTGAAGTCAGCATCCGTGATAGGTGCAGTCCAATCCTTGAGCATAGCAGCCATGCGCTTATCCTCATTAGCATGCGCCTTCTTCTGCTCCTTGATGCTACGCACACCCAGCATGTTGGCGTCAGGCAAAAGGAAATGATACACCTCATTGACAGAGCGATTAACTCTGTTGCTGAAGAACTTAACCTTGTGCGGAGCTTTCTCCCACCACTTGTTTACCTTTGCCGTAGAGTCACGACGGTCAAAGATGCCATAAACGTCCTGCTTGCTGTACACCTTAAGCCATGCACCAATGACGGCATTACCCAAAGCCAAGCGGTTGGCAAAGAACGGAGTCTCCATGTCCTTATGGATAACATTAAGCCATAGGGAGAGCTTACCCAGCTCAATGGCAGTTGGGTTCAAGTCGACACCATAAACATTATGTGTGGCTATATAAGCCTTCACCTTCTGCAACTCGTCGCGATAACGGTCGGGCTGTATGCGCCAGTTGCGCAGGCCCTTTTCTCTCTGCTGACGTTGCTGTTCGGCAAGGTAAGCCTCAGCCAACTGATTGATGACCTCATTCTGGAAGGCGGCAGCACCCATGGCTGGCTCAAGAATCTTGAGTTCAAGGAGTTCGGTTGCCTGACGCTTGTTGGCACGCACATCGTCGAGAATAGATTTGAGGGTGTACTTCACAGTACTACGTGTCAATACCTCAGGCGTATAGTAGCTTGCAGACTTCTGACGGTCGCGTCCATTCAGCCGATATACAAAAGTACCCTCAGGCAAGATGACAGGATTGCCTGTCTGCTGGTCGCAAAGTACCTCTGATATATCGAAATCGCCCATACGGCTGTATGGCACAAGGAAGGTGCCATCCTGAGGAGCGTTTGCCTTATGCACCTCGATGTAATCCTCCTCGGCATAGAAACCACGAAAGGCAAGCAACGACTCATACACGCTACCCAACTGGTTCACACCCAAGTTGGCATAGCTGATACGGCCACAGTAGTTTTTCTTCTTTGAGAGCGACAGAGCCTTGATAATCTCCTGCCACTTGATGTTGCGGATGCACACACCTGCCAGATGGTGCAAATTCTTGTCATTAAAGAGAGGAGAGTCAATAGGACGCACACGAAAACTCTTGCTGTTTCCGTCGGCTGCCTTGGCGTTATGACCATCAGACAAAAGTGAGAAAAGATGATGTATGCTATCGTCAAAGAAGTAGCCATTGCGACTGGCATCTGAGTTTAAACGCACCATCTCAAGGTCGCGCAGAGACTCCAAAGAATATCCAAGCTTATACACCTCGTCATCTACAGGGAGAATTTCAAGTTCGTCGCGACTCTCGGCATAGAAGAGGAAGAGCAGACGATATATAATGGTAAGGCAGTCGTCCTTCACCTCCGACTCGAAAGTGTCGTCGGTATAGTCGCTCACGGGAATGTTGTTGTTCTGCTTCCACCAATAGAGAGCTTCGTTGGCAAGGGTCTCTACGGCAAGAATCACACCTTCCTTAAGATCCTTCGTTACCTCATAAGCATTCTTATAACTCTCCTCAATGATGGTGTCCATCAGCACCATTTCGCCTTCTGCTGCCAAAGTATGCTTAGACACAAGCATGTGAAAAAGTGCATAGAGTGTGCGATGCTTGGCATCGATGCTTGCCTGCGCAAAGAGATCGTCGAGCGAGAACTGCAGATAGCTACCCTTAGCCCACTTGTCCTTGTCGAAGAGGAACACGGTGTTGCCTGCCAACATCAGAATGAAATGCGGGCGACGCTCCTCAGGCAAGAGAAAGATATGCGTGATGGCTTTGTTGATGATGGCAGGAGAAATCTTATACTTCTCGGTATCTAAGTTGAAGACAAAACGCCATTGGCGGGCAGAATATTTCTGCTGTCCGCTACGTTCGTCGCTTTCGTATTGCTGTTCGAAAAGACCTGCCGGCTCTTTCTCTTCAATGGGTATGAGATTTTGCATCTCCATTACGAGCATCTTGACCTGCTCGCCCTGACGAATGACATGGCGCACGGGAATCATCTCTACTGGAGTAGACTCGTCGTTGACGACACAATGTTCCTGGTATGCATGGTCGGTCTGATAACCAAGAATCGACAACAGACGTGTGTGGAAGTCGTGTGTCTTCTTGATGGCATCTTCCACACGTGGACGATCGTTGATGATGAAGTTCTTGTAATCGTTGTATTCCTGCTTCAGGCGAACGTAAGGACTGCAGATGTCCTTAACCTCATCGTTTGAAATGCCAGCGCACTTCTGTACCTTCTCGAAGAAGTCGTCGCTGAAATATCCCGATGGGAAATAGTCTCCTACATTCTGGATAAAACGATATTTTATATTGTCAGCCATAATAAGCTTGTTTAAATCGGGTTAAAAATTATAGAAAACAGCCAAGAGGCGCATATAAGGTTCAGCCTTGTCGAGCGAGAACATGTCCTTATAAAACTGGCTCGACTGGTCGCTGATTTTCTTTATTTCCTCTATTTCCTTGTCGTGATTGCGACGTGTAATCTTGATGTCATCAGAGTCTATCTGGAAGAGAGACTCTTCGGCATTGGTGGCCCAGAGATTGAGTTTCTTTTTGTAGGCTTCCAAATCCCTTTCCATCTTCTCTGCTATATCAAACTGTTTTTCCTTCATATAGAGTTCAGAGCCGAAGTCAATGGCACTCTTCAGGTTCTCCTGGAGCAGTTTGATATCCTTTTCTTGAACACCCTGCAGGAATCCATCTGTAAGCTGATATTGCTCAAGGAAATCAAACAGAGAAACTGGTTTGTCTCTCAATGCACCTTCCTTGTCGAGGGGTACGAGAAAGAACTTGCTGATAAGGTTCTGTCCCAGTCCGTTGGCATGACTACCATAGAACAAGTAATAACTCATGCCTGCGGGTATCTGTTCGCCCTTGACAACAAAAGCCTGATTCTTTGGTACCGATGCTGTGAACTTTGTAAGCAGATACTGAATGATTGGATGCAAGTCGTACAGCGGCAGAAATTTGCTCCAGTCGCCATTTTTGCTTTTGCGCGAATCAGCAATGGACTTATTCAGCGTGTGCTTGTCGGCACACAGACGGAAGATGTTGTCCGAGGGGATAGCCTCACGAGGAATATCAAACAACACATCAGTAAGTTCAGCATTATTCTTCACCTCTACATAAGGCACATCACCATCTTGCCATCGCACATCTCCATGATGGATGGAATCAATAGCCTCCAATTCATTGAAGAGATCTTTATAGAAATCCTCATCCGACTTGTAAAGCGACAATTTAGGCTCGAATATCTTTTCGGAGAGATGCTCTTTAGCAGGAGTAGTTGTAACCACGTCTGGACGTTTGAATCCACCACGCCGACGGCGACGTGCAGGTTGCAGGAAGTCTTCATCGCCCTTACGCAGGGCATCTGCAACCTCATCTTCCTCTTGTTTGCTGTTGTACAACTCCATGACGCTCATGGCATCGCCAAGAACATCATGCACCTCTTGCTCTTTCTCAAGAAGCTTGTCGAGAATGCGAAAATCTGTACGCAAATCTTCTTCCTGACCATTTGCCACAAGGTAGTAGATGACAGGAGTTTGCTTCTGACCATAGCGGTCGATACGGCCATTACGTTGTTCGAGGGTGATAAGACTCCAAGGTATGTCATAGTTGAACATTGTGTGACAGAAGTAGTGCAGATTGACACCTTGCGAACCTGAGTCGCTGGAGATGAACACGCGAATTTTACTGTCCTCCTTGGCGAAGTCGTTAACCATCTCTTCCTGCTCCGTATCAGAGAGAGAACCGTCGAAACGCTTCACCTGATTATCACTCAGACGAAATTCTTTCTTGATATTCTCCTCAAGGAATTTCATTGTGGCTATACGCTCCGTAAAAATCACGATACGCTCTTTAGGATTCTTCTTCCATATTTCCTTCAGTTTATCCCTGAAAGCCACATAGCGAGAATCAATACCCGACGAGATATTAACGTTAACCAGGTCAAGAAGTTCCTTTACCTCAACGCTGTCATCCTTCTTGCTACGCTCCTCCAACGAGGCTTTTGCTGCATAAGGGGATGACAGATAGCTCTTAAAGAGCGACAAAGCATAGAGAGGATCACTACTGTCTGCCTTGTTTACAGATTGGAAACGAGTATGCTGCACCTTAAGGAACTTCTCTTCCTCAGGATGCAGATTAACCGGTATGCTTATAACTTTTCGGTTCTGGAATTGACCACGGATTCTTTCGTCCTCAATATCCTTCTTAAAACGGCGTACATAATAGGGTCTGACATCCTCCTGTGTGTACTCGCCATTACGAGGAATGGAGATAGGGTCGAGCATTCGCATAAGGTTGGCAAACGACTCGGCATTGCCATTATGAGGGGTGGCAGATGTGAGAATCAGCGAATCGCACTTCTGCGCAAGGAACTGTGCAAGGTCGCCACGCAGACTGGTGTCGTTGGCAACCTTGTGACACTCATCAATCACAATGATATCCCAATGCGTCTTCTCCAGCCATGCACGGAAACGACCGTTGTTTTTCAGCGTGTCAATGGAGATGATGGTCTTGTCGTAATAGTCGAACGGATTTTTGTTGAGAGGTATCTCGTTCTGAATCTTGGCTACGCCTACGCTGTCAAGACGAACAAGGGGAATGGCAAAGCGGTTCCAGATTTCTTCCTGAAACTGTGCAAGGATGCTTTTAAGGGCGCAGACAAGAATGCGCTTTCCTTTGCCGCGACGAATCATCTCACTGAGAAAAATACCGACTTCAATAGTCTTGCCAAGACCTACTCCATCTGCTATCAGCAGACGAGGGCGTGGCAATTCAAGAGCCTTAAGAGTAGGCTCCATCTGATACTCTGCAATATCATATGCGCCACCCTGCGCTACGGTAATCTTCTGTGAGAAGAATGCATTTTTACGGATGGCTGTCTCGACAAGAAGTCTTGTCTTACGCCAACGTGGATCCTTATCTGCCACCAACTGAGTGTTGATAGGGCTGACAATCTCCATATTCTTGTCGATGCTTGTATCGAAAACAAAGTGATGATTCTTCACAAGTTCACTGATACCCGTGCAATGCAACAGATAGTTGCCATTCACATCGGGCTCAATGTTTGTGATGAGAAAGTCCTCACCTCTGACCGTTATTCTTTGACCAGCAGCATAATTTGCCATAACTGTATTTTTATTTTCGTTTGCAACACATCGTTCCGTAGTGCCGACAGGAATCTTATCTATATCACCCGACTCAAAGAGGCGGCGTGCATTGTCCGACGGCTTTTCGTCAATTTCCTTTGTTGTCATAATTGCTTTAGATTATTGTTTAGGCGATATATTGAGAAGTTTCTCCGCCTCTATCTCAATACGGCTCTTCTTCGTCTGCACGATAAGCGTCCTTACATCCACATCAAGAGCCTCTGCCACTTGTACAAGAGTTTCGAGGCTTGGTTGCGAACTGTTGGTACACCACTTGCTCACGGTGGCTGGGTCTTTACCCAATTCGTCTGCCAGCCACTTGGCTGTCCTTTTGTTTTCAACCAATACTATCTTGATGCGATTGATATCTTTCTTTGCCATATCCTTTCATGTGTTTCTTGGTTTACAAAGGTAAAAATTATCTTGGATAATTAAGAAAGATAATGGAAATAATTATCCAAGTTATTGCGTTTTACACCAATTTCTCTATAAAGAAGGACTAAATAAAGTTTCCGCCATCACAATTCTGCTATTTTCTGCTCGTTTCTCACTGATTATAGCTACCTTTGCTTCATCAGAGCTACCGCAAAATAGCACAAAGAATAAGCGTGGTACGAGGGAATATGCGCAACAGCTGATTATCAAGGAATTGAATTTCCCGAGGATGTTCGGCTAAATGTCGAAGTCTGATTCGTACCGATTAAAGTGCAATGCGCTTGATTATCAAGGATGTGAAGATAGTGCATCGG
>OIZI01000241.1_pt1 | contig 29121 bp, 24 predicted proteins | sample 1588441 | NCBI WGS metagenome assembly OIZI01 (sample SAMN03283284) | human gut metagenome | biome: human-associated habitat; material: feces | host: Homo sapiens | place: Peru | collected 2012 | reverse complement strand
ATGACTGCAGCCTGAGCGCTGCGGCTGGCTACGAGGTTGAACTCGGCATCGGCAAGGAGGTTCTTGAACTCAGCGCCTGGCTCCCAAAGAACCTTTACATCAGTGATGTTCTGAGCGGTGAACTTGTCGGCATCCTCAGCGCCCTTGGATGAGAGGAGGATGGAGAAATCACCGAGATCGCCGAGGCGAATCTTCTTGCCTTCGAGGAGCTGTTCTCTCATGCAATCCACGGTCATGTAGAGGATGGCGGAAATGTCAGCCTGGTTGATACGTGATTTAGCCTGATTGATTTCAAGGAGGTTACTGTTCACTGAGCGCATGGTAATGCTGTAGTTAATCATACTTTGTGTGTGTTTTGATGGTTGATATTTCAATTCCCCAGAAGCCCCATTTCTTGCCCTTATTTTGGTCGTCATTGATGACCGGCGCCTGTCATCTATTAAGACCAAGATGAGTCGTCTATGAAGACCGACTTTTGGTACAAGAGAAGCTTTCTTTCGATTGCTGGTGCAAAGGTACACAAAAAATGCCCAATATGCAAGAGTGCGCCCGTCACTTGAACAAACTTTTTTTTCTTGGGTAAAATGGGAGGATGTATTGGATAGAAAAGCGGTCATTTCCGGTCATGGTCATTTCCGGTCAAAATCGTTTTCGGGGGGCGCTCGGTCATCCTATAATATAATATAAATATATATTTATATTATATTATAGACCATTTTGACCGATTCCAATTTCATTTTGACCGAAAATGACCATGACCGATTTTGACCGGATTTTGTTTTCTTCATAGCAAGTATTTAGTGTATAAGATATAGTTAGAAGTCTTTGATTATCAGTGTGTTATATAATTATTGAAACCCTCTTTTTCTCTCCTAAAAATTCTAATTCTTGTATTCTCCTGTCTCTCAAATTCTAAGAAAATCCATGTTCAATAACCATTTCTTGCCTATCATTTTGTTGTGTTTCTTTACTAAAACTGCATTTTGGGGTACTTGTTTTTGGCATTTCTGCTTCATTTTTTCGCCATTTTCGAGGGGTTTAAATCGCAAAAAACGCCTCAAAAATAACTTTTCCGTTAAATAAAGTAATAAAAAGTAGTATTATATGATAGTTTGCCAATCTCTGCTATAATAACAAAAATACAGAACATTTCTAAAGTCGATAAATCTTATTTGATAATCTATGATAAGCCAATGATTATAGTTATAAGCTTCAACATCAAGTACTTACATTATATTCGTTTTTGAAAATAGATTTATCTGTTGACAGTTAAGATTTAACTTTTTAATGGACAAATAGTAAATATAGCGATGCTTATAAATCGAGACAAAGTTATTATATTGGTATTAAGAAATCTCTATAAAAAGCGTATTTTTCGGCTTATTCTTTCACTTATAAGCTCAAAACTGCGGATTTTTTCACTAAAATCCCTTAATTTTGAACTCTAAAATAATGTTTTTTAGAGCGAAAATCGGTTATGCGCAACTATTCTGAAATGCTTTGCCAGACTTACAATGTAATATTCCGGTCATTTGGTCAAAGTCATTTTCGGTCATTTTCATTTTCAATTTTCTTCCTTTCACGCCACTATCCACGGCCACAACGAGTTTTCCGCCAAAGCCTGTCCTTGCTTCGACGTGAAGAAGGAGTTGGCTCCCTATTTTGAGAAAGGAAGTGAGAAATAAAATAAAAGGCGTACGTCCTCAGCGGAAGCCTATTGTTGTTGTGTGCGATTAAGTTCGTGTTTGCCTCATTACTGAGACAGGACGTGACAGATAGGCTTGCCCTCGGTGCTTTGGCATCGAGGGCTTTTTTACAGAAGTTTCGCATGTGGTTTTCTGTCGATATAATTTGACCTTAATGGGCATCCCACCCTCTTTCTCTTCCTTGACTACCTTAGGATGAGTTGGTTATTGTAATTGCAATCTTAATCTTTCCTAATTATTCACGCTAACCCATATTATAATGAAGTATTTTTCATATATTTGCACATTATAATTAAGTATATAAGTATGTCTAAGAGTACAATGGCTAACAAACTTCCCAGGAAGTTGTTGCAAAAAATGGCTATCGTTGGCGAGCAAATCAAGTTGGCTAGGCTACGCCGAAACCTAAGCATGGCACAGGTGGCTGAAAGGGCTACATGCTCGGAGGTAACTTTATGCAAGGTGGAAAAGGGGATGCCGACAGTGTCAATAGGCATCTACCTGCGAGTGCTGTATGCACTGCAGCTGGACGATGACATTCTGCTGCTTGCCAAGGATGACAAACTCGGCAGATCCTTGCAAGACTTGGGGTTGAAAAATCGTCAAAGGGCAACTAAAAAAGAATAAGGAATGGAGAAACTGTTCGTTTTTGGAGATTTCAACTGGCTGCAGGAGCCAGAGTTTATAGGGGAACTATGCTACGAAAAGTTGCGTGGTTCGGATAGTTATGCCTTCAAGTTTGACAACGATTGGCTCAACCTTCATGCAGGAATCAAGCTCTCGGAAGACATCAACAATTATCCTGGCATGCAATACACCTTGCCTGGCAATGATATTTTTGGATGTTTTGCCGACGCTTTGCCTGATAGATGGGGAAGGACTCTCCTCAAGAGGAGGGAGCAGTTGCAAGCAGAGGAAGAGAAAAGGGCTCCACGTAACCTGTCTTCCTTCGATTACTTGGTGGGTATTGATGATTTCTCCCGAATGGGTTGTTTCAGGTTTAAGAAAGAAAAGAACGGTGGTTTCATCAATGTTTCTCCTTCTCTGAAAATTCCACCATTGACGGAAATACGAGAGCTTATTTATGCCAGTCAAGAGATAGAAAAATGTGAGGAGGAAGATGTCATGCCTGAAAAGAAGTGGATTGCCCAGCTGATACAGCCAGGAACATCACTTGGTGGCGCAAGACCGAAGGCAGGCGTATTGGATGAGGAAGGCAGGCTCTGCATCGCCAAATTCCCATCTCGGAATGACGATTATGATGCAGGATTATGGGAGCATTTCTCTCATCTGCTGGCCCAACAAGCTGGTATCCATGTGGCAGAGACTCGTTTGTTGGGAGGATTGGGTAAGTATCATACCCTCTTATCCAAGCGTTTTGACAGAACGGATGAAGGCCGGAGAATCCATTTTGCCTCCTCCATGTCTTTGCTGGGACTTAAAGATGGAGACAACGCACAAGGTGGTTACGGTTATCTGGATATTGTGGATTTCATTCTACAAGGATGCTGCAATGTAGAGACGAATTTGCAGGAACTCTATCGTAGGGTCGCCTTCAACATTTGCATAGGTAACTCAGACGACCATTTCCGCAACCATGGATTCTTGTTGACACCCAAAGGATGGACGCTCTCTCCGGCCTACGACATGAATCCAACCAACAATTTATACCAAAGCTTGCTTATCAATGCAGTTTCCAATAAGGCAGACATTCAAGTGCTGTTGGAGTCATGTGAGGATTATATGATTAATCGAAAGGTGGCCCAGGGCATCATCAAGGATGTACAAGCTGCCGTGAGCAATTGGGAAGCTCTTGCCAAGCAATTGCAAATTCCACAAAGAGAGCAAGCAATGTTTAAGGATAGGTTCAAGCTTAACCTAAATTATAATGAAGGTATTTGAATATTTACTTCATTATAATTTGGGTTATACTGTTCAAATTCTCTTCTACAGAGGTCATAGAAAGGATTGGTATCAAGCTTGGTATTTACAATAATAAGGGGTATTATGATAAATATTCTTTACACTTCCACACTATATCTTACCAATCGTCCTAAAGCAACACTTCATCTTCTGCCTGCTTTGGCTCTATACACATTATATAATAGATAGGCAGATAAGTTATTCCATCCTTCACCTTCACCTGCTGAGCATTGGAGAAAACGAAGGCTTGCTGGATGTTATATTCCTTGATTTGCAGGAACTTATCCAAGGCACTATGCACCTGATAATCTTTACCAGACTTGATTTCTAACGGAAGAACAGAAAGATGCTCCATGCGCCTTCAACTCCTGTGCCACTTTTCTATCTTTCTATACAGCATAATTACACTTTTCCTATGATTTTGATGGTGCAAATATACACTTTTCCTTCGGAATAACCAAATAAAAAATACACTTTTCCTATGAATACGGGGATCGAAAACCACACTTTTCTGAAAGAAACAGATTTTTTTAATAGAAATATGGATATTAGGAGGTCAAACGATGCTTACTTCATCAATGAATCGTTAGTACTGTTATAGTACAAGAGCTATGGGTACTCAGCATTGCAATTACCTCCATTTTTCATTACTTGAAGATAGTTTATGACTGCGATAGATTTGAAGACAAAGGTATAACTTTTTATTTAGAAAATCACTTTTTCTCATTTATTTTTTATACTTTTGCAAAATAAATCGACAAACAACTTAACAATGAAGAATAAAGCATTTATTGGAGCTATTGCTGCCTCGCTCGTACCAGGACAGGCTACAATGGCACAAAACAAGGCTGTAAAGGCTACAGCCGACAGACCCAACATCATCTTCATCCTTGCAGATGATCTGGGATATGGTGACCTTTCCTGCTACGGCAGCAAGACTATCAAGACTCCCAACATTGACAAACTGGCTGCTACGGGTACACGATTCAACCAAAGCTATGCCGGATCGGGAATCAGTTCACCATCAAGATGTGCGCTGATGACGGGTAAGAATACCGGCAATAGCCGTATCCGTGATAACATGTGCACAGCTGGAGGCATGACTGGTCTGAAAATCAACCCGAATGGTGATACAACCATCGTTCGCAGAACAAGTCTGCAACCACAGGATACAACCATCGCTACGGTATTGCACGCAGCCGGTTACAAAACCTGCCTTGTCAACAAATGGCATCTGGATGGGTATGATCCTAAATCATCACCTATCTATCGTGGCTTTGACGAGTTCCACGGATGGCTGATCAGTACGGTAGAATCAAATTCACCTTACTATTATCCATACAACCGTTTCGACAATGATAAGCTCATCCATATCAAGGCAAATGAGCACGATAAGCACATCAAGCACAACACAGATATTTCGACCGATGATGCCATCAACTTCATCAAGCGAAACAAGAAGAATCCTTTCTTCCTCTATCTGGCTTTTGATGCGCCTCATGAACCCTACATCATTGACAACACCACATGGTATGATGATGAATCATGGAGTATGAACGACAAGCGCTACGCTTCACTCGTAACTCACATGGATGCGGCAATAGGCAGACTGCTCACCTATCTGGAAAAGAATAATTTGCGCGAGAATACGCTCGTCATCTTTGCATCAGATAACGGTGCAGCCGTTCAGGCACCATTGAAACTCTTCAACTGCAACGCAGGATTCCGTGGCCGCAAGGCGCAGCTTTACGAAGGAGGCATCCGAGTACCGTTCATCGTGAACCAGCCAGGAAAGGTGCCGGTGCAGTCGCTGAACAACATCATCTATTTCCCGGATGTAATGCCTACGCTGGCAGCTCTTACGGGAGGCACCCAATATCTGCCTCAGAACATCAACGGCATGAATATCCTGCCATTGTTCTATGGTAAGCAGATTGATACAGACGACCGAGTTCTCTATTGGGAATTCCCAGGCAAGCAGCGTGCTGCGCGCCACGGTGACTGGAAGGCTGTTACCATCAAGCCAAACAAGCCTCTGGAACTCTACAATCTGCGGGAGGATCCGGAAGAGAAGCATAATCTCGCCAAGAAATATCCGGAAATGGTAATCGGCTTTGACAAGGTGATGAAGGAAATGCGTACTCCATCAGAAAACTGGCCAATACCTGAAGATGCAGAAAGTGGGAAAAAGTAATCTATTATAACTCTTCCAGCAAGGTATTAAATTGTGTCCAGAATGGATCTTGCCGCATCGTATACTGAAGTTTGCGGTCAAGCTTCAGTTTTCCAAGCACCTTGCCCGTATCTTCAGGATTACTTACCATCCAATAGATGCTGCAAACATTGTTTCCCTCCACAAAACCAACAATCAGCGGATATGGCACATCCGTACATTTGAGACGAAGGGATGAATCGATGGAGCCTATCAAGTCCCAAAGGATTTTCTTCTCCTTTTCCGTGGGCAGGCCCTGCTCGTCCATCTCTTCAATTGGAACTGTCACCTGACAGCACCACCTCAATAAGTTTCTCTTTTGGTAATTGCGTAGGGAAACATTTACCTTGCCCCAATAAAGCTTGTCTTCTTCCGTGAAAGTCTTTAAGTCCTCAAGCTCTTCCTTTGGACAAAGTTGTTTGAATTGTTTCCAGTCATTCCTTATATGAGCTACAAAGCCTAACGGCTTTTCCAAAAGTGCCAGGATACAGATACCAGCACAAACGTATGATATAATATATGTTATAGAAATCATAAAATCGACAATTGAACCAATTGCTCCTTTAAGTTATTACTACCAGTAAATAATATGCCTTGTATTCCCACTTGCTTGGCGCCATCCATGTGCACAAATACATCACTCGTAGAGATAGAATATACGCTCCATCATGTGCCACTTTTCATCGCTGGTAGCACCTTTGCCGCATTTTTGGAATTTGCCTACCACTTCTTCCCATTCTGCTTGTCTTGGGAGTGTGGCAAGTTCTGCCATTGATTTGTCCCAATCGAAATCTTCCGGCGCATCCACTATCATCACCAGTCTGTTGCCGAAGATGTAAATCTCCATCTCCAGGATGCCTACCTGTCGGATTCCATCACGAATTTCCTTCCATTGCACACCCTCCGAATGCAATCTGCGATATTCACGGATAGCCTCTTCATCTGATTCCAACTCCAACCACTGTACGTAGCGCTTGGTGGCTACGGGATATTTCTTCTGATTATAACCTTCCATCATTTTCTATATTTAATTCATGTTTTACGTTTGTATTCTGTTTATTTTTGCAAAAATATAAAAAAAGTATGAGGAAAACAAGTCAAACTATTGATATTTTGTTTATTTTTGCAATATCGTTTTGCAAATGCTGCATGATCACTAAGGAAATACGGCACTTTAAAGCACATTTTAAAATATATCATCATAAAAATTATATCAGATGAAAAAACTATTTCTATCACTCGCCTTTCTGCTCCCTGCTATGGGAATGATGGCACAGACACAGGTAAAGACTGCTGAAGGTATCCTCGAAGGAAAGGATCTTTCTGGAATCAAGGTTTTCAAAGGTGTTCCGTTTGCTGCACCTCCTGTAGGTAATCTCAGATGGAAGGCTCCGCAACCAGCACAGAAATGGGAAGGTGTGCGCGAGGCTAAGGAATTCGGAGCGAACCCGATGCAGGAAGCTATCTTCGGTGATATGAACTTCGGAACAAAGAACAATAGCGAGGACTGTCTCTACCTGAATATATGGACTCCCGCCAAGACGATGAAGGAACATCTGCCGGTATTGATTTATTTCAATGGTGGAGGATTGATGGCTGGTAGCGGAAGCGAACCTCGATATGCTGGTGATGCAATGGCGAGAAAGGGAATCATCTCTATCACAGCCAATTATCGTGAGGGCATCTTCGGATTCTTCGCTCATCCTCAACTCTCCAAAGAGACTTCCTATAAAGGCTCAGGAAACTATGGTTTCATGGACCAAGTGGCTGCTATCCAATGGGTAAAGAATAATATCGAGGCTTTCGGTGGTGATCCTAACCGCATTACCATTGTAGGTGAATCAGCCGGTTCTATGTCGGTTAGTGCTCTGATGGCTTCTCCTCTCTGTCAGGGGCTTTTTGCACAGGCTATGGGTTCGAGCGGTTCGGTGATGAGTTTCAAGAAAGTTGCTTCACTGAAGGAAGCCGAGGAGGATGGCGTGCAGCTTGCCCAGAAAATAGCAGAGAAGATAGGCAAGAAAACGGGCAAGAAGGTGAAAAAGAACGTAGGATTGAAGAACCTCGATGAACTTCGTGCGCTTCCAGCAGAAGAACTGATGAAATTGGCTGGTGTGAAGTCGATTCCTACCTATAATATAGATGGATATTTCCTGACAGAGCAGCCTGCGGAAACTTTTGCGAAAGGCCATCAGACCAAGGTGCCTCTGCTGGTAGGAGGAAACAATCAGGAGATGACTCCTGGAGCAGTATTGATGGGCAAGGAGCCTACAGTAGAGAATCTGAAGGCTGGTGCTAAGACTACTTTCGGAGAGGAAAATATTGACGAAGTGTTCCGTCTCTATGGTATCAATAGTGACAAGGATGTTTTGGAGCAACCTGGCGTAAACCTCGCCTCTGATCTCTTCTTAGATTATTCTACATGGAAGTGGGGCAACATGCACAAGTTGACCGGTGGACAGCCTGTTTATCGCTATCGTTATTGTCATCCTCGTCCTGCAATGGCTATCAAAGGCAAGGTGGCAGCTTTGGCTGGTGGCGTAGTGGATGCTAAGGATGGAGCTGCTCCTGCTCCACAGGATAAGGGTGCCGTCCACTCTGCCGATATTGAATATGCCATGGCTACTCTGCCTACCAATCGTGTATTTGACTGGCAACCTGAGGATTACATGATTAGCGAAATCTTCAGTCAGTACTATGTAAACTTTGTGAAGACGGGCAATCCAAACGGTTTGGGTCTGCCGGAATGGCCATCTACCAACGGCAAGTCCGTAGCTCCTGTGCTTCAGATAGATGTGAATACTGAGGTAAAAGCTGATGCCCAGATGGAGAAGCGCTATGAGTTTATTGATCAACTCTTCTGGAAAGAAAAATAATCTTTGTGCTGCATTCAAAAGCTTTATAATTTTGTCGCAGATAGAATGATAAAGCTGATAAAGCAGAATTAAATAATAGAATTCATGTTTCAGAAATTCATTATCAATAGAGAGGGTGTACTGAAATTCGGACACGTTTATTTGCACCGTGATATGCTGGCTCCAGGAGAGCAATGCACATACGGTGGAGGACTATGGAAAATCGACGAAAGTCGGGGAGCCATAGTCCTCTATGGTCGAAGTTTCGATTTCGGTCCTCCCGATTTTGACTACGTGAAACAGATAGACTGGTCGGGCTTGGGGGGCACCCCTCGCCCACTGCTCTATCTGCCCCATTGGCCTAATGAAGAAGAGATTGTTCCCATCATCGTGAAGTAATTTACCGATACCAGTTATTACAAACCTATTACATTCCTCATTATTCACGTTAAATTCAATTAAGTTTCCTCTTGGAACTTTCGCTATTTCGAATATTTTTCCTAATTTTGCGCCACGTTTCTAACGGTTGAAATGAATATGAAAATTCTATGATAAAGAATCTGGTTATTTTATAATATGAATCAGATTTGGATGAAATAGGAATAATTAGGTATTATATATATAAATAGGTAAGAAAAGAAAAAATGGAACATGTTTTTACTGAATCGATGTTTTTGGTGGGCTTCGTGATATTCATCGCTGCCATACTCGTATTAGACATGCTGGTTATCGACCGAAAGGCGCATGTAGTTTCCATCAAGGAAGCTGGCTCCTGGACGGCAGTATGGATTATTCTCGCCCTCGCCTTCGCCGTATTCATCTACTTCCATGGCGATATGGTGCACGGCATAGAGAACTTTGACGATTTGAAACTGATAGCCTCGCGCTATGCTTCTCATCTCAAGCTGGATCCAAACGACTATGAGGCAAGTCTGCAGCAATATCGCCACTACATGACCATCTCTTACATCTCAGGTTATCTGATAGAGAAGACGCTCTCCGTGGATAATCTCTTTGTGATGATGATGATCTTCAGTTCATTCGGAGTGGATAAGAAAGATTATCAGCACGTGCTTAACTGGGGTATCTTAGGAGCCATCGTACTTCGCTTTGTCTTCATCTTTGCTGGAGCAGCCCTCATCAGCCGATTTGCCTGGATATTGCTTGTATTCGGAGGATTCTTAGTTTATAGTGGAGCCAAGATGTTCCTGAATAGAAATAAAAAGGAAGAAATCAATGCCCTGGATCATCCTGTGGTGAAGTTCATGCAGCGACGTCTGCACTTAGGTCCTTTGGTGATGACGGTGGTGTTCATCGAGTTTTGCGATCTGATATTTGCTTTCGACAGTATTCCTGCCGTATTCTCAGTATCACTCGACCCGTTTGTAGTGTTCTTCTCCAATATATTCGCCATCTTGGGCCTGCGAGCGCTCTTCTTCCTCTTGGCAGCGATAGCCGATAAGTTCCGCTATCTGAAGGTGGGTGTAAGCGTGCTGTTGGTGTTCATCGGTGTGAAGATGCTCATCCACGATTTCTTCGAGATAGATGCAGTCGCTTCTCTCGTCATTATCCTTCTCGTATTGCTCGTCAGCATCGGAGCATCGGTAGTGATTCCAAAGAAACAGGAAGCTTAAATTGTAGAAAATAGTATAGCAAAATAAAAGGATAAAGCACCATTCATATTGATATTGCAATATGGATGGTGGAAAATCAATATAGAAAAAGTTCTGTTTGCAACCCAATGATTTGCAGACGGAACTTTTCTTTTTTTTGTTAAATCAGCAAGCATTCATTCCGTATAAGAACATATTTATTCCCTTTTTGAAGATATTTGCAAAATTTATGCCAAAATTATCTATATTTATGTTAATGTATGTATAAACATCTGATGGTTCTAAGAAAAATAACTATCTTTGCAACGAGAAAAATCGAGAAAAAAAAATAGTTTTATAACTTATTACTTCTAACTGTTTATTAATAACTAAATCATTTAAAATATGAGATTACATTCTTTTACAGTGAAAGTTTGTGCCGTAGCGTTAGCTATGGGAAGTCTAACCAGTTGCCATACCAAAGAGGCATCTAAGGATATTATCCAAGACAATGTTGATAATGCTGTAGCCCAACTTACGCTACAGACCGACATTATCGAGAAGAGCGGAAAATTCCTCAACCCTCGTACGTATGAAAAGGGTAAGATGAACTATGTGCCAATCGATGACTGGTGCTCAGGATTCTTCCCTGGAACATTATGGTACACATACGAGCTTACTGGAGACAAGAAATGGGAAAAATTGGCTGCTAAATATACAGAGCAACTTGATTCTGTGAAACATCTGAAATGGCATCATGACGTAGGTTTCATGATTGGCAGCAGTTATCTGAATGGTCTGCTCCTCGACGGCAAGGAAGAATATAAGCCAGTTATCATCGAGGCAGCCAAGTCACTCAGTACACGTTTCCGCAAGGGAGCTGGTATCATCCAGTCTTGGAATGTGGATAAAGGTACATGGCAGGCAGAACGCGGATGGACTTGCCCTGTCATCATCGACAATATGATGAATCTGGAACTGCTCTTTGAGGCAACCCGTCTCTCTGGTGACTCTACATTCTATAAGATTGCAGTTAGCCATGCCAACACTACCCTCAAGAATCATTTCCGTGAGGACAACAGTTGCTACCATGTGATAGACTACAACCCAGAAACTGGTGAAGTGCTCCATAAGCATACAGCACAGGGCTATGCACATGAAACTGCTTGGGCACGCGGACAGGTATGGGCACTCTACGGCTACACCATGTGCTACCGCTATACAAAGGATGAGCGTTATCTGGAACAGGCTAAGAAGGTTTACGACTTTATCTTCAACCATCCTAACCTGCCAAAAGACCTGGTTCCATACTGGGACTACAACGCTCCAAAGATTCCAAATGAGCCTCGCGATGCTTCTGCTGCAGCATGTACAGCTTCTGCACTCTATGAATTGGAGACATACGTTCCAGGCAAGGGATACAAGGAAACAGCTGACAAGATCATCGAAAGTCTTAGCTCTCCTGCATATCGTGCAAAGGTAGGCACTAACGGAAACTTCATTCTTATGCACAGCGTGGGCAGTATTCCACATGGTCATGAAATTGATACTCCGCTCAACTATGCTGACTACTACTTCATGGAAGCTCTTCTGCGCAAACAGCGCATCGAAAGCGGAAAGGCGGTAAGATAAAACAAATTATCAGGCTATATAAAGCGAATCAATTGACCGGAACAGGCTAATTGAAAGGCTAAAAAGCAAATGAATAATAAACTAAACTATAAGAAAGTTAAGGGGCTGATCTAAAAGCTCCTTAACTTATATACATATTAATATCCCAACTCATTTTTGAGTTATACTAAATTCTAGAATCTATCTCTTCTATGGCAAACAATTATCGGCTATTTATTAAGAAAACTTGTTGCTTGATAGCGATTCTGCTATGGGCAAATCTTGCATACGGCCAAATTCAAGTCAAAGGTACTGTTGTAGATGATACAAACCTACCTATGATGGGAGTTAGCATTATGCAGAAAGGTGCTGCTGGTGTGGGTACTATATCCGACATGGACGGCAACTTCTCTTTGGAAGTGAAGGACGAAAATGCTGTTTTGACATTCTCGTACATCGGTTTCGCTACACAGGAAGTGAAAGTTGGTAAACAGAAAACCCTTCAGATAGTTTTGAAGGAAGACGGCGCATTGCTGGATGAAGTGGTGGCCATCGGTTATGCTACCGTGAAGAAAAGCGACCTCACTGGATCTGTGGACAAAGTTGATATGGGCGAACTGAATAAAGCCTCTGTAGCTTCTTTTGATCAGGCTCTCGGTGGACGTGTTGCTGGTGTACAGGTAGTGAGCGGCGACGGACAGCCTGGTGCGGAAGCCAACATCGTGATTCGTGGTAGCAATACCATCAGCGATGTGTCTGATGGTTCTCCTTTGTATGTCATCGACGGTTTTGCTACCGAAGATGCCAATGCTGCTGCCATCAATCCTAACGATATCGAGTCTATTGATGTGCTGAAAGATGCGTCAGCTACAGCTATCTATGGTGCTCGTGGTGCAAATGGTGTCATCATCATCACTACTAAGCGTGGTACAGAAAGTGCTCCTCGTATCACTTATAACGGATATGTGGCTTATCAAACCAAACCGAAATTCCTCAAGCTTCTTGAGGGACGCAGTTTCGTGGAATTACAGCAGGAGATGCTCACTCCTGACGAAATGAACAAGACTTATTTCAGTTTCGACGAGAATCTGGGACGTTACCAGACACTCGACGACTACAATAATCGTGCTTCTACCAACTGGCAGGATCTCGTGTTCCGTGATGCTCCTATGACAAGCCATCATCTGGCTCTCAACGGAGGTACTAAGAATACACGTTACAGCAGCAGTATTTCTTACTACAACCAGCAGGGTACAATCGTAGAATCATCCTACGAGAGTCTGAAGGCGCGTATCACCCTCGACCAGCAACTCTCCAAGAGTGTAAAATGGGGCGGTGCGGCTAATTTTGCAAATAATATGGCTATCGGTTCGGCTCCTTCTCAGGGTGATGGACAGAGCACCCAGTATTTCCTCTATCAGGTATTGGCTTATCGCCCTGTAAAATACCGCAGTAGCGATGAACTCGCCGACATTACTGATACGAATGGTGGAACCTATCCTTACAACCCTGTAAAGACTATCGAGAACAGCTATACCAAGCAGCGCAACCGCCAGTTCAACATCAATACATACCTGAACTGGACCATCATCAAGGACCTGCTCTTCAAGGTGACATTCTCCTATACTTGGCGCGAAGTGCGCGACGAGAAATTCTATAATAAGGATACCTATTTCGGTGATCCTTCCTACTCTTCATCCCGTTCCAACGGTATGTTCAACTACAAGGAGTGGAACAGTTGGTCTAATGAATATACACTCAGTTACAAGAAGCGCATCAAGGACCATCAGCTCAACGCCATGTTAGGTACTTCACTTTCAAGTCAGGAAATCACCAACCTCGGTGCTAAGTCGGTGATGTTGCCTTGGGACGAAATGGGATTCTGGGGTATTAATGAAGGTACTCCACAGGCTCTTACTGCAGATAAGGTGAAGAATAATATGCTTTCATTCTTTACCCGATTCAACTATGACTGGAATTCCCGTTATCTCCTTACAGCTACCATGCGCGCTGATGGAACCTCCCGTTTCGTACATCACAAATGGGGCTACTTCCCTTCTATCGCTGCTGCATGGCGAGTAAGCGACGAGCCTTTTATGGCAACCTTAGGTTCATGGCTCAGCAACTTCAAGCTCCGTTTAGGTTGGGGTGCAACCGGTAACAACGCTACCCAGTATGCCTATCCAAGCAACCTGCTCTATAGCGGCAATCAGAACTATCCTTTCGGAAATAGCATGCAGCCAGCCATCTACCTGATGCAGATAGCTAACCGCAATCTGAAATGGGAGACAACCTACCAGAGTAACCTCGGTATCGATTTCGGTATTCTCAACAACCGCATCAATGGTAGCATCGACCTCTATAATAAGGATACACGCGACCTGCTCCTCTATGCCGACGTGCCACCTTCTATCGGTTTCACACAGGTACAGCAGAATGTGGGAAGTATCAATAATAAGGGTCTTGAGATTACGCTCAACGCCACCATCCTGCCAGGCAGCAAGAAACGTTTGAAATGGACCAGCAGCTTTAATATCGCTTTCAACAAGAACGAGATTACTGCACTCAGCGACGGACAGTTGAGCCGCAAGGCTGGTATTCGTTATCCTAACATCCCTGACCTCTACATCTGTAAGGTAGGTTCTCCTCTGAGTGAGATGTATGGATATGTATATGATGGTGTATATCAGTATGAAGACTTCAATGAAGTATCTCCTGGCGTATTCCAACTCAAGCCAGAGATTCCTAATAATACCAATGAACGTGCCAACATCAAGCCAGGTGATCCGAAGTTGAGAGATATCAACGGCGATGGAAAGGTGACTGCAGAAGACCAGACTGTAATTGGTCATGGTTTGCCAATTCATACAGGTGGTTTCACCAATAACTTTGAATGGAAAGGCTTCGACCTTAGCATCTTCTTCCAGTGGTCGTATGGCAATGATGTGATCAACTACAACCGTGCAAGACTTGAAAGTCTCGACGGACGACATCTCAACCAGTTGGCTACTGTTCAGGATCATTGGAAACCACGCCAGACTCTTGCTGATGGTACCGTAGTAGAAGGTAACTACACCAACTACCTGTGGGCAGTAAACCGCGGATTGAGCAATATCCACACCAGCAGAGAGGTGGAAGATGCTTCTTTCCTCAGACTTAAGAACGTGCAGCTCGGTTACCGATTGCCAAATAAGGTGTTGAAACACCTTCATCTGTCAAGTCTACGCATGTATATCAGCGCACAGAACCTGTGTACATGGACCAACTATACTGGCTACGATCCAGAGGTGTCAACCCGTAACTCAGCCATGACACGCGGTTTCGACTATTCTGCTTATCCAAAGGCTAAGACGTTTACCTTCGGAGTGGAAATGGCTCTGTAATCATTCACAGTTCTGATAGATCAGAACATTCTTATATATCAAATAAGCTCATTATATATAATAAGGTATGAAAGGTATAAAATATATTCTCATAGCAGTTCTGTCTCTACAGTTGACAGCTTGTAACTTTCTGGAGACTGAGCCTTACGATTATCTGGAGCAAGATGATATCTACCGCACCGAGAGCAGCTGTATGGCTGGTCTTGCCGGTGTATATGATGCACTTGGCTCGTTGGGCTGCTACGGTCAGAACCTATGGTCCGACCTTGATGGCGGTACAGACATCCTGGTTTACAACCGCAGCTACGGCAAAAATTATATCCAGATAAGCAACTATAATTATAATAACACAGACAACTCTCTGAAGACATCCTGGACTGCTCTCTACGAGGGTATCAACCGTGCCAACGACTATATCTCGTTAATCTCCCAGCGTTCAGATGCAGAATGTGGTGGAGCCCAGCGCAAAGCCCAGTTCTTGGGTGAAGCCAAAGCGCTCAGAGCAGTATTCTACATGAATCTCGTAGCTTTCTGGGGAGAGGTGCCTCTGCGCATCACTCCAACCTACGATCTGAAGACCCAAAATCTGAAAAAGTCTTCTCAGCAGGAAATTTACGCACAGATCATAAGCGACCTGGAAGAGGCTGCTGCCAATTGCCAGCCTGCCAATAAGTTTGAGACTCCGGGACGCATATCCCAGACTGCAGCATGGGCTTTGCTTGCAAGAGCCTATATGTGGGAAGCCGGATATCCTGTGTATGCAGATACATGGGGAAAGGCCCTCGAGTATGCCAAGAAGGTAAAGCAGAGCGGATTGCATCGGCTCATTCCGAAGGCGCAGGGCGGTTATCGCCAGTATTTCATCAATCTCTGTTCCAATCTCTACGACCTTACTTATCGTGAGAGCCTGATGGAGGTAGAATTCTCTGGTAATGGACAAACACAGACCAATGAGGCTGGAAGATTGGGACTTTACATCGGTGTAACCCAGCAGTCGGTATCAGATGATTATGCCTACGCTTATGGACTCTATGATGGTACAAAATACCTCTTCCGTTTGTATGAAAATGGTGATGAACGACAGTGGTGGAATATTGCAGACTATAAGTATGTAACCACCAATGGAGTAGTCAAAGAAGTAGAACGTACTACTGCTGAAAAGGCACTGGAAGATGGCAATGCTGCCAAATGGCGCGCCAAGTATATTCCTGAGCGTCCGTTATCACGCAACAACTCATCCATCAACTTCCCTGTTATCCGCTATGCCGATGTGCTGCTGATGATTGCAGAATGTGAGAACGAGATCAACAACGGACCTACCGACGAGGCTATCAGTGCTGTCAATCAAGTACGTATGCGTTCTGGAGCATCCATCATCAATCTGTCTGATTATCCAGACCATGATAGTTTTGGCAAACTCGTACAGGAGGAGCGCACACGCGAATTGTGCTTTGAGGTACCTCGCCGACAGGAATTGCGCAGACATGGTGTAGAATACTTCCAGAAACAGTTGAACATTCTGAAAGACCAGTCGCTCAACGATGTCAATAAGAAGATAGGCTACGACCTCGATAATGTCAAGGCAACTCCAGCCGTCAACTTCGCTCTGAAGCATATCTACTTCCCTATCCCACAGGCAGAACTGAATGTAAATACGCTTTGCAAGCAAACAGACTTGTGGTAAGAAGATAGTTAGAACGCAAACAACAATCACATTACATAACGTGCAATATGAGGAAACACATTCATAAATATATCAAAAGCGTGCTGACTGCATCACTTCTATTAGCAGCCAGCGCCTGCAATCCTGATGATGTAGAAAGTCTATCTTTCAACGTCAGGACTGAAGGGGAGGTAACTACCATCAAGACGGATGAGGAAATCCACTTCCTGATAGACGGTAATGCCGACTATATCACGTTCTATTCTGGTGAAGATGGAAGTAACTACGACCGCATGAACAGAACGGAAACAGAAATAGCATCGCTCACGCTTTCATGCAGTTTGAAACAGCAGTACAATGACCTGAATTACTTGAACAAGGAAATCGTACATGCTTACATCAGCACAGACTTCAGTGGAACTTATACACCGGAAGAACTGAACAAGGCTACATGGAAACCGATTTCCGGCAAGGCAAACGGTTATCTTCCTATGCCTGTACCAACATCAGCTTCAGCAGTGGAAACATCCGGAACGATTGATCTTTCGCAGTTTACTGACATCAACCAGAATTTCTATGTAGCTTACCAATACAATGCTCAAGGAAGAGATGAGATTCCTGCAGCCAATGGTAACGGGAAATATACCAACCGTCCACGAGTTGATATTACTGGACTGAAATTACAGAAGACAACATCCGACGGACAGGTTATCAATATCACTGACGCCATCAAGGATTGGGCGTTTAGGCCCGTCTTCGCTCAGTCTTCTACCAAGACCAATTATCAAGTGAGTGACAACAGCCTGCTTTTCCAACCTCAGAAGGCTACTCCTGATGCCAATGGAAAAGAGCCAGATGAAGTGGTATGGATGGTAAGTCAGAACATCAACCCACGCAGCGTAGAACCGGATAAGGGAACAGCCATCCAGTCTATCGAGGCACGTCTGAACAAGTATAGCTATTCCTATCGCAAACCAGGAACCTATACTGCTACCTTCGTTGCCAAGAATGCAAACATGTGGGAAAGCAAAACCGCTGTACGTCAGATTACCATTGTTGTACAGGAACCATAACATTAAAAAGGATTCTTATGAAATATTTACGCCAACTTCCTCTGATGTTTTTACCCTTCATGGGGTTGTTGCCTACAGCATGTAGCGATGACAACACGCCACAGGAGCCAGGCCAACCTGAAACTCCGGGGAAACCAGAAACTCCAGGTAGTCCGGATTCTGAACCGATAGCAGGATGTGCTCTATGGAAAGACTATCTTGCCGCTCGTACCACTGGTGAAGAAGCAACTTTGCTCGACTTTTCCTATGCAGGATATGAATATGGCGAAAGAGGAATTCCTGATGTTGACTATCCTGTCTTCCTGGTAGATGACTATGGTGCAGTTGCCAACGATGATAAGAGCGATCGTGCTGCTCTCGAAGCTGCCATTACTGCAGCTACCCAGTCTGGAGGTAAAGCTATCATTCGCTTTTCTGCCGGCAGATACAATCTCCGTGCTGCTGATGATCCCAACAAGTCGATTACCATCAATGGTGACAATATCATCTTGCAGGGTGCCGGAAGCGGTGAAGGTGGTACTGAGATCTTCATGGAATACCCTAATACCTTGACCCAGGCAAATGCCCTCTGGAGTGCACCGGAACTAATCAGGTTTACCTACTTGGGAGCCAATGCTGACAATCAGCTTCTATTGACCAAGGTTACTGGAAATTCGGCACGAGGCAGTCATCAATTGGAGGTAGCTTCTACCAGTGGACTCTATATCGGCCAGCGCCTGCTATTGAAAGGCAATAGCAAATCGACAGAAGCCATCGCACAGGAGGTTGCCCCTTATGAGGTGGAAACATCGGAGTGGAAGACTTTCATCAATGAGGGTGTACAGGTCAATGAATACCTTACCATTGAGCGCATCGAGGGAAACACCCTGAAATTCAAGGAACCGCTGATGCATCATGTGGATGCAACATGGGGATGGACATTGCATAGATACCAGCATCATGTAGGATGCGGAATCGAGGACATTGCCTTCCGAGGTAACTTCCATGAACCGTATATCCACCATGAGCCAAGTGGCATCCACGACAGCGGATATAAGATGATTGCTTTCCATCGACAGGCAAACGGATGGATGCGCCGCTGCCGCTTCATTGACGTCATAGAAGCAGCAAGTGTCATGCTCAGCACTCATGTTTCTGTCTTAGACTGCAGCATAGAGGGTCATAAAGGTCATGCAGCTATTCGCTCAGAAGCATCATCCCATGTGTTGTTAGCTTATATCAATGATCAGGCTGGTCAGGAGCATTCTACGGGAGTATCCAAGACCTCCATCGGAACCGTCATCTTGAAATGCACTACTGCAGGTACAAGTACCTTCGAATCACATAGCAGTCAGCCTCGTGCTACGCTCATAGACGATTGTTCGGGAGGTTTCTTGCCTAACCATGCTGGTGGAGATGCGACATTCGGTCCAAACCATTTAGGCGATCTCGTCTTATGGAACTATACAGAAACTGGAAGTTCGGGAGGAGAGTTTAACCTTTGGACCCGCAACAACCGTTTCCTGAAACCCATCATCGCAGGTTTTCAGGGTGCCACATCCTTCAAGCCGGAGCAAGTAACAGCAGATTTGTCTCATGGAACCAAGGTAGAACCTCTTTCGCTCTATGAAGCCCAACTGCAGACACGCTTGCAACAGCTGCCGTCCTGGATTTCCAATCATTAATCAAAACAGAACGAATCATAAAAGTAACTATCGCCTTATGAAAAGTATCTATAAATATATTTTTTCAATCCCCCTAAGCTTCATGCTCTTAGGAATGATGTCTTGTTCTGATGACAAGACAGAGGCTGAAAATGGTCCTCGCCCGGTTATCCTGAAAGCAGAAGTGTTCACTGCCGAAAATGAAGCAGGAACAGTCTGGAACGGCGGGCAGAGCATAGGAGTATATATGCTGAAAAGTGGAACAAGCGAGGTGATTGGCGACCATGCCAACCTGAAGTTCCTTGCCGACAACCGTGGCTCTACTGGCTATCTTGTTCCTGCCGACAATAATCCAACCTACTATCCTACAGATGGTACGGAGGTCGATTTCAGGGTTTATTATCCCTATAATGAAAACGTGCAGACGCGCAGTTTGGGACTGAATCAGACGGAGGTTGTAATCAACAATACAACCAAACCAGATGCCCTACTCTATTCAGACAACTGTAGAGGTAAGAATGGAAGTGACCGACCAACTGTTCAGATCAAATCCATGCTTTCTCTTATCAAGATGGAATTGCACAGTGATATCAAGGATGCAGCATCTGTCACCGCTACCATCAGCAAGACAGCCACCCGTGCCATCTTTGACATCATTGAGGGTAAGTTTGTTGGCAGAACCGTTGAGGAAGGAAATCCTATAGAGATTACTGCCAATAAGCAGACAGGCACCAGCGGAGATATCTTCAATTTGCAGGCCACCATCTTGTCGGGCCTCATGGAAGCAGATGCTGTCATAGAGATTGCCGTAAAAGACAAGAGCGGTAATGTACTCAAGAGCTACAAGCCTGCATCATTGAGAAAGGTACTTGACCTCGGCGAAGACCAGATTGCCGAAGAAAACACCCAGTACGCGATTGATGTTCAGTTGAATGGGAACAGTGAGCATATCACAACCCAGTTGGCTGCCAAGACTCAGATTGTCATTCTGAAATGGAACGGAAATGATGATTCTGCAACAGGCGGCATCGCTCGACCAGAAAAGAAAAATAAATAAGGGAATAAAAAAGAATAAACAACAATAAACAACTAGCCTTATGAAAAAATCAACCATTCTTTCAGCCAGTCTCTTGCTGATCCTTGCCAGTGCATGTAGCGAAGATCAGGTTCAGCAGTCAGGTGTTCGCAACAAGGCAACTTTCACAGTTGGGGATATCACCAACATGAATAGCCGAAGCGTAACGCACGATGATGGCACCACAGAATTTGCCGTTGGCGACGGTATCGGTATCTTTGCCACCGAAGGCGCAGAAGGTACTAATGTAAAACATACAGTAGGTCCTGATGGCGTGCTTTCTTCTGACGAGGGCATCTATTTCATCGGAACAGGGAAAGCTAATTTCTATGCATACTATCCTTATCAGACTGCATTGGAAGGAGAAAACGTAAACTTCAGTGTTTCTACCAATCAGGACAGTGAAGCAAATTTCAACCAGAGTGACTTCATGACTGCTACTACATTAGGCATCCCTGCTAATACCGAAGACAATATTTCTCTGAAGTTCCAGCACCAGCTCAGTCTCATCCAACTCGAAATGGTGATGGAAGGCAACAATAAGCCAGACTCTGTATTGGTAAACAACTGTCTCACTGATATGTCGTGGAACTATCTCCAGGGCACCTGTACCACCACTGGTACTCCTACTCGTGTCAAGATGTGGCAGCAGAACAAAGAGGGAAATCCGCTCTTTAAGGCTCTGATTCCTGCTCAGAATATCCCAGCCAAGACCAAATTGCTGAGTATCTTCATCGGTGACAAGACTTATTCTTTCACAACTGCTACGAATGTGAACCTCGCAAGCAACAATATCAAGAAGTTCAAGGTAGGAATTGCCAGCGACGACAAGCTTGTCATCTTCTCTACTGATCTCACAGTAGGTACATGGCAGGAAGATACAGAAGTCATCGAGGGTGAAGGAACACTCATTGAGCCAGAAACACTCATGATAGAAACCAACTTCGAGGATTTCAGTTATCAGACTGTGAATAAGACCAAAGAGGAAATCAATGCACCGGGATGGTGGCGATTCGTAGCTAATCCTCAGAAGAGCATAGTAGAAATCACAGACGATGCTGCTGATCCAAGCCATGGCAAGGTGATGCACTTCAATCGAGAAGAGACTTCATGGCACAACGGAACCTTCTATTATAGTGCAAAGGATGTCATCAAGGGGCGCTATGTACTGAAATTCAAGGCAAAATCATCTGTTTCTGAAAACATGAAAGCCAACCAGCTCCGTATTGGTGCCTACATGCAGGAGATGATTCCTACAGAGGATGGCAAGCTTACCAATAAAGACTACTTTGCCATCATCGAGAACAATAAGACAGAGGTGACTACTGTTTACAAGCAAATCCTCACATCTGATGGTTACGATGAATATACCGTTGTATTCAATCTCGGACGTGTTTCTACTGTGCACAATGCTACAGCAGCCAACGTGAAAGAAGATACCAAACTGGTTCCATCAGAGGCATTGCTCAAGAAGGTAGTACTCTATATCAGTCCTAACAAGACAGGCACAGACTTCTGGATTGATGATATCAGTTGGGAACCTCTGAAAGATTAAAAAATAATGAATTTAAAGTAAACAAAAATAGAAACAAAAATTTAAAAAGACAACACTATGAAACATCTAACATTTATCCTTGCAGCAGGAGCCTTGGCTCTTGCATCTTGCAGCCAGAACGACATGAGTGAAATGACAACAGGTGCAACTTCTGTGAATTTCACAATCGACGGACAGAATGCCATTACACGTTCTGTAACAAATCCTACTACAGAAGGAAGCTATTCTACACAATTCGTAGCAGGTGCCGACCAGATTGGTATCTTCGCAACAGGCGCTTCTGCTGCTACCAATGAATGCTATACAGTAGCTTCTGATGGTACAGGACTTACAGGTGCTACCATCACTATCAATAAGACAGGCAACGCTCAGTTCTTTGCTTATGCTCCATACAATGCAGAAGCTACCGCAGAAACAGTTGCCCATAGCGTAGCTGTGAATCAGCAGGAGGATGAAGCATACAATGCCAGCAACTTCCTCACAGCTAAGTCAGCAGACATCACAGCAGCAAATCCTAATGTAGCATTTGCATTCAACCCACGCCTCGCCCTCGTTCGCGTAGAAATGACTGGCGATTTGGGTATCACTACCACCGACGTGAAGATCAATGCTAAGACAGACATCACTTGGACTCCAGCTACAGATGAGTTGACAGCTACAGGCAATGTAGCAGCCATCACATTTCACAAGGGAGAAGTTGATGCTACTCATGCAGTATTTACTGCATTTGTTCCAAGCCAGACCATCACAGGTGGCACACAGGTGCTGGTGATGACTGTTGGCGACAAGACTTATGCATTCAAGCCTGCTAACGATGTCACATTGACTGCAGGTGCTGTCAATAAGATTAATGTCAAGATTGCAGACACAACACCTCCTGTCGTTACTACAGAGAATATCAAGTTCTCTGGCATCGCTATCAACGACTGGACCGCAACCGAGATTCCTGTACAGGATAGCGAAATCGAAGAGGTTGTTCCTGCAGCTATCGAACTCATCTCTGAAGCAGACGGTACTTTCACAAGCACAACAGCTTTGAAGACTGTAACTGGTTATCAGGGTTGTGTAGTAGGTTGGAACACACTGAATGTAAAGGACGGAGAAAACGATCTTGCAACAATCGGTTACGACGAGACAGAGGCTGCGTTGAAGGTAGATATCGCAGCTGGTGGAGCATGGTATAAGAAGGCTTTGGTATATCGTACACCAGACAACGCAGGTTCTCTTGGCAAGTACAAGCTCACTTTCAAGGTGAAATCTACCAATGCTAAGGATATGATTGTAAGAGTAATGCGCGGCCAGACTAAGGGTGTTTTCACAGAGAATGCTTACTTCTGCACAGGTGAGAGTGGTTTCGGTGGTCAGGCTCTTTCTGCTAAAGCTACAGATAAGTACGAGTCTAAAGTTGTAAACATTGACTTGTCAAAGATCAAAAACGCTACTACACCAGCAACTGCAGCTGACCTTGCAACAGGTATCTCAATTTCATTCTCTACCAAGACCCTTACTGATGCTGAAACTTACTTCATCAAGGACGTAAAGCTGGTAGAAGTTAAGGAGTAATAGAAAATAAAAGGTAATAAAAATCATGGGGGAATTAAATTGTGAGGGTAAAATCTCACAACTCTCCCCCTTTTAAAATCTTATATAAGGAAACAACTATGAACAAGAAGTTCATTTTTGCAGCACTTGCAACATCATTTCTTCTCACTGCATGCAGTAGCGATGACGGTTTCAATGGTTCCCAGACTACATCTCCTTTGAGTTTCAAAGTAGAAAACGAAGTAGTCACCCGAACCACCACGGAGAATGAAGGCTCTGTATATAAGACCAAGTTCGTAGTTGGCGAATCTATAGGTATTTATGGCTACGAGGCCAACAACAAGAAATACTCATTCACAACAACAACAGAACTGTCAAGCGAATCTCCTATCAGTATTCTGAGTTCGCAGGAATATACTTTCCATGCCTACTCTCCATACGTAGAGACTTCTGATGCTACAGTATCATTCAGCGTGAAAGAAGACCAGAGCAAAGCAGAAGATTTCAATGCCAGCAACTTCTTGGTGGGTATCGGTACGCATACCGCCAACAGTTCTGCTCAGGTAAACCTCACCTTCTCTCCCAAGATGGCGATGGTATATGTCAATATGTCTGGCGCTTCAGTCAGCAACATTACTGACGTCAACATAACAAATGTTCACAAAAGCATCAAATGGAATGCTGCTACAGCAGAACCGGAACTGGTAAGCACAGAGCCTGTAACATCTGTCAGGATGTATCGCCCAAAAGCTGACGAGCCTATCTTCTTGGCTTTCGTTCCAGTTCAGACAATCAATGCCGGAACATCATTCTTGAGTTTCACGATCGGTAGCAAGAAGTACACCTATACTCCAGCTGCAGCCATCACCCTCAAGGCTGGTTCATGCAACAGTTTCACGATTTCATCATTTTAGCCTATGAATAAGACGATCATCAGTGCAGTCGTGGCATTCGCAGCCTTTGCAGCAACACCTGCGTATGCTCAGGAGTTCACATGGAATGAGACAACCCACGATTTCGGTACCATCGACGAAGCAGACGGTACAGCAAGTTTCGACTTCACCTTTACCAATACCGGCGACAAACCGCTTATCATCAAGCAGGTGATAACCGGCTGCGGATGTACATCAGCAAAATGGAGCAGCAAAGCTTATGCTCCTGGAGCCAAGGGAACGGTGCGTATCAGCTATCATCCTGAAGGCAGAAAAATGGCAGACTTCAGTATTCCATCCGAAGTGTTCACCAATCTCAAGGAACCAGCTACACTTACCATCACGGGTAAGGTGACTCTGCAGAAACATCCATACGTCAACTTCTTCGACCCTACAAAGGGAGAACGTAAGACTTACAAGGCACAGGAACCGAAGGACGACTATGAACTGGTATTGCAGCGCGTGCGCCAGAATCTCTACGAGAGTACTCCTGTAGAGCGCATGGATAAAGGAGCAACCAGTCTCATGAAGATGCTCACCCCAGAAGGAACATGGCCGGAATATGACTATAAATGCTTCTTCCGTACCAATTGGGAACCGCTGCGACATCTTACCAATATCAGACAGATGGCAGTAGCCTATACCTGTCCGGAATCTTCTTTGTATGGCAATCAGGTACTCTTCCGTGCCATCGACAGGGCATTGCGAACATGGAATGAGTATAAGCCAACTTCCTTCAACTGGTGGTATAATGACATCTCTGCACCAAAGGTCATGGCTGATATCCTTGCCCTCATGGCGGCCGGAGAACAGAAGCCTGCACCAAGTGTTACGGGAGGTCTGATGGAGATGATGGCAAAGAGTGATCCACGCAAATGGACGGGTGCCAATAAGCAGGATATAGCCATGCATCACATGATACGAGGATGTATTCTGAAGAATGACAGCATCGTCAGTACCAATGTAAGCGAGTTCTTTGAACCGATCTGTATCACAAGTGGCGAAGGTATTCGGGAAGATCTCTCCTACCAGCAGCACAACGCCCAACTCTATATAGGAGGATATGGTACGGTATTCGTAAACAATATCTCGCAGATAGCTCCTCTGTTCCGAGGCACCAAGTTTGCCCTCTCTGCAGAAAAGTTGAAACTCTTCAGCGAGTTTGTACGCTCTACCTATCTGAATATATTCCGCAGCAGATATATGGACTTCAGCGTATGCGGACGAAGTGTAAGCCGTAAGAAGACCCTCGACTTGGGTGACTGTGCTACTCTCTTCAAGAATATGAAGGCACTCGATCCTGAACATGCAGAGGAATATGAGGCAGCAGCCCAGCGCTTTGCTACCCAGAATGCAACTTTCGGTCGCACAGACCGCAACAAGATGTTCTACACCAGCGACTATATGCTTCACAACCGCAAGCGCTACGACCTGTCGGTACGTGCCGTCAGCAAGCGAACTTGCCGTTCGGAGAGTGGTAATGGTGAAAACCTCTGGGGAACCTATCTGAGTGAGGGAGCAACCTGCATCCGTGTCATGGGTAATGAATATGTTGATATCTTCCCTGTATGGGAATGGGACAAGATTCCTGGAGCGACTTTGCCTGCTGGCGAAGTGGAAAACCATAATGAGTGGGGAGTTGCCGGAGTTGCTGACTTTGTAGGTGGTGCATCAGATGGCAGATATGGAGCGATGGCTTACTCCATGAACGACTATGGCGTGAAGGTCCAAAAAGGTTGGTTTATGTTTGACAACGAGGTAGTCTGTCTGGGTGCCGGCATTGAAGCACCGGGTACTGATAAGGAAATGAATACTACCATCAACCAATGCCACCTCTCTGGTACTGTCTATCTGATGGGAGCAGAGGGAGCTGCCAAGGTAGAACCGGGTTCTACGCTCAACCAACCAGTTAATGGCTGGTTATGGCACAATAAGATAGCTTATTATTTCCCTCAATCTACTCCAATCCATCTCAAGACAGGTAACCAGACTGGTCGTTGGAGCAAGATCAATTTCAACCAGAGTGGCGAAGAAGTGTCCATGCCAGTATTCAATCTGTCGATTCCTCATGGTAGCAAACCTCAGCAGGCATCCTATGCCTACATGATTGTACCGGGCATTGCATCTCCAGCCATGTTGAAGGCTTATGATATTCAGTCCGTAGAGATACTCAGCAATGCTGCAACTCTGCAAGCTGTTTATCACAAGAAGCTCGACGTAGCAGAAGTCATCTTCTATCAGCCAGGCACTTTGGCTATAGGATCTACCACCCTGCGTGCAGATAAGCCATGTATCATGGTAGCCAAGAACATATCTTCTGGCAATCCTGAGATTATTCAGAAAGAACCAGGTAAATAAATAAAAAGGGTCAAGTTTTCATTAACTTGACCCTTTTTATATACTAAGAATTTTGATTTATACTTGAAAATTGGTTTCCCAATCCAACACGCCTTTTTCTTCCTCATTCAGTTCAATGCCGAGATCTATCACCTTTAGCTTGTCTGCCTTAAATGATTTCAAGTATTTGTTATCTATAATCTGCTGGATGGCAGCATTTTCTTGAAGCTGGTACACGTCATCGACCTTCAGAATACAAAAAAGCTCGATAGTGGTGCCAAAAGTGCTTAAAAAAGCAACTTTTGGCACCACTATCGACACTTTTTACGTAAAGAGGAGACCGATGAACATCTTTGGAGCAACATGATAGACTCACCATCCCATCGTGCCTGGAGCGGTTATGCTTTCGAACAGCTCTGCCTTCACCATATCTCGCAAATCAAGAAAAAGTTAGGTATCCTGGGAGTACAGACGAATGTTTATTCCTGGCAACAGAAAGCCAACAAAGAAAAAGGAATTGAAGGTGCACAGATTGACCTTATATTAGACCGCAGAGACCAGATTATCAATCTCTGCGAAATGAAGTATTCTCTCCAGGCATACGACATCACCCCTGCTTATCTGCAAAAGCTGCTGGACAGAAGAGAAATCTTCCGCCAAGCTTCCAATACTAGCAAGGCACTTCATCTTACTTTCGTCACAGCTACAGGAATAAAAAAGAATGCCCAGGAAGGCATGATTCAGAGCGAAGTGGGATTAGACGATTTATTTGGTGAGAAAGTTTGAATTTGTACTTTTGCAGGTCTACATCAAAAAATATACTATCTTTGCATGTCTGAAATCTCAAATAACATCTAAATATGATAAACGAACTAAGACTGGTAAGAATTGTAAATTTTCAAACAAGTTATCATGCAGACATCAACAGTTTGCTCACCCAATTAGATCCAGAATGTACGGGCATGAGTGAAGAACATCTGCGAAATATCCTATCTTCAGAAAGCTCCGAACTCTATGCATTGGAGTTGGATGGAAAGCTGATAGGTATGACCACCCTTGCCCTCTACCCTTGTCCTACCGGATGGAAGGCATGGATAGAAGACGTAGTAGTGGATGCGCAATATCGGGGAAAAGGTTATGGTAAATTACTTGTGAATCATGCAATCGATGTCATCAGGGAAAAGGCTCAGATCTATGGAAACCTCTCCCTGATGCTGACTTCTCGTCCATCCCGAATCTCAGCCAACCAACTTTATCAGCAATTAGGCTTTGAGAAACGGAAAACGAATGTATATAAGATGGAGGTTAGCGGTCTCCACTAATTCTGATCGGATAAGTGAAGGTCTGCCTATCAGTAACTATACGCAACAGATAGATACCTACAGGAATGCCTTGCAGAGAAAGCGAGGCTTGATTTCCATTTATATTCTCAGACTGTTTAAGGAGACTGCCGCTTATCTGATAGAGTTTGATGTTTCTCAAACCATTACCGGAAACAGAGAGTTGATGACTTTCGAGACGGACATCAATGAAAGGAAGTGCATTTACAGAGGCTCCGATTCCTGTAGGTGTATCCTGTAAAAGGATACTGACGATAGTTAGTGAAAGGGCTATCGAAGGGAAAAAAGATATGATACTATGAATAACTTTCATGATGATTGTAAGTTGATAATTATTAAAATCTAATAGTTTTATTTCTTAGTCATGCTGCAAAGATAGTATATTTTTAGGAAATATGTATCGTAGCATCAAAATATTTTGGTTAGGAGAGATATTTATCCACGGACAATCTCCTGAAGCTTATCATACTCCGAGCGTGAATTTTCTACGGTTGTGATACGAAAGCGGTGAAAAGGCTTTCAATGTGTACTTACCAGAATTTGGCCAAGCCATAATGGTTGAATTCGCGAATACTGTGAGTCAACGTGTATTATCAATAAAGCATAAAGTGGTCAACTATTTTTTTTTATTGCTGTCCGATAAAAAATCAAAATCACGTTTTTGGCTCTGCAACTTGCTCTA
>OIZI01000240.1_pt1 | contig 29175 bp, 29 predicted proteins | sample 1588441 | NCBI WGS metagenome assembly OIZI01 (sample SAMN03283284) | human gut metagenome | biome: human-associated habitat; material: feces | host: Homo sapiens | place: Peru | collected 2012 | reverse complement strand
GAGATTTATATTCAATGCGCTCGCTTTCATATTGCATATACAGCACCTCCATTGTTGCTTGATTATATTATACTCATATTTTCATGTTTTTCAATAACTTAAAGTGAAAATTCACTTTTCTTTCACCTCATGGTGTGAAAAATCACTCCTCTTCCGTTCAATGGAGGCCATCTCAAAAAATCTACTGTTTTTCCATTCTCCCCCACCTTTTCCGCAAAAAGCCACGCATTATCCCTCCATTTCCGCACAACCTATCCCTGCGGACAAAACCGCGAAAGAAACGGAAAAGGAGAGATTTACGATGTCTAGTAAGAACACCAACGAGCTGAACGTTCCTCAGGCCCGGGAGGCGATGGACAAGTTCAAGATGCAGGCTGCCCAGGAGATGGGCGTTAACCTGAAGCAGGGCTACAACGGCGACCTCACCTCCCGCGAGGCCGGCTCTGTGGGCGGACAGATGGTCAAGAAAATGATCGAGGCCTACGAAAGCGGCATGCAGTAACCAAGGGGCATCGGGATTTCAAGCGGTAACGGCTCCGTTCACCGAATAAATTCCAAAATATGTCCGGGAAACCGGGAGAAACTGGCGCGGTCAGCTTCTCCCGGTTCCTTGCATTTCTTTTCGGGGTGTGGTATGATAAAAGAAAAATGAAACGGAGCGAACCTACATGATACGAGCCATTTCCTTTGAAGATGGCAAAAAAATTCTGGATACCGTCCCCGGTGCCGTACTGCTGGATGTACGGACAGAGGATGAATACGCCGTAGAGCACGCCGCGGGGGCGAAGCTTTTGCCCCTGGACGACATTGAGGACGCGGACCTTCCCGCTCTTCTCCCCCAACAGGATGCCCCTATTTTGATCTATTGCCGCACCGGTCGCCGTTCCGCCCTGGCCGCGGCCCAGCTGATGGACCGTGGCTACGAAAACCTCTATGACCTGGGCGGCCTCAACGGCTGGCCCTACGGAATGGAATACGGGCTGCTGTAAAAAGCCGACAAACCCGGCGGGAATTCCCGCCGGGTCTGCCTGTATTTGAGGAGGAGAGGTAGCTTATTTGATTTCGGAGATTTTGACCTTCCGGTCCTCCCGCAGGGACAGCGTTGCCGCGTCCGCGGTGGCAATGGCATCCCGCGCCGCCTTGCCGTTGAGCAGATTCTTGAATTCCTCCGTAACCGGCTCACCATGCATGATGCCGTTGAAGAATTTCATTTCTTCTTCCATAATTCCATGGAGCCACAGCGGAGGCTTTTTCCCCGGTTTTCCGTACAGTACCGCACCGTCCATTTCCATCTTGGTATTGTAGGTCAGCGTCCGGTCATCGTCCTCTTCCTTCGTTCTGTGCAGGAGATAATGTTCCTCACCCTGGGGTGTCCGGACCGTCATGCCCGTATCCTTCATGTCCAGACGGATCGCACCTTCCGTGCCCTGAATCAGCAAATAGTGTTCGCTCCAGCGGAACGCAGACCCATATTCAACCACAGCAAAAGTATTATTGCCAAACTGCAGATTCAGGAAGAGCATATCATCCTCATCACCGAAATGCTCTCCTTTGTGGGCAACATTGCCACCGGTCATAGTAACCTCCGTAGCCGGGCCCATAATAAACTGAATGCAGTCCAGCTCGTGAATGTGGTGGTACAGGTGTCCTCCGGATTTTGCCCGGATTTTCTTCCAGCTCACACTCGGCTGAACCTGTTCCCAGCCGTTTCTTGCGGAATGGCAATACAGGACTTTACCAATTTTCCCTTCGTTAATCAACTTTTTTGCATGCCGCACGCCGTTGAAGAAATTCATCACGTGGCCAGCCATAAATACCACGCCTGCCTCTTCACAGGCACGGACCATCTCGTCGCAGTCCGCATAGCTTAATGCAATCGGCTTCTCGCAGAATACATTTTTTCCATGACGTGCCGCAGCCAGCACAGGTTCTTTGTGAAGGTAATTCGGAGTTGCCACAATAACGGCTTCAACATCCGGTCTTGCGCACAGCACATCCAGGTCCGTCTCCACATCGCAGTTCAATTCTTTTGCAATTGTTTCTCCGTTTTCCGGGTCCAGAACCGCTACCAGTTTTGCGCCTTCAATTGTTTCAAGAATACGGCCCAATTCTGCGCCAAAGTACCCCGTGCCCACAATTGCATAACCAATAGATTTCATAGAAACACTCCTTCAATTCCCCCTGCAAAATTCCGCAGGATTCTTTTATCTTTTACTGTTACTTAATAGATCCCTGTGCCAATCCTCCGGCAATTCTCTTTTGTATCAGCATAAAGAACACAACAGACGGAATTACCACCACAGCAGAAGCCGCCATCATGACACCCCAGTCCAATACCTCTTGTCCTTCCAGGGATTTCAGAGCAACAGCAACCGTCATTTTCGAGCTGCTGTTAATCAAAATCAGAGAATACAGGAATTCATTCCAGGCATTGATAAAGGTGTAGATCGCCACCGCCACAATTCCCGGTGCCACTATAGGCACTACAACTTTTACAAACGCCTGCATCTTTGTAGCGCCATCCACTCTGGCCGCTTCCTCTATTTCCATTGGGACAGTCTTAAAGAAACCGACCAACAGCCATACCGCATAAGGCACAGAGAAGGTCATATAAACAATAATCAGACCGATTCGACTGTTCATCAGCCCAGCCTTTCCCATAATCACAGAATACGGGATTGCCAAAAGAATTGCGGGAAACATATACGTCGTAATCAAAACCCGAGTAATCACATTTCCCAGCTTTGGCATAAAGCGCACAATACCGTAGGCACCCAGGCAGGAAATGACAATTGCAATTACAGTTGTCGCACCGGCAACCAGAATACTGTTGAGCACGTTGGTTCCGAAACCCATCTGCAGGAAAACCGTTTTATAGTTCTCAAACGTAATCGTCTGTGGAATCAAAGCCAGCGGATTGGAAACAATCTCTCCTTTGCCTTTTAAGGATGACGACAGAATCCACAGTAGCGGAAACACCGCGATAATCGCCAGAATTGTCAAATAAATATAGCTGATGGCACCGCTGAACCAGCCGCGTTTCAGCCGCTTTCCCTTTTTCATCCGTTGTCCTCCTTTTCCCATTTATTCAGGATTCTGAAATACATGGAGCAGACAATCAGCAAAAATCCAAGAAGAATCACCGTTACCGCGGAAGATTTCCCCAGCTGTTTTAAGCCCCAGCCAATATTGTAGGCATAGATTGGCACTGTCTCAGTTGCGCCGCCCGGGCCGCCGCCAGTAATCAGGTAAATCATATCAAAGCTGTTAAATACCCATATCGTCCGCAGAACGACAAGCAACCCAACAACCGTTTTGATATGCGGAACCGTAATATTCAGGAACGACTGGAAGGAAGAAGCTCCATCAATCTGAGCCGCCTCGTACTGGTCTTTGGGAACCGTCTGCAATGCAGAAACCACATTTACCATGATCAGCGGTGCTCCAAACCAGGTATTGATAAATACAAGTGTCCAAAATGCAGAATTTCCACTGGTTAGAAACTGTGGAAGCGTTTGACAGATTCCCAGTTTCACCAGCAAATGCGGCAGGAAGCCGGACACTCCGTTCAATATCCATTTCCACGACAATGCGATAACAATGGAAGGAAATGCCCAAGGCACAATCAGCATTGTTCTGTATAATCCCTTTGCCTTTTTAATTCTTTCCAAAGCCATCGCAGCAGAGAAGCCTACAATTAGCTGGCAAAGCAGTGAGGTAACCGTCCACTTAGTATTGGTCAGTAACGAATGCCAGAAATCGGGGTCCGACAAAATAGCCACATAATTCTTTACGCCAACCCACTTCCAGTTTGCTTTAATCAGATGTTTTGACGTAAAGCTATAAAGTATGCTGGAACCCACAGGATATAGGAGCAGCAGTCCAATCACAAGGATTGCCGGAACCACAAACCACACGCCGGAACGCATCACACGCTTTATTCGGTTCGATGTTTTTCCCATGTTTTTCCTCCCTCGTTTGAAAGATACGCTGTGAATCTGTGGTTTCGAAGGGAATGGCGGGGAATCCCCGCCATTCACAAATCACATTGCTTAGCCTACAGATTCAAATAGATCGTTCAGCTGCTTCTCAGCAGATTTTGCGGCTGTCTCAACATCCGTTCCATTGATGATAATATCCTGGAACATTTTTTCAATAACCCGCTGAGAGGTCAGCAAGCCTGCTTCTGCTCTCGGGCCGTATTCCATACCAATAGAGGTACTGCCGGAAAGCATCTGGTTCAAAACCTGGTCTGCATGCTGGAACTTCTGAACAGTCTCGTCCGCCTGGTAAATTGCGCTGTCAGTAACACCCTTCAGGCCGGACATCATGCCTACCGGCACAGAAAGCAGGAAGTCAACATAGCGGTCTTCCTCATAGAAGAACTTGATAAATTCCTCACAGATTTCGGGGTGCTTCGAGTTTTTCCAAATAACAAGCGGAGTGGTATTGGTCTCACAGCCAACCTCTGGATCACCACTATTCACCCGAGGAATCGGTGCACAGTCAATCTGGTCCATCAGGTCCGGTCTATTTGCCGCAACACCGCTGATATGGAATCCAGTGTTAAAGTCAAAGCAGAGTTTTCCCTGATAGTACAGCGTTGCTTCATCAAGCGTATTGTAGTTCATCGCGTCCGCGGGAGAACAGTCTTTAAAGACCTTCACCCAATAGTTGATGCCATCAATAGCGGTGGGGCTTGTCAGGTTTGCCTTTCCGTCTTCCGTAATCAGCGTCTCGCCCGCACTGCGCACATACAGATGCAGCCAGCGGGTCGCAAGCATGTCGTTAGTGCCCATGGGCATTGCCGCACCATATGCTTCACCGTTTTCGCCCTCGGTAATCGTCTTTGCCGCCTGATACATCTCTTCCCAGGTTGTGGGAACATCCAGGTTGTATTTTTCCAGCAAATCCTTGCGATACCACATTGCTTCCGTATTCATGTAAAGAGGAACACCGTAGCAGTTTCCGTCAGAGGCCGTCATTTCCCGCAGCGCATTGGGAAGGAATCTGTCTCGGCCAATGCTGTCAATCAGGTTATCAACCGGCATGACCGCATCCGCGTCAATCATCTCAACCAGCTGAGAAGCAACAGTACTGCTGATATCCGGCACATTTCCGGATGCAAGGCCCGTCGTCCACTTGGTGTAAAAGTCCGCCCAAGAGAATGTCTCAATATTAATCTTTACTTTCGGATGCAGCTCCATAAATGCGTCTGCTGCAGCCTGAATCTTTTCCAGCCGCGGGCCCTGCGTAAAGGAATGCCAGAACGTAATCTCGCCTTCCAGCTCCTGCGCCTCGGTCTCGGCGGGCTTGTTCTCGCCGGTGGTGGCAGCAGCGGCGGCGGTGGTCGCGGCGGGAGTTTCCGTTTTTGCACCGCAGCCCGCAAAGACGGACAGGCACAGAACCAGCGCCAGCGCCAGAGATATCATCTTTTTCATATTTTTTCCTCCTGTTTTTGTTATTTTTTCTCCTTGAAGGTCTTCCCTTCCTTGTGTCTATATTTTACGAAATCCGTTCACTTCCTGCAACATACTATCATTTCAAAACTATAACGATTCGGTCAATTGCTAAGCGTTCAATTTCATTATGCACAAAATTGCGATACATTTTTTGTTCATATTCACAAAAAGCCCTATGCCTCCCGGGCCCCTTTTCGGTATTCCTGGGGGCTGATGCCGTAAACATCCCGAAAGGTTTTTGTAAAATAGCTGGGGGATTCATAGCCCAGCTGATAGCCAATCTCGGAAATGGAGGTATTGGTGGTGGTGAGCAGATGGGCGGCATAGAGCATTTTGGTGTCCTTGCTGAATTCATAGATGCTTTTGCCCATATTGGCCTTAAACAGCCTTCGCAGCGTGCTCTCGCTGACATCGCACATCCGGCACATCTCCTCCCGGCTCAGATTGGCCTCCGGGTGCAGGGTGATGTAGTCCACCAGCACCTGGACCCTGGGGTCCGTTTTCCTGTGGGAGGCCATGGCCCGGTGGCGAATCCGCTTCATATCCGCCATGGATTCCATCAGCTCCCGTTCCGCCTCTACGGTTTCCTGGGGCTCTTCCACCGTGGAGGACACCTTGGCAATGGCCGCCACAATTAAATTAAGATACCCCCTGGTCTCCAGCCGCTTGTATTTGGTCCGGGAAATGGCCGCCCGATAGGTGCTTTCAAACAGCTGCTCCATGTTTTCGTCCCCGGCAAAATGATAGATCTGGTGTACGTTCCACAGCCGGTTCAGCATGTCCTCGTCCTGGAGCTGCACCGAGTCGATGAACCGGATGCTGATAAACGTAACCTCCTCCAGCGCGGCGCAGTACAGATGGGTCCCCTGGGGAATATAGAATACGTCCCCCTTGCGGACGGGATAGCTCTGGTCATTGACCATAAAAATAGCAGAGCCGGAGCAGATATAGCGCAGCATACAGTAGGGCACCTGGTTTGCGTCGTTAATCCATTCCTTCGGGAAAAAATATTTGTCCGCATACAAAAAAGTAGGGGAATAATTGGAATAAATCGGTTTCATCGTCGCTTTCTCCTTCCGCGCCATGACTTTCTCTTTCTATAGTATTATCTTATCATTTTCTTTTCTCTTTTCAATTATTCGTTTCATTTTTAGTCGATGCGTTATAGAAATTGTCATATTCTGTATTCTCCGCGCAAAAAAGCAGCCGGCAGAAGGTGCCCCTTTGCGGGGTGCCTCCTGTCGGCCCTCTTTTATTCTATATCCATATGCACGTGCGTCCCGTCAATGGCATAGGCGTATCTTACCTCCTTCTGCTGCCGTACCAGCGCCAGCGTTCGTTCCGCCGTCCAGCCCCGGACGGAAAAATCCATAGCCTTGCCCGCCAAATGCCGGGAATTTGCCACGCCGCCCACTTCGGCGTTGTGGGCTCTGCACCGGACGGTGGAGCTGGGAATCATGGCCGCCCCCGCCTGCTGCCGCACCCGGTCCGCCAGGCGCATCAGCTTCTCGTCCGGCTCCACGGGAAATCCCCCGCATCTTCCGCAGGAGCAGGCAATGTAGGGCTCGTTTCTGGAAAAATAGCGGATGTCCTTCCAGAAGTCCCCGGTACCGTTTTCCGCCTTTGGCTCCGTCCTCGTATACATCCTCCCCTGGGCCACCGCGTCCAAAAGCCTTTCCTGGGTTTTGCTTCCGGCAATCCCGTCCTCCCGCAGCCCCTCCCGGGCCTGGAACAGGCGGACGGCGCTCTGAGTTTTTTCCCCGTCGATGCCGTCAGGTGCCCCCGGGTCATAGCCCAAAAAGCTCAACAGCAGCTGTACCTGCCGGATTGTCACAGGCGTTCACCCCCATACTGCTCCGCCACCAGGGTCATAAGCGCCGTGTATTCCTCCTCCGTCAGCCTATCCACCGCGAAGAAGACATCCAGCTTCCGCCGGGCCGTCTCTCCGTCCCGGTAGAACTTTCTTTCAATCAGTGTTTTCATGCTCTGCGCCATCCGCATTTCCTCCCATTTCCTTCAAATCCATTTCATAGACCTCTTCCACCATCTGTGCCAGGGTTTCCAGCAGCTCCCCGTTCTGAGCCAGGAGCTCCGGGTACTGCGCCCGCTCATATTCCCCCTGGATTTTATCCAGGGTCTGCCAGTCGATCCAGGGGGAGACCATCTCCCCCGTAAATTCCGCGCCGTCCTCCCGCACCCAGGTTTCGCCCGCCGGAACCAGCCGGTAGCCCTCAATATAGGCTTTTGTCTTGCCGTCAAAAAACGTGGTCTCCACCGCCCGCAGCCCCTCCCCGGGGGACACATGGCACCGGAAATCCGAATCAATATAAAGAATCATCCCTTCACCTCATTCCAGCCAGACTCTGGACAGATTGCCGCCGGAGCCGCCCTCCGAGGACGTGTAGACATTGATATAGCAGTTTCCGGTGACCTTGGAAATATCCACGCTTCCGTCGTTCTTCGTCCCATCCCCCGAAATTCTTACCAGCCAGTTGGCGCTGGACATCCAGGCCTGTTTGTTGCCCAGACCGAAGGAATAGCTTCCCCACAGGCTCCCCGTAAAGCAGAGTCTGTTCCAGTTCGTAACGTTAATCAGCTTCTTCGTATACACATACGCCGTCACATTGGTAAAGCTCCAGGTGATATTGGTCAGGAAGCTTGCCGGGCCGCCGTCACTGGTGGCGGAATCCCAGCCGCCGGTATAGTCCGTATACGGGTCTCCGTTGTAGTACAGCGTCCCGTCCCAATAGCTCAGGGTGATGGCCGCCCGCTGCCCGTCGGCGGTGATGCTCACATTTTTGCTCACCGTACCGGCACCGTTGGTGCAGCTGACCACCCACGTGCCGGTTCTGGGGACGTAAAAGGTATAGCTGCCGCCGGTGTTCGGCGCGGTGTAGCTGGTGCTGCCGTTGGAGCAGGTGCAAGTAGAGCCCGCGGGATAGGTGACGGCGATGTAGGCCGTGAAAAACGCGATGGTTGTAAAATAGTCCGTGGTGATGTCCACCGGAACCGTCACCGTCTGCTCGCTGTTGGCAATGGAAATGTCCCAGCTGCCCTGGTTCAGGTTCTTAAAAATCACGCTTCCGGCAGACCCGGAATTGCCGGTCTTCACCCGTTCCCCCAGTCTGGCGGTGACGCTGGTGTTCGCCGGTGCCGTCACCGTCAGCTTGTTGCCGATGCCGCCGCCCCGGCCGCCTCCGGCGTTCAGAAAGCCAACCATGGTAGCATTCCTCCCTTCATCGGTTTACCTCCAGCAAAATAGGAATCTCCCGCTGGGGCCGCTCCTCCAGACAGACAAGCTTCAGCGCCCCGTTCAGGGCCTGGGCCTGGCTGATACAGTCCCAGGCATCCTTCTGGGCAATGGCCGTGGGCCCATCGTCGGCGTAGACCGGGGCCACATGGGGCGTGTCCGTTTCCAGCAGCCCCGGCACGGCCACCTGCTGAGCATAGGGGCCGCTGCCCGTCCAGGAAACCGGCACAGAGGCCCGCAGAACCAGCCTCCGGCTGTCCACATAGCCCTTGGTTGCCCCGTCCCCGCTTTCCCTGGGAAATGCCAGATTGGTGATGCCGAAGCCGCCCATGCTGAGCGCCCCCGCCATGGTGTCCCCCGCCCGGTTGACGGCGTTCAGGGCCCCGGGGCTCAGCGTCAGTCCGCCGTCCTCCTCCGGGAATACCCCGTTGATGCTGCGCACCACATGCTCTCCCACATCTCCCTTCGGGCCCTGGGGGCCGGGGTCGCCCTTCTCGCCCTTTTCGCCCTGAATGGCGGGCAGAGGAATCATCTCCCCGTCCAGCCCCCGGACCCGCAGGACCGGGGGACTTTTGCTCACGTCCAGCTGCACCCGGTAGCCTTCCGGCATCTCCCCGGAGCCCACATACACCTCGCTGTGCCGCAGGAAGGCCCGCTCCTCTCCGCCCCGGAAGCGTACCGTTAAAAGCACGCCGTCCGTCAGCTCCTCCAGCTTGAGGCCCGTGTCCGCGATGGCCTCCAGCAGCTGGTCATACAGGCTGGGGGTCGGGTCCTCCGGCGCGCCCCAGCGGGAGCGGATGCCCTCTCGCAGAGCCACCCGCGCCGGGGTGGTGGTTCGGACGTTTCCGGCGAAAGCCCCCACCTCCAGCCGCCGCCCATAGCCAATCACCGGCACGGGGCAGGTGCTTCCCCGGAACAGCACATCCGTTTCCAGATTCTCCGTCTGAAACCGGGCGGTTTTCAAATCCAGGTCGTCCCATTCCTCGTCAAAATCAAAGCGCACCGTATAGTCGCCGCTTCCGCAGACGTAAACCGTGCTGTTTTCCTGCTGTGCTATCTTATTCCGCACCGCAATTTGAATTTCCGGCACTTTCCATCCTCCTTTTCCGGGTTGTCTTTTTCGCCGCGCGCAGCAGATGCCCGGCGGAAAGTATCTTTTTTTCAACCCTTAGTCAGATACTAGCACGCTTTCCCCCATCCGTCAAATTCAGTGCCCCCTACTTTTCCACAGGCAAAAAAATTGCGCCCCCGGCATTTGCCAAGAGCGCAATCATCAATTACATCAATTCCCGAACAGCAAAGCCCTTTCCCGCAAAGAAATCCCGGACCGCCTGGGCGCTCGCCGTGAGTTTTCCCTGCTGGAACCCCGGCTTGCCGCCGCCCCGGCCGGAAAGGGCCCCGTTCATCTCCTTGTTCAGTGCCCGCAGGTCTCCCCCCGGCTGGGCCAGGCAATAGGCAAGCCCTCCGTCGCTTTCGGAAAACCCCGCCGTGATGCCGCCGGTCTTCCCCGCGGCCAGGTCCGTCAAAACCCGCAGCCCATCGGGTGTCAGGTCCTTTGTGAAGAAGGCACAGTCCCCCGCACCGCTCAGCGTTTCCGCCCAAACCCCAAACAGCTGCCGCTCCAGGCTTCCCGCCCGGTTTTTCCAGGCGTTCATGGTCTCCAAAAGCTGCTCTGCCCCCTGGGCCGTCTGGGTCAGCTGGGCGGAGAGCAGGCGGGAAACCTGCCGGTTCTGGTCGAATACGGCGTTCACCAGCCGGAACGCCGCCATCCCCGCCGCCATCTCAATCCGGGTGCCCCCTCTGCAAGGGATTGCGGACAGGAGCTTAATGAGCCCCACTTCTCCCGTGGCCGCCACATGGGTGCCGCAGCAGGCGCAGATATCATACCCCGGAATCTCCACAATCCGCACCGGCCAGGGCAGGGCCTTCTTGGTCCGATAGGGGATCTTTTCAAGCTCCTCAGGCGTGGGCGTGTAAATTTTCAGCGGAATGTTTTTCCACAGCGCCTCGTTGGCCTCCGCCTCGATTTCCGGAAGCTTCCCCGCGGGAATCACAGCGTCAAAATCGATGACAATCCCCGTGTCGTTCATATGGAAGCCCGTATTGTGGCAGCCGTAGATTCTGTGGAGGATGCCGGAGACAATGTGCTCCCCCGTGTGCTGCTGCATCCGCAAAAACCGGGCTTCGTAGTCGATTTTTCCGCGAACCCGGCTGCCCACCGGAATGGGCCCGTCACAGGTATGTACGATCTCCTTCCCCCGCTCCCGGGTGTCCAGAACGTGGATCTCTCCCAGCGTCCCGGTGTCCGCCGCCTGACCGCCGCCCAGAGGATAAAAGGCCGTCCGGTCCAGCACCACCTCCCAAGCCCCCTTCGCCTGGGCGCAGGCAAGGCACACGGCATCAAATTCGGACAGGTGGCCGTCCAAGTAATACAGCTTTTCGGTTTCCATAACATCAACCATTCCTTTGCGTTTTCTTTTTGATAGGATATCATATTTTCCTCTTCATTGCAACGAAGGGATTGTCCCGGCCCCGTAAGGATAATTTTACAAAAAAAAGACTGGTTTTTCCAGGGAAAATGCGCTACAATAGGGCTATTCTAAGGATTGCGAGGTTACCCCTATGCCCTCTGCCTATGCCCATCTGCGCTTTGGCCGGGAAGTGCTTTCCGCCCTTCCGCCCAAATATCGGGCCGCTGCCAAGGCCATGAATCAGCTCTACACCGTCGGTCTCCAGGGACCGGACCCTCTTTTTTTCTATAACCCGCTGGCTTCCAACAGCGTTGCCCACCAGGGGCACGCTCTCCATGCCCAATCCGGTGCCGCCTTTTTTGAGGAAGCTCTGAAGCGCTACCGCCAGGCCCCCTCCGATGGTGGGCTGGCCTATCTCTTCGGCATTCTTGCCCACTACTGCCTGGACAAAACCTGCCACCCCATGATCAATACCGTCACGGAGGCGGAAAACCTGGACCACATGGAGCTGGAAACGGAATTTGACCGCTTCCTCCTGCAACAGGACGGCCTTCTGCCGCCCCACCGCCAGCCGGTCTACAAATACCTGGCCCTGACAAGAGGCGAGCGGGCCACCGCCGCGGCCCTTTATCCGGATCTGCGCCCGGGGGCCTTTGGCTGGTGCCTGCGAAACATGTCCAATGTGTACCGTCTGGCCGCCTCCCGGAACCGCAAATTCTCCCGGGCCATTTTGGGCCTGGGCGGCAAAAAGGGCCTGGCCTTCCTCATGACCGCGGGCCCCAACCCCCAATATGCCCATTTGGATGCCCCCATGCTGGCCCTTTACGAGGAGGCCGCAGCCGCCTTCCCCGCTATGGCCCAGGCACTGGCCGCCGCCATTGAAAACGAGACCCCCTTCGGCGAGGAATTCACCCCCGCCTTCGGCTAGAAAGGACGCGCCTATGAAATCAAAGTTCCGCCTTACCCCCCTGGAGAGAAACTGGGTTCTCTACGATGTGGGCAACTCCGCCTTTATCCTGCTGGTATCCACCCTGATTCCCATTTACTTCAATTCCCTGTCCACCTCCGGCGGCCTGGACGAAAGCCAGTACCTGGCCTTCTGGGGCTACGCCGGTTCCGTCTCCACCCTGCTGGTTGCCATTATCGGCCCCATCTGCGGCACGCTGGCGGACCAGAGCGGCTTTAAAAAGAAGCTGTTTTTGGTCTCCGTGCTGGTGGGGGTCCTGGGCTGTGCCGTCCTCGGTGCCGCCGGAAGCTGGCTGACCTTTCTGGTTGTCTACGTACTGGCAAAGGTGGGCTACTCCTCCAGCCTGGTATTCTACGATGCCATGCTTCCGGAAATCACCCGGGAGGACCGGATGGACAATGTCTCCTCCATGGGCTATGCCTTTGGCTATATCGGCTCCGTGATTCCCTTTGTCCTGTGCCTGCTGCTGGTTCTTTTCGGCGATACGCTGGGTCTTTCCGCCTCGACAGCCATGGTCCTGTCTTTCCTGCTGGTCGCCCTGTGGTGGCTGGGCTGCACCCTGCCCCTTTTGAAAACCTATCGCCAGAGCGCCTGCGTAGAGCGGAGCGCCCACCCCATCCGGGATACCTTCCGGCAGCTGGGGCAGACCTTCCGGGAAGCCAGCCATGAAAAGCATATTTTCCTCTACCTGCTATCCTTCTTCTTTTTCATCGACGGCGTGTATACCATCATCGATATGGCAACCGCCTACGGCACCGCCCTGGGCCTTGACAGCACCGGGCTTCTGCTTGCCCTGCTGGTCACCCAGATTGTGGCCTTCCCCTGCGCGATTGTCTTTGGCCGCCTGTCCGCCACCGCGGATACCGGCAAGCTCATCAAGCTCTGCATCCTCGCCTATACCGGCATCACCGTCTTTGCCATGTTCCTGAAAAGCCAGTGGCAGTTCTGGCTATTGGCCGTGCTCGTGGGCATGTTCCAGGGCGGCATCCAGGCCCTGAGCCGCTCCTATCTGGGCAAAATCATCCCGCCGGAGCGCAGCGGAGAGTACTTTGGCCTCATGGACATCTGCGGCAAGGGCGCGGCCTTCCTGGGCACCACTATGATCGCCGTCATCAGCCAGCTCACCGCCGGTGCCACCGTCCGTGTCTTCGGTCAACAGCTCCAAAACGAGAGCCTTGCCGTCGGAGCGCTGGTGATTCTATTCGCCATTGGCTACGTTTTGTTCCACATGGCGGACAAGCTGAATAAAGCCAGATAAATTTCCACAGGGGCTGTTAGAAAAGCATGTCTTGCGAACCAGTGACATCGGTCACTGGTTCGCAATGGCAGGTTGATTTTTAACAGCCCCCTTTTATTTTCCCATTTGTAAAATTCACAAAAGGGGATTGACATTTCTTAGAAACGTGCTATGATAGGTCCATAACAATTCAACGGTTATTTAATTGTTAAATCAAAATTTGAAAAGGAGATCTCCCCATGAAGAAGACCTACAAGATCGAAGTCGATTGCGCCAACTGCGCCAACAAGATGGAAGATGCCGCCAAGGCGACCGCCGGTGTCAAGGACTGCACCGTGAACTTTATGGCCCTGAAGATGATCGTGGAGTTTGAAGACGGTGCCAACGTGAAGGCCACCATGGAAAACGTCCTGGCCAACTGTAAGAAGGTCGAAGACGACTGCGAGATCTTCATCTGACATATCTCAAAGCAAAGGGCAAAGGCCCAGCGGCATCTGGGCCCTGGCCTTTGCCCTTTGTTTTTTTCATTCGAAAGGAGCTGTAGGAAATGACGAAAAAGCAGAAAAAAGCATTGACCCATATCATTGCCGCGGCGGTGCTGCTGGTGGTTCTGGAGCTGATCCCCACCACCTTCTTTGGCAGTACCTTCGGCTCTTTCGGCCGCTGGGTCCGGCTGGCGCTGTACCTGGTTGCCTACTATATCATCGGCTGGGACATTTTGTGCAAGGCCTGGAAGGGCATCAAAAACCACCAGGTGTTCGACGAATGCTTCCTCATGGCCGTGGCCACCATCGGCGCTCTGGCCCTAGCCATCTATAAGGACGGCTTTGCCATGGAGGGCGACTACGTAGAGGCCATCGGCGTGATGCTCTTCTACCAGATTGGCGAGCTCTTCCAGAGCTACGCCGTGGGCAAGAGCCGCCGGAACATCAGCGAGCTGATGGACATCCGCCCGGACTACGCCAATGTCGAGCATGACGGGGTTCTTGAAAAGGTGGACCCGGACGAGGTGGAAATCGGCACTGTTATCGTAGTCCAGCCCGGTGAAAAGGTTCCCATCGACGGCATTGTAGAGGAGGGCACCTCCTCCCTGAATACCTCCGCCCTCACCGGCGAGAGCGTCCCCCGGGAGGCAAAGCCCGGCGACGAAATCATCAGCGGCTGCATCAACCTCAATGGCGTTCTAAAAATCCGCACCACCAAGGAGTTCGGCGAATCCACCGTCTCCAAGATTCTGGACCTGGTGGAAAACGCCTCCTCCCGGAAATCCAAGTCCGAGGATTTCATCGCCAAGTTCGCCAGGGTCTATACCCCCGTGGTGTGCTACGCGGCCCTGGCCCTGGCAATCCTTCCTCCCGTTGTCAGCCTGCTTCTGGGCAGCCCCGCCCTTTGGGGCCAGTGGATTTATCGTGCCCTGACCTTCCTGGTCATGTCCTGCCCCTGCGCCCTGGTGATCTCCATTCCCCTTACCTTCTTCGCCGGTATCGGCGGAGCCAGCCGGGCCGGTGTCCTGGTCAAGGGCTCCAACTACCTGGAAACCCTGTCCGACGTGACCACCGTGGTCTTCGACAAGACCGGCACCCTGACCCGGGGTGTCTTTGAGGTCACCGCCGTCCACCACAACACCATGGCCGAGGAAAAACTCTTAGAGTACACCGCCCTGGCCGAAAGCGCCTCCTCCCACCCCATCTCCAAGAGCCTGCAAACCGCCTACGGCAAACCCCTGGACCGCAGCCGGGTCAGCAATATCCAGGAGATCAGCGGTGAGGGCATCACCGCCCAGGTGGATGGCCACACCGTTGCCTGCGGCAACCGGAAGCTCATGCAGCGGCTGGGCATGGAATACCACGACTGCCACAAAACCGGCACCATCGTCCATGTGGCCATTGACGGGAGCTACGCCGGCCACATCGTCATCTCCGACCTGCTAAAGCCCACCGCCAAGCCCGCCATGGAGGCTCTTCGCCATGCCGGCATCACCAAAACCGTCATGCTCACCGGCGACATCGATGCCGTAGCCCAGGCCACCGCCAAGGAGCTGGGCATCGATACGGTCTACAGCGAGCTTCTGCCCGGTGACAAGGTCCACAAGGTAGAGGAACTTCTGGAGGAGAAGCACAGAGGCAAGCTGGCCTTCGTTGGCGACGGCATCAACGATGCCCCCGTCCTGTCCCGGGCGGATATCGGCATCGCCATGGGTGCCATGGGCTCCGATGCCGCCATCGAGGCCGCCGACGTGGTCCTCATGGACGACGACCCCGTCCAGATCGCCAAGGCCGTGAAAATCTCCCGAAAGTGCCTGCGCATCGTCCACCAGAACATCGTCTTCGCCATCGGCATCAAAGTCATCTGCCTGATCCTCGGTGCCTTCGGCATCGCCAACATGTGGTTTGCCATCTTCGCCGATGTCGGTGTCATGATCCTCGCCGTCCTCAACGCCATCCGCGCGCTGATGGTGAGGAATCTGTAAAAGCCCCCAAAAAGCCATTGCCCCGCCAGTGACAGCGTTCTCTGCCCATATGGGTCAGAGCACCTGAAATATAGTCTGGCATTGCGAACCAGCTCGCAAACTGGTGTGGCAATCCCCCGGATAGACACAAAATCCCCCGGATTTTCAGACGAAACGGTTTGAAAATCCGGGGGATTGCCATACTTGTGATATTTTTATTTGGTTCTCTTTCGCTGTCAGAAATTGCTCTTAATAGTAGAAATCAGGATATCCCCCGCCACCACCCGGTCTTCCGGGGCGAAGCCCTCGGAAAAATTGTCGGAGTAGAGCACCTGGGCGTTGGGTGGGAATTCGTCGTCTCCCTGCCAGACGAGGATTTGCATCCGGTAGGGGCCGATGAGGTCGAATTGGTAACCCGCGTCCCCGTGGTTCAGGGGGACGGCCCCCATTTTCTCCGCGGCGGCCCGGAAGGCATCCACCCGGGTTCCGAAGGTGAAGGCGGCCCGGGTCAGGACCCGGCCGGTGTAGGGCTTGATGTACATCTCCCCCCAGGGCATTTCCCGGAAGGTCTTCCACTCCCCGCCAAAGGGCACGTGCTTACTCTCCAACAGGTAGCGCAGAAGGAAAGTTCTGGTGGGGATGGGGGGCAGGGTCCCGCCGTCCTGGGCGGTAAATTCGCACCCTGGATAGCTGATGGAAAAACTTCTTCCCAGCAGCGTCACCCGGAACGCCATGCCGTCAAAGGTCACGTCCGGAAGTCTGACCGTAACCTCCTGGGGGTCCAGGGCCTTGTACAGGGCCTCGTAGTGGGCAAAGGGTACTTCTTCCTTGTGGTTTTCAATTTCCAAAATTTATGCCTCCTGAACGCTGTGGGGGAACAGCCGGGAATCGGTGTGGGGGATGAAGCAGGCGGCCACGAACGCGTCCATATACCCCGGATGGGTGCTTAGCTCCAGATAGGTCATATTGGAGGCCACCTCCGCGGTCTTCCTGTTCGCGTCGTCGCTCATGACCATGGCGTAAGCGCCGGTCAGGGAGGAGTTTCCGATATAGTGGAACTTCTCAATGGGCACATCCGGGAACATACCGATGTTCACAGCGTTTTTCATATTGATGCCGGAGCCGATGCCGCCGGCGACGTACACGTCGTCGATTCCGTCCACCGTCATATCCACGCTCTTCAAAAGCGTATCAATGGCGGAGAAAATCGCGCCCTTGGCCCGGATGAAGTTGTCGATATCCACCTCATTGATGGAGATTTCCCGCTCGGTCTCGCTCTCATTGGGCTCGGCCAGCACGTATCTTCCCATGCCGTGGTGGTCCCGGCGGATGCGGCTGCCCTCCCGGACGAACAGGCCCTTGGCGTTGATGATGCCGCAGCGGTACAGCTCGGAGATAATATCGATGATGCCGGAGCCGCAGATGCCTACGGGCTTCTGACCCGCGTCGCCCACAATGGTGAGCGTAGGCTCCATGGTGTCTTTGTCGATGGTGCATGCCTCAATGGCCCCGTCCGTCGCGCGCATACCGCAGGAGATGTCGCCGCCCTCAAAGGCAGGACCGGCGGAGCAGGCGCAGCTCATGAGGAAATCCCGGTTGCCGAAGACGATTTCGCCGTTGGTGCCCAGGTCGATAAAGAGGCTCATCTCGTCTCTGTCCCAGATGCCGGAGGCCAGAGTACCGGCGGTGATGTCGCCGCCCACGTAGGAGCCGATGTTGGGGGCAATGAGCACTTGGGCCAGGGGGTTGGCCGGGAGCTTCACGTCCCCCGCCAGCAGACCATCCCAGTGGAAGAAGCTGGGGATATAGGGCTCCATGCGGACGGACTGGGCATCCACGCCCACAAACAGGTGGTTCATGGTGGTGTTGGCACCGATGCACAGGGACAGAATGCTTCTGGGGTCCAGCTCAGAGGACTTGCACAGCCCCGCCATAATGGGAACCAGAGTCTCCTTGATAATGGCATCCTGCAGCTTCTTCTTGCCGCCGGGCTTGCCCTGCTCAATGATTCGGTTGATGACATCCGCGCCGTAGCGAATCTGGCCGTTGCCGGAGGAGCCCTTGGCAAGAATCTTGCCCGTTTCCAGGTCCGTCATGACCATGGTCACGGTGGTGGTGCCGATATCGATGGCACAGCCCAGAATCTGGGTGTTGTCCGGGGCGGAAATCTCCATACAGGTAAAGGTATCCCCCGCCAGTCTGCCCTTGACGCAGACCCGGAAGCCGTTGCCTCGCAGAGTGGAGGCAAGCCGCACCATGACGGTATAGGGAATGGCGACATGCTCCACCCCCAGGGCCTCCTCCAGCGCCCAGGTCAGCCGCTCGTTATCGGGCATGGTATCGTCCAGGGTGGGCTCTGCCATGGTAAGGCTTACACTGCGATAGGAGTTGACAAAGTGGATGCCGCTCTTTTTCAGGTCCTCCTGGGCCTTGGTGAAAATAGCGATTTCCTTGGGAGAGGACAGGTCCGCGGTTTTCATGCGGCTCTGGTAGGCCGAGGCGATGTCCGGCACAAACACGGTGCAGTCCTCAATGACCTTGGAGCTGCAGCTCAACCGCCAGCCTTCCGCAAACTCCTCATCGGAGATATGGCGGGTCTGGATGCTGTCGAGCTTTCCCTCCGTCAGCTTGACCCGGCACTTGCCGCAGGAACCGTTGCCGGAGCAGGGGGCATCGATGGCCACATTGGACCTCCGAGCCAACTCCAGAAGATTGTCACCGGCACTGCAGGAGACAGTCACGGGCTTGCCGCCTTCGATTTGAAAAACAACCTTTGGCATACATGCTACCCTCTTTCTAAATAATTTTATTTACTTTCAGTATAGCATATCTTCCCCCCATTGTCCAGCATAATCGATATGTTTTTACCGGATGTCTCCCACCGGCACCGTTTCCGGCTTTTCCGCATAGAATGGCGGGAAAATCCCTGAAATTGAGGTGTAAGTCCATGGTTTGTTTAAAGGAACTTCCCCCCGGGGCCAGCTGCCGTGTGGCCGGGCTCACCATCCAGGGGCCCATGCGGCGCAGGCTCCTGGAGCTGGGGCTCGTGGAGGGAACCAAGGTCACCTGTCTTGGCTCCTCTCCTCTGGGGGACCCCAGCGCCTATCTCATTCGCGGTGCCGTCATCGCCCTGCGTGCCCGGGACTGTTCCGGCATTCTGACAGAGCCGGAGGAGGGCGCGCCATGGGACTGACCAGAACCTCCGTAGGCCTCCGGGCTCTGGAGCCCACGGAAGCGGCTACGGGCCCCATCGTCGCCCTGGCCGGGAACCCCAACGTGGGCAAGAGCACCCTTTTCAATACCCTGACGGGCCTTCACCAGCACACCGGCAACTGGCCCGGGAAAACCGTGGGCCTTGCCCAGGGCCGGTGCCGATATAAAAATCTGACCCTGGTGGACCTGCCCGGCACCTATTCCCTTTTGTCCCACTCCCCGGAGGAGCAGGCGGCCAGAAGCTTCCTCTGTTCCGGAAAGGCCCAGCAGGTTCTGGTTGTCTGCGATGCCGCCAGTCTGGAGCGAAACCTGGTGCTGGTGCTGCAAATTCTGGAGATTACCCCCAATGTCACCGTCTGCGTCAACCTGCTGGACGAGGCCAGACGCAAGGGGCTCACCCCGGACCTGACCCTTCTGTCCCAACGCCTGGGGGTACCGGTCTACGGCGTGTCCGCCCGAGATAAGCGCAGTGCCGCCGCCCTTCTGGAGGCCCTGGACAATCCGCCCCCTGCCCGCGCGCCCCTGCAAATTTCCTATCCCCCGGCGCTGGAAGCGGCCCTGGAGCGGCTGGAGCCCGAACTCCCCTCTTCGCCCCTTCCCCGCCGTTTTCTGGCCCTAAAGCTTTTGGAGGGCGAGCCCAGCCTTTTGAAGGAGCTGTCTGCCTATCTCTCCCCGGAGGCCACCGCCGCCGGGAGTGCCCTCCGGGCGGCCCTGGACGGGGATTTCCCCGGCTCTGCCCGGACCGATGCCCTGGCCTCCGCCGCCGTGAAAACCGCGGAGGCGGTCATGCGGGGCGTTGTCACCCGAGTCCCCGCCAAGGGTGCCGAGCGGGACCTGCGAATTGACCGGGTGCTTACCTCCCGGGCCTTTGGCTATCCCGCAATGCTGCTGCTCCTGGCCCTGGTCTTCTGGCTGACCATCACCGGCACCAACTACATATCCCAGGCCTTGCAGGCCCTGTTAAACCAGGGAGAAGCCCTGCTTCTGGATTTGTTCGCCCTGCTCCATGCCCCGGCCTGGCTCACAGGACTCCTGATTCTCGGGGCCTACCGGACCACCGCCTGGGTTTGCGCGGTGATGCTGCCACCGATGTCCGTATTCTTCCCCCTGTTCACCCTTTTGGAGGACGTGGGCTACCTTCCCAGAGTGGCCTATCTTTTGGACCGGCCCTTCCAGGCCTGCCGGGGCTGCGGCAAGCAGGCGCTGAGCATGTGCATGGGCCTGGGCTGCAACGCCGCGGGGGTGGTGGGCTGCCGGATCATCGATTCCCCCCGGGAGCGGCTCCTGGCCATCCTGACCAATAGCTTCATGCCCTGTAACGGCCGCTTTCCCCTGATCATCACCCTGCTGACTCTGTTCTTTGCCGGGTCCATGGGCCCCCTGGCCCAGGCCGTGCTGCTCACCGGGGTGATTGTCCTGTCCGTGACCGTGACCCTCGTGACCACCTGGCTGCTGAGCCGTACCCTTCTCCGGGGGCAGGTCAGCGCCTTTGCCCTGGAAATGCCGCCCTATCGCCCGCCCCAGGTGGGGTCCGTGATTCTCCGTTCCGTGCTGGACAGAACCCTCTTCGTCCTGGGCCGGGCCCTGGTGGTTGCCTGCCCGGCGGGGATGCTCCTGTGGGGTCTTGCCAACCTCTCCCTGGGCGGGCAGACGCTGCTGCAATCCGCCGCGGGACTTTTGGACCCCATGGGCCGCCTCCTAGGCCTGGACGGGGTGGTGCTTCTCGCCTTTCTTCTGGGCTTCCCCGCCAACGAGATTGTCCTGCCCATCGCCCTGATGGGCTATCTCTCCCGCCAGGCCCTCACCGGGGTGGACACCGGGGCCCTGCTGCCCATCCTTCTGGCCCAGGGCTGGACCTGGCGGAAGGCGGCCTGTATGCTGCTGTTTACCCTCTTCCATTGGCCCTGCTCCACCACCCTGCTGACCGTCCGCAAGGAGACCGGCTCCACCAAGTGGGCAATCCTTGCCCTCCTTCTCCCCACCGCCATCGGCACAGCCCTGTGCTGCCTTGTAAACCTGCTGCTTTGACGCAAAAACGCCCCACAGGAAATCCCGTGGGGCGAAAAATATGGATTTTTTGAATTACAGCAGAGTGGAGAAGTGCTTGATGGTGCGGACCATCTGAGAAACATAGGAGTTCTCGTTGTCGTACCAGGAAACAACCTGCACCTGGGTCTTGCCGCCCTCCAGGGGGCAAACCATGGTCTGAGTCGCATCGAACAGGGAGCCGAAACGCATGCCGATAACATCGGAGGAGACGATCTCGTCCTCGTTGTAGCCGAAGGACTCGGTAGCGGCAGCCTTCATGGCAGCGTTGATCTCTTCCTTGGTGACGGACTTGTTCACAACGGCGTTCAGGATGGTGGTGGAGCCGGTGGGGGTGGGAACACGCTGGGCAGCGCCAATCAGCTTGCCGTTCAGCTCGGGGATAACCAGGCCGATGGCCTTGGCAGCGCCGGTGGAGTTAGGAACGATGTTGCAAGCGCCGGCACGGGAACGACGCAGGTCGCCCTTTCTCTGGGGGCCGTCCAGAATCATCTGGTCGCCGGTGTAGGCGTGGATGGTGCACATAATGCCGGACTCGATGCCAGCCAGGTCATTCAGAGCCTTGGCCATGGGAGCCAGGCAGTTGGTGGTGCAGGAAGCGGCGGAGATGATGTTGTCTTCCTTGGTCAGGGTGTTGTGGTTGACATTGTAAACGATGGTGGGCAGGTCATTGCCGGCAGGAGCGGAGATAACGACCTTCTTAGCGCCAGCGTCGATGTGGGCCTGAGCCTTGGCCTTGGAGGTGTAGAAACCGGTGCACTCCAGGACAACGTCTACACCCAGCTCGCCCCAGGGCAGCTCGGCGGCGTTGGCCTTGGCGTAAATGGTGATCTTCTTGCCGTCGACAACAATGTTGTCCTCACCGGCCTCGACAGTGTGGGTGCCGAAGGGAGCGGCGTAAGCGCCCTGAGTGGAATCGTACTTCAGCAGGTGAGCCAGCATCTTGGGGGAGGTCAGGTCGTTGATGGCGACGATCTCGAAGCCCTCAGCGCCGAACATCTGACGGAAAGCCAGACGGCCGATACGGCCAAAACCATTGATAGCAACTTTAACAGACATGGGAATTCCTCCATTTCAAAATTACCGCCACGCGGCAGTATCTTATTCTGTCAGCACGGATTATCGATATTCCCGTACGGATTCCATTATACTATATATCTTGCTGGTTGTAAACTGGAAATTCCGTCAAAACCCGTAGAATTTAGCCTGTATTTTTTGTGCAACTTCTGGGTTTTTACTATATAACAGGATATGGAAAATCATATGCCTCTTTCAACCAGCCGGAAAACCAAATTCACTATTCCCGCCAGGACCATAACGGCAATGGGATTCATTTTTGTTTTCCGCAGCAGCAGAAAGGCCCCCAGGAAAATACCCACCATCAGCCAATTTGTCATGGCCAGATCCACCGTGCCTCCCCAGAAGGCGCTGATGAGGATGAGGATCCCGGCAGAGGCGATCATGGCCACCACGGCAGGCCGCAGAGATCCCAGAACGCTCTGGAGCACCGCCAGATTCCTGTATTTCAGATACAGCCTGGCGATCAGGGTCACCAGGATGCAGGCGGGCAGGATGCACCCGGCGGTAGCCACCAGGGCCCCCAGAACGCCGCCGATCTTGGTGCCCACAAAGGTTGCCGAGTTCACGGCGATGGGGCCTGGGGTCATTTCGGCGATGGTCACAAGATCCGTAAATTCGCTCATGGACAGCCAACCGTGATTTGTCACGATCTGGGCCTGAATAAGGGGCATAGCGGCATAGCCTCCGCCGAAGCTCAGGGCACCGATCTGCAAAAAGCTCAGAAACAGCTGCAAATAGATCATTTTCCGTTCCTCCTCTGGGCAATGACCGTCCGGACAATGCCGATGGCAATACAGGTGAGAATGATATACACCACGTTCACCCGGTACACACAGGCGGCCACAAAGGCGGCTGCCATGATCAGAAGGTTGGCCGGATCCTTCTGCTTCACCACACCGCCGCCCATGTTCCAGACAGTGGAGGCAATGACGGCACCCACACCGGCCTGCATGCCGGAGAGCAGACTGCTGACCACAAAATTATCCCGAAACAGCTCATAAAAGAAGGAGATCACCGTAATAATGAGAAAGGGCGGAATGATGGTGGCAAAAATCGCCACCAGGGCCCCCAGCAGTCCGCAGAGCTTATAGCCCACCACGATGGCCCCATTGACGGCAATGGCTCCGGGGGCAGACTGGGCAATGGCGATCAGGTCCAGCATCTCCTCCTCCTCGATCCAGTGGAGATCGTCCACAAACTTCTGCTTCATCAGCGTGACAATCACATAGCCTCCGCCAAAGGTGAAGGCGCTCAGGTACAAGGTGGAGAAAAAGAGCTTCCTCAGTACCTCTTTTTTGTTTTTCAAAATCCCAGCCTCCTAATTTCTTTTTCTTCCAGTGTACCAGCAATTGACATATTTGTAAAATAGTATTATTCTATGAAACAGATATTGTTTTTATTATAGATTGGAGGCATTTCCATGACCCTGCGGCATATGAAAATTCTGGTTGCTGTCTATCAGAAGGGCAGCGTCACCCGGGCGGCGGAAGCGCTGCATCTGTCCCAGCCCTCGGTGAGTCTGGCCATTAAAGAGCTGGAGGACTACTATGGGGTGGAGCTCTTTACCCGAATGGGGCGGCGGATCGTGCCCACGGAGTGCGGCAATGCCTTTTATGGCTATGCCGTTCATGTGGTCTCCCTTATGGACGAGCTGGAAACCCAGATGCGCAACTGGGATACCGTGGGCACCGTCCGCATCGGTGCCACCATCACCATCGGCACCGTCCTGCTCCCCGGCCTTGTCAAACGGTTTCAGGGGGAATTTCCGGAACTAAAGGTAGAAATTCAGGTCTGCCCCGCCAGCCAGGTGGAGCAGCTGATCCTGGACAACCGGATCGACCTGGGCCTGATTGAGGCCCAGCCCCTTCACAAGGAGCTCCGGGCCATTCCCTTCTTAACGGATGAGCTCCGGGCGGTGCTGCCGCCGGATTCCCCTCTGGCAGCCAGGGATTCCGTAACCATCGAAGAGCTGGCCGCCTATCCCATGCTCATGCGGGAACCGGGCAGCGCCGGCCGCACCGGCCTGGAAGCCATTCTTGCCCTGCATCAGCTCCACATAGAGCCCGCCTGGGAAAGCGTCAGCACCCAGGCCCTGATCAAAGCCGTGGCCCAGGGACTTGGCGTGGCCGTCCTGCCGAAGCTGCTGGCGGAGCGGGATGCGGAAGCCGGCACCGTAGTCATGCGTCCCTTCCAGGAGCCCCTGCTGCGGACTCTGAACATCGTATACCATCCCAAAAAATACCTCTCAGCCAGCATGGTCCGTTTGATCGCCCTGTGCCGGGAGTTGGGGCAGAATACACAAAAGGGCTCCTTTGAATATTAGCACTCTGCACAAACTCTATTTTTTATTCAAATACAGAAATATGGAATTCCTACAACAACCATACAACTTTTCTATATTTTCTTCCAAACTTGTTGACTTCATTTTCCTCCCGATGGTATCATGAAGCCATCAAAAGCGCATGGGGCGCAAAAATAAAATAAGGAGAGAATACAATGAAAAAACGGATCGTATCTCTGGTTCTTGCCACCGTCATGGCTTTCGCCACGCTGACCGGCTGCAGCGCCAAAAAGGAGAGCTGGAAGGTCACCTGTCCCTGGGCCCCCTCCGGCGTTGCCGCCATGGTGAGCCAGAAAGCCGCCGCCAAATCCACCGATTATTCCGACAAGATCACCCTGGTTGCCGAAGCCATCAAGGGTGATGCCGCCACCGTCAACACCTGGGTCGCCAGCACCAAGGCCAACGACAAGGAGCTTGTTTTCGCCGGTGAAGGTCTCTTCGCCATTACCGAGATCCTGGATCCCGCCAAGCTGCAGTTCAGCTATGAGGACTTTGTCTTCGTTGAAAACCTCTACTCCTCCGTCTTTGTCCTGTCCGCCGACTCCAACCTGAACATCCAGGATCTGGCCGACCTGAAGGCCTATGTGGAAGCCGGCAACACCGTCTCCGTCGCCGTCAACGGCGCTACCGGCTCCGAGGCCTTCCTGGCCGCTGCCCTCTTCGGCTCCATGGGTGCCGGCGATCAGCTGAAGCTGACCCCCTACCAGTCCGCCGCCGAGGCTGCCCAGGCCGTGGCCAAGGGCGAGACCAATTTCGCCGTATCTCACCAGTCCCAGATCCTGGAGACCTTCCAGCAGGGCGGTGTCACCGTGGTCTGCGCCTTTGACGAAGACGCCATTCAGTCCGGCCCCTTCGCCGGAGTTGAGGGTGTAGGCGCTGCCGGTTACCCCTATTTCCGGAACCGCTGCTTCATCCTGGCCCGGAAGGGCACCGATGCCGCCAAGGTTGCGGAGCTGAAGAGCCTGTACGACAGCATCCTGGCAGACAAGGAAGTGGCCGATTGGCTGAATGACACCATGCTTCTGGAGGTAGACACCATGACGGAAGCCGATGTCCAGGCCCATATTGACAACGTAAAGAGCATCGTCAACGAGTACAAGGACATCGTTGCCGGTTAAGACGCACCCAGCGGGGGACGGGGCAGCACCCGCCCCCCGCTTTTCACTCTGAGAAAGGAGCCATTCTTTTGAAAAAATTTCTGGAACGCACGGAAAAGAAGCTGGATACCTGGGCTGTGAAGCTGGCCGGGATCAACCTGTCCTACCCGGTGGATCTGGTCTGCGGCATACTGTTTCTGCTCATTGGCATCGTGCTGCTTCTGGCTATGCCCCAGCAGGTAAAAATATCGGAAAAGGATGTAGTCAACGGCCGGGCCTTCCCCACGATGCTGGTGTGGGTCATGCTGGCTATGAGCGCCATTCTGGTAGGCCGGGAGGGGCTGAACGTCCTGCGGCATCAGCCCATGCGGATGAAGCAGCTGAATCTGCTGACGGAAGCGAAGGCACTGATCATCGCGCTGATCCTCTTCGTCACCTATCTGCTGGCGAAAACCACCGGGCTGTTCGTTCTCGGCGCTGTCTTCTGCGCCCTGGCCTTCCTGGTCTATTTCCGCTGTAAGCGAAAGAGCTACTATGCCATCACCTTGGCGGCGGCGGTCATCATCTGGGCTGTGTTCCGCTTTGTGCTGGGCGTGAATTTCTAAGGAGGAGACACATGGGATTGCTTGACTTTATCGGCCCGGCCTCCGGGCTGCTCTTCACCCTGGAGAACATCCTCTGGATCAACCTGGGCGTATTCATCGGCTGCGTCTTCGCCGCCATTCCCGGCCTCAGCGTGATACTCTGCATCATCCTCTTTTTGCCTGTAACCTATACCATGAGCGCCATTCCCGGCATGATGTTCCTTCTTGGCATCTACTGCGCCGGAGGCTACGGCGGCTCTGTCTCCGCCATCCTCATCAACACGCCGGGCACCCCCCACGCGGCGGCCACCATGCTGGACGGCCATCCCCTTTCCAAGCAGGGCCGGACAAAGGCGGCGCTGAAAATTGCCCTCTACGCCTCCACCTTCGGCGGCATTTTCTCCGCCCTGGTGCTGCTGTTTCTGGGGCCCCAGGTGGCGAAGGTCTCCGCCATGCTGGGCACCGCGGAATACTTCATGGTGTGCCTGTTCGGCATGACCATCATCGCCGGTGTCTCCGGCAAGAGTCTGGTCAAAGGGATCCTGGCCGCCTGCCTGGGCCTTCTCATCTCCTGCGTAGGCGCGGACCCCATGACCAGCTATGACCGGTTCACCTTCGGCATCCCCCGGCTTTACTTGGGGCTGGATCTGGCGGTGACCCTCATCGGCCTTTTCGCTCTGGTGGAGATCATCGGCAAAGCGGAGCTGAGCCATAAGCACCTGAACACCCGGGCCGGTACCATCGGCAAGGACGACGGCAAGATCACCAAGGAGGAATACAAGCGGATGCTCCGGCCGGTGATCGTTTCCTCCATCATTGGCTCCTGCGTGGGCATTGTCCCCGGCACCGGCGCTTCCGAGGCCTCCTGGTTCTCCTACAACACCGCAAAGAATATGTCCAAGCACCCGGAGGAGTTCGGTCACGGCTCCGTGGAGGGTATCGCCGCGGCGGAAAGCGCCAACAACGCGGTTTGCGGCGCCACCCTGATCCCCCTGCTGACCCTGGGCATCCCCGGCGACGGCTGTGTCGCCATTATGCTGTCTGCCCTGATGATCAACGGACTGAACCCCGGCCTGTCCCTGTTTACCACCGACGGCCCCATTATGTACGCCATTATGCTGGGCCTGATCCTGGTGAACATCTTCATGTTCCTCCAGGGCCGGTATCTCACCGGGCTCTTTGCCAAGGTGGTATCCATCCCTCAGCAGATCCTGACGCCCATCATTGTGATTTTCTGCTTCGCCGGTGCCTTCTCCGTCAACAGCAGCTACTTTGACCTGGGCGTGGCTCTGGTCTTCGGCATCCTCTCCTGGGTTCTGCGGAAGCTGGAGCTTCCCGCGGTGCCGGTGCTGCTGGGCATGGTCCTGGGCAACATGACAGAGACCAATTTCCGGCGGGCGCTGCTGATTTCCGACGGCAGCCCCAAGATCTTCTTCAGCAGCCTGTTCTGCTGGATCTTCATTGCCCTGATCGTCCTGGTCATTTTCGGCATTCTCAGAAGCAAGGTCAACGAAAGCAAGGCCCAACCCAACAAGGAGGAAACCTGACATGGCTTATAATCTGATTTTTTATTTCAGCGACCAGCAGCGCTGGGACACCTGCGGCTGCTACGGCCAGCCCCTGGACATCACCCCCAACCTGGACGCCCTGGCCGCCGAAGGTGTCCGCTTTGACAACGCCTTCTCCCCCCAGCCTGTCTGCGGTCCCTGCCGGGCCCTGTTCCAGACCGGCAAATACCCCACGGAAACCGGCTGCTTCCGCAACAACGTCATGCTTCCCTCTAATGTGAAGACCCTGGGCAGCTACATGGAGCAGGATGCTCACTACGAGACCGCCTACATCGGCAAATGGCACCTGGCCTCTGACGGAGAGCTGGAAAAGAAGCCCACCATCGACCACACCGTCACCGCCGTGCCCAAGGAGCTCCGTGGGGGCTACACCGGCTATTGGCGGGCGGCGGATGTACTGGAATTCACCTCCCACGGCTACGACGGCTACGTTTTCGATGAAAACAACAACCGCATCGATTTCAAGGGCTATCGGGCGGACTGCATCAATCAGTTTGCCCTGGACTATCTGGACAGCTACACGGGAGACAAGCCCTTCTTCATGACCGTCTCTCAAATCGAGCCCCACCACCAGAACGACCACAACCATTACGAGGGCCCGGAGGGCTCCAAAGAGCGTTTCAAGGATTTTGTCCTGCCTGAGGACCTGCGCGTCCTGAAGGGAAACGCGGCAGAGGAATACCCGGACTACCTGGGCCAGTGCGCCGCCCTGGACGAGAATCTGGGGAAGCTGGTGGCCAAGCTGAAAGAGAAGGGCCTGTACGACAATACCATCCTTCTCTACACCTCGGACCACGGCTCTCACTTCAAGACCCGGAACCGGGACGGCCACCTTTGCGGCTATGACGACTACAAGCGCTCCTGCCACGATGGCTGCCTCCACGTTCCCCTGGTGATCTGCGGCGGCCCTTTCCGGGGGGGCCGGGTCGTAAAGGACCTGGTCAGCACCGCCAGCATCCCCAAGACGCTGCTGGCCCTGGCCGGTGTGGATGTGGGAGACCGGATGATCGGTGAAAACCTGGTGGATGTGCTGGAAGGCACCACCCCGGACCGGAAGAACGAGGTCTTCGCTCAGATCTCCGAGAGCCGGGTAGGCCGCTGCATCCGGACTCCCAAGTGGATGTACGCCGTCTATGCCCCCGGCATCAACGGCGGCGAGGCCGCGGCAGCGGATACCTACGCCGACGACTTCCTCTATGACCTGGAGCGCGACCCCTGGGAGCTGACGAACCTGGTGGCCGATCCCGCCTACCGGGAGCAGAAGCTGCTGCTGCGGCAGAAGCTCCTGGAATGGATCTGGGAGGCGGAGGGCGCAAGGCCCAGCATCATTGACGGATAACCCCCCTTTCCTTCGGCCGGGCCCTATGGGGTCCGGCCGGAATTTCTCTTGACAAAGGCACTGTTTCGGTA
>OIZI01000239.1_pt1 | contig 29190 bp, 26 predicted proteins | sample 1588441 | NCBI WGS metagenome assembly OIZI01 (sample SAMN03283284) | human gut metagenome | biome: human-associated habitat; material: feces | host: Homo sapiens | place: Peru | collected 2012 | reverse complement strand
CCTGCCTGTATTCTGCTTCTATCTTGTCTACCTCCCTCTTCGCTTCTTCCTCTGCCCTTCTTAAATCAGCCTCTGCCTTCTCTGCACGCTCTATAGCTTCATCTATTAGTAAATCCATTGAATTCTTATCAAGTATCCTCAAACTCTCTGAAAACATATTCAAAACCTGTTATGAAGTGACCTTTGTCAAGAGTAAATTCACAAAAATCACCACAAACTTTTCCTTTCATTAAATTTTAACACTGGGTACAGAGGCAGAGCCTCAGATCTAACAGTCCCCGGCCTTGGCCACTCTGTTATTCGTGGATTGGTTACCTACAGGTCAATGGTTCGCCGTGAATCTTGCCGTCTCCTAGCGTGAATCAAAATATATAAATATAATGTCAACAGAGGTTTATCGCAAATAATTCGAACCTAGAAATGCTCTCAGGCTCCACCTCTATATCCAGTGTTAATTAGTTGTTTTTGCAGATGAAATCTGACAAAGTCAGTTTCTTCTGCTTGATTACCCTTAAGAATATTCAGATAATTCTGTCAGGGACTTGTCGCCAATGGCGATGCGAAGCATCCTTGACTGAATAAGATGAATATTCTACTAACTTACATGTTCTGTCATCATTCCCCAGATAAAACATGCTAATTCTCTTGCTATTGCTGTTGTTGCCACATTTCGATTAACTCCTTTGTTTAGAGTCATTTTGTAAAACCTTCGTCTAAGCCTTTCATTTGCTTTATCTGCATACGCAATTACTTCCGGTGGATTTCCTTGCTGTCTTTGCCTCAATGCCACTGATTTGTGTCCTACATTTCCCCTTGTATAACTCTGGGCTGCCTCAACTAAAAGTCTTCGCAAGTGGCTATTTCCAGCTTTTGTTATGCTGTAGCGATTAACTCTCGTATCACTGGAATCTTCACTTGGTACAAGACCTAAAAATGAAGCAAATTTCGGTGCTTTTTCAAATCTTTCAAAATCACCAACTTCGACAATCATTGAAAGGGCTGTATGTGTCTTAATTCCAAGAAGACAACTCATATGTTTTACTTTTTCTTCGTATCTTTCTGCTGATGCAAGTTCTTCTATTCTTTCATCAAATCTGTTGATTTTTTCTGTTAAATATTCATACGTCAGAAGATACTCATCTAAAGCTTCTCTTTGTAAATCTGACAATTCCAAATTTTTTAACCATTTCAGATGTGCAATAGTCCAATAAGTTTTTCCGCCTTCAAAACGTTTTCCCTGTCTTAAAACAAACGCAAGAATCTGTTGTTTTACCTTTTTGAGATACAGCTTTTGGTCATCACGCATTCTAATATATTCTTTAACATCATTGTCATCATTATCTGGAACATATACTTCACTATAAGTATGAAATGCCAGACATCTGGCTATATTTGCAGCATCTCTTTTATCAGTTTTTACATGATGTGTATTAGTTACAGCCATTGTACTTGGAGCCAATATTTTGCAATCTACAGCATGTTCTTTTAGTTGATGATACAAGGAATATCCAAGACATCCCGCCTCATATCCGCAAACAAATGTAACTTCACCATCATATCTGGAACGAACCTGTTCCATGTACTTAAGAACAAGCTTGTAATCTGATGGTATTGTCTGCTTATACTCAACCTTATCTGTCTCATAACTGTAACAACAAATTGTGTACTGTTCCTTATGGACATCCATCCCAACATAAACTATACTATTCATATGTGACCTCCTATTGTATGCGGTAATCCCTGTTACCCTATTATTCGTACAAATAATATTTTACAGGTAAATCAACGAATCTACAATTGTGAGGTCACTTCATATTGTCTCTTTTTGTCGCCGACAAACCAGTAGTCGCACATCTCTCCGCCAGAAGCCAGTGTCTGCTCGCGGATAAGCTTAGCGTGCATAAGCCCGGCAGTCAGCAGGTCTATTTCGCACATAACGGGCAGGACTTCCAGATATCCCTCCCGGCGCGCGAACGTATTCAGCGGACATCTCGTAAAGTGGTAGTAAAAGCCCTCCGAATGCTTGCCCGGATCAAAGTTGAAATCCCATGAAGCCGCTCTGTACTGCGGGTGTTCGTCGATCCATTTTGCACTGTTCGTCATCATTTTCCCTATGCGCTTTATGCCGGTGGGCTTGTTGGCGTTTATGTAAAGTCCGGCAGCTTTCAGAATCGGAGTGCTCATTATTTCGCGGGTTATTTCCCGCAGTCCGTCAACTGTAATCTTACCGTCCGACGCTTTCCATACCGCCAGGAAAACCAGGCACTCGTAGATGTTCGAAGCCATTGGATTGTCCTTTCCGACGTCATCTATGCGATTCAGCATGTCCCGGTAAACGGTATCCGCTTTTTTTATCAGTTCAGCTGTTTCTTCCTTTCCAAGGCGCTTTGTAAGACTTCGCTTGATAAGCGGCATAAACATTTTCCAGTATTTGTTCGTGTATTCCATCATGGTTATTGCCCTCCTGTTAAACGTTAGCTTTGGCTAACATATAGGTATATTACATTTACGCTGTATTTATTTTATCACATCAGTATAAAAAAACGCATTCTTGTATCATGCTTGTTCCTCTCCTACCCGGAATCACCCTCAGCTTCTCACACATTCTACATAATCCATAGTTATTCGTGCTCCCAGAGATTTGCTGTTTACTACCTTCCAGCCATTCTTTTTCAGAAAATCCTCGTAATCGTTTTTACTCCATTCATGCTCAAATCGGACACCACCAATCTTAAGCATTTTTGACCAGAGCCTGCTTACGGCACCGCCCTGATGATTAACAAATGTCGGGGCAATAAGAATTCCTTTATCTTTAAGCACTCTGTCGATCTCCGAAAGAGCTCTTTCAGGTTCCGGAATAATATGAAGCGCATTCGCAATCAGCACCACATCAAAGGAATCGTCTTCATAAGGAAGGTTGGTTGCATCCGCCACTTCAAAGATAAGGTTGGAAGGATATCTCCCCTTTTTTGCCTGAGCAATCATCCCTTCGGAATAGTCTGTTGCAATCATTCTTTTTGCAGAACCCGCAATGTTCTTCGCAAAGAGTCCAGGACCGGTGGCAATCTCCAGAACTTCTTTATTCCGTATTACTTTGGAAATACGCACATACATCTTCTCATATATTTTAGAGTCTGCTTTCATCGCAGTCTTATAGAATGGTGCATATAAATCCCATATTTTTTTATTCATAGAGCAGGTTTCCTCCCGTAAATCATTTCAACATACAAACTGGGAGTTGTACTTATCTATTCTTTTCAGTAGTATCCCATTTCGAGCCTTTCTTACAAACATAGAAATCACAGCAGTCTCCACCGGTTGCCAGTGTTTTTGTCCGATGCAGCACCCCGCCCATCATGTCCACAGAAATATAATCCATCTGACACATGTAAGGAACAAGTTCACTGTGTCCCAGTTTTCTGCCAAGTTCACATAGACCACACTGGCGATAAATTGTAGTGTACTCATCGCCATCTCTGCCGGGGATAGTTTCCGTAACCCAGTTATATGGACTGCTACTCATTCCATTAGCAATTTTATCTTTCTCTGCTTTTTTCTTCTGATAATCCAAAGAAAACGGATTTTTACCGCTAAAGGCTTTCTTGATAATCGGTGCGCCCATTGTTGCAGTAACCATTTCAGAGAAAAGTTTTTCACTCATTTTATTTGGGGCTGTTTCATAAACAGCCATCCAGACAGCGCCGCCGCTTAACGATACACGAAGCGGATTTTTCATCATGTCGCCAATCTCATCCAACTCAGAAATGATTTGTTTATAACGCTCTTTGCTTTTCTTTTTCCACTGTTTACAATCAACATCCGGCGTTTTTTCTTCCAGCAATTCAAAGATTACACCGTTCATTGCAATCCACATTAGCTTTTCGCAATAAGAATACTTCATTTTACACTCCTCACTATCACGCAACAATCCCGATTTGCAAAACACATTCTTTTTTACATAGGCACAGTATACCACATTTTCTGTGCCTATGCGATATCATTTAATGCTTATTCCGATATGAACTCATCTTCTCCACAGTGACCTCCGGATAAAAGTAAGTAAGAATCGTTGCTTTCGGAACTCCTGTGGCAAGTGCTTTTTTCACCTTTTCCTTCTGCTCCGGTGTATACGACCAGTGCAGCATTCGATTTGTGATCGTGTCCTCCCACTTAGGCTTTTCCCTCTCAGGATTCCTTACTGGCTTAGCACCAGCACTTCCACTAGAAGCATTGGCACTTTCTGCAGCATCAGACTTCTGTGATTCATCAACATACTCAAGCTCATTTGCCTGCTCCCTTATCTGATGGACATAAGGCTCTCCCTTGCCATCTGCTGTCTGGTTAAACATCGGATGATTGAATGGTATGAACTTATTATCCATGATAGGATCAAAACCACGAATAAAGATAATACACTTTTTGTTATCCAGCTTTCTGACCTCATCGGGTGTAAACAGTTCTCTACCTAATACATCATAGTTTCTTGAAGAGCTTCCCTGTCTGCCCTTTGTCTCTCCGCTTGACTTCTTATCAATCGTCCCTTTGCCCAAAAGCTCCGAGACATACTTGTGCATACTCTGCTCATTGCCTCCAAGATAGATGAAAGTATCGCAGTTGCCGGGAATTGTCTCCCAGGTATCCTTAAATAATGCCTTTAACTGGGCAAAGTTCTGAATGATGATAATACTTGAAATCTCACGGCTTCGCATTGTCGATAACAGCGAACAGAAGTCATCTGGCAATGCGACATTCGCACATCCAGCTTCGATGCCTTCCCCTGCTCTGTAACCTCTGCCTCTCCAAGAAGCTTCAGTACTGTCTCAAAGTTTCTCTTTGCCGGCTGTACCTCCAGCCACACATAATAAAAGCATTCAGTCTAACTCATTATTTGAAATTGCAGAATATTCTCTCGCGTACTTTTTTTGCAAAAACATATTCTCTCGCAGACTTTTTAAAAAAATAGGACTTAAATCATTCAAACCCTTGTTTTATAAGGTTTCTCTTGATTTAGTCCTATTTTAACGTATGCCCCTGTAATCACCTTAATATCCGGTGTTCCCATAACACTAATTAACTTATCCATATACTGTGTACGTTCTATAAGCTTCACATTCACCAAACCTTTCATTGATAGTATATGAATATCATAACCTTCTATTATCCAAAATCAATATTTTTTACATTTTGGCTAATAGCTTTTATTGTGGTTCAAAAATAAATATAGCACCATCCAAGCTGCTGGACAGTGCTTATTCATAGTTGTTTGGGCATAATTAATAAGAAATCTCTCAGATGATTGAAAAATAAAGCTTTAATGGACTTTATGGAGATATGGAAACTTGCATCCTGCTAAATTGTGCTCATAACCCCCTTAAAGTTAGACACATTCTCTGCCGCATCCCCGCCAAATATAGCTGAACCTGCAACTATTACATTGGCACCGGCTTCAAGCACTGACAGCAGATTATCAACATTGATTCCGCCATCAACCTCTATATCAAAGTCAAGACCTAACTCATCTCTTAGCTTCTTAACCTCTCTTAACTTATCAAGTGAGCTTACTATGAACTTCTGTCCACCAAATCCCGGATTAACGCTCATAACAAGTACCATGTCTACCATATGCATATATGGCTTGATTGCTGATACTGGTGTGTCTGGATTAAGTGTTATTCCAGCCTTAACTCCTGCTGCCTTAATCTTCTCAAGAGTTGCCACAACATCAGAACATGCCTCAACATGGACAGTTATTATATCTGCTCCGGTTTTGACAAATTCATCTATATATCTTATAGGCTCATTAATCATAAGATGTACATCAAACACCTTATCTGTCACCTTTCTAATAGACTTTATCACCGGCATTCCAAAAGAAATACTTGGAACAAATAATCCATCCATAACATCTACATGAACATACTCTGCTCCTGCTTCATCTATTGTTTTAATTTCTTCTCCAAGTCTTGCAAAATCCGCAGACAATATAGAAGGTGATAAAATGTTCATCTCTAATACTTTACCTTTCTTTTCAATTCATCATAAAGACATATATAACTGTCATATCTTTCTTTGCTTATAATGCCATCACTCACAGCCTGCTTGACTGCACAGTCGGGCTCGTTGACATGCACACATCCGTTAAATCTGCATCTGCCCTCATACTCTGTAAACTCTGGCAGATAAAATCTTAATTCCTGTGCTTCAACATCAGGCAGGATAAGTGATGTAAATCCCGGCGTGTCACATATATATGAATCCCTGCACATCCAGAATATCTCTGAATGTCTTGTTGTATGTCTTCCTCTTCCTATACGGCTGACATCTCCAGTCTCCATCTTGGACTCTTCAAGTAGATAGTTAGTTAGTGATGACTTACCAACACCTGAAGGCCCTGCGAGAATTGTTGTCTTGCCTTTAAGAATATCTTTTACCTCTTCAAGTCCGCTCTGGTCAAGTGTACTTGAAAACATAATCCTGCATCCGCAGCCGGCATATATGTTCTTTATACGTTCACACTCTTTGTCATCCACAAGGTCAGATTTGTTGAACAATATTATAGTAGGAACACTCTGGTAATCCATCATAATAAGGAATCTGTCCAGAAGATTAAGATTAGGCTGTGGATTTGCTATTGCAAATACAACAAGTGCCTGGTCAACATTGGCTGCCGCCGGTCTTATAAGTTCATTTTTTCTTGGAAGTATATCTGTAATATTGCCAGTTTTCGCTTCTTCATCCAGAACCTCAATGACAACATCATCACCAACCAGTGGTTTTACCTGATTCTTTCTGAATATTCCTTTGGCTTTACACTCATATACACCAAGGGAATCGACATAGACATAATAAAATCCTGCAATTCCCTTGATTATCTTACCCTTGCTCATATATCAGTCTCCATATTGCAAGTTCTTAGTATTAATTATTGGCGCTCTTAGTTGTTGCACTGTTAGAAGCTTTAGTTGTGCTTGATGTCGAAGAAGTTGTTGCCTGTGTTGTGCCTGAGTTGCCTGACTTCTTTACATTAATTGTAACTGTAGTGCCAGCAGCAACCTTATCTCCTGCCTTTACAGACTGTCCGAATACATATCCTTCTTTTACATTGCCTGCTGATGACTGGTATGACACCTTACAGTTGATTCCAAGCTCTGTAAACTTAGCCTTGGCATCTGCCTCTGTAAGTCCGACAACATTAGGTACTGTAGCTGAAGCTGCTGTTGTTGTCTCCTTACCCTCACTTACTGTTATAGTAACAGTAGCACCAGGAGTAGTTGCACTTGATCCAGATGGAGACTGGCTTATAACCTTTCCTGCCTCAACTTTATCACTGTATGCTTTCTTAACAGAAACCTTAAATCCTGCTGACTCAATTGCATTAGATGCTTCAACCTGGTCAATTCCTATTACATTAGGCACTGTAGCACTATCAGGACCTGAACTGATTGAAAGTGTTATCGTTGTATTCTTATTAACCTTAGTTCCTGCTGTTGTTCCCTGTGATATTACCTTGCCCTCAGGGATTGTTGAAGAAGCCTGCTTAACAGCCTTGTATCCAAGATTAACAGCATTAAGAGCCTCTTTAGCTTCTTCCTCAGTCTTACCAACAAGACTAGGAACTGTTACCTTGTCCTTACCAGTATCTGAAGACACAGTTGTTGACTTAGTTGTTGAAACCGCTGTTGTCTCCTGCTCTGTTCCTGAACCAAATCCACCACCTGCAAATAACTTAACCGCAACTGCAACTGTTATTATAACAATAAGAGCAACTATACCTATTCCGATATACATAATAGCCTTATCAAGTTTATCATTGCCCTCGTCATCTATATCATCATCATCAAAATCATCGAACTCATCATCTTCATCGTCGTCATCATCAAGAAGCTCGTCATCAAGCTCTCTTCTTCTCTTGGAATCAGATGACTGCTTTGGTCTTTCTGTGTCTTCGTCTTCATCATCAATAAGAAGATTGCTTAACTCCTGGTCTGCCTTGTCGTCAGCCGCCTTATCTATAACATCCTCTTTAACAGGTGCAACTGGTCTTACCATCTTTCTTGAAGCTGCATCCTTAACGTCAACTTCCTCGACAGCAAGCTCCTGTGCCTGATTATCAGATGTCTTCTTGACATACGAAGGTGCCATTGAAACGAAATCTTCGTCCGGCATAACAAGAGATTTTTTAAGGTCTGTTATGAGGTCTGAAGCATTCTGGTATCTTCTCTCTGTCTTTTTCTGGGCACACTTTAATATAATCTTATCAATACTTATAGGAACACCATCAACTACAGATGATGGTGCTGGAATATCATCCTGTATATGCTGTACAGCAACAGAAACAGTTGAATCACCATCAAAAGGCACAGTTCCTGTTATCATTTCAAATAATGTTATACCAAATGAATATATATCACTTCTTTCATCTGAATAACCGCCTCTTGCCTGCTCTGGACTTATATAATGTACAGAACCCATTGCGGCTGATGAATTGATAGTACTTGAAGATGCTGCCTTGGCAATACCAAAATCAGTAACCTTCACCTTACCATCTTTAGATATAATAATATTCTGTGGCTTGATATCTCTATGGACAATATGGTGGCTGTGGGCTGCTTCCATACCCTTCGCAACCTGTATAGCTATGCTGACAGCTTCCTTGTATGGAATTCTGCCACGCTTTTCTATATATCTTTTGAGGGTAATTCCCTCAACAAGCTCCATAACGATATAATAGATTCCATCCTCATCGCCGACGTCATACACGTTAACAATATTAGGATGTGTAAGTCCTGCTGCTGACTGTGCTTCTGCACGGAACTTAGATACAAATGTCTTATCCTCACTAAATTCCTTCTTTAAAACCTTAATAGCAACATAACGGTTGAGCTTATGGCATTTTGCCTTGTATACATCAGACATTCCGCCAGTGCCAATCTGTTCTAATATTTCATATCTATCAGCCAAAAACATTCCTTTTCTTAACATATTCAAAATAACCCTTTCCATCTATGACTAGCAACAATCTGTCACTGTTTGACAATAACTACTGATATATTATCTTTACCACCATTATCATTAGCTGTGCTGATAAGTTTGCTGGCGGCCTCCTCTATATCAGGATTTGATTTCACAATCTGCAAAATCTGTTCATCATCTACCATATTAGATAATCCATCAGAACACATAAGTACTATATCGTCAGGCTTTAGTTCAACTGAGAACATCTCAGCCTCGACATGGCGTTCCCCACCAATTGCTCTTGTTATTATGTTCTTTCTTTTATCAATTCTTGCATCAGCCCTGTTTAGCTGACCATTGATAACCATCTCTTCAACAAGAGAATGGTCTCTTGTTATCTGTATTATGTCATCACCTATAATATATAGTCTGCTGTCTCCGACATTGGCGACCTTAAGTACATTGTTGAATATCGTTGCAACTACGAGAGTTGTTCCCATTCCTGCATAGTCATCTGACTCAGCAGCCTTTTTAATCACCTGTTCATTGGCATTAATAATTGTGTCGTTGATAAGTGTTATATAGTCCCTTCCACTCGCCCGTGACAACTGGCTTGTGACACTGTCAACTGTAAGACGTGAAGCAATATCCCCCGCTTTGTGGCCTCCCATTCCGTCTGCCACTATGAACAGATTCGGAAGGCTTCCAACTGCCTCGACACTGCTATATACACAATCCTGATTAATCTCTCTTACTCTGCCTACATCTGTAGCCGCAACCGCTCTCATTATTCCTCCACTAAGTTAAACCTGCATCAACATTATCGATGTAGTTCTTTCTTAATTGTCCACAGGCACCGTCAATATCCCTGCCCATTTCCCTTCTAATAGTAACATTAATTCCACATTTTTCAAGCTTATTTTTAAATTCAGCTATCGCCCTGTGCTCTGACTGCTCGTAATCTCTTTCTTTAATCGGATTGACTGGAATGAGATTGACATGGCAGTTCATGCCTCTTAGCAGCTTAACAAGCATGTCAGCACATTCCTTTGTATCATTAACACCTTTTACAAGGCTGTACTCAAATGAAATTCTTCTGCCCGTCTTTTCTATATAATATCTACAGGCATCCATTATCTCACTGATTGAATACTTGTTAGCTATTGGCATCATTGTCTTTCTAAGTTCATCCTCTGGTGCATGAAGTGATATTGCAAGTGTAATCTGCAGATTATTGTCAGCCAGTTCATATATCTTAGGCACAAGTCCGCATGTTGACACTGTTATATTGCGCTGGCTTATATTAAGCCCCTTCTCACTGTTAAGAAGATGAATGAATTTGATAACATTGTCATAGTTATCCATAGGTTCTCCCGAACCCATTATAACTACATTAGATACCCTCTCACCTGAAATGCTCTGAATCCTGTATATCTGGTCAAGCATCTCTGACGGATTAAGGCTTCTGACACATCCATCAAGTGTTGATGCACAGAATCTACATCCCATCTTACAGCCAACCTGTGATGATATACACACAGAATTACCATGATGGTATTTCATAAGTACACTCTCTATCAGATTGCCATCATAAAGCTCAAACAGATACTTGGACGTGCCATCAATCTGTGAAGTCTGAACTCTTATCGGCTTTAAAGCCGTAAGTATAGTCTTTTCCTTAAGGATGGCACGTAAATCTGCCGGTATATTCGTACACTCGTCATAATCTGTCACAAGCTTCTGGTGAAGCCACTGATATAGCTGTGCCGCCCTGAATTTTTTGCCGCCTAAGGATACAATATACTCTTCAAGCTGTGAATATGACAGTGATTTGATGTCACATAGATTATTTAACTGCTCGTAACTGCTCATATCTGTCCTCTCGTTATACTCTTCTTAATCTTGCAATGAAAAATCCGTCATTGCCAAGGTCGCCAGGAGCTATATTAATCATATCTGTAATAAGTTCATATGGATAATTGGCGGTAAACCACTCCACATTATCCTGATTCTCAGCCCTGTCCACAGTACAGGTACTGTATATCAGAACGCCTCCCTCTTTAACATAAGAAGAAACTGTTGAGAGTATCTGCCTCTGGAGATTTGCCAGCGACTCAACTGACTCTTTAGTAACATTGTATCTTATGTCAGGCTTACGCCCCATTATTCCAAGCCCTGAACATGGAAGGTCTGCTATAACAACATCGTATTTTCCAACAGCCTCATCATCTGTCACTGTCGCATCCCATACCTTTGTTGTCACATTTGTAATTCCAAGTCTTTCTATATTATTGTCAATAAGTGACGTCTTGGTTTCACTTACATCTCTTGAATCAACACTTCCCTCTGACGCTATAAGTGCCGCATTAAGCGATTTGCCACCCGGAGCCGCACACACATCAAGGCATCTGGCTGACTTTCCTATAACATCACCTGCCGCAAGCATGGAGCTTATATCCTGAACCCAGAATAATCCCTGATTAAATGTATCAAGTGACTCAAGATAATCATAACCTTCTATTGCAAGAGCATATTCCGGTATATCATACGCAGAATCACTTATTATATCCTTCGCATATCTGGCATTAACATTTTCTTTAGAAAGCATGTCAATAAGCTGGTCAGGCGTAACTTTTCCAGTATTACATCTAATAAATGTATATTTGTCATGCGATATAGCCTTAAGCATTGACTCAGTCTTATCTGTTCCATATTCCTTCTGCCACATTTCAACTATCCACTGTGGCATGGAATACGTAACACTAAGATATGTTAAAGGAGCTGACTGTGAATCAGGATATGATATATTGTCGATATTTCTTGCAATATTCCTTAGTACCCCGTTGACAAATCCTTTAAGTGTCCTGAATCCCTTCTTCTCTGCAAGCTTCACAGACTCATTGCACGCAGCACTGACTGGGACTTTGTCCATATATTTGAGCTGGTAAACACCCATTCTTAATATACATCTTATGGCAGGCTTCTGCTTTGACACCTTAGTTGTTGAAAACTGGTCTATTATATAGTCCAGCTCAATCTTTCGCTCTATAACTCCAAGCGACAGCCTCGATATAAAGCTTCTGTCCTGCTTATCAAGATACTGGTATTTTTTTAATGCATTTCCAATTACAAGATGGCTCATCTGTCCCTTTTCGACTTCCATAAGAATCTCAAGGACAACCATTCTCAGATTAACCTTAACGTCTGTCACGCTTGTCTCCTCCAAAGAGAATTATAAGTCTTAAAAGCTGTAAAATTGCTGCAGCTGCTGATGCCACATATGTCAAAGCTGCCGCTGAAAGCACCTTTCTTGTTCCGCCTATTTCCCCACGGTCAAGTATTCCCTGGGCTTCAAGCTGCTCAAGTGCTCTTGATGAAGCGTTAAACTCGACAGGAAGTGTTACAAGCTGGAATAATACAGCTAATGAGAACATTAATATTCCTATAGTTATAAGTGTATGGTTGTAGCTTAGAATAAGTCCAAGTATAATAAATACCCATGATAACTGCGAACCGATATTAGCTACTGGAACAAGTGCTGACCTGAATGTAAGTGGAACATATCCGACATCATGCTGTATAGCGTGTCCGCACTCATGTGCAGCAACTCCTACTGCCGCTACAGAAGTCTTATTATAAACTGTCTCTGACAGATTAACTGTCTTAGTTCTTGGGTCATAATGGTCTGTAAGGCTTCCTGAAACTCTCTGTACTGTCACATCGTTAATTCCGTTGGCACGCAGGATTATCTCTGCCGCCTGTGCACCTGTTATTCCTCTTGCACCTGCAACTCTTGAATAACGTGAAAATGTTGATTTAACAAGTCCCTGTGCTATAAGCGATATAATCGCGGCAATAATTATAAGTATATAAGTTGGGTCTATTCCGTATCCGTAATAATATCCATATCCCATAACAGCCTCCATTTCTGCATTACAATAACATGCACTATAATTAGCCTAATTTTTCATTGTCTTTAACAGAATATCCTCTTAAGAAATCTGCTGTCTTCATTCGTTTCTTTCCTTCGAGCTGGAGTTCATTAATAACAAGATATCCTCCATCACATTTCACCTTGAAATATGTCTTCTGGTCGGTAACTACGCTGCCACTCTCTTTATCATCATCTGCTGCTTCAACTGATGCATCCCATATCTTAAGAAGCTTTCCTTCAATATGTGTAAATGCACTTGGCCATGGATTAAGTCCTCTCACCATTCTCTCAAGCACTTCTGGCTTCTTTGTAAAATCAAGAAGTCCAAATGATTTGTTTAACATCTTTACGTATGTTGCCTCATTATCATCCTGCTTAACTGGATGAAGTTCTCCGCTCTCAGCCTTCTTTAATGTCTCAACTAAAAGCTCTGCTCCCACAACGCTTAATCTGTCAAACAGGCTTCCACCTGTCTCTTTTTCGTCAAGCTTAACCTTCGCAACCTCTAAGATATCACCTGTATCAAGTCCTTCATCCATCTGCATGGTTGTAACACCTGAGTACTCACAGCCATCAAGGACTGCCCACTGGATAGGTGATGCCCCTCTGTACTTTGGAAGCAGTGAAGCATGTACATTGATACATCCATACTTAGGCATGTGTATAATCGAAGCCGGAAGAAGCTGTCCAAATGCCACTACAACAATGACATCAGAATTATATGTCCTAAGTTCTTCCACAAAACTTTCCTCTCTTGCTTTAACTGGCTGCAATACTGTAAGGTTGTGTTTGATTGCACATTCCTTGACTGCCGACATAGCCATTGCGCCACCGCGTCCCTTTGGTTTATCTGGCTGTGTAACAACAGCCACAACTTCATGTCCTGCCTCTACTATGGCTTCAAGTGTTCCAACTGCAAAGTCAGGAGTTCCCATAAATACAACTCTCATATTCTACTCTTCCTGTTCTACATCCATTAATTCACCTTCAGCCTTGTCCACATAAAGGATTCCGTTAAGGTGGTCTATCTCATGGCAGAGGCATCTTGCAAGAAGCTCCTCGCCCTCAACTATATATTCCTCAAAATTCTCATCTAATGCTTTGACCTTAGCGTAATTAGGTCTTGTAACAATTCCGACCTTGCCAGGTACTGAAAGACATCCCTCATTGCCAGTCTGGCTTCCGCTTGTCTCAAGTATCTCTGGATTAATAAGTACAAGAGGCTGGTCGCCACAATCTATAACAACTATTCTCTTTCTGATTCCAACCTGAGGTGCTGCAAGTCCACAGCCGTTAGCCGCATACATTGTTTCAAACATGTCATCTATAAGCTCTGTTATCTTAGGTGTAAGCTCTGTTACCTCCTTAGCAGTCTTAGTAAGAATCTCATCTCCAATTTCTCTGATATTTCTGATTGCCATTGTAACCTCCATTCATATGCATATGTAATAACTAATTAAAATCATACTGCACTAAAATATTATCATATTTTTTGTTGTCTTTTATATATTCATCCACAGCGTCCTTAAATCCTGTGAGCTTATCATAGCCCGGCGATTTAATGCATAAAATCTGTGAATATATATCTTTAACCTTATACACTGGTGCAGGAACCGGCCCTGCCACAGCCACCATATTCGCTCTGTCACGGGCATAACTTATGCTCCATGCCTTGATGTCCTCACATGCCTCTTCAAGCTTTTCTTTATCTTTTAATGAAAATGCTATTCTTAGCATATTCTGGACTGGTGGATATCCCAGCAGACTGCGGTATTCAATCTCTTCAGAATAAAATGTATTATAATCATTTGCCGCCGCAGTTACAATACTATAATGCTCCGGTGTATAGCTCTGTATAACAACCTCGCCTGCCTTGCCGGCTCTTCCCGCTCTTCCGGAAGCCTGTACAAGAAGCTGGTATGTTCTCTCAGCAGATGCATAATCATTGCCATAGAGCGACATGTCTGCTGCAAGTATTCCTACAAGCGTGACATCCGGGAAATCATGTCCTTTTACTATCATCTGTGTTCCAACCAGAATATCTGCTTCGTGGTTGGCAAAGCTTGACAGTATCTTTTCATGTCCATCTTTTCCCTGTGTAGTATCCATGTCCATTCTCAGCACTTTAGCAGATGTGAATTCCTGATTTAATATCTGCTCAATCTGTTCTGTGCCAGCTCTGAAGCCTGATACATACTTAGAGCCGCACTTCGGACATATCTTAACCGCCGCCTCTTCATATCCGCAGTAGTGGCAGACCATTCTGCCATTCTTATGATATGTAAGTGAGACATCACAATGTGGACATTTGAATACATGTCCGCACGACCTGCAGGATACGAATCCTGCGAAGCCCCGTTTATTCAAAAAAAGCATTATCTGCTCTTTTTTCCTTAACCTGTCTTCCATAAGCTCTCTTAATTTTCTTGAAAATATGGAACGGTTGCCTGATTTTAACTCTTCCCTTAAATCAACTGTATACACTGTCGGCATGACAGCCCCAGCCGCTCTTTTTTCAAGTTCAAGAAGCTTGTATTTCCCTGTGCTTGCCATGTAGAAGCTCTCAACTGATGGTGTAGCTGAACCAAGCACAACAGAAGCATTCATAGTTTCGGCTATATGAATCGCTGTACGCCTTGCGTGATATCTTGGCGAGCGTTCTGATTTATAGCTGCCCTCATGCTCCTCATCTATAACTATAAGTCCTATATCTGAAAATGGTGTGAACAACGCTGACCTTGGCCCGATTATTATATTAATCCCGCCATTCATCGCTCTCTCAAACTGGTCATATCTCTCGCCCTTGGACATTCTTGAATTGATAATTGAGACTGAATCTCCAAATCTTCTATAGAATCTCTGTACTGTCTGATATGTCAGTGAAATCTCAGGTATAAGCACTATAACCTGCTTTCCTAACGACACGACATGTTCTATCATTTCCATATAGCACAGTGTCTTGCCGCTTCCGGTCACACCATACAACAGATATGTCTTTCTTATGTTATTATCATAGTCCTCAATAAATGTATCCACTGCCCTTTTCTGGGCATCATCAAGCGTAAACCTGTAATCGCCCTCTATATGCCCTGCATTGATAGGATTACGATATACATTATCTGATATAATCTTAATTATTCCAGCTTCCTCAAGGCTTTTTATCGTCTGTGCAGAAATATTAAGTTTAGTTTTAACAATATCAGATTCTATTATTTTATCATCTCTTAAAGCCTCAAGAAGTCTTAATCTCGCCTTGGCATTGCCCTTGCGGTTCTTTGCAACCGCCTCTTCAAGCTGCGCATCATCCACATTAAGCACAATGCTTTTCTTCTCGATATTCTTCACTTTATCTTTAACCGGAAGTACAGTTTTAAGAGCCTGATTCATGGTAGAACCAAATTCATGCTTCATCCAGAACGCCAGACGTATCATTCTCTCAATTGCCGGCACGCTGTGTTCATCAATGCTGTCTATATATTTTATCCTGCTGGCATCAAAAGATGGCTCATTTGTTATATTAACAACATAGCCAGATATAAGTCTGTTGCCTTGACCAAATGGAGCAAACACTCTTGTTCCTATATTTATCTGACCTTCAAGCTGTGCCGGTATGGCATATTGAAATGTCTTATCAAGTTTGTCATAAGATATATCTACAATTATATCTGCGTACATTAAATAAGCCCCTCTACGCCTTCTTCCTTCAACTCTTTAACTGCATCAGCCACAAGAGTCCTCTCATCCATAGGATATCTTACACCATTGATTTCCTGGTAGTCTTCATGACCTTTACCAGCCACAATTATAATATCCCCAGGTTCACCATTCTTAATAGCATATTTGATAGCCTCTGCCCTGTCTGTAATCTTGATATACTTACCACCTGTCTTTATAAGTGATGACTCTATATCAGCGATAATATCCTCTGGATTTTCGTATCGTGGATTATCAGATGTTATGATTGTAAAATCTGCAAGCTCACCTGATATCCTACCCATATCAAATCTTCTGTCTTTTGACCTGTTACCACCACATCCAAACAGGCTTATAAGTCTGTGAGGCTTATACTGTCTTAAATCTTCAAGTATGCTCTTTAATGCCATCGCATTGTGGGCGTAGTCTATCATAAGTGAGAAATTATCAGAAACCTTCACAAGTTCCATTCTTCCCTTTACCTTAACTGATAAAAGCGCCTCTTTAAGATGATTAGTCTCGACATTAAGATGTCTTGTAACAGCTATTGCACACAGTGAATTATAGACTGTGAATAATCCCGGAAGATGTACCTCCACATCAAAATCACATAATCCATTACAATGATATTTAAGACCAATCTTACCTCTCTCATGGAAAAGATTGATATCTGAAGCATACAGGTCATTAGTACTTTTAAGTCCAAATCTTTCAACCTTGCATGTGCTGTTCTTTAATATATCTTCAACATGCTCATCATCACCATTGACTATTCCAAGCTTACACTGTCTGAAAAGTCTTGATTTACATTCCATGTAATCCTCAAAGCTGTCATGCTCATTAGGGCCGACATGGTCAAGTGCAAGATTAGTAAACACTCCTATATCAAACATAATTCCCGCAGTTCGGTCTAACTTTAGTCCCTGTGATGAAACCTCCATAACAACCGCCTTGCATCCAGCCTCTACCATCTTGGCAAAGCTTTCGTGAATCTGGATTGACTCTGGTGTTGTATTCTTGGCAGGAACAGATGTATCTCCTATGATTGTCTCAATCGTACCTATAAGTCCAGTCTTGATACCACAGCTCTCTAATACATTCTTAATCATGTATGTAGTCGTAGTCTTTCCCTTAGTTCCTGTTATTCCGATAGTGAAAAGCTTCTCTGCCGGATTGCCATAGTAAACAGCCGAAACAAGTGCAAGCGCAAGCCTTGTATTATCTGTGCATAAAACGCTGCATCCATCTGGTATATCAGATGGATCAATATCATCCTCAACTATTAAAGCTTTAGCACCTTTTTCTATCGCCGCCGGTATAAACTTATGGCCATCACTCATAGCACCTTTTATCGCTATGAACAGTCCTCCTTCAACCACCTTTCTTGAATCTGATGTTACCCCTGTTATCTCTACATCTGTAGTACCAGATAAAACTGTGTATTCAACTTTTGAAACTAATTCCTGCAACTTCATAACATCTGCTCCTTATTATAATAAGTTAGAATAATCCTGTAATAACACCTGCATTCTCATCAAAGTCAATTCTTTCAGCCGCTGGTGACTTAGGAAGTCCCGGCATAGTGAGTACCTTTCCTGTAAGCACTACAACGAAGCCAGCGCCAGCATTGACATACACTTCTCTTACATTGACATCAAAGCCTTCTGGTCTTCCAAGAAGTGCTGGATTGTCTGATAAAGAATACTGTGTCTTAGCCATACAGACTGGCATATTGCCAAATCCCATCTCTTCGATATGTTTAAGTTCCTTCTTAGCTGCATCACTGTATGACACACTTCCTGCGCCATATATATTCTTAGCGATTGTCTCTATCTTATCTGTGAGTGAAAGCTCATTATCATATAATGGCTTATACTCTGATTTCTTGTTTTCAAGTGTATCAAGTACCTTCTGTGCAAGCTCCTGACCGCCTTCTCCGCCTTTTTCCCATACGTTGGCAAGTGCGAATTCACAGCCTAAGCTCTCACAATGTTCCTTGATAAAGTTATACTCTGCCTCTGTGTCAGTTATAAATGCATTAAGAGTAACTACAACTGGTACTCCGAACTGCTTCATATTCTCAATATGCTTATCAAGATTTACAATTCCCTTCTTAACAGCCTCAAGATTTTCTTCCTTTAACTGATCCTTAGGAACACCCCCGTTATATTTAAGTGCTCTTACTGTTGCAACTATAACAACTGCATCTGGCTTCATTCCGCCAAGACGGCATGTAATGTCCATAAACTTCTCTGCACCAAGGTCTGCACCAAAGCCAGCTTCTGTGATGGCATAATCGCCAAGCTTCATGGCAAGCCTAGTAGCTCTTACTGAATTACAGCCATGCGCAATATTAGCAAATGGGCCACCATGTACAAGAACTGGTGTATTCTCAAGTGTCTGAATCATGTTAGGATGAATTGCATCCTTTAAAAGAGCTGCCATAGCACCTACAGCCTTGATATCTGCGGCTGTAACCGGGTCACCATCATAATTATATGCAACAATTATCTTTCCAAGTCTCTCCTTTAAATCTGCCATATCATTAGCAAGACAAAGAATTGCCATAATCTCTGATGCAACTGTTATGATAAAATGGTCTTCTCTTACAACACCATCTGTCTTGTTACCCATACCAATAACGATATTTCTAAGAGCTCTGTCGTTCATATCAAGACATCTCTTCCATACAACTCTCTTAGTATCAATTCTTAATGCATTGCCCTGCATTATATGGTTATCAAGCATCGCTGCCAAAAGATTGTTAGCTGATGTTATCGCATGGAAATCTCCTGTAAAATGAAGGTTAAGGTCTTCCATAGGAACAGCCTGTGCATATCCACCGCCTGCTGCACCACCTTTGATACCAAAGCATGGTCCAAGTGATGGCTCTCTCAATGCTACAACTGCCTTCTTTCCCATCTTGCAAAGGCTCTCTGTAAGTCCGATACTTATAGTAGTCTTGCCCTCACCTGCTGGTGTAGGATTGATAGCTGTGACAAGAATAAGCTTGCCATCTTCCTTACTTTCTAATCTCTTGAACACATCATCTGATATCTTTGCCTTGTACTTTCCGTACATCTCAATATCATCTGCGCTTAATCCAACCTTTGCTGCAACATCAGCAATATTTAACATATCAGCTTCCTGTGCAATCTCAATATCACTCTTTACTTCCATAAGAACATCTCCTTTATCTATGTAGATATATTTAATATAGTTTTAATATTCAACAATATGATTATCCGGATTAACTCGGATTGTTCTTAAGAAATTCTTCAAATTCTGCATTAGTCATAAGAATCTTTCTTGGCTTGGTTCCAACCTCAGGGCCTACAACTCCTGCATCAGCGAGCTGATCCATAATTCTTCCTGCCCTGTTAAATCCAACCTTGAAATATCTCTGAAGCATTCCTATTGAACCTTTTTCCTTCTCTATAACGAATCTTCCTGCATCTGCAAATAATGAATCTCTGTCTGATTCATTTTCTTTGCCAGACACATTTGACTCCATTGATGTTATTGAATTAGTAACTTCCTCATCATATACGACTTCCTCAGTCATATTAGCTTTAAGGAAATCAACTACTCTTCCAACTTCCTCATCTGATACGAATGCACCCTGAACTCGTACAGGCTTAGGATAGCCTGATGGGAAGAACAGCATATCACCTTTACCAAGAAGCTTCTCTGCACCATTCATATCTATTATGGTTCTTGAATCAACACCCGATGATACCGAAAATGCTATTCTTGAAGGAATATTAGCTTTAATTATACCTGTAATTACATTAACTGATGGACGCTGTGTAGCGATTACAAGATGTATTCCTGCTGCTCTGGCAAGCTGTGCAAGACGGCATATAGCATCCTCCACCTCGCCCGGTGCTACCATCATCAAATCTGCAAGCTCATCGATAATTATAACTATCTGAGGCATCTTTGCTGGTGGCTGCTCACCATCTGGCATCTGCATCTTTGCAACCTTGGCATTATATCCTTTCAGGTCTCTTACGTTCATCTGTGCGAACTTCTTATAACGCATTGTCATCTCTGACACTGCCCAGTTAAGTGCACCTGATGCCTTCTTAGGGTCTGTTACAACCGGTGTAAGGAGATGAGGTATGCCATTGTATACACTAAGCTCAACAACCTTAGGGTCAACCATGATTAACTTAACATCATCAGGATGAGCTTTGTACAGGATACTCATAATAATTGTGTTGATACATACTGATTTACCTGAACCAGTAGCACCCGCTATAAGCAGATGAGGCATCTTTGCAATATCTGCAACTATAGTCTTACCTGCTATATCCTTACCCGCTGCAAATGCAATTGCAGATGGCGCATTCTTAAATGTATCTGACTCAATAAGTTCCCTGAAATGTACGCTTCCTGGCTCCTTATTAGGAACCTCTATACCGATAGCCGCCTTTCCAGGGATAGGTGCCTCTATTCTTATATCAGATGCTGCCAGGTTAAGCTTGATATCATCTGATAAAGATACAATCTTACTTACCTTGACACCCTGCTCTGGCTGTAACTCATATCTTGTTACTGATGGTCCACAGCTTATATCTGTAATAGTAACCTTGACACCAAAATTCTGTAATGTCTGCACAAGCCTTATAGCAGTATCATGATTTTCCGATGCCTGATTGCTGTTCTTCTTGCCATTACCGGCTGTAAGAAGCTCAACAGGTGGAAATACATATGTATCATGTGAGCCGGCAGTAGAATCGGTATTCTGCTCCAACTGACCACTCTGCTGACTGGCTGGCTGCATCAAGTTATCGGCATTGTCCGGTTCTTCCGGTTCTTCCAGTTCTTCCGGTTCTTCCGGTTCATAACCCATATTATTATATTCTGATACAGCCTCATATGACTCAGTGCCTATGTTACCTGTGGCATCCGGTTCTTCCAAAACAATCTCATCATCAACTGCATCATAAGGCTTTATCTGCTGCATTTCCTGCTTAAATGTGTTTTCAACGACTGGTACATTCTCGGTCACAGCATCTGGCTCATATATATCCTTAGAGTAATGATCTGTTATGTCAATATCCTTGCTGACATCCGATATTATCTCCTTAATGTCCACACTGTTAGGTGCAACATTTTCTCTTGGAAGCTCTGTATCAAGCGTAACACCTCTCGCCTTGCGGTTCATGCGTTCCTTGGCTCTCTGCTCCTTCTGGATAAGAATCTCCTGCTCTTTTTTCAGGCGTTCCTTATTGCGAAGCTCCTTCTCACGCTTGCGGCGCATAAGATACTCCTCTTCCGATTCCGTATCATACTCTTCCTGAATAGCATGCTTCATAGCCGCCCTGTCGCTTGCATGTTCCTTATATATATCATAATCCTGCCTTGCAGCCTTTATCATTCTTGAGCCGCCCGTCTTTAATCCCATAAGGCCGCTTATAAACGATTTCTCAGTTATTATGATTATACATATGACCGCCAGTATCAGTAAAACCACTATAGTTCCCACTGTTCCGAGCGGAGACATTATCTTGCACAATAATCCGCCAAGAAGTCCGCCACTCGTCTTTTCATCTGCGCATGTCTCAAACATTTCTCCAAGTGACGAATACGCAATGGATGGCTTGTCCGTAATTCTCATAATTCCAGCAGCAAGTACTATAACAAGTGCATATACCGCTGTTGATTTAACTCTTGCCACTGCAAGCATGTCCTTATTGGAAACCATGAATATCAATGTAACAGCCAGTATGATTGGAAATATATATTCTATAATTCCAATCATACCGAACATGAACCATTTAATCCATGCACCGACACTGCCTGCAAGATTAAAATTGCTGAGCAGTAACACAAGCGAACACGCAAGAGCTATAAGAATAACTATCTCATCCTTCAGTGGATTGGCAACAACATTCTTACGCTTCTTTGATGTTGTCCTGCCAGATGTACTTCTGCCAGATAAAGAAGACCTCGTTGAAGAAGACCTTGTTGATGAAGATTTTCTTGCACCGCTTGTGGACGTCTTTGCTGGTCCTGTTGTCGTAGTTCGTTTTTTAGATTTATTATTATTGGCTTTAGTAGAATTACCTGTTCCTGCCAAAACTAACTCCTCCGTTTCATTGCATAAGAATCAGATTAATCCTCATCATCCGATGCATTATCTGCGAATCCCTGACGCTTTCTTGCCATCTCATCGCTCTCAAGATATTCATCATAAGTTGTAATCTTATCAATGAGCTGTCCGCTTGGAACTATCTCCATGATACGGTTAGCTGTTGTCTGTATGAACTGATGATCGTGCGATGTGAATAACGCAACACCAGAGAATTTAATAAGCGCATTATTAAGTGCTGTGATTGATTCCATATCAAGATGGTTAGTAGGATCATCAAATACTAATACATTAGCTCCCATAATCATCATCTTGGATATAAGACATCTAACCTTCTCACCACCTGATAATACCTTAACCTTCTTAACGCCATCCTCACCTGCAAAAAGCATTCTTCCAAGGAATCCGCGCACATATGTTGGATCTGGGTCTGGTGAGTACTGTGTAAGCCATTCAACAATAGTGTCCTCTCTGTTGAACTCTGCGGCACTGTCCTTAGGGAAATAAGCCATAGATGTTGTAACGCCCCACTTAAATTCCCCCTCATCAGGTTCAATCTCACCTGCTAATATTCTGAAAAGTGTTGTTGTTGCAAGCTCATTAGAACCTACAAATGCAATCTTATCATCATGGTTTACAATAAATGAAATATTATCAAGTACCTTAACTCCATCAATTGTCTTAGAGATACCATTAACTGATAATACCTCATTACCAATCTCTCTTGATGGTCTGAAATCAATATATGGATACTTTCTGCTTGAAGGACGGATTTCATCAAGCTCAATCTTCTCCAATGCTCTCTTTCTTGAAGTAGCCTGCTTAGACTTAGAAGCATTGGCAGAGAATCTCTGGATGAATTCCTGTAATTCCTTAATCTTTTCTTCCTTCTTCTTATTAGCTTCCTTCATCTGCTTGATAAGGAGCTGGCTTGACTCGTACCAGAAATCATAGTTACCAGCATAGAGCTGAATCTTGGCATAATCAATATCCGCAATCTGTGTACATACTTTATTAAGGAAGTATCTGTCGTGTGATACAACAATTACTGTATTCTCAAAATTGATAAGGAATTCCTCAAGCCATGCAATAGCATCAAGGTCCAGGTGGTTAGTAGGCTCATCTAATAAAAGAATATCTGGATTACCAAATAACGCCTTTGCAAGAAGTACCTTAACCTTCTCACTACCATTAAGCTCTGACATCATCTTGTAATGAAGGTCAGTCTCTACACCAAGTCCGTTAAGAAGCTGTGCCGCATCTGACTCTGCTTCCCATCCGTTCATATCAGCAAATTCAGCCTCAAGCTCACTCGCCTTGATTCCATCCTCATCAGTGAAATCTTCTTTGGCATAGATAGCATCCTTCTCCTTCATAATCTCATAGAGACGCTCATTACCACGTATAACTGTATCAAGTACTACGCAGTCATCATATTTGAAGTGATCCTGCTCAAGGAAAGAAAGTCTCTGACCCGGTGTGATAGTCACATCTCCCTTGCTTGGCTCAATCTGTCCTGTAAGTATCTTTAAAAATGTTGACTTACCAGCACCATTAGCACCGATAAGACCATAACAGTTTCCTTCTGTAAATTTAATATTAACATCCTCGAACAAGGCCTTCTTACCTATTCTAAGTGTTACATTATTAGCACTAATCATTAATTCTTCCTCCAATTAAAATTTCTGTTTTCGGATTTCACATAATCTCATTAATTATACTACATTTCAACTGGAAAAGTAAACCTAATGATATACAAGTTTAGCAACATCTAATATTCCCCACGCACAGGCATTTCTGTACTCGCTCTTCCTTATGGCACTGTCATGTATCTTTAACTTGACCTCCCCCGGTGTCATCTCCGGTTTTCTGGATAAAAGTCTTATAACCGCACCTGTCACAATCGGTGCCGCCATTGAGGTACCGCTTTTGGACACATATTTCCCCTGTGAATTGCTGCACGCTATGATATTAGTACCTGTCACAAGTACTTCTGGTTTAGCAACGCACTCCTTCGTGGGACCTCTGCCCGATTTAAATTTGGTATCATCAAATGCACCTACAGTTATAACCTTCCTGCTTATCCCCGGAATTGTTATGCTTCCCGGTTTAGGCCCATTATTGCCAGCAGCCGCGACAACAACCAATCCGTTATCCCACAGCTTTTCAATTCCATTTACAAGCCTGTCGTAGCTTTCCATATTTCCTTTATTCAGTTTAAGCACAGAGCCAAACGATATATTCACAACCCTTATATTAAATCTTTTCTTATTCTCTATAAGCCAGTCCACCCCGTCTAAAACATCAGAAATCCTGCCATTGCCGCTCTCATCGAGCACCTTTACCGCTATAATCCCGGCAGATGGTGCAATCCCTCTGTACTTTCCATTAGATGACAGACCACTTCCAGCTATAATACCAGCCACATGTGTTCCATGACCGCTGTCATCATAGACAACATTTTTACCATTGACAAAATCCCTGAACGCTATAATTCTGTTGTCGAAGTCTCTATGCCTGAAAATCCCTGTATCAAGAACCGCTGCATTAACCTTTGATAAGGTAGTCTCCACTATCGCCATAATTTTATTCCTTCATTGATTTTCTAGGTCTTATACATTATAATATTATTAATAATTGTCTCACACTTAGCATAAGTGTCTGACTTCTATATCATTATATGCAGCGCACTATAATAAGTGCTGCAGAGTAAAATGTCTAACAATAGGCGGAATGGAGTTTCTTATGGAAAATAAAAGAATTGTCGTTGCTCTCGGAAGGAATGCATTCGGAGAGACTTTCCCAGAACAGCAGGCTAATGTTAAAAAAGCCGCTCTTGCTATCGCAGATTTAGTAGAAGCCAAATATCAGGTTGTTATAACTCACAGTAACGGACCTCAGGTTGGAATGATTCAGACAGCTATGACTGAATTTGCAAGACTTAACCCTGATAATCGTACTGTTGCACCTATGTCAGTATGTGGTGCCATGAGTGAGGGCTACATTGGATATGATCTTCAGAACGCTATAAGAGAAGAGCTTCTTAACAGAGGCATCTACAAAACTGTTTCAACTATAATAACTCAGGTAAGAGTTGATCCTTTTGATATCGCATTCAGCGAACCAACTAAGATTATCGGACGTTACATGACCAAGGAAGAAGCTGAGGCAGAAGAAGAAAAGGGTAATCATGTTATCGAAGAAGAGCCTGGTAAATTCAGAAGAATTATAGCCGCTCCTATGCCAATTGATATATATGAGATTGATGCTGTTAAGGCTTTACTTGATGCAGACCAGGTTGTTATCGCTGCCGGCGGTGGTGGTATTCCTGTATTACAGCAGGGTGCACACCTTAAAGGTGCAAGTGCTATTATCGAGAAGGATTACACAGCAGCCAAGCTTGCTGAACTTGTCGGCGCAAGCACACTTTTATTCCTTACAGGATATGACCAGCTCACTATCGAGAAGGGTACAGCTAATGAAAAGGCATTTGATAAGATTTCAGCCGCTGACCTTCATGAATATATCAAGAACGGACATTTCCCTGCTGTAACAACTTTCCCTAAGGTTGATGCTTCTATCAGATTCGTAACAGCAGATGCAGACAGAAAGGCTGTTATCGCTAATCTTGATAAGGCTATGTCAAGTCTTGATGGTAAGACTGGAACTACAATCACAGCATAATACAATCTTTACATAACATAATTTAAGATAATAACAAAGGCAGGAGAATTTTGTACGAAATCTCCTGCCTGATTTAATCATAACTTTACTGTCCAGAATTCTGCTCATCATACATTGACTGCAATTCCTGCTGTTTCTGATACATTGATGAATTGACATCTGCTACAAATGATGACAATGCAATCAGTGCAACCGCTAATATAACCATAACTATAAGCGGAAGGATAGGATTAACCTTCTTTTTGCCATTCTTTGCACTATTATTACTAAAATTACTACCATTAACAACTGGCATATCTACACCTCTCTAATATAATTACTATTTAATATACTTAATCCACTTGCAGTCTTAAATATCTTATCAGCAAATGCTTTGACTGCTTCTTTGCTAAGTCCATCCTCATCTGCATTGACAAGAAAATCAGCCTCGACAAGTATCTGATAATCAATACCATCAATCGAGTCATATGTATGATGATGTCCTATAAGGAACTTAACACGCTCTATAAACTCTTCATCATAACCGCCAATAACACGAAGAATATTCTCCGCCACCGCTGGTCCTTCTATCTCCTGATATTTTCCGGCACTTGAATTATACTTCTGCTCAGATATCTTGATTCCTATATCATGAAGAACTGCTGTTGTCTCAAGAATCTCAAGTGTTCTCTCATCCAGTCCTTCCAGCTCTCCCAATGTCTTGCTGTATCCATACACTTTAAGCAAATGATTAATTCTCCTGACGTCTCCATCAAAATAATCAATCGCTGCTTTAATAACAGTTCCTATCTGTGCCATACCCACCTCCTGATATTTAAGTTAAATCCCTTAAACCATCTAAAAGCTCAAGGTCAGACTGCTGTACCTTGATATTAGTAGTAACCTTGTCCATTCCCGGCTTAGTAACACTTATCTCAATAACAGAGCCCTCTGGTATTCCTGCTCCAAAAACGTCTCTTAAAAATGATACAAACTTAGGATGTGTACCCTGAAAACGTCCCATCGCCTGTTTAATCTTAAATAATGATGCTGGATTCATAATAACTCCTTTCAATACCAACTAAGTGTCACTATAGTATCATATTTTAAAAACATTAACAAATAAAATTAATATTATAAGAAACATCAAATTATAAACTGTAAATAAACTTATATACCTGCCTTTGCTGCAATCCTTCTCACGTATTATATATTTAAATGAAATAAGGCTTGCCATCGATGCTATAAGAGTTCCAAGTCCGCCTATATCAGTCCCTAATATAAGCATTTTTATATTGTCTGTAAATCCTGTAAGAAGAATAGCTGCTGGCACGTTACTCATAATCTGGCTGCTCGCTATAGCTGTATACATTTCTCTTCCGTTAATAACACTTGCAAGAAAATCACTGAACACTCCCACTCTTCCAACATTTCCAATAAATATAAATAATGCAGTAAATGTGAGCAATAGTGAATAATCAACTTTCTTTAAAACTTTTCTGTCAAAAATCACTATCATTAATATCACGGCTATTAATGTGGCCTGTACAGGAATTAATCTTGCCACTGTAAGCAGGCACACTAAAAACAGCACCGCATACATAACAAATAATTTTCTGCTATATTCTTTATCATTCAAATCTATCTTAAAATCAATGCCATCATCAAATCTGAATTTCTTATCTGCAATAAATGATTTAACTGCAATCCATACGATTATCACAACTAATGACACAAAACTTAATGGCAGCATAAGCTTTAAAAATTCCACCAGACTCATTCCTGACAACGTAAAAAGATACAGATTCTGTGGATTGCCTATTGGTGTCAGCATACTTCCAAGGTTAGCTGCAATTGTCTGCATTATAACAACTGTCATAAGCCAGCAGCTTCTCACTTTATCTGGTAACATATTAAAAACTGTAATTGTTAGTGGAACAAATGTTATCAAAGATACGTCATTAGTAATAAGCATACTGCCAAAGAAGCACAGCATGACAAGAATCACAACCAGGCTGTTGATATTCTTACATCTGGACACCAGCGCATGGGCAATTCTTCCAAACACTCCCATCTGCTTAAACCCTTCCATAACAGCCATCAACGAAAATAATATTGCAAGGGTTCTGTAGTCAATATATCCTATATATTCTTTATCAGGTGTTATTATAAACATTGATAAAATAGCAAGTATAATTGATATTGATAGCACAATGTCTTTCTTTAAAATGTTATTGATTTTACTCATGCCCTTATCTCCTATATGAAGTGCATATATCATTACTAAATGAACATCCTGATATAATCTAATCAGGATGTGGTAAACACTAAGCTCAAGCTTTGCCTTTGCTAAGTGTTTACAAAAAAAACACAAGAAATATAGCTTACTTAGCTAAATTCTTGCGTCACAAAATAAAAAACAGGGGTGGCAGGAATCGAACCCGCGGCAAAGGTTTTGGAGACCCCTATGATACCATTTCACCACACCCCTATATCCAACCCAATGGGTTGTAAACATATTATATTCTAATTAAGTCTGATTCCTTCAAAACTTCATACCAAATTCTTCATCCGTTCTATATGTCATCCTGTTATAACATATCCTCTGTTCTATCCGTAAGTGCTACTGCTTATCTTTTACACTTACCTTGACGTATTTTCAAACCTTAACCTCTTACCTTGGTTAAGCCCTCGACCTATTAGTACTGTTCAGCTGAGTGGATCACTCCACTTACACCTACAGCCTATCAACCTCGTCGTCTTCAAGGGGTCTTACTGGATTAACTCCATGGGATATCTCATCTTGAGGGGGGCTTCACGCTTAGATGCCTTCAGCGTTTATCCC
>OIZI01000238.1_pt1 | contig 29238 bp, 31 predicted proteins | sample 1588441 | NCBI WGS metagenome assembly OIZI01 (sample SAMN03283284) | human gut metagenome | biome: human-associated habitat; material: feces | host: Homo sapiens | place: Peru | collected 2012 | reverse complement strand
CCTCCAGAGCGAGGGCAGTTTATATGTATCTGCGTGACCGCGCAGACAGCGAGGGCAAATGCTGGCCAGGAATCAAGACGATTGCGTCCGACATGCGCTTGTCCCGTTCCACGGTCAAGCGGGCATTGACTGATCTGGAGCAGCACGGATATTTGCAAAAGATCCCGCGCTATCGTGATAACGGCAGCAGTACATCCAATCTGTATTCCGTGCAGTAGGACCGCAGAAAGGCGCAGCCCTCCACCAAGGGAGGACTGCGCCTTTCTGCTGAACCCAGGGGAGGTTCATGATGAACCTCCCAGAAGGACTCACTCTATCGCAGATTTAATACAGAGAAAAGAACCAGAGTACCCAATCTGTAACCGCACATACCGAAAAGCGAAGTGACAATTTAATTCTTATAGCGTTTCATAAAGGCATCAAGGTCAAAAAGTTCATTGGAATTCATTCTGTATACTCCTGCTTATAGATGAAGGAAATGAAGAAGAAGCAGAAGCTCACCCTTAATGCCAAGTCCACCAAAGATAGAAGTTAGGAGAGAGCTATGAATGTTGAAAAGCTTTTTCATCACAACCCCTACGAGCGCAAAAAAGATTAAGAAGATAAAGCTCAGTGAAAAAACAATTTGTAAAATCACCGCTAAACTTCCCCACGCAAATCCTGCAAGACGAATGTCATTGTAAATTGTGAGGATCGCTAAGATGACAGATATTCCGGTCATTATGTACATCGCTTGCCGCGACACTCCGTCTGATGTAGAAGCCAACAGTAGCGCAAGTGCACCAACAAGCAGTAACACGCCAGACCAAATGCTGAAGTTAAATCTTTGCTTATAGAAGGCGGAGATTTTTTTGGTAACAACGATTAGTCCAATTATTGCTGCAATTATTCCAGCGATGATTGCCGCAAGTGTTAATAGCTCCATGTGCACACCACACCCTTTTCGTTTGTGTTATGTGTCTGCCAAGTTTCTAATTATGCCACACACTTTGTAGCTGCCAAGATCCACAGAACTGAGTTCTACAGGTACTCCTTTATCTTGAGCAAGCTGAATAATGTGGTGTAGTTCATCTGCATTGCTGTACTTCGGGTTAATTAAAACTTTCCAAGGTATTCTGCGGAGCAGAACACGGGTGGCTTCTCCAATTCCAGGCTTGATAAAATTGATATCATTAACCGCATAAGCAACAGCAATTTTGCGCACGACATCAATCCCTGACAAACCCTTAGCCAGCATTTGGTCAGTCGTTTCATAATTGAATTCGCGCTCGATAGTAGTTAAGAACTCCTCTGTCAAATCGCTGTTCACAAGCTCTCCTAAAAATGCTGCACCATGGAAATCGTCATCACCGATGATATCGTTTCTGAGGAATGTTCGGCTAATCAATCCCGTGACAGTAGCATTAAGACACGAACTCGGAATTAAAAAGTCCTCGTGTGTTCCGCATAGATCGGTAAGGTTTGCAGGGTCAGACACAACTGCTAAGTCTGGGCTAAGTTGCGGGTAGTCTCTTAGCTCTTTAACAAGCTCTCCTAAGATAGCGCCTTTTCCAATCCAGCCATCAACAAATTGAACGGCATCCGCTTCGTGGTGAGCAAGGATATAATCTAAAGCATTTTTATCAATACCTCTGCCGCGTATAATCGAAATAGAATAGTGTGTCAGCTGAACGCAATATTTCTTTTCCAGATAACGCTTAATCAAGACCCCTATCGGAGTACCGGCACGAGCAAGAGAAACAATGACAAGAGAATCGCCTTTAAGCGAATAAATCTTTTCTGCCAAAGAGGCTATTGCAGCGGCAGTAGTTCCCGCATAATTCTTCAACGCCGTTTTATATGCCGCCATGTATTTTGAGGACGGTTCGTACTCCAACGGGAGCATTTCACAATAGTGAGTTCCGTTTTGGATGTGACGCTCTCGTATCTCTGCAGGTAATGGCTCTACAAGGCCAGAGATGTCTTTAAGCAAAAGAACGACATCCGATTGTCGAAATGTACTTCTCATAAAGCCTCCTGAGCAGAAACAGTTATGTCTACTGTTTCATACACCACACATTTTTGCCGCCTTGAATATAGAAGAGTTGTGTCGCTCCCTTGTTTTTCAATGCTCCAGCCAAGCTTTCAAGGGCACCGAAGTCTTTTAGCAATGTATCTGCAACAACAATCACCACATCATATACACATAGATTATAGATGTAAGTCGGTCTATTGATGTCGTAAAAACTCTTCAACTTGTATCCGGAAGTAATCGGGTAATTCTCATCTGTGCACACACCGATAGGGCTTCTGGTTGTTGCGTGACAACGCACATGATAATTCTGTCCCATATCTTCCAGGATTGCGCCAAGCCTTAACGCGGGATACATACATTCTTCCGTTCCTAAAACCAGTATGGAGGACCCATTTTTTATTTTGTGAACAAACTGCGCCAAGAAAGTTTCCGCCATTTCCTCGCAGCCATGTTTATAGCGACCGATCTGTACACCCTTTCTGGGATTATCGAAATTCTTACAGAACAACGCCTGATAGTTTGTCTCAATTTTTGCAGGAACAGCGACGGGGGCTTCACAGATAGCAATATCCTTTACCGCTGAGGAATAATCTGTCTGCGGGAGTTTCAACAGATATTCGCAAACAATGCCTGCCGTTATTAACTTCCGCTCATCTTCCTCAGAAACTCTATTAAGCAGAGAAGCCGCAACAATTTTTTTGCTTTTCAGTTGGGGATACTTATACTTGAGCTGTTCGATCATGTTGGTCAAAGTTTTTCCTGTAGAGATTTCATCATCAACAAATACGACACTATCTGTTGCAGAAATCCACGCAGAAAGGTTGTCGCCAACCAAACTTTGCTCCGTGGCGTGACTGTGTTCCTCCATGAACTGTACCCACTGGACAACACCAGATACATTCTCTCGTGTAGTATGTATATAAACGCATTTGGAGGAGAAGCTCTCTGCAACTACCGCGCCAATGGCTGTTGCTGTTTCTGCAAATCCAATCACCAATTTGGTGTCAGAGTATTTATTTGCAAGCATGTCTCCAAGGGCTTTCATCATACCCAATGAAGCTTTGGGACTTACGGGGATATGCTTTGCTTGTAGCGGATTCACCAGTAGATATGTCCGCTTTTGATTATTAAACCTTTTGGCGATTCTGAGAATATTATCTGCGGTGTATGTATTCATCTTTTTTATCCTCTGCTAATTCTTCTAATCGTTTTGGACTCCATAGACTGCGGCTAAAGAAGCAACTCTTTTTGCCCAACGCAAATGAGTGTTTACCTCATTCATGCGCTCTTTTTGTGCACTGCCTCCAACGAGCAACGCACTGTCATCACGCCATGACAGGATTTCCATAGCATCGTCGTAGTCCTGTTTTTTTACTTTCAGAGAGTCAACGACTACAGGAATTTGATTTGGGTGAATCACTGTTTTGCCTACAAATCCGTTAAGCACATCATATTTGAGTTCGCGTTTGAGTCCGATGGCCCACTCATCATTATTGCTTGAATAGTATTCCCATACCGGACCTGACACCACGTAATCTCTGGAAAAGACTGTTAAGATGTCACACAGCAGCTGTGAAACAGGAAGAATGTCATAGATGGTTTCATCAATATGTCTCCGCACGCCAAATGCATTACTGAAATCATTACCGCCAACACGAACGTTCAGAACATGGTCTTTCATATCATCGATCTTCTGCTTAAGTTGGATAAGCACGGAAGGCCGAGTAGCATAATCAACAATGTCTTCACTTTCGAGAATGGGCATCATATAAAACTGCTTTGATGACTGGTTAAGAACCTTGAGAAATTCGCCGTTATATTCATCTGCGTTTACAAGCGAATACTTCGGAAAGATAAATCCCGAAAAGAGTTCATCAAAACAACTGATCTTCTGATAGACCACGCTTATTTGTTCAGGATTTCTAACTCTGACAAAAATCTTCGGCAAAGTCACATCATGCGTAGCAAATGCCAGATGAAGCGTCTTAAATGTATTTCCGAGTTGTTCCAATGCTTGTCCAACTGCTGAGTCAGCAATTGTGTCTTCAAGGCACAACGCAACAGAGTAGTTCTTTCCAAATTGACCACTCAAGATAGAAGTTGCAATTTTTCCATTCAATGCTGGTGAGTAAAGAAGCGCGCCAACGCTATATCTCACATCTATGTTATTCATGCTTGTGGGTTCCTCTTTTCGCTATTGTACTAAGGTAGTTGCAGATTCCGTCCGAGAAAACTGAAGTTGAAATTGTTATTGTATTTTCAGTAGGAAGATATTGTTCCAAGACAGGAGGAATAATTCGAGTATCTGCACGGGCAAGCATTGGGATATCAAACTCACTGTCACCTGCCGCAATAGAGATTGCTTCTCCAAATTTCTTTGCAAACCGTTCAATGGCATTTCCTTTGTTGAGCATTGATGGCAAACAATACACCTTATGTCGATCATGAAGTATGCAGATATTCTTTGGGTGAGCAACCTTCCTTAACTGTTCGGCAAATAATGCTGGGTTGTCATGCTTGATATAAAAAAACAATCCGCAAACATCATGGAGCACAGATGTAAGCAAAACCTGTTGAACCAGTTCTTTTATGGCCTGGAGTTCGGACGATTCTGGAGAAATCAGAGACAAGGTTTCACTGTACCATTCGGGATCTTCAATTCCATCAACAAGGAGAATCCCACCATTGCAGATTAGAGCGTATTTACAGCATAATTCTTTATGGAATACACTGATTCGCTCGTACTGCTTTTTACTTCTTGTTGTTACAGGTATTAAGTGAACATAATTCTGCTTGCAAAGGAAATCATAAGTTCCCTGAGTCATAAAGCTCTGCTCTTTTCCGTTCAAATACTCCACCGCGATTTTGTTCAAGCCGATGGGGACTCTATGGGAATATATTAGAGTGTGGTCGAGATCGCAAAACAAGCGTATCTCCGAATGCGTTTCGATGCTTTGCATAGTAGCTCCTTCGTTATGGCAAACAGCTATACGATAAAAACAAACCCTGCCAAAATCATGAACCCAATTATGAGCCAAACATAATGCTTTGCCCACTTCTCCGTTGCGACAGAAAGAACAGTAAAGGTTATAACGGTGAGAATGAGAAATCGAATTACAAAATCCATGAGCGAACCTCCGCATTTTTTAATAGTATATGCAGAGGCCCGCTCGGAGTTTATCAACTTATCTTCGCCTTGCAATATTCAACAGTCTCATCAACTGCAGGATAGAGTTCAGCGCAGAAGCAAGATAAGTCATAGCAGCTGCGGACAAAACCTTTTTAACTGCCTCGGTTTCCGTAGGGGAGAATCTGTTAGACCCCTCAAGAATCGCACAGGCTCGTTTCGAGGCATCAAATTCTACAGGAAGAGTCACCAGTTGAAAAATAACAACGGCGGAAAATAGTATAATTCCGATATTAAGTAAGCCGGTCGCTCCAAAGATTATTCCCAAGAGAATTACCGGATAAGAGATTGTAGAGCCGATATTAGCAATCGGGACCAGCTTTCTGCGTGTCACCAAAGGCTGATAAGCAATATTATCCTGAATAGCGTGACCACATTCATGTGCAGCAACACCGATTGCGGCCATCGACACAGAACCATAAACCGAATCAGAAAGTCTTAAAACTTTTTGGGTCGGATCGTAGTGATCTGTCAGACTGCCAGGAATACGTTCAATCCGAACATTTGTGATTCCGTTCTGCTTAAGAATCCAGTTTGCAACTACTTCTGCAGTTGCATTTTTGCTGTATCTCAGCTGAGAGTATTTTTTGAAAGTAGCTTTGATGTTATAGGATGCCCACAATGTAATTGCGACACCGATCAAAAGTAAAATCACAAAATCACCTTCCAGTCTGTTTTGTTATATAACAACAGGGATCTCAATATGGGAAACCTGCTTCTCTTCATAGTTATTTGTCCAGTGCTTATCAATGCCGAGCAGCTTGTTCACTGCTATATTGGGGATATTTATTCCACTACCCAAACAGGCCATTTGAACGCCGCCGGACATTCTGGTATTAACCTCTAACATATAGGGAATGCCCTCTAAGTATTTGAATTGGATATTGCAGGGCATTTCTAACGGAATGCGTTCAAAAAACCGCTGACAGGTAGCAAGAATATCTGGATTGTATCTTATTGCTTCGACTCTCGTTGCTCCCTTGACACGAGGGATCATGATGATGCCACTATTTGTTTTCAGGCAATCGACGCTGATCTCTTCATTGGGGAGATACGGCATAAGCATGATCGGAGAAAAGCACTCTTTTTCAGAAAGCGCCGCTACTGCAGCATCGTATGTCATGCGTGTTGTTTGCTTCTTGAAAAGAGCGGCATAACCAGTTCTGCTATTATCGATCAAACGAAAACTCTTTCCACCTTCGTCTTTTACAAATTTGAAGCAGACCTGTTTATACTGGTCAATCAACTCAGAATAGCCCTGCTTGAACTGCTCCACGGTTGTGACCATTCGATAATCTGGCACGATGCCTATTCCTTCCTTTTTGAACAACTCATATGCTTCATTTTTATGGTTCAAGGCAGAAATCAAGCTATAGTCATCGACCATAACCTTTGTTCCAATGGCTTCAAAACGTGCAATTTGTTTGCTAATGTCCAGCATTCCCCTTCGGGGGAGAAATGCATCTACATGATGTTCTCTACAGAACTTCAGGCAGTAATCCACATAGGCATCATCTTTCAGCGTAGGCTCTTGATACCACTCGTCGCATACTGTTCGTATTGGAGAACCAAAATTCTCATTGCTACCTATTACGAAAAAAGTAGGATCATCTTGCTTTATTAAATTCACGATATTGTAAGCGGTGCTGAACCAATGGTTCATCCAAATACGAGTCATATTAGGTTTCCTCCTGCGGGAACAGAATTTTGCCAATCCATTGGGTTTCATTAAATAGAACAACGCTTTTTTTAATCTTTCCTACAAGCAAGGACGTGTGCAACAAGGCCAAGTAAGTTTTCTCTTTTACTTCATCCATTGTTTGAAACTCTGGACTACCGGGCTTTATTTTGAACATAATTGTTTTGGCATTAAACCGTTGCCTTATCAGGGTCGCAAGATCTTCGTATGTATTAACAAAGCTTTTCGTGCAATGAAAATAATTTAGTCCTATATCCTCACACAATGGGAGTTGACCCATCGGCTGATGGTCTTTCAAGATATCTGCCGTAGTAACATTGAAATAATCGTAGCTTATATGCTCAATCTCACGATCAAACATGTTGTCCCATGTAACATCGACATGGTACGAACCATTACCTACCTTGACGAGATTCCACGCATGGTAGGTATCTCCATCAAATTTGCCCTCCGGATCAGCTTTTCCCAACACGACAATGCACTTCATGGAATATTCGTTGCAAAGAAGCTTAAATGCTTTGGCAATGCCCTCGCATACCGCTTTCTTATCCAGAAACACTCCGACTATAGAGTGAGCATTGTAGCAATCATTCTTTTGAAGCGAATCGTAGTCATAGGCAACGCTTTTTACTACGCTATCATGGAGATACTTTTCTAAACGAAACGCATTTGATAGCATCGTTCTTGCCTTTACATCAATCCTCCGTAACACATTCTGAATGTCCTGATTTATTTTCTCGATTTCATTGTTTGTATAGAGATACTCAGGAAGAAGAATATAATACCCGGCTTCACCGGTCATCCTAATTACAGTTTGATTGATATAGTAGAAGATCGGGTTGTCATAAAGAACCTTAAGGTACACATCTTGAATTTGCTTTGGGGGCAGATATACAGGAACAACAATGTTTAGTGCCCGCATCTTTATCCCGTTGTAGATCATACGGTATGCGGCTTTCTCTTCCTTAGAGAGTATGCCGTAATAGTATCTTTCGTTTTTCAAGGGTAAACCCTCCGTATGAAGGGAAGCTTAATAACCGTCACCCTTCAGGTCGAAGCTCTCAGCAGCACTACATTCGCCAGACATATTACACCAACTGCAGGTGACATGGGTTTCACCAGAGTTGCAGGTGAGCTTTCCGCAAGAACCGCAGCTAAACCAACCCATTGCACCACAGTAGGGACACCCCGGATATTCCGCATCCAAGTCAACTCTACCTGAGACAAGAGTACCTCCGTATCCTTCATTCGCAGCAGCACGCTCACTCAGCTTAAATGCCCATGTGCAATACCATACGCCATCACGCTTCTTCTCCATACGGATACCATATGGTTGCTTTGAGCGTCTGCATTTCGCCATCACTACTGTGGCTTGATTCATGGTTTCTTTCATATTTGTACGCCCCATTTCTGATTCCGGGTTAAGTGTTGTTAATTAAGGAGACCAATGTACTTACGATTCCGCCATCTGGCACCAACACTGTGTATGTCTTACTCGAAAACTGAAGCTGCACAGCGTTTGAATACGGTGTAATTGCCGTCAGGCTTTTTAGCTTTTTATCAAAGGCATTTTTGTCAGAAACAAATATAATCCTCTTGTTGGTGACATATAATAAGCCCTTGTTTTTCTCTGTATAGGTTTCCTCAATAGGTCTTCCTCTGCGTTGGCCAGTTCGATAAGTAACGCCCTTGCAAACCCGGAAGCTAAAGCCGCTCGAATTACCAACATATCTTTTTTGCGTTTTCTCAGTCATCAGAATTGCTCGTTCTGAGAAATGGCAAGTCTCTCCCTGTGTGAGCATAATCCGGTCTGTACGCATGGTCGGAATGATTCCTTGGCGAATCTGATCCAAGGCTCCGGGAGGCATTATTGCTGGTATATGCTCATCAGCGGAGTTGTTCTGAGAAAAAAGGTCAGAAAACAAACCCACACAATCACCGCCTTTGCTATTACATGATATCTCTTGCGGGAACAAAGTTCTTATTTGCGCCTTTGAAATGAAGAGTTACCTGCGCATCATTGTGGCTCAAAGAAATATTGATTGAGTTGGGCGGGTAGATACTCTTCATCTTGTTAATTACGAGTTTGGCCAATGCCTGTGCCAGACCCTCGCATTCGGCAGGCGAATTCAAATCTCGATAGCGTTCTTTATTGAAATCATAGTCATCTTGCGGATTTGTATATCGACTTTGATAACTATACTTGATGCCGCTGTTAATAACCTGGTATGTAAAATCCGCTTCGATAAACTTCATATGCGCCCCAGCATCTGCATGGGAAATCATGCGCTGAAACATCCCCACAACATGCTCTACCATGGGGGCGATGCTTTCCGACTTTGCCATAACTTTTTGGGCATACATCTTTACATCACGCTCATACGCTGTAATCTCTTGCTGCGTGCGCTGATCTGCACGCATATATTCTTGACGAATCTCGTTGTTTGCTGCGTCCTGTAAGCGTTGCTTTTCACTGTCAATACCAGCATTGGACGTTTTTACACTTTGGTTCATAGCAATCCATACGCCGGTGCCAACAGCGAGGCCAACTAAAATGCCGGAAAAGCCAACTCCAGAAACAGCTAAAACAATGCCTAAAATGCCTCCTCCGATTCCGAAAGGAGAGAAGTTGTGCTTACCCTTATAAGACAGATTATTCAGATTAGCCGTAAGCTGACTTCTGATTTGGGTTTCACGGCTTTGAGCCATACTCTCATTTCGCTGCCGCATTTGTTCTTTGATTACGCTATTTGTAATTGGATTCATTCTTCCTCTCCTTTCTTTAATTATCAGGCAAGGCCGGCGCTGACCATGGCCTCGACATCAGCCGCCATCTTTTTGACTTTTGTGGTCAGCATCTCAACAGATTCACGACCTTTTTCCTGCGTCTGGTTAACGCCGGCAATAAGCTCAAGAATCTGCTCTTCATAAATACCAAGACCTTCTCCAAGACCACTAACTTTAGCGGTCAGTTTTTGGCCGCATTCCTGAATATCATTGTTCAGCGTACTCATATCTGTAGCTAATTGCTTGAGAGCATCTGCGCCCTCTTTACTAATGCCATAAACCGCCATGCTGCAACCTCCTTAAAATCCCCTGACAGAGTCTTCAATCTGCTTTTTCTTTGCGAGAATTGTCTTGCGAAGATCTTCGGCTCTTGCGATGGTCTTAGACAACTCCTTTGCGCAAGTCTGCAGATTTGCAATTGCTTTATTGCTGTAAACATCGCTGCCCATGTTGTCGCTGCAGTCCTGTGCAGCATCATTCATTTTCTGAATGTTGCTACTAACATCAGCAATGTAGGTTCCGAGAGCGGCAGCGGCCTGTCCCAAAGATTCGGTGTCAACAGTTTTTCCAGCCATTTTATTTTCCTCCTATTCTCATCGACGACGAAGTACTAATTTTTTCTGAGGCGGTTGTGCCTCATCGTCGCCGGATGTTCCATCAACCATAGCCATAATTTCTTCGATAATTGCTTTTTGCCGAGGGATTGCAGTAGTTACAAGGTGTGCGACCCCATCTTTCCCTTGTTTGTTCGCTGCAATAACCTCACGGAGACAAAGCAAAATGTCTTTTTCGTAGACCCCGAGGCCAGATTCCAGCCTCTCAATTTTGGTATAAAGCGTTTTGCAGGCATCATCAATTCCGGTCACAACCTGCATCAGCTCGGCGGAGAGTTTGTCCAAGCTGTCGAGTCCTTCCTGCGATATTGCGTATTTTGCCATTTTATTGCTCCGATCTCCTATAGAGTTCCTTTTCTGCCCATTGAAAGAAAGCTGGGGCCAATTCCATATAGAAAGGGTATAATGAAACGCTTACAATACTTTTTAGAGCAGTTAAATAGTCCGAGAGTATTGAACGTTCAGAATCTGTGCAATTCTGCTTAAACACGAACTTTCTGATTTCTGCATACAGTGAAGAATAGTTTTCATAGTCCTCACTTGAGACCATCGCGGGAGATACATGGATCGTGCAGCTGGGGGGAACGGAAAACGGATGCTCGTTGGCGGATATGAAGTATGACAACGCACCGCTTTCGGCCTGAAGCCCCATCCGTGCTAAAGGGCCAGACGCCGTCCCAGCAGGCTTGTCAACAAGATATACGAAGAAATTATCAATCAAGCCAGCGTTTCCTTGTGTGAGAATTGGTTCCGAACACCCCATCCCATCCATAAACATCTCTCCACACTCTGTCTGATGTAACAGTGCCTTGACTTGTTTAAGCTCCATTAATATCCCTCCTCAACGTATGATAGGATAAGTAACATTCATCGGAGAACCGGTTAAAGCTCGTTTAACTTTGCTGGCAGGATAATAGGTTGTGCCTCCGTTTGCCGAGTCGCAGACATAGAATCCCAAGACATCACCCGTGCCGCTTTTCTTTACAGATGTTACTGTAACTGCATGGTAATCATCAATACCAAAAACTGCATCATTCCAAAGCACATCGGCGTGAACGGACAGAATTACACCTCTGCCAGCAGAAACATGATCAGCAATTTGGGATAAATTACTTTCCGAAATAGAGCCATCAGCTTCATGTGCAATTGGAAAGATACCACTGTCGATTCCAAAATGATCAAGGATTTGTTGCCTGCTTTTGGGACTGGTTCCACCGTTCATTCCTGGATCAGAATAGCCTGTTGCGCACAACATCCCGCAAAACGAGTTAGGATCTTTTGTCTGGGACGCATAGGCAATCATATCTGCCTCGCTTGCATTTACTCCCGAGAGACGTAGAATGTTTGCGCATGAGCAGAGTCCACAGGTTCCCTGAAAGCTCGAATTGGCACTACCCTGTGTCTTATAAAGGTACTGGTTCATCTCATTAGGTGAGTCATAAACCATATTACCTTCACTGTCTTTTGTAAAGCCAAATTGAGACGCGGCAAGATCTCTTGGACTTGTCCTGGTAGGAGCTAAACTAACTGCGCCGTTAGATAAGCAACCGGCAGTACCAGCAACTACCCCTGCGGTTGCGGCAGCAGTTCCGCCCCAATTCAACGACACCAACTCGTCAATTTCATCGGCCTTTTGGAGGATTCTCTGCGCAAGATTGAGGATGTTCTCTCTGCTTGCATTCAATGTATTTCTTCCTTGCTGAACAATCCCCAAAATTTCCGACTCATAAATACCAAGACCTTTACCAGCGGCAACTATTTTCGTTTCCAAAACAGCGGATGACTCCAGTATAGAATTGGCCTCGGTATATAATTGTTTTGCCAATGCTCTCATTGATGCTGCGCCCTCGGCGCTAATAGCGTATCTTGCCATTCGCTCACTTCCAATCACGCAAAATCACATTGAAGTCTCCATTATTTAATGGAAGCACGGATGTAAATATCATTTCCTCTGCGCTCGGCATGGTTAATTTGACACAGTGGGCTGTCGAAAATCACTTCGTTATACATTAGCGAAGATAAATCCAGTGCAGAGGTTCCAGCTGGGGCCTCAAACTCAAAAACCAGATTTCCGTGCGAGACATAGTTGGGTAGCCTTGCGTCAGGAGAGGTACTCATAAACCCGCAAAACTTAAACTGTTGTCCCGACAGGGTATTTAAGTTATTGAAATCAATCTGAAGCCCATTCAGATCCTCAAATGTAGCGCGTCTATAGAGTGTTTTACTGTCTGCCAACTCTCGCTCACCAATCATTCTGGAAAATAGTCTGGTTTCCTTCGTGATTTTTCCAGCTCTTATCGGATTGTTAAACCGTGCTGAATCACTGTTGTAGCTTGATATGCACTCATACTCTTTTTGAGGGATATCGTTAATGGTAGTGTATTGCGGCACTTTGGCTACCGTTGACTTTGATGCCGCAACGGCGGTATGACTATTATCCGAAACAGAGTCAGAATAAAGGGCGATAAGAGCGTCAATTTCATCAGCTTTTTTGAGGATTCCCTGTGCAAGCTCAAGGACGCTTTCTCTGTTAACATTCAAAGTATTTCTGCCTTGCTGAATAATTCCTAAGATTTCTGACTCGTAAATACCCAGTCCTTCGCCAATGGCAGATACTTTTGCTTCTAAAGCGGCAGATGACTCCAGTATGGCATTAGCTTCGGTATACAATTGCTTTGCTAATGCTCTCATTGACGCAGCACCCTCAGCGCTAATTGCGTACTTTGCCATAAGTTCACCCTTTCTGAACTATGCTGCCGCTGTCATCGATTGTCCACCCGTTGCATGGAACGCCACGATAAATATGGGGCCGGAGTGTAAAGGAGTCTTTACCATTGCTGTAAATGCATGTTCCGTCACCAATCTCGTTGGCTTTTCTACTTCCCATAATTGAAATGGATTCGTCTTTTGACATGGGAAAGAGAATTTTGTGGCGAAATGCATTTTCGTCCAAGCGGAGATTGATAAAATCTCGGCCCTGATCGAAACAGAATAAAAAGTGCAATCCATAGTTAGATGCGCGCTTGATAATCCATTCCACATCGCTGCGGGCATCATAAATGCCACCGCTTTCTTCGGCCTCGCTTGTACCTTGAACAGAATTAGTCTCACTTTCCGACCTGCGGCGATTATATTCTTCTACAATGCGCTTCTTTTCTTCCGGGTCATCGCATTCACGGACACGCTGCAGAATTTCGCTCATGTCGGGAAGAGAGGAGTCTCGCTGCGAATGTGGTTTTTCCTGCATAACTGGCTCCGTAGCTCCGTCCCCCAAAATATCAAAATCGGAGGCAAGGTTTTCATAGCCAAAGCAGACGATCAGCTTTTCAGAAACTGTACGCTTCTGTATGGCCTTTTTGATATCAGAAATCTGGCTACAAATTTCTCCAAGATCCGTTCGCTGTGTGCGTTTTCCAAACACAGTGTTTTTATATCTCTTGAAGATGGGAGAGCGTTCATGCGCCCAAATTTCTATATCATGACCTTTCCGGCTATAGCTGTTCAAAATCGAGAGGATGATATTTACCTTGCTGTCGCGATCACCACCCGCAATCAAAATGTTCTCTGCGGTTGCGTTGCAAAGCGTAAAGGGTTTTGCAAGGCTGAAGCTGCACGGAACACCCGCATAGACCAGAATATCGCTGTCATCCAGATCATCAATATCTTGCGCAGCTTCGTATTCTCTGTAATATGGAACTTGACTCTTAAAAGTCTTCGGCTGACTTCCATCAATCAGAACAGGTTTTTTGTCAATGAAGGTGGTATCCGTAGTACGACCAACACGTATTGGCTTGATTACAGCGTTGATTTGGTCAACCAATGCTTCGACCTCATTGCCCACTGTGTACATATTCCTGTATTGACCAATATGGACATTATTATCTTCATCTGCCCATTTGAAGATAGTCTGATATGCAGGCATGGAAGCAATCGTCCGACTTAACTCTGGCGTTATCTGATCAGAAGAAAGGTTCAAAGTCTGCTTGATTTCGTCAGGCGTGTTTTTCAATGCAAATCTCATTTGGATTTGTTTGCAAGCAGTTTCGGTTAAGCCTGAAATACCAGTCGTATATGTTTGGCTGGCAAAAATGAACTTCAGACCTAACGCACGGCCTTTAGCCAACAGGTTTTCAAGCTTAATCGTATAGTCCAATCCATAGCCTGCACCCTTTGTTTCTTTCAGGATTTGCGACATTTGCGCGAATTCATCGATGATAACAAATACTGCGGGCATATTCTCTTCAGGAGGCACCTCTGTAAGCTTTGACCATCCGTTTTGTGAAAACCTATACTGACGCCTATCCAACAGCTCAGTAAGGTGGTCGATAATATCGAAAACCAAATCCTCAGACTTTTCCAACAATATGTACTTTACATGGGGCGGCATATGATCCACATAGCGTTTGAACTCCAGCATCTTGAAGTCCATTAGCCAAAGTTCCACCTCGTCCGGATGGTAATTCATAATCAAGCCACTGATAATTGTGTGGAGAAGAGTAGATTTACCGGAGCCAGCAGCGCCCATAATATATGCGGCAAACAGGTCATTTTCGAAGCTGCAGCTAATAACATTGTCATCTTCGTCGATGGCAAAGGGAATAGAAATAGGTTTTCTCTTTCCTATAGATTTGGTTGGAACTTTCATGCTGTAACGCGAGAAGTATTTATTGCCTAATTCTTTAGGCTTGGTAGCTTCGGTCACCTTTGAAATAAACTCTGCAGGCAATGTAGAAGGAGCATCGAGCCACTTAAATGCAAGCCACTCGATATTGTTCTCGACAAAGAAATTTCCATTTAAATCGCTAATGATACGAATGCAGTCTTTTGACTGCTGCAGATATTTTTTCTCCCGGTCTTTTCCCTTACTTCCACCGTCAGAACTTTTAGACATATGGATTATAGTAATGCCGAACTTTTCAGCGTTATTTACGATATAAGACATCTCCGGATCATCGGATGCTCGAAACACCTCTTCGGACCGGTTAATGATTAGAATCCGGAAAGGGATTCTGTACTCAGGCTTTTGCTGTTTGTTATACTGAAAGAGAGAAAGCGTGCCAAGTTTTGACTCTACCTTACGGTAGTAATCTGCAAGAATTGCTATATTCTGCTTTAAACTTTTGGAGTCCGACGCGGTTTTTTCTATTATGCTATTCTTGCCGTTTGCAAGAGCGGAGAGCGGACCCAAAATGTCCGCATTATAGTGGATATAGTCAAACACAGAAATTTTATATTCGCTTGGTCTAAAATAGCGAAGGAAATTAAGAATTAGTGCTTGAATGCCCTTTTTCAAATATGCTTCGTTTCTATCAACATATTCGATAAACAGTTCTTCGGAACTATCAGTTGTAAAGCCGCAGGGACAATTCACCATTTTGGTCGTTTCGTTAAAGTGGTGTCCCAGACTATTTTTTAGTGTGCCACAGAGCAGTTGGGGAACATCAAGCGCAAATTGCTGAAAACCGAAAAGCATCATGCGCTTACGTTTTACAGGCTGTCCCCATGTTTTGAAATATGACTCTGTGATTTCATAGTCCCTATGTATAGCTTCAAAAAGGCGAACGAGATTTGCAATGTCATCTCCCTGCAGATATCTTTCACAGTCCATAAGGACTTGCTTCTTCTGCTTAGTTAATTGCGCCCCCTCCTGATTTTTTTTCAGGTCTACATTGCGCATCTCAAGCTGTTCCTTGGAGCTGATCTGAGAAAGCTCGTTATCCAAATACGCAATATACTGACCTGCCAAATCGATGATCTGGCCTGCAATAGGATCGTTCCTGCTATAGGAATTGATTTGCTCAATCATTCGATTAAGACGAGCTATATCTGGACGCAGGCTACCAACTCCAGAAGAAACCAATTCTTTTGAGGAATTGTCTTTGGCAATCCGGTAATACTTCAGGACATCTTCTTTGACAGCAGAAACCCGGTTCCGTTCCTTATCCCATTTTTGCTGGACGCGAGAATACTCCAACGAGAACCTGCTGGCGAGAGATTTCTTTTCAGCTTCAAAGCGAACGAAATCCTTATGCAGCTTTACAAAAGTCTCGTTTATGGCATTAAGCTGTTCCTGAATAGTCATACTCTATCTACTCCTGAAAATCAGAGGACGCTCCACGTTATCCCGTGAGCGCTGCAATACCGTTCTACATAACCGTTATTCTTAATGGCAATTTCGATGTTGTCGGCGCAGCCGATAAAAGCGCCATCGCCAATAAACTCAATGTTATCTTGCACTGTAATTTTTCGCAAAGATGAGCAATCCTTAAAAGCTGCATGCCCAATTCGTTTTACGCTTTTGGGAATGCTTATCGCTTGGATAGCAGTACATCCACAGAAAGCATAATCACCTATCTCTTGTATACCGCGGGGGAGCATTATACTAAAAAGATGATCACAATACTGAAATGCGCGCTCTCCAATTGTTTCTACACTACTTGGTAAGACGAGCGATGATAGCTTTCTGCAGTATTCAAAGGCTTTGGACCCAATGGATTTCAGGCTGCTGGTAAATGTTATCGTTTCAAGGTTAGCTGTTCCGCAAAAGGCCCCATTTGCGATGTGTTCAACGGAATCTTCAACAATGTAATTCACACCTTGATATCCCGAAGGAAACCGTATTAACTGTTTTCGATTCTTGGAGTGCAATACGCCATCAATTGTTGAATAGAGCGCATTGTGGCGGTCAATTTCAAAGCTCTCCAGTTTTTCGCAAAACACGAATGCGTTTCCTGATAGAACAGATAAGTTTCTTGGTAAAATAATAGAGCAAATGTCGATTCGTTCGAACGCCCGTGACTGAATAGTGGTGATTTCACAGGGGATATTGCATTTGCTCGAAGCGCTTTTGGTCACTCGCATAAGCGTTTTGTTCTTCTTATCAATTAACATCCCACCAACAACCGTATAATTAGAATTCGGCTGTATTTGAATTGTTTCTAAAGAATCACACCCGGAGAATGCGCCTGCCCCAATTGCTTCAATCGCTGAAGGTAAAGATACCTGCTTTAAGTGTATACAATCCAAAAAGGCTTGGGGCTTAATTTCTCTGATAGCCTGTGGAAGAATCAAGTTCTCAAGTGTCGGATTTGCGGCAAAAGCCTTGTATCCTATTACCTGATACTGATTCAAAAGAGCTGGCAGATCTGCATTGTTCGAAAGAATAGTCCCCTTTATAAGTTCCAATGAGTGGTCTTGTTTAGGCGCAGAAGCGTTGATTTTTTTCTGCGGCAGTTCAGTAATCCTGATACCAAGCGCATACGAGATAGAATCAACTGCAAACTGAGCTGCTTCTTCTGTAACCCAAGTAGCATCCACCAGGCAACGAATACAGCGATTGACGCACAACTTTAGCTCACTGGAGTCCCGATCCCGAGCCTTTAATAGATCACCACCGATTCCTTCTTCCAACGCTGAGACAATGAGCTTGCGCTCTCTGGTCTGCCCAGGGGCATAATCCATCAAAAGGGCGTTTATACGTCGGGAATCATCAAGGATTTCTGTACCATATGTCTCAATTACAGCATACAATGCTTGTTTGAAGTTTTCCTTTGCATTTCCCATAGAATACACATCCCTAACACAAACCAGGTCACATCTTTTACATGTGGGTTATTTATCGAATACTGGATTATAGCCAAGCAACTTAGCTGTTTTTTCAATGCGTACTTTTTTGACGGCAATCGATTCTTTGATCCCAAATGGGATAGCAAGAATAATCAGCACGCAAGAAAGAATTAAAAGAGTCTCCATTTTGATTCTCCTTCTTTGAGAAAAGTGCAGATATACCTGTGAATTCAACACAGATATATCTGCACCATCAACTCATATATCTGTTTGCGATTGCGTGTCATTGGCATCAGTTGGTGCCTCTGTGGCATTATTTTCTTCGGCATCTTCCTGCCCAGCACATGGTGTAACTTCTTCCGTGGCTTCGCTATTCTCGGATGCCTCCTCTGCAACCAATTCCTGCTCTTGCACGGCAGACTCAACTGGTGCATTGGTAACGGAATCTTGCATCTCAACCGAAGCAACACTTAAATCTTGGGCTTCTGTATTATCGGTATTATCAGATTCAACTTTTTCTTCGGCAGCCTGTTCAGCATCGGCTGGCGCAGTTGAAGGATTGTTGCCGAACGGAACAATTTTAATGATTTTCAACTCTTCCGAGGCCAGTCCGGTTTTTTGCTGTGTCGCAGTTGGAGTGTTTCCAGCACTATCGAGAATAATACGGGTACCACATTCCCCGCAAAACTTCATTCCCGGTACAAGTTTAGCTCCGCAGTGACTGCAGTATTTAGGAGATACAGCTCTCTGTGCCTGCTGTCGCCGGAGCTGTTCTGCTCGTTCAGCTTCGACGCGCTTGCGCTCCTCCTCCAACTTCTCAGCAGCTATGCGGGCATTTTCTTCAACTCTTGCTTTTTCTTTGTCTTTATCGAACTCTCTGACTGCATCAATTTCTCCGATTTTATCTAAATCAAGGACTGCAGCAATAGAAACATCATCGCCGCTACCTTTTGCAGAAAGGCGAGGCAGGTAGTCACTGAGGTCAGTCACTGCACTATCGAAGTCAGATGAGGCGAAAGAGTATAGAACCGTTTTATAAAGGTTATTAAGCTGCTCCTCGGTACTGAAGCAATCATCTATACCATCCGATCCGACAAATACTGCAACAGGCAGTTTCTCAGAAAAAAAGGATCGAAAACGATTCAGCGCATCGGAATCGCAAATAGAAGTTGTGGCATTCAGAAAGCATTTTTCGTCCCACGGAATCGGCTGGACAAATTTACCCTCGGGGTTTACAGCAACGCACTTTCCATCTCCAATATGGATTCCAAACCAATAGCTTTCCGTGCAGGCCACTGCAATCAGGGTTGTTCCGTATGCACTTTCGACACGCTTTTCCTGGAGATATTTACGCTTAGCACGCTCAGATAAAACAGCAATTTCGCTTTCTGTAAACGGATGGGATTCATAATGCACATACACCGCTTCATTCCAAGCGCTGATGATACTTGCCTCCAAATTGTGAATCAGCTGTTGGTGGTGCCGTACAAGTTCATCTTTGTCTACATTTTCAATAAAATTGAGAATATTTGCTTTTGCAGCTGCACAAGCAAAAGCAGAACCCCTTGCACTGCGAACATAATCATCTCCGCCATGTCCGTCGCAGACAATTGCTATGGCACAATTCTCGCCGTAATAACTATCAGAAGCATCCTGACACTCTTTGTTCTTTTTTATGTGGCTTGCCCCTTGTGAGGACAAATGAAAGGCTTGCATCCGCATAAGAAACCTCCCTTATTACCACTGAATGCCGTCGTCATCAAAAGAATCCCACTCTGCAGCATCTGCGGCCTGTGCCTGAATTTCCTTTACGAACTCATCCTGCTTACTTGCGACATCAGTTCCCTCATCGCTCGTTGCGGAATCGTTCGCATTAGAATTGGAACCAGCGTTGGAGCTCTTACTTCCGATTTCGGAAGCACGAACACTAACAAACTGAATCCACTTCTTTAGGGCTTCGGGAGTATGAACGGTGATAACAGATTCTACATTTCCAGTAAAGTCTGCAAGGACAGTTTTGTTGGCATCCTCCCCGATTGCAACCGCTACTTTGATAGCCTTTTTGAACCAGTTGTTTTGCTTCAACTTATCCAAACCATGCTTGTAGTTGTCAGTAGGCTCACCATCAGAAAGAAGGAAAATTGCCGGGGCAAAAGATCCTGTTGCATCGCTCATAAATGCGCTTCGAGAAAGTTTTTCGTTCAGCTGCATGCAGGCGGCACCGAGATCGGTAACACCGGATGCGTCAAGATAATTCCAACGGAAATTCTCTGCAGCTACAGGCGCGCTATCAATCCATCTGGCTCCAGTGGAGAAGGAAAGCGTAGCTACTTTGATCTGAGCGTCAGCATTGCTCTCAGAAATATCTTTCAATTCGGGAACGACCTCTTCAATTGCGGAATTAACCGTACCGATTTTGGCGCCGCTCATACTGCCGGAAGTATCAACGACAAAGAAAAGTACCATTGTTCTTCTCGGCACTTCAACGACTTCATCATAGAGTCCCATAATTAGTCTCCTTTTCAGATTACTTCTGCAACGTTTCCGTTGCCAAAATTGATTTTTATTCCTTTACCGAGTTTAATAACCTGACCATTGGGATACCCCTTGCTGGAGCCATTCGGGAGAATGGCTTCCCAGGTATTATTGGAATCGTTTCTCAAGCCCAACAGAGAGGGGTTATTTCGGCTGGAAATAACTTCCCCCTTTGCCTCTTTAAAATCATCACTGTCATACTGAACATGGCAAGCATATAGTTTCTTGCCCGGTGCCAAAGCTGCATGATACTTTTTCACCTTGAGAATCGGCGGACGTTCGATGCTCTTGCCGCAGTTGATGCATTTGCAACTCTGCTGGGAAGGATCGATAAAGGTCTCGCTTCCGCAACTGCATTTAATCGTCAGGTCACGGAGCGTAGTGAAGACCTCCTGCCATTCTTTTTCGATAACACGGTGAGTCGTATCATTTCCAACCATTACTTCATGGCTGAAGGCTTTTTCAAATGTTTTTCTGACGAATGCGGGATATAGCGGCCAAAGTTTAATCTCGTTTGTATGGACACCACGCACAGGGCGATTAGCGTCATTTGCTGGATCCCAAACAAACACAGGATCGCTTCCATAGAACTTGCGCTCCAGCTCTTCTGTCAGGCACGGACACATAGTTCGTTTGCCTTCAAGGGGATGGTTCAGGAAAAGCAGCATATACAAAACAACCGCCAAAGAGAACCGGTCTGTGTGACTATCAGGCCGCTTTTGTCCCATGACAACTTCTGGCGCCATATAGCGGCACTTTCCGGCAATTCCGAGATTTTCGCCATAGGGTGCCACATTATCGTTATCGCAAATCAAAACATCGCCAGTTTTCGGATTAACAAAGAAGTTTCCGTCGTTCAGATCCTGATAGCTGTAGCCTCTATTATGAAGTTCACGGAAACCATTTGTAATGCAGAGGGCAGTATTGATAAGAGCCTCAATATTGGCAAAATGGACTTTTGCAAGCAGGAACAACGAGAAATCCTTGTATTCTGGGGGGCGTAATTCCATTAAGTAACCAAAGCTTCCCTCAAAATATTCGGTGATTTCCAAAGGCCACAAAAACGCATTTGTTGGAGCCCCTTGCTTAATATTGTTTTGAATATTCCGATAGAACTTATCGGCATTATTTAGTTTATTGCCGAAATACCATTTCAACGCCAGGGACTTTCCATTATAGTTGACTTTATAAACAACACCCTGACCGCCTTCGCCCAGTTTCTGAATGACTTCCAGTTCACCACCAGATACTGTTTTGATTCGCTGCCCCTTTTGGAATTCCTTCATTGAATGTCACCTCTTTCAACACAACCAGCCCAAATCAATATTTGATTTGGGCTGGTTGCTTATTTTTATACGTTTGCGCCGAAAGAGCGGCAAATGGCTTCGAGGCCACCCTGATATCCAGCAGCAACGGCGTTGAACTTCCACTCGCCGTTCTTGAAATAGATCTCGGCAACAACAAGAGCGGTCTCAATAGAGAACTCTTCCTCGAGGTCAAACTTCAAAACCGGCTCACCGACGGTGTCAAACTCATCAGCAAGTTTGGCAATTCTGATATAAGCATTGGAAACCTGACCAAAGTTCTGGCGGCGTGCCTCTGCATCATGGATGGTGACGCAAATGGCGATTTTCTTGATTTCACTGGGAATCTTGCTAAAGTCGATCATGATGACCTCATCATCACCATCGCCATCGCCGGTCAAATTATCACCAGTATGTACAACAGCACCATCGCGGCCGTTGAGGTTATTATAGAATACGAAATCTTCGTCGCGCAGCAGTTTACCGTTTTCACCCAGCAGGAAAGCAGAGGCATCCAGGTCGAAATCTGCACCACCGTCATAGCGATTCGTATCCCAGCCAAGCCCAACAAGTGCCAGCTTCATAGAATTGTCGAGAGAAACTCTCTGTCCCTTTTGCAGATTGATTGCCATAATATTTTCCTCCTAATAGTTTTTTGTTACTTAAATATAGAGACGAATCAGAGAATCCAAGCGACTGGCTTCCTGAACGGGCTGGCCAATGGCATTAAACTTCCAGTCGCCATTTCTCTTATAGATTTCACCGACAACAAGGCCGGTCATGCCATTATAATTTTCGGACAGATTAAAACGGCAGATTTCAGTCCCTGTGTCCATATCTACCAAGCGAATGAACGCATTGCGAATCATTCCGAAGTGTTGGTTACGTGCACGTGCATCGTAGATGTTGACTACGAACACCATCTTTTCGATGTTGGAAGGAACCATAGGCAAGTTCACCATAATCTGTTCGTCGTCACCATCTCCAGCACCCGTAAGATTATCACCCTGATGAACAATCGCCCCGCTGTAATGCCGCAGATTGCCAAAATACACACAGCATTGTTTGATGTCCGTGCTGACAATCTTGCCATTTGCTCCACAAAGAATGACGGATGCATCACAGTCAATAGGCTGCGGCTGGCGGAGGCCAAAGAGTCCGCCACCACTGCGCGGGGCTTCATCCCAGCCTAAGCCGACCATCACACGGCGAAGCCCGGTTCCGCCGGCACCGCCTTTGGACAAATCAATTTTTTGCCCCTTCTGAAGATTGATACTCATTTTCAAAGCCTCCTCTTGTTAATCAGCGAATGCAGCAACAACATTTACTAAGCTTTCGACTCTGGCTGCATTTCCGTCTGTGATGAACTCCCATCCGTTGTCAGTCCGCATCAGCGCCCCTGCTACCAAAGCGGTCATATTGTAATAGTTTTCGCTCAACTCGAAGCGGCACAGCTCGACATTGTGTTCATAATCGACAACGCGAATAAACGCATTGCGAATCATTCCGAAGTGCTGATTACGCTTGAATGCATCGTAAATATTAACAGCAAATACAATCGTGCCAACTTCCAGAGGAACATTCTGCAGATCAACAAAAATCTGCTCATCATCGCCTTCACCGGCACCGGTCAGGTTATCGCCCATATGGCGAATCGATCCGCCGGGCCAAACGAGGTTGTTAAAGAACACGGTACACTGCTTAAGCTCATTTGTGTGATTCAAGAGTTTCCCATCATAGCCGAGCAAAATAGCAAATGCATCACAGTCAATGTCTTGAGGCTTCGGAGCAAAAAGTCCTCGCTTTTGAGGAACCTCGTCCCAGCCCAGGCCGACCATAACCTTGTTCAATCCACTGCGGCTTTCTTTTGACAGATTAATCTTCTGTCCTTTTTGCAAATTGATAGACATGGCTTTTCCTCTCTTTCTTGAAGTGAAATCTATTGATTAATGAAGATTTTTGCGCATAATCAGTTTCCTGACCATATCAATAGGAATGACCATAAATGCCATTACTACACAGATTAGCCAGCTGCGAACATCAAGGCTTTCCACACTAAGCACTTCACCGCCGAAGGTAACAAAAACGAACTGCAAAGCGAAGATAGACAGCATTACACCAATGAAGGTTTTATTGCGCCCCAAATGTTCAAACACATTCACATGGCTGGTTCGTGCATTGAAGCCATTGAACGTGATTGCCATCATAAAGACTGCAAATACAGCGGACTTCAGATAAGTAATGTCGACATCGCCAAAGAGATTCCTGATTGCAGGTACAAAGAGAATGGAGAGGCAAATACCGGTAATATACAGTGCTCCAACCAAAATCTCTGTCATCATTTCTTTGCTGATAATGCTTTCAGAACGGGGCACAGGCTTGTCCTTCATATACTCTTTCAGCGCCGGTTCACTGCCAAAAGCAATAGCTGCCAGCGTATCCATTGCAAGATTGATCAGCAGCAATTGAATAACAGTGAGAATCACGTTTTCGCCCATGAGCGGCCCGAGGAAACAGGTTAGGACCGCCGCAACATTAACAGTCAGCTGGAAAATCAAAAACTTTCGAATGCTCTTAAACATGGTTCGGCCATAAAGGATGGCTTTTTCGATAGAGGAGAAATTGTCATCCAAAATGGTAATATCTCCAGCTTCTTTTGCAACTTCTGTACCACTGCCCATTGCGAAGCCAACATCGGCTTTCTTAAGTGCAGGGGAATCGTTTACGCCGTCGCCAGTCATACCGACTACCATATTAAGCTCCTGCGCGATGCGAACCAGGCGACTTTTATCTGTCGGAAGCGCTCGAGAAACAACTCGCAAATGAGGGAGAATTGCCTTGAGTTCTTCGTCACTCTTTTCTGCCATTTCTGCAGAGGTAAGTGCGACATCTTCGGGGGCAGACAGCAACCCAGCTTCCTTGGCAATAGCGACCGCCGTTTCTTTGCGATCTCCAGTAACCATGACAACTTGGATGCCTGCGTTTTGCACCTCTTTAATTGCGTCGGCAGCTTCTTTTCGAACATTATCGCGAATGCTGATTACGCAAATAAGAGTCAGGTTAGCGGAATCATTATTACCGTCAGCCTTGGCAACAGCCAACAGCCGCATAGACCGTCCAGCCTGTGCATCAATGTATGTAGTTAGATAGTTCTTCTCGACAAGCTCTTTAACATTGCCGTTCTCATCTATATAGTGAGAACATTTTTCGATGATTTTTTCAGGGGCACCTTTGATATATGTGACACTCTTGCCATCATGGACAAGTGTGACGCTGGAATACTTCTTGGTAGAATCAAAAGCATTGAAGTTTCGGACATCTTCTTTGCTCATTCCATTGTCAGCTTTTGCATCAACGAGAAAAGCCATCAACGCTCTGTCCGTACTATTGCCGCCAATAATTTGTCCATTACTCGCTACCGCACTGTTGTTAACGCCAATACCAGTGACAACATCTGCGGCAAGTGCAGGAGTCATCTTTGCCAGCGAATCAAATACGCGGACATTTCCAGTGGCCATTTCAACAACGGAAAGACGTCCTTCCGTAATTGTGCCAGTTTTATCGCTGAAAAGAATACTTAAGCTGCCTGCAGTTTCAAGGCCGTTGATCTTTCGGACAAGAACATTGTCTTTTGCCATCTTCAAGCTCTGGAACGAGAGCAAGATGGATGTCAGCATTGGCAAGCCTTCGGGGACTGCACATACAATAATGGTTACGGCAACCGTGATCGCATCCATGATGAGACGAATCCACTCAAAAATCCCATTTGGCATGTTGCCCGTGAGAAGGGTTTTAGACAGGACTCCCATAACGATAGCGATTGCACCTACATAGCCAAATGTAGAAATTTGCTTTGCCAGTTTGCCAAGTTTGACCTGAAGCGGAGTTTCGCGAGTGTCTTCTTGAACCTCTAAAGCAAGTTCGCCAAACAGCGTCTTGTCTCCGACGACCTTGATTTCCATGTAGGCTTCACCGCCGCAGACAACTGTACCACGATAGGCGTAATACTTGTTTAACAGATCCTTGATATCATAGTCGGTATCGGCAGGAAGGGTGATTTTGTCAGCTTCCTCTGTCTCACCATTCAAAGCAGCTTGATCAACTTTGATAGCACCCTCTATGACAATACCATCAGCCGGAATTTTGTCACCAGCTTGCAGATACACAATGTCTCCGACAACGACTTCACTGACATGGATTTCTTGCAGTTTGCCGTCACGAAGAACTTTGGCCATCTCTTTGGCCTCTTCCTCTTCTTTGAGTGCCGATGCTTTTCCTTCTTGCTTGTTCTCGCTGATTGATGCGACACCATTAGCGATTAAGATTGCCACAAGAATGCCGACAGGCTCAAACCACTCAGACTGCCCAAGGAAGAAGAGCACAACTTGTACGACAAGCGCAACAAGGAGGATCATGATCATGGGGTCCTTGAATCCTTCCAGAATTTTCTTCCATAGCGGATCGGGCAGGATTTGTGTCAAAGTATTTGCGCCGTGTTGCTGCCGGCTTTCTTCGACTTGTTTTGCTGTCAAGCCAGGATGTTTCATTTTCGGTTTTCCTTTCTGTCTTTTTAGTGTGATGAGCTATTTAGCTGTTGATTAAAAAGCCGGTGATGATTTCAGACAGGTCAAGTTGGCTTGTCAAACGGTATAGGAGGCACATCAAGGCGCCAACAATTGTCCAAAAAGCTATAACGAAAAGGACGGATTTAACAATGGTCCGCTTGGACAACTGCATTGCATCCTCATCTCCTTTCCCGAATAGTTTGTTTTGGTTGAAATCTAAGCCAATTTATCGAATACTTTATAAGCCGCACATTTTGCTCATTAATTCCTTCGGATATATGTTCAGAGCTCGCAGCATACTACGGGTTGAGTTATTGGTATCGAAGAACAATAGGAGCGACAAATAGGTATTCCAAGACATTGTGCGTTGGCCAGTTTCTATCGCGTAGTAAGTTTGACGAGATATCCCAATCAAATTTGAGATTTCCGCTTGCGTGATGTCTGCTTTGGCGCGGAGAGACGCCAAGTTTTCAGTCAGCATCTCAATACAAATGTTCTTATAGCTACGATCAATCTTCCATTTTCCTTCGATCATTACTATCCTCATTCCATCTCTGAATTATTTCGTGAAGTATCTAACTTGAGGACACAAAATCCGGCAAGATTCGATTAGTATTATTCTACAAAATGTTGTCGGATTTGTCAATATGCCGCGCTCTGATTGCCAGAAAAACTCCCATTATTTTGGCAGAAGGAGGTCAGACGCTCCTGAATCCGTGTATTCGTTGCGATGTCTACTCTCAAAGCCGTCATAGTAGCCGTCAGCAAGGATCAATGAGAGGAGTGTTTTCTGTGTCCAAAAGAGGCGAGAATATTTACAAGCGAAAAGATGGTCGTTGGGAAGGTCGGTACATCAAGGAGCGTTCTGCTGACGGGAAGGCGAGATACGCATATGTTTATGGGAAAAGCTATGCCGATGCGAAGCAAAAGCTACTGGACAGGCGGATTGCCCAAGCGCAAAACATCGACTGCTCTCCCAGCCATACAAAGTACGGGGATATTCTTCGCAACTGGATTGCCATGTCCCGCGTTCATATAAAAGAGTCGACTTATTCCCGATATGTCCATCTTGCAAATGCCCACATTCTACCTTACTTAGGAGAGCTGCCAACGGACAAGCTGACTACCCAGACGGTCGAAAAACACATCTCTTTTCTTTTGAACGAGGGACGCATCGACAAAAAAGGTGGTTTGGCTCCGAAGACCGTTTCGGATATTTTAACTCTTATCAAGGGATCGATTGATTATGCAAATTGTTCTGGGTACTCAGTTAATTGCTATCTCGACCGGTTGACTGTTAAAAAAACGCAGCTTGATATGCGAGTCCTGAGTGTCGACGAGCAACACAGACTCTGTGATATCCTTATGCGGGATATGAACCTGACCAAATTCGGTGTGCTGCTCTGCATGTATACTGGGATCCGTATCGGAGAAGTCTGCGCTTTGAAATGGGAGAGCATAGATTTCTCGGAAGGCATTTTGTCCATTCGGGAAACTCTGCAGCGCATTCAAGCCACGGATGTAGGGACCTGCAAGAAAACGAAGATTGTTATAACTGAGCCCAAAAGCAAAAAAGCCATTCGGGATATTCCGCTGCCTGGTTTTGTCCTTGAATACGCTGCGTCGTTGAAACAAAATCCTAAATCATATATACTGACTGGATGCAGCGACAGATATATCGAGCCGCGTTCATTGCAGTACACTTTCAAGAAGTACACCAAAGAATGTGGCCTGACCGATGTAAATTATCATGCGTTACGGCACACCTTTGCAACTCGCTGCATTGAACTGGGATTTGATGTCAAGACCCTCAGTGAGCTTTTGGGCCACTCCAGTGTAAATATCACCCTGAACAGATATGTTCATTCTTCAATGGACACCAAGAAAACCAACATGCAGCGGCTCACATTATAGCCGTCAAGAAAACCGTCAAAAAGCCGCCGGATGCTTGCATAGCAGGCATCCGGCGGCTTTTGTCATGAAGTTAGATACTTCACGAAAAGAAGCGACGCCTGAACGAGTGCCTATGGCACTCATTTTTTTGTTGCAATGCAATGCGGGTTAAAACATTTTTGATACGCTATAAACAAGCACAATTCGATATATGGCTTGAATCGCAGAGAAAAAAACATAATTTTCTGTATTATAGCATAAACTCCTGTATGCTTTCAAGGCAAACGGCGTAAAATCGTGGGTTATTTTTCTTCGGTCATCACCTAAAATAATTATAAGATAGGTGGTGAATATCATATGGACACACAATTCGTGCGTGATCGAATTACTCAGCTGAGATTAAAAAAGGGTGTCTCTGAATATCAAATGAGTTATGATCTCGGGCATAGCAGAAGCTATGTTTATAACATATCCTCTGGCAAATCGTTGCCGCCTATGGCAGAGTTTCTTCAAATCTGTAACTATTTTGATATTACACCAAGCCAATTTTTTGATGAATCTGAAGAAAATCCTGCACTCCTGCAAACGGCCATTGAAGAACTGCGAAAGCTGAATGACGATGACTTAATGCTCATCATCGGCAATATTCGTCGGCTGACCCGTGAGTGACCATTCCATGAAATAACACATTTGTAAGTACAGAGAAACCGCAAGGCATCGGTGTATAATCCATGCCTTGCGGGATTTTGCTTTATAGAGGTGATTTGCATTGAAGCCTGAGAGAAAAACAATTTGCAGTTCTAACTCTGGGTAATACGCCGGAATTGCATAGTATATCACCACAAAGTACACATCATTTGATTGCCATATACCATACTGATGAGTTCTACAAGGATAATCAAATGAGGTGTAAACTAATAACATAGTAGGTGGTATATATGTTCAATGCACAAAACCGAATCCGGCAGCTGATGGCCGAGCGTGGATGGACTATTTATCGATTAGCGCAGGAATCTGGCCTGTCGCAGACAACGATCAGCAATATCTTCAAGAGAAATAACCAACCGTCCCTGC
>OIZI01000237.1_pt1 | contig 29275 bp, 20 predicted proteins | sample 1588441 | NCBI WGS metagenome assembly OIZI01 (sample SAMN03283284) | human gut metagenome | biome: human-associated habitat; material: feces | host: Homo sapiens | place: Peru | collected 2012 | reverse complement strand
GGATAACCCGGACGCGGCCATCATCGGCGCGCTGATGATCCTGGTGCCGGGGCTGCTCATCACCAACTCCATGCGGGATATCATCTACGGCGACACCAACTCCGGCGTGGTGCGCATCGTGCAGGTGTTTCTGTCGGCCTTCGCCATCGCGCTGGGCACGGCGGCGGCATGGCGGGTGACGGCGCCCATCTACGGCATCGGCGCGGTGGTGGAGTCGGCGTCGCTGGTGTGGCCCGCGTGGGCGCAGGCGCTGGCGGTGTTCGTGGGGTGCTACGGCTTCTCCATCCTGTTCAATATCCATGGCAAATGGATGGTGCTGTGCGTGCTGGGCGGAACGGCCACATGGATGATCTATCTGCTGTGCCAGGCGCTGGGGCTGGACGTGTACACCATGAACCTGTACGCCACCCTGTTTGCCGCGCTGTATGCCGAGGTGATGGCCCGTGTGCGCCGCTGCCCCGTGACGCCGTATCTGGTCCTCGCGATTTTCCCGCTGCTGCCGGGCGCCGGGGTGTACTACACCATGAGCTTGGGCCTACAGGGCGAGATGCTCGACGCCCTGCGCAAAGGTCTGGAAACGGCGGGCATCGCCGGTTCGCTGGCGGTGGGTATCCTGCTGGTGTCCACGGTTTTCCGGGTGTTGACGGCGTTCCTGTCCCGCCGGGAAAGACAGGAGCATACCTGATAAAAATTGGAGGAATCTTCCAAAAGCTCAGCTTGACATCTCTCACAAAATCTTGCTATACTGAACAAAAGGAATGAAAAGCGTGGAGGAAATCCACGCTTTTCGTCCACGTGAAGACAGAAAGAAGGCTTGTGAAAGAAAGAGAGGTCACTATGAGGAGAAAGAGGATCGCCGCGTGGCTGCTGTGCGCGGTGCTGGCGCTGGGACTGCTGCCCGCCACAGTGTGGGCCGCCCCGCCTGAGGGCAGGCCGGAGGCGGAGCAGATCAAGGGCTTCGCGGGACAGGATATCGTGAAAATTGTCTGTCTGGATGACGAGAGCCACAACAAAGTCTATGGCATGAGAGGGGATTGCATTGGCTGGGGAGGGTGGATCGCCGAACCCCACAAGCGCACCATGTCGTTTGACGGCTACAGCTATTTCCGGTACTATTTGGAGGACTTTCCCGACAACCACCATGTTCGGATGGACGGGCCGAGGCATGTAGACATCAATTTTACATGGAGTGAAGAGGAGCAGCTTTGGGTGCCGGATGAACCGGTAACGCTGCCCATTACGTTCTATGTGGAGGAGGTCCCTGATATTTACGAGGGAGATGCCTATCTGTCCCTGCTGGACGAAAAGCCGGTGCGTTTTGTCCCGGCGGCGGGGAGCGCTTCCCACGAGACGGTGTACTGTCAGGGGACGCCCAGCTACAGGAGGTACTCCAATACCTACCGCGTTCTCAGCTTTCAGGCTGAGAGATATCTTGACCAGCTGAACGCCGCCTGCGGCGGCAAGCACGAGCTGGTGGGCGACACGACAGGGAAAATCAATCTGAACTACGATAAGACGGAGAAGAAGTGGAAGGCGGGCAGGAGCTGGGTGGAGTTTTCGTTTACCTGCAACCGCGCGGAGCTGCCCACGCTGGAGCGGCTGGACGCCCTGCTGGGGAATGTGACGGTGCGGTGCGCGGACGGCTGCACCGCCCGGACCTGCCGGATGCAGGACAGCACGGCCTATTATGCCGAGTTTACCGGTGACAACACCTGCCGGGTGACGGTGTATCACGCCGCGTTCGTGAGACAGTTCTGCGAGAGCGGCGCTGGCCGGCAGCACATTTTCGCGCCGGGCCAGAGCGACCGCACGGAGCTTACGCTGACCCGTGACGCCACAGGCGAATGGACGCTGGACAGCGATTCCCAGAACACGCTGCCCCTTACCATCCAGGCCTCCTGTAAGCGGCCCGCCGCCCCCACTGAGAAAGAGCTGGATCGTATGGAAGGCGCTGTCATTGTCCGCTATGCCGAGGTGATGCATTCACTGGGCTTCCAGTACAGGCTGGAGCCGGGAACCTACGGATTTGAGGATCCGGATGCCAACGGCAGCCGTTCCGCGGTCGCGGCCTCTGATGACCTGACCTACTGGGAGTACCGGATATGGCTGAACAACACGTGGCCCTACCGGGAGAGCTACAACGAGGATATCCTTCCACATATTGAAAACGGCAATGCGGACGCTTACCATGCGCTCATAAGCGTCCAGCCCCGTATCTCGCTGGTGTACGACAACGGCTGGCGAGTGGCCACTCCACTGTCACGAGACAACTGGGACGGCAGAGCCTATATTATGCTGACGCAGGCTTACAGCGATCCCCTTGACCTGAACGGCGACGGCACGGTGACAGTCAGCGATCTGGCCTGTCTGTATAACTGGCTGAGCGCCAAAGTGAACGACGGACAGCTGGACGCCGCAACGCTTGCGGATAAGGCCGACCTGAACCATGACGGCGCGGCGGATGTCTATGATTTGCAGCTGCTGTACGAAAAGCTGAGTCAGTAGCGGAGGACAAACGCCTGATAAAGAAAAACCACCCCGGAACGGTCAAACCGTTCCGGGGTGTTGTTTATCCTGTTTACCCGATTAGCTTCACGCATTGGATGCCGTCGTCCAGTCCGGCGGCAAAGGCGTCGCCGTCGGCCATTTCGCCGACGATGCAGCCGTAGTGGGTGGGCACGGCCACCTTGGGCCGGATCGTGTTGGCCAGCGCCGCCGCCTCCCGGGCGGTCATGGTGTAGGTGCCGCCCACCGGCAGGAACGCCGCGTCGCACCGGACGGAACGGGCCTCGCCGATGTTATCGGTGTCGCCCGCCACGTAGAAGTGCAGGCCGTCCGCCGTTGTGACCACATAGCCCAGCCAGCGGTTGGCCTCGGGGTGGAAATTTTTACCCTCGTTATAGGCGGCCACCGCCCGGAAGGACAGTCCCAGCAGCTCATAGGTCACGCCGGTGTGAACCGGCAGCAGCGCCGATTCCTCAAAACCGGCCTCCAGCGCCGTGCGGTAGCAGGTGTCCGGCAGGACGATAAAGCCGTCCGGCGACAGCACCCGGCGGATATCCTCCGGCGAAAAGTGGTCACAGTGGTCGTGGGTGATGAAAACAAGCCCCGCGTCGTGAGGCGCATCCTCCACCCGGAAGGGATCGAACCGCAGCACCATGTTGCCGTTGTCGCAGCGGATGCTGCTGTGGCAGTTGATGGAGAACCGATTTATAATGTCGCACATATGGCGTACCTCCCATAGAGTTTAAGTATCTACAGTATACGACAGATAGCTTACTTTTTCAAGTGCCCAAATAAACCTTTCTTCTCGTAGGGGGCAGAAATATAGCCCGTGACCTTGTAGCCGGTGGGTTCAATCACGCCGCGCAGCGCGTCCTCGCCGATCTCCTGCTCCGTCAGGATCACGGATTCGCCCTTGCTGTGGGAGGACGTGACCTTTTTGACCGGGAATTTGGCCCGAATCGCGTCGTTGACATGGCTTTCGCACATACCGCAGGCCATACCGTCGATTTTCAAAGTGATCTGATACATGATACATACCTCCATGTAAAATAATTGTTTGGTTAGATACCGCTAACTATTGGGCCAAGGAAATGCCGCGTCCTCGCGGCATTTCCGGCGGCACAGAGCCGCTGTTATTTCTTAAAGCTGTCCTTCAGGGATACGCTGCGGTTGAACACCAGATGCTCCGCCGTGGAGTCCCGGTTGTCCAGACAGAAGTAGCCTACCCGCATGAACTGGAAGGTCGGCGCGTTGACGCCGGTGCGGTTCTCCTGCTTGTCGAACTCTGCCGCCACCTTGCGCATTTCCGGCTCCACCTTGCAGCCGGTCAGCACTGTCAGGCTGTCGGGGTTCAGGCAGTCCAGGAAGTCCTTGTCGGGGCCGTCGGGCATGGCATCGGAGAACAGGTTGTCGTACAGCCGTACCTCGGCGTCCAGACAATTCTCCGCGTCCACCCAGTGGAGGGTCGCGCCCTTCACCTTGCGGCCGTCGGCGGGGTCGCCGCCCCGGGAGTCGGGATCATACTCGCACAGCACCTCGGTGACGTTGCCGTTTTCGTCCTTCACGCAGCCGGTGCACTTCACCAGATACGCGCCCTTCAGACGGCATTCCAGACCGTCGGGGGTCAGGCGCTTGTACTTGGGCACGGGAACCTCCATAAAGTCGTCCGCCTCGATCCACAGATGGCGGGAGAAGGTGATATCGTGGGTGCCCTGGGTGGGATCGGTGGGGTTGTTCTCCACGGAGAACACCTCGCTCTTGCCCTCGGGATAGTTGGTGACCGTCAGCTTCACGGGACGCAGCACCGCCATGGTGCGTTCGGCGGTGGCGTTGAGATCCTCCCGGAGACAGTGCTCCAGCGTGCCGTACTCGATGACGCTGGGGGTCTTGCCCACGCCGATCATCTCGCAGAAATTGCGGATGGCGGCGGCGGTGTAGCCACGGCGGCGCAGGCCGCACAATGTGGGCATACGGGGATCGTCCCAGCCGGAGACATAGTGCTCCTCCACCAGCTTGCGCAGCTTCCGCTTGGACATGACGGTGTGGTCGATGTTCAGGCGGGCAAACTCGATCTGCCGGGGCTTGTGATAGGGGATGGAGACGTTGTTCACCACCCAGTCGTACAGGGGACGGTGCTCCTCATACTCCAGCGAGCACAGGCTGTGGGTGATGCCCTCCAGCGCGTCCTGAATGGGGTGGGCGAAGTCGTACATAGGAAAGATGCACCACTTGGTGCCCTGCCGGTGGTGGTTGATGAAGCGGATGCGGTAGATGACGGGGTCGCGCATGTTGAAGTTGCCGCTGGCCAGGTCGATCTTGGCCCGGAGGGTCATCTTGCCCTCCTCCACCTCGCCGCTGCGCATCTTCTCAAACAGCCGCAGGTTTTCCTCGATGGGACGGTCACGGTAGGGGGACACAGCGGGGATGCCGATATCGCCGCGGTTCTGCTTAAACTCCTCCGGCGTCAGCTCGCAGACGTAAGCCAGACCCTTCTTGATCAGCTCCACCGCATACTCGTAGTCCTTTTCAAAATAGTCGCTGCCGTAGAAGAACCGGTCGCCCCAGTCAAAGCCCAGCCAGTGGATATCCTGCTGGATGGCGTCCACGTACTCGGTGTCCTCCTTGGCGGGGTTGGTGTCGTCCATGCGGAGGTTGCACAGGCCGTTGTACTTCTCGGCGGTGCCGAAGTCGATGCACAGGGCCTTGCAGTGGCCGATGTGCAGATAGCCGTTGGGCTCCGGCGGGAAACGGGTGTGGACGGTCATTCCCTGGAACTGACCACCCTCTGCGATGTCCTCGTCGATAAAGTTCAGAATAAAGTTTTTGCTCTCCGCCACCGCCTCGGTCTCGGGGGTATTGGTCTTCCTTTCCTCGGTCATTGTCTCACACTCCTTGTAGGTCGTATTTTTGTATTGTTTCCGGTAAAAAAACCAGACCTATATTATACGCTGTTCGCCGTGGGATTGCAAGGGGTTTGCGGCGGAAATCCGCCGTTTTACAGCGCAGCCTCCAGATTCTGCCGGATGGCGGCGATAAACTGGGCGGAGGTAACGGCGTGAGCCGTAAAGCCCTCGTCCACCAGACCGGCCAGATCTTTGGTCATGGTGCCCTGATTCAGCGTGGTGAAGCAGGCCTGCTCCAGCTTGTCGGCAAAGGCGGACAGGTCGGCAAGGCCGTCCAGCTGACCCCTCCTGCGCAGCGCGCCCGTCCACGCGAAGATGGTGGCTATGGGGTTGGTGGAGGTCTCCTCACCCTTGAGATGCTTGTAGTAGTGGCGGGTCACGGTGCCGTGGGCGGCCTCGAACTCGGTGGTGCCGTCGGGGGACACCAGCACCGAGGTCATCATGGCAAGGCTGCCGAAGGCAGTGGAGATCATGTCGCTCATCACGTCGCCGTCGTAGTTCTTCAGCGCCCAGATGAAGCCGCCCCTGGAGCGGATCACGCGGGCCACCGCGTCGTCGATGAGGGTGTAGAAATAGGTGATGCCCAGCGCTTCAAATTTGGCCTTGTAGTTCTGCTCATATTCCTCCTCAAAGATGCGCTTGAACTCGCCGTCGTACACCTTGGAGATGGTGTCCTTGGTAGAGAACCACAGATCCTGTTTGTTGTCCACGGCAAACTGGAAGCAGCTCTTGGCAAAGGCACGGATACTCTTTTCCGTGTTGTGCTGGCCCTGCCACACGGCGGGGCCGCTGACGGTCTGCACCGTCAGAGTCTTTTCCGCGCCGCTTTTGCCCTTGAAGGTCAGCGTGGCGGTGCCGGGCTCATCCGTCACCATGTCCACGGCCTTGTACATGTCGCCGTAGGCGTGACGGGCCACGGTGATGGGCTTTTCCCAGTTCTTCACCACCGGGTGGATGAAGGGCACCACGATGGGAGCCCGGAAAGCAGTGCCGTCCAGATAGGCGCGGATGGTGCCGTTGGGGCTTTTCCACATCTCGGTCAGCTGGGGGTATTCCTCCATCCGCTGCTTGTTGGGGGTGATGGTGGCGCATTTCACCGCTACGCCCAGGCGCGCCGTAGCCTTGGCGGCGTCGATGGTCACCTGATCCTTTGTCTCGTTCCGGTGCAGCAGGCCCAGATCATAGTACTCGGTCTTTAAGTCCACGAAGGGCAGGAGCAGCTCATCCTTGATCATCTGCCACAGTACGCGGGTCATTTCGTCGCCGTCCATCTCCACCAGCGGCGTTGTCATCTTGATCTTATCCATAATGTGTCCTTTCGTTGTATGTTGTGGGGAAAGTGGTGGGAACCAAAGCCTCCCTTGTGTAAAGGGAGGTGGCGCGGAGCGCCGGAGGGATTGTCCAATGATGTAACAATCCCCCAGTCTCGCTTCGCTCGACAGCCCCCTCACAGAGGGGGCCAATGATCCCACCGCCCGAAAAATGCGTATGTTTACCCCCGCTTGGCGTAGTAATTCATCAAACAGCCGTCCAGCAGGATCTCCTTTTCATCCGCCGTCAGGCCGCGGACGTGGAGCAGCAGATTGTGAACGGTGCCGTTGGTACAGATAACCTTGGCCGGAATGTCTTCCGCGCCGCTCTCAATGGCCTGCCGGATACCGGGAACAAACACGCAGTCGCCGGGCTGGTAGTCAAAGGCGGTATCCCTGTCCAGCGTGAAGGGCAGGATGCCCCAGTTGATGCAATTGCTGCGATAGCGCTTGGTGGCGAACTCGTAGCAAATGTTGGCGAAGCCGCCCAGCACCTTCTGGCAGGAGGCCGCCTGCTCACGGGCGGAGCCGTCGCCGGGCTTGTTGGCGAACACGCAGGAGCCGAACTGGGTGCTGGCGGCCAGCGCCTTGGCGTCGCCTACCTTACCCAGCACCTCCAGCACATGGGCGGGCACGTCGCCTGCGCGGCGCTGGGCCTCCTGCGCCGCCACGGCCTTGGCCCGGGGCACGTACTCCGGCACCCGGCGGCTGAGGGTGAACTCCGCCAAACGCAGGGGGTTGGAGCGGTAGGAGGACGTCTCGCCGGAGGGGATCAGCTCGTCGGTGGTGGTCACGTCGTCGTGGATGACGGCGGCCAGCTCCACCAGCAGATTCTCGGTGAGGTCGTACATTCTGGGCCAATCGGTGATGTTGGGGCCCATCACCAGCTCCACGCCGGGATCGGCCTTGCCGAAGCCGTAGTACAGCCGGTTGTCGTACACGGATTTATCGAAGTGATAGGCGCGGTGCACCGGCGCATAGTCCACATCGGTGGCGGCGGTGATGCGTCCGCCGTTGGCGGCAGTGGCGGCGATGGAGCGGGCATCCATCAGGCACACGGCGGCGAACTGACCCTCGCCGGGCTTGGAGCCCTCGCGGTTGGGGAAATTGCGGGTGGTGTGCCGCAGGCTCAGGCCGTTGTTAGCGGGCACGTCGCCTGCGCCGAAGCAGGGGCCGCAGAAGCTGGGCTTGATGACCGCGCCGGTGGTCAGCAGATCGGCCGTCACGCCGTCGCGGGTCAGCTCCAGCGACACGGGCACGGAGGTGGGGTACACGTCCAGCGTAAACGCGCCGTTGCCGGTGCTGCCGCCCTTGAGAATGTCCGCCGCCTCGGTGATGTTGTCAAACAGGCCGCCAGCGCAGCCGGCGATGACGCCCTGATCCGCCCACACGCCGCCGTCGTGGATCTTGTCGGTAAGGTGGGGGTGGGTCTTGGGGAAGCGCTTGGCGGCGTCGGCCTCCACCTTGGCCAGCAGCTCCTGTGCGTTCTCCAGAAATTCGTGGATCGTCCACGCGTTGGAGGGGTGGAAGGGCAGGGCGATCATGGACTCGATCTTGCTCAAATCGATGGCGATCATCCGGTCGTAATAGGCCACCTTTGCCGGATGCAGGGGCGCGTAGTCCTCCGGCCGCTGGTGGGCGGCGTAGAAGCCCTGGGTCTCCTCGTCCGTCTCCCAGATGGAGGAAAGACAGGTGGTCTCGGTGGTCATGACGTCGATGCCGTTGCGGAAGTCGATGGGCAGCTCCTTGATGCCGGGGCCTACGAATTCCAGCACCTTATTGTTGACGAAGCCGCTTTCAAACGTGGCCTTCACCAGCGCGATGGCCACGTCGTGGGGGCCGATGCCCCGGCGGGGCTTGCCGGTGAGATACACCATCACCACCTCCGGCATAGGCGCGTCCCACGTGTTCTTCAGCAGCTGCTTGGCCAGCTCCGGGCCGCCCTCGCCCACGGCCATAGTGCCCAGCGCGCCGTAACGGGTGTGGGAGTCGGAGCCCAGGATCATGGCGCCGCACTTTGCCATCTGCTCCCGGGCATAGGAGTGGATGACGCTCTGGTTGGCGGGTACGTAGATGCCGCCGTACTTCTTGGCGGCGGACAGGCCGAACACGTGGTCGTCCTCGTTGATGGTGCCGCCCACGGCGCACAGGCTGTTGTGACAGTTGGTCAGGGCGTAGGGGATGGGGAACTCCTTCATGCCGCTGGCTCTGGCCTGCTGGATGATGCCCACATAGGTAATGTCGTGGGACACCATGGCGTCAAACCGGATCTGAAGTCTCTCCGGATCGCCGGATACATTGTGGCCTTGCAGGATACGCCATGCCATGGTGCCTTGCCGCGCCTCCTGTTGGGCAACGTCCGCCTGCTCACAGGGAACGCCGTCCACCAGATACATGCCGTGGTTCGTCAGTTGGATCATAGTTGATAACCTCCTCGGGTACGTATATTCATTGCCCCTATTTTATACGCATCGGGCGGCAAATGTAAACTGCTTTTTCGCCAAAAAAGCGGCGGCGGCGCGGATTTCTCCCTTTTGACGGTATGACTGTCCTTCTCGGAAAGGCAAATGGTGGATTTTGTTTCTTGTAAGTAAATAATTCGTGAGAAATGTTGACGAACGATAAAATTTGTGCCATACTGTATGGTAACATACCGCCCTATATACTTTTACAGGGCGTCAGAGAGGAAAGGAGTGACCACCCTTTGAGCAGACTTGATATCAAGACGCCCAGCAAAGCGCAGACTGTGGTGGATAACCTTTACCGCGACGTTGAGCGCCGCATCGCGGCCTCACCTCCCGGTCTGTGCCCGGTGGATATGTCGCTGACCTTTTTGCAGCTGTGCCATGCCCAGACCTGCGGCAAGTGCGTGCCCTGCCGTATCGGACTGGGCCAGCTGACCAAGCTGATCGAGATGGTGCTGGACGGTCAGGCGGACATGTCCACGCTGGCGATCATTGAAAAGACCGCCAGCAGCATCGTCAACACCGCCGACTGCGCCATCGGCCGTGACGCGGCCCGTCTGGTGGTGGACGGCCTGGAGGGCTTCCGGGACGATTATATCGAGCATATCGAGCATCACCGGTGTCTTGCCAGCCTGGCCCTGCCGGTGCCCTGCGTGGCGCTGTGCCCGGCGGGCGTGGACGTGCCCGGCTATATGGCACTGGTGGGCGAGGGGCGCTGTGCCGACGCAGTGCGCCTGATCCGCAAGGATAACCCCATGCCTACCGCCTGCGCCTATATCTGCGAGCACCCCTGCGAAGCCCGGTGCCGCCGCGACATGATCGACGCGTCCCTGAACATCCGCGGCCTGAAGCGCTACGCCGTGGACAACGCCGGGGACGTGCCCCAGCCGGAATGCGCGCCGTCTACCGGAAAGACCGTGGCCGTCATCGGCGGCGGCCCCAGCGGCCTGAGCTGCGCCTACTATCTGGCGCTGATGGGCCACAAGGTGGTCATCTTCGAGGAGCGCCACCAGCTGGGCGGCATGCTGCGCTACGGCATCCCCAGCTACCGCTTCCCTCGGGAGAAGCTGGACGCGGAGATCCACTCCATCCTCTCGCTGGGTATCGAGGCCCACACCGACGTGACCGTGGGCAAGGAGATCACCTTCGAGCAGCTCCAGCAGGAGTACGACTGCCTGTACATCGCCATCGGCGCCCATCAGGGTAAGGGCGCGGGTATCCCCGGCGAGCACAGCAAAAACGTCATGTCCGCCGTGGAGATGCTGCGGGGCATCGGCGACGGTGACATGCCGGACTTCACCGGCAAGCACGTGGTGGTCATCGGCGGCGGCAACGTGGCCATGGACGTGACCCGCAGCTCCATCCGCCTGGGTGCGGAGAAGGTGTCCTGCGTCTACCGCCGCCGCATCGAGGATATGACCGCCCTGCCGGACGAGGTCACCGGCGCTATGGCGGAGGGCGCGGAAATGCTGACGCTGATGGCGCCTGTCCGCATCGAAGCCAACGAGAACGACGAAGCCGTTGCCCTGTGGGTGCAGCCCCAGATCCCCGGCGAGTCCGACAAGACCGGCCGTCCCCGCCCGGAGAAGGCCGATCTGCCGGAAGTGCGCGTGGAAGCGGACGTCATCGTGGTGGCCATCGGTCAGGGCATCGAGATCGCCGGGTTCGAGCAGTCCGGCGTGCCCATCAAGCGGGGCACCTTTGTGGCCGCCAGCTCCAGCCAGGTGGGCAATATGAATAATGTGTTCGCCGGAGGAGACTGCGTCACCGGCCCGGCCAGCGCCATCCGCGCCATCGCAGCCGGCAAGGTGGCCGCCGCCAATATCGACGAGCATCTGGGCTTCCACCACGATATCACGGTGGAGGTGGACATTCCCGCACCGCGGCTGAACAACTCCCCGCCCCATGGCCGCATCAATACCACCGAGCGGGAAGCCGCCCAGCGGAAGAACGACTTTGAAGACATCGAATGTGGTCTCACCTGGGAGGGAGCCTGCACCGAGGCGTCCCGCTGCCTGCGTTGCGACCACTACGGATACGGGATATTCAGAGGAGGTCGGAACAGCAAATGGTAACGTTGACCATCGACAAGAAAACCATCTCCGTGCCGGAGGGCACCACCATTCTGGAGGCCGCCAGAAGCGCCAACATCAGCATTCCCACCCTGTGCTATCTGAAGGGCGTCAACGAGATCGCCGCCTGCCGCATCTGCATGGTAGAGGTGGAGGGTCACGCCCGGCTCGTCCCCTCCTGCGACAACGCGGTGGTGGAGGGCATGGTGGTACATACCAATTCGCCCCGTGTCCGCGAGGCCCGGCGCGTGAACCTGCGGCTGATCCTCAGCCAGCACGAGAACAACTGCACCAAGTGTACCCGCAGCGGCAACTGCAAGCTGCAGACCCTGTGCAACGACTATAACCTGCTGGGCGACCACTATATCAAGGATCTGAAGAACATCCCCACCGACTTCTCCAACCCCGTGGTGCGCATCGAGAACCGCTGCATCCGCTGCATGCGCTGCATTCAGGTGTGCGAGAAGATCCAGGGCATGAACATATGGGACGTGGTGGGCACCGGTATCCGCACCACCGTAGGCGTGGGCCGGTTCCGCACACTGGGCGAGTCGGACTGCAACTTCTGCGGCCAGTGCGTCACCCACTGTCCCGTGGGCGCCCTGCAGGAGCATGACGACACCGGCAAGGTCTGGGATGCGCTGGCCAACCCCAACAAGATCACCGTGGTGCAGGTGGCCCCGGCCGTCCGCGCCGCGTGGGCGGAGTACTATCACCTTGACCCCAAGTTCGCCTCCGCCCAGCGGATGGTGACGGCGCTGAAGGAGATCGGCTTCGACTACGTGTTCGACACCGACTTTGCCGCCGACCTGACCATCATGGAGGAGGGCAGCGAGTTTTTGCAGCGCTTCACCCATCATGACCAGTATAAGTGGCCCATGTTCACCTCCTGCTGCCCCGGCTGGGTGCGGTTCGTCAAGGGCCAGTTCCCGGAATACACCACCAATCTCTCCACCGCCAAGTCCCCGCAGGCCATGTTCGGCGCGGTGACGAAAAGCTACTTTGCCGAGAAGCTGGGCGTGGATCCCCACGATATCTGCGTGGTGTCCATCATGCCCTGCACCGCCAAAAAGGCGGAGCGGGCCATCCCCAATCTCAACAGCGCCTGCGGTGATCCGGACGTGGACGTGGTGCTGACCACCCGCGAGTTCGTCCGCATGCTGCGGGGCGAGCAGATCAACCCCGCCGTCATGGAGGAAACGCCCTTCGACAGTCCTCTGGGCACCGGAACCGGCGCAGCGGTGATCTTCGGCGCCACCGGCGGCGTCATGGACGCGGCGCTGCGCAGCGCCTACTTCATGGTGACCGGTCACAACCCCGACCCCGACGCCTTTACCGCCGTCCGGGGCATGGACGGCTGGAAGGAGGCCGCCTTCGACATTCCCGGCGCAGGTCGTGTCCGGGTGGCGGTGGTCAGCGGTCTGGGCAATACCCGCAAGCTGATGAACGCCCTGCGCAGCGGCAAGGCCAGCTATGACTTCGTGGAGGTCATGGCCTGTCCCGGCGGCTGCGCCGGAGGCGGCGGTCAGCCCATCCGCGACGGCGTGGAGCTGGCAGGGCCCCGTGGCGATATCCTGTGGAATCTGGACAAAAACGCTGATATCCGCTTCTCCCACGAGAATCCGGAGGTGCGGGCGCTGTACAACGCCTACTTCCACAAGCCGCTGAGCCATCGCTCCCACGAGCTGCTGCACACCGACCTGACCGCGTGGAAAATGCCCACAGAGGAGTAAACGCTTTCTGACGGAGGTAACGCCATGAAAAGACTGATCGCCTTGCTGCTGACCGCGCTGTGCGTTCTCGCGCTGACGGCCTGCGGCAGCAGCACCGAGTGGACCATGGTAGACATAAAGGGGCAGGAGAGTCGGCTCTCCGCCCAGGACGCCGCCGCAGTGGATCGCTGCTTGAAATCCAAGGACTGGCAGGACGACCTGAGGGACTGCATCATGGTGCGTCTCACTGACGGCAGCGGCAGGCGCATCGACTACTGCGCCGACTGCGGGGTCTTCAACGATCTGGCCGCCGGACGGCACCTGGAACTCAGCGACAGTGCCAGAGATGACATGAATACCCGTCTGGGCCGATACGGTTCGCTGTGGGTCACGGGTTAAATAAAAAAGGGACTGCATCTGCAGTCCCTTTTCTGTAAAAATCTCTTGCACTTACCGTCGGCAGTGGGTATAATAAATGAGACAGGAAGCAAAAAAAGAATATTCTTTTTTTGCTGGTTATTCTTTAACCAGCAAAAAAAGAATATTCTTTTTTTGCTGGTTATTCTTTAACCAGCAAAAAGGCTCTGGTACAAAAGGAGAAAGAACATGAAAAAGAAAATAACAGCCCTTCTGCTGACACTGGCGATGCTGCTGGCGCTGGCAGTCACCGCCTCAGCAGACGAGGCGACACCCACCCGCACGGAGAACCTGAATCTGAGCGCCTATACCGAGGTGACGGACATGCTGGATACCGAGGGATGGAAATATGAACCCGGCCAGAATGGCGGCACGCTGACCCTGCGCGATTTCTATTTGAAGGGCGCCCACAATGCCGAGGGCTTTTCCGGCCTGCTGACGGGCGAGGGCACCGTCACCATCGTGCTGGAGGGCGCCAACGTGATCGAGACGACAAGCGATTGGTATCGTCCTCTGATGAGTTCCACCTCCAGTAACATGGATGTTTCCTGGATCATCAAGGCGGGCGAGAGCGGCGGCAGCCTGTCCATCCGCCACTGCGGCACGGTCAAGGACAAGAATAATCCCTATGCCTTTGCCGGTGACGATCTGACCATCCAGTCCGGTACGGTGGATTCCAATATGGAGTTCTGCAATGTCGAGGGCGACTTCCGTCTGGAGGGCGGCAGCCTGACGGTCACGGTGTCCGACGTCATCGCTGACAGCTATCCCGTCCGCACTATCGGCTCGGAGCAGGGCAAATCGAACGTGGTCATCAGCGGCGGCAAGCTGTCCATCCCCTGCGGCGACTGGGCCATCACCGCCAGCTCGAACCGCAGCGGTGATATCATCATGACCGGCGGCGAGGTCAACGTGGCTTCGGATCAGGCCGCCCTGTACGCCGCCAACATCAAGCTTAGCGGCGGCCACCTGATCGCGGTGGGTCAGGCGAGAGCCACCCTCTTCGCCGTGGATACCAGCGATTACACCGGCACTGGCGTTGTGATCGGCTCCGTCAACGCTGACGGCAGCGATCCCACCAGCTACGTGGCCGACAACTACAAGACCTACAAGTGGATCGAGTTCCCCCACCAGCACACCTTTGGCGACTGGGACACCGTGAAGAAGCCTACGACCAAGGAGACGGGCCTGAAGATCCGCACCTGCACCGAGTGCGGCTATGAGGAACAGCAGGAACTGCCTAAGCGATCCAACGGCGGCTCCGGCGACAGCCAGACCCCGCAGGATACGGAGACAAAGACCGGCAGTGTCCAGTCCGCCAAGACGGCTGACGGTATGGACCTGCCCCTATACCTGACGCTGACGGTGCTGACCGCGGGCGGTATCGTTCTGCTGCGCCGCCGTGCGGTTTGACTCATAAGAAAAAGAGATGGCGAAAGCCATCTCTTTTTTTACCGGTTCCTCTTCGCCAACGCCGACAGCAACGGGAACTTGCCCATGATGTACTCGTAACTCCCCCGTCCGTGGGGCAGCATGCAGGCGGAGCAATCCTTGATGCCGTTGGGCAGCCACTGACAGTTGCCGCCGCACTGGCTGCCCAGCGCGTACAGCGGGCAGTAGCAGAACAGACAGTTGAAATCCTCCGGGTGGCTGGTGGCGTGACAGGGGAAGAACTCGCATTTCGTGTGCTGTACGAAGGAGTAGTTGCACTCGCTGGGCTTCTTGTCAAATACGTTATCGCTCATGTGATGATCGACCTACCTTTGTCCTGAAGTGCCCTCATTGTACCAGCCATCAGCGGGAAAGTCAACGGGAGGAAAGGAATCCGGGGTTGCATTTTCGCGGCGGACTTTATATAATAATGCCACTTTACCACACTTTCTGGAGGGGAAGCCATGGACAAGAGATCCCATCCCGCCCTTGCCGCCGTGCGCGTCGCGTTTCCCAGCACCGTCCCGGTGCTGACGGGGTATCTGGTGCTGGGCATCGCCTACGGCGTGCTGATGCAGACCAAGGGTTACGGCGTGCCGTGGGTGCTGCTGATGTGCTGTCTGGCCTACTGCGGCAGCATGCAGTTTGTGACCATCACGCTGCTGGCCACCGCGTTCGACCCGCTGCAGGCGCTGCTGATGAGCCTGATGGTCAACGCCCGCCACCTCTTTTACGGCGTGTCCATGCTGGGCAAATACCGGGGCATGGGCGCGGCCAAATTCCCGCTGATCTACACCCTCAGTGACGAGACGTTCTCCATCGTCTCCTCGGTGGAGCCGCCGGAGGACGTGCCCCGGAAGGACTTCTATCTGGCGGTGTCTCTGCTGAACTACGGCTATTGGGCCGCCGGTTCCGTGCTGGGCGCGGTGGCGGGCCGGTTCATCACCTTTGACACCACGGGCCTTGACTTCGCCCTGACGGGCCTGTTCGTGGTGCTGTTCATCGAGCAGGTGAAGAACCCCCAGAACCGCATGAGCGGCGTCATCGGCCTTGTCTGCTCCGCCGCGGCGCTGGCGGTGTTCGGCGCGGACAATCTGGTGATCCCCGCCATGGTGCTGGTGCTGATCGTATTACTGTTGGGGAGGAAGAAGCTATGACATTGACAACGACGCAGGCGCTGGTGATCGCCGGCGCGGTGACGCTGGGCACCATCATCACCCGCTTCCTGCCCTTCCTGCTGTTCCCGGACAACAAGCCCATCCCCAAGGTGGTGGAGTATCTGGGCCGCACGCTGCCTGCCGCCATGATGGGCCTGCTGGTGGTGTACTGCCTGCGGAATGTGGACATTGCCGCCGCACCCCACGGCCTGCCGGAGCTGATCGCGCTGGCGGTGGTGACGGCGCTGCACCTGTGGAAGCGCAATGTGCTGCTGTCCATCGGCGCAGGCACGGTGGTGTACATGCTGCTGGTGCAGCTGGTATTCGCGTAAGCTTGGCAAAAAGAGTATCCGTACTTGGCCCCCTCTGTGAGGGGGCTGGCGAGCGCAAGCGAGACTGGGGGAGAGAATTTAAGATTTTATTCTCTCCCTCCCTCGTCAGAGGGAGGCTTTGGCTCTATGCCGCGTGAGAGGTCTCGCTGCCCTCCACCGCAGCATCGCTGTCCTTCACGCCAGACTTGTGATAATTGTGCATCACGATGCCCAGCAGGATCAGCGCCGCGCCGATGACGCCCTGCACCCCCAGGCGCTCCTTCAGGAAAATCGCGCTCAGCACTGCCGTGGACAGGGGGTTGATGGCGCACATCTGGGCGGCCCGGTCGGCGGTGGTGTACCGCTGGGCCACCGGCTGGAACGTGAAGCCGAAGCAGGAGCACACCAGCGCCAGCGCCAGTATCACGCCCCACTCCGTGCCGTTTTGGGGCAGATGGGGCGTCTCCACCAGCAGCGAGCCGATGGCGGCAAACAGCCCCAGAAAGCCGATCTGGAACATGCCCAGCAGAATGGCGTCGCCCTCGTGGGAGAATTTGGCCGTCAGGATGATGGCGATCGCGTACAGGCAGGCCTCCATCAGACACAGGCCCTCGCCCAGTCCGAACCCGGACAGGCCGTTTTTCAGCGTCAGGAATCCCACGCCTGCCAGCGTTACCGCCGCGCACAGCAGCGCCCGGCGATCCGGGGCCTTCCGGTGCAGCACCGCCTCAAACAGCGGCACGATGACAATGGCGGTGTTGGTCAGGAACGACACGGTGGAGGCGGTGGTCATGGTCAGTCCAAACACCTCGCAGGTCATCACGGCGAAGAACGCAGCGCCTAAAATCATGCCGTGCAGCAGGTCGGTTTTTGCCACGGTGCGCAGCTTCTTCCAGAAGATGACGCACAGCACCGCAAAGGCCAGACAGAACCGCACCGCCAGCAGGTTCAGGGGGCTCATGTTCTCCAGTCCCACCTTGGCGAACAGCAGTGACGTGCTTCTGGCGAAGATCACACCGGCCAGCAGCCACCCGGCGGCTTTTTTGCTCATTTGGTATCCCTCCCACGATAAGCTCTCCCCGCGAAATGCGCCGCTGGGGCAAGGCCGCGCCTTGCCCCGAACGGCTTGGATGGGGGAGAGAAAACTCGTTACTTGGCGGTGGCTGCCTTCAGCTCAACAGGATCGCGGCGGTGATTGCCAGCCGTCACACAGTTGACGGCCACCACGAACCCGGCGCCTGCCGCCATGGACAGCGCCAGCAGCGCCGTACTGTTTTCCACACAGCCCAGCCAGGCGAACACTACCACCAGAGCCAGACACACCAGCGCGATGGTCACACAGACGTTTCCTACATTCTTTTTCATGGTCTTGTCCTCCTTTTTGCATTTGGTGTTTGTTTTTCGTTACCTTTAGGTTGACTTCATCATAGCACGGCTTTATACTTGTGTAAAGCGATAGTATATCATGGATTCATTGACAAAACTGCAACAAAAGGAGGGCGGCCATGGATACGGAAAAATGCGCGGCGCTGCTGTGCGCCTTGGAGGAGGGAACGCTAGCCCGGGCAGCGGAACGGCTGGGCTACACCCCCTCCGGCATCAGCCGCATGGTGGCGGCGCTGGAGGAGGAGCTGGGCTTTCCGCTGCTGTACCGCAGCCGGGGCGGTGTGACCGCCACCGGCGAGTGTGAGGCCCTGCTGGGCGCCATGCGGCAGATGGTCTATCAGGCAGAGTGCTGCCGCCAGACGGCGGCGGCATTGCAGGGCGTGGAACAGGGCAGCGTCACCGTGGGCGCCAACTACCACTTCTATTCCCGGCAGCTGGCCCACCTGATGGCCCGGTTCCGCCAGCGGCACCCCGGCATCGCCTTCCAGACCATCGAGGGCACCAGCACCACGCTGGCCGGAGCGCTGCGGGAGCACCGGGCCGACCTGTGCATCATCAGCCGCCGCCCCGGCTCCCACCAGTGGTTTCCCCTGCGGCGGGATCAGCTGGTGGTAATGCTGTCGCCGGAGCACCCGCTGGCTCGGGAAAAGTCCGTGCCCATCCGGCGGCTGGAGACGGAGAGCTATATTGAGATCTTCCCCGGCCGGGAGACGGACAACTCCCGCGTTCTGGCGGAAAACGGCGTGCAGCCGGGCAACCGCTTTGCCGGGGTGGAGGACGATTTTTCCGCCATGGCCATGGTGGAGGCGGGGCTTGGCGTGGCACTGGTCAACGACCTGATCGCCGGGATGCTGACAGGTAACGTGGTGTTCCGTCCGCTGGAACCGCCCCAGTACGTGGAAATCGGCATTGCCACGCCGCCGGAGGACAGCATGTCCCCCGCCGTTAAGCGGTTCCTGGCGTTTGTGAGGGAGAATATGGAGGGGTAAAAAAGATTTTCGTCCCTGCGGGGACGAGGTACTTTTGGCCGCTGTCCCAAAAGTACCCAAAATGACAGCTTAAACCTGCGGTTTAAGAATCCGCGCACGCTATGCCCTTTTGCAAATTTGCGGCCTTATACCACGCGTTTACAGAACACGGTGGTTATCGTTGCGTATGACGAATCGACTTTCTTCTTGCGCCGCTGCCGCTCATGTTCTCAACGGTAGACACCGAAGCGTTGTTCGGCGGCGGGGTGAGGACACCCCGCCGCACGGTAGACGCAAAACACCTTCTCCGCACCAGTCAGCGGCAGCGGCGTAGGAGCAGAGACGATCCTTTTAACCGCTCGACAAGGAAAATTTTGCGCGAACGTGTGGTATAGGGCCACAAATCTAAAAAATGTTATAGCGCGCCGGGAGGTGAAGGAACCGGAGGTTCCTTCTGGCGTTTTTGCCTACTTTTGCCGCTATTGGCAAAAGTAGGTCGCCCCGGAGGGCGAAATACCCTTATCAAAAAAACAATATTTATAGGAATCCCATTTGACAGCACGGTGCAAGATTGCTATACTTCAATATCATAAAAATGCCATTCTGCCGCCAAAACAGGCGGAAAGGGGGAACAATATGACCCATAAAGCCATTTTTCGCCAGCACTGGAGCGAGGCGTTCCGGGATGCCGCGTTCCGCGCGCGGCTCCGCGACCCGAACATGGCGGAGCGCTGGGCGCAGGCCCGGTTCGCCGAGGAGTTTCTGCCCCTACGGCAGCGGCTCTGCTGCGTAAAGCTCATCGAGGCCGCCGCTGAAGCCATGCCGGAGCTCCCTGCGCCGGAGGGTGGATGGAGCGGCTATGTCCTCAGCGACGCCATCGCCCGCCTGTATCCCCAGCACCGCCGGGAGGCCACGGAGCAGCAGGAGGATTTTGCCCTGTGCGCCCTGCTGGCCGTTCAGCTGCTGCTGGCGGAGGAGCGCCGGACACAGCGGTTCGACATGACCATGGACTTCGCCTTCTGCACCGACGAGGAGGCGGCGGGCAGCCCCTTCTACCAGCGGTTTTTGCAGGTGTGGCGGCAGGATTTCGTCTATGAGCTGCTGCGCCTGAGCCGCGAGCTGACGCCCTTCAGCACCCTGCAGCACATCGCCATGGTGCACCACGTGGCCATGACGGCAGGCCGGGCCTTGCGGCGGGGCGGCGCGGCGGTGGATCTGGCGCTGACCTCCGCGGCGGCGGCAGGCCACGATATCGGCAAATTCGGCTGTATGCCCGGCGAGCGGGTGCCCTATCTCCACTACTACTATACCGACGAGTGGCTGACCCGTTCCGGGCTTCCTCAGGTGGGACAGGTGGCGGGCAACCACTCTACGTGGGATCTGGAGCTGGCCAACCTGTCGGTGGAGTCCATGCTTCTGATCTACGCCGACTTCCGCTCCAAGCAGCGGCGGGAGCCGGACGGCCGGGAGACGGCGGCGCTGTACTCCCTGAAGGACGCCTTTGACGTGATCCTCAGCAAGCTGGACAACGTGGACACCGCCAAAAAGCGGCGGTATGAGTACGTTTACCGGAAGCTGCGGGACTTTGAGGAATATCTGATCGCCCACGGCGTGGACGTGACGCTGCGGGGCCGGGACACCGACCCGGAGCAGGCCATGGATATCGCCCTGATGGGGCCGAAGGAGTACTACCGTGCCTTCTGCCTGATGGCGGTGGAGCACAACCTGAACATGATGCGCCGTCTCAGCCACGAGGGGTTGTTCTCCGACCTGCTGGAAATGGCCCGCAGCGAAAAGGACTGGACGCGGGTGCGCACCTATCTGTGCGTGCTGGAGGACTACTTCACGTATCTGTCCGCCAACCAGAAGATCCAGACGGTGTACTTCCTCTATGAGCTGCTGCTGCACCCGGAGGGTGACATTCGCCGTCAGGCGGCGGCGCTGATGGGCCGGGTGATGGCCAAGTTCAGCCTGCGCTACAAGAAGGAGCTGCCTGCGTCGGCAGGCCGGGCGGAGGTGGAGCAGACTCAGTTCGCCCTGTGGGCCCAATACCTGAACCTGCTGTTTTATCCCGACCACAAGCTGACGCCCCAGCAGACCAGCCACATCCGGTTCACCGCCAAGCTGGTGGTGTCCGCCACGCTGGAAAACTGCGCGCCCCAGGAGACGGCCCAGTTCCTGTCGGTGCTGCTGTCCCACTACCAGTCGCCCCATGTGGAGGACGACGGCGCGGCGCTGACCTTGACGGACACGCTGTGCTATCTGCCGCTGAAGCTGCTGACGGAGGAGCAGGCGGAGCGGGTGGCCGCCTTCGCGCTGGCCCAGTGCCACGGCAAAACGCCGTCTCTGCAGGCGGCGGCGCTGCAATTCTTCTTCCGGGCCAGCCAGACGCTGCCGGAGAGTCATCCGCTCCACGCCGCGCTGAAGCAGCTGCGGCAGGAGGAGCTCGTGCTGCCGCTGCCGTCGCTGCGCTACCGGTATGCCCGTGTGTGCGGCGTTCCGGCGGAGCAGGCGGTGCTGGCCCTCAGCGGCGAGGAGGTCTCGGATATCCTGCTGGACAACCTGAAAACCGCCACCCCGTGGATGATCAAGGTGGTCAACGTGGAGCTGCTGTCCCGGTACGCCGCCTGCGGTCTGGGCAGCGCCATGCAGATCGCCGCCCATTTCGCCAATCTGATCCGTGTCAGCGAGGCAGTGGTGGTGCGTCAGCGGGCGGGCCGCGCCCTGCTGGGCATCGCGCCCCGGCTCACCAGCGACCAGCGCAACGAGATCGCCGTGGAGCTGTCCAAGGCGCTGGAATCCGGCCACTACGAATTTTCCAAGTATATCCCCCAGTATCTGGGCGCGTTCATGCTGTGGCTTCCTCCGGCAGAGCTGGACGAGGTCATCGACTATCTGGCGGAGCTTTTGAGCCATTCCGCCGACAGCGTGGCGGCCTCGGCGCTGGACACGGTGGGCTTCGCGCTGGAGTCCTATCGCGCCTACTCCCAGCGTTTCCCGGAGGAGGAAGCGGTATGGGATCGCCGTCGCCGCCGTCTGGCAGGACTGCTGCTGAAGGGCATGGCCTCCTACCGCGAGGCGGTACAGCAGGAGGCGCTGTACGTGCTGGGCGACACGCTGTTCTCCTCGCCCCGGTTCCCCGATGAGCGGCGGGCGTGGCTGTTCACCCTGTGCGCCCACAAGCTGCTGTTTTTGCTGCACGAGAATCAGGGCGGCGGGCTGAACGACCTGTACTGCTCGGCGGCGCTGTACCGCATGTACCAGTTCATCGTCCGGTACGAGACAGACAACGGCCCCTTCCCCTTCCGCCAGCGGCAGAGGGTGGCCTTCTTCCCCGGCACCTTCGACCCCTTTACCCTGTCCCACAAGGCGCTGGCCTGCACCATCCGGGACATGGGGTACGAGGTGTTTCTGGCGGTGGACGAGTTCTCCTGGTCGAAAAAGACCCAGCCCAGCCTGATCCGCCGCAGGATCGCCTCCATGTCGGTGGCGGACGAATTCCATGTGCATCTGTTCCCCTACAATATCCCCGTCAACATCGCCAATCCCGGCGATCTGCGGCGGCTGAAGGACATGTTCGCCGGACGTGAGCTGTACCTCATCGTGGGCTCCGACGTGATCCACGGCGCGTCCTCCTACAAGGCGCCGCCCAGCCCCGATTCCGTCCACAGCATGAACCATATCGTGTTCCGCCGTGTCTCCGCCCTCCATGGGGAGGAAAAGGACATGGACGCCGATGTGGGCATGATCTCCGGCAAGGTGGTGCAGCTGCAACTGCCCTCCCAGCTGGAGGATATCAGCTCCACCCGCATCCGCGAGAATATCGACATGAACCGGGATATCTCCCACCTGATCGACCCGGTGGTGCAGGAGTATATCTATCAGCGGGGCCTCTATCTGCGGGAGCCCCAGTATAAGCCGCTGCTGTCTCCCGGCACGCTGCACTTTGCCGAGGCCGAGGGCGGCGACGCCCTGCTGACCCAGCTCCAGCAGACGCTGGACATGCCGTCCGCCGCCGCCGAGGGGGTGCGCCGCCGGGGCGAACGGGTCATGACCCTCCACAGCGGCAGCCAGCTGCTGGCCGCCGCGTCCTACGACCAGCGCCGCACCCGCGAGCTGCTGGCGCTGCTGAGCGACCCTGTGCGGGTCAATGAGGTGCGCGACATGGCCTCCGGCAAGCTGCTGTGCGTCACCGGGTTGTACGGTCGGGACGAGGAGTCCATGCAATTGCTGCTGACCCAGCTGTTCGCTCAGGCCATGGAGCAGGACTGCCTGTGGGCGCTGTTCGCGGCGCTGGATGCACCGGCCAGTCCGGCGGCGGACGATCTGCTGCGGCAGCAGGGCATGCGTCCGGTGCGGCCCGGCGATCCCTCGCTGCTGCTGGCGGATATGAGCGCCCCGGTGGTGTTCCTGCAAAATGTGGAGACCGCCATCAAGCCGCCCTTCAGCAGCGATGAAACGGTGCTGTCCGCCATCCGGCAGGCACGACGGCGGTTCAAGCTGGGACTGGTGGCGCTGTATCCGGGACGACTGATCTTTACCATCTCCTCCCAGCTGGTGCTGCACCGGCTGGTGGAGAAGATTACCGCCCTCAACGGCGTGCCCATGACGCCCACCCAGCCCCGTGTGCTGGGCCCCTATATGTGCGTGCCCTTCGGCAAGCTGCTGCGGCGGGCCGCCATCCCCAACACCGTGACCAAGACCGTTCACACCGACAAGGTGTTTGCCGCCGACCGGCGCACCCAGCATATCGCGGCCTTCCCCGGCTACGCGCCGCTGGCCGATCAGATGCGGGTGGTGCGCTCCTTCCGCCGCCCGGTGATCCTGGTGGACGACCAGCTCCACACAGGGCGGCGTATCGGCGTGCTGGACCCGCTGGCAAGAGAGCAGCAGGTGGACATCAAAGAGGTGCTGGTGGGCATTCTGTCCGGTCAGGGACGGGATCTTGCCCAGCAGCTGGGCCGTGACGTGGACTATGTGTATTTTGTCCCCAATCTGCGGGCATGGTATGTGGAGTCCACCCTGTATCCCTTTATCGGCGGCGACACGGTGGAGCACGCGGACATGGAGCGCTCCGGCTTGCAGCCGTCGGTAAACCTGATCCTGCCCTACGTGTATCCGGAGCATCTGCGCCAGTGCGGCGCGGACGCTGCCTATACCTTCTCCCGCACCTGCATCGAGAATACCCTGTATATCATTGAGGCGCTGGAGACCGCCTATCGCCGGGTCTACGCCCGCAATCTGACGCTGCGGCGGCTCAGCGAGGCGGTGGTGCTGCCGCTGTGCCCCGACAAGGGACGCATGACCTACAATCTGGACGGCGCGGTGTCCGATTACCTGCGGGATGATCGGGAGACGCTGCGGCGGCTGGAGAATCTGTTCCGCTGAAAAGGGGGAAATCACCATGTATTACTATGAAGAAAACGGCCAGTGCTTCGCCGCCTGCCAGCCCCTGCCGCTGACGGCGGCGGAGGGTGCGTCGGGGCAGCCGGTGTTTCTGTTCCGCCGTGGGCCGGAGAGCGGACGGGCGGCCTTTTCCGCTGTGTCCCTGTCCCAGCTGACGGCGGCGGCGGAGGATGTGTCGTGGCTGGACAGCCGCCGCATCTCCGTCACGCAGGCTCCGCCCATCGAGGCGGCGGAGTGGATCGCCCGCGGCCTGCGGGCGGTGAACTTCGACCATCCCCGCTGGCGGGAGATGGCGGCGTGGCAGCCCACACAGGGCAAAAAGCGCGTCCACATTCTGGCCATCGGCGACGTGGGCAGCACCATCGCCATGGGGCTGAAGCTGCTGGGCGGCGACACGGTGTCGGCCATCGGCATCTGCGATATCAACGAAGCCGCCACAAAGCGCTGGGAATTCGAGCTGAATCAGGTGACGCTGCCGTGGCGGTATGACGCCATGCCGCCTGTGGAGATCGTGCCCCAGGAGCGGCTTTTCGACTGCGACGCGTTCCTGTTCGTGGCGTCCAAGGGCATCCCCGCCGTGGGCAGCGGCGTGAAGGACGTGCGCATGGCCCAGTTTGAGGCCAACCGGGGACTGGTGGAGCTGTACGCCCGCAAAGCGCGGGACGCCCGGTTTCGCGGGCTGTTCTGTGTGATCTCCGACCCGGTGGATCCCCTGTCCCGCGCGGCGCTGCTGGCCTCCAACCGGGACGAAAGCGGCGTGTACGACGGTCTGGGCCTTCTGCCCCAGCAGGTGCAGGGCTACGGACTTGGCGTGATGAACGCCCGCGCCGCCTACTACGCCAAGCAGGATGAGCGGTTTGCCGCCTTTCTGACGGAGGGACGGGCCTTCGGCCCCCACGGCAGCGGTCTCGTCATCGCCAACTCCATCGAGCACTACGACGACACCCTGTCCCGTGAGCTGACGGAGCTGGCGCTGACCGCCAACCTGAAAATGCGGGAGCTGGGCTTCAAGCCCTATGTGGCGCCGGCACTGTCCTCGGCGGCCATCAGCGTACTGCTGACGCTGCGGGGCGAGTGGCACTACGGCAGCGTGTGTCTGGGCGATATCTTTATGGGCGTGAAGAACCGCTATACCCCCACGGGACTGGAAACGGAGGATATCCCGCTGCCGGACGGGCTGTTTGCCCGCCTGACGGAGACACAGGATATCCTGCGGAAGATCATTTGAGAAGGAGGCGGAGGGAATGGAACCTCTGGTGGTCATCTGTCCTCAGGTTGAGGAAAATTCCCGGCTGTCGGCGGTGCTGGCTCACGCGCTGGAGGGCCGCCCCCACGTGAAGCTTCAGCGGCCGGATCAGCTGCATCCCATGGAGGGGCGGCGGGTGCTGTTCGCCATTTCGCTGCTGCACGGCGGCGTGAATCTGGGCTGGTACGCCATGCTGTCCGCCATCCGGCAGGACAAGCGGTTTTTCGAGGGCTGCTGCGGCGCGGTGCTGGTGGACGGCGACGGCGAGCTGTACACCAAGTCCGCCGCGCGGGAGATCGTGTTTGCCGCCAATCAGGCAGGCTGCGCCTTTATGGGCGCGCCGCTGATCGAGGCCACCGGCTCGCTGGAGAATTTCCACATCCGGGCCATGCTGCGGCACACGGATTATCTTACCGCCTACACCTCCTGCGCTGGTGAACTGGTGGAACGCCTGCTGGCGGACACGCCGCCGGTGCGACAGCATCCCAACCTGATGGTGCTCCACGCCTCCAACCGCAAGACCTCCAACACCATCGCATTGTGGGAGCGGATGGCGCCCCGGCTTCAGGGCCGGGTGGACGCCCAAGTAGTGAGCCTGCGGAACGGCACCGTGGCCGACTGCAACGGCTGCGAGTTCCGCACCTGCCTGCACTTCGGTGAGGAGGGACGGTGCTTCTACGGCGGCGTCATCGTGGACGAGGTATATCCCGCCATCGGCCACGCCGACGGCGTGCTGTGGCTGTGCCCCAACTATAATGACGCGCTGGCCGCCAACCTGACGGCCTGCATCAACCGGCTGACGGCGCTGTTCCGCACCACGCCCTTTTACGACAAGGATCTGTACGCCATCATTGTGTCCGGCTACTCCGGCGGCGATATCGTGGCCCAGCAGCTGATCTCGGCTCTGTGCATGAACAAGGCCTTCCGCCTGCCGCCCCGGTTCTGCATGCTGGAGACCGCCAACGACGCCGGCGCGGCGGTGAAGCTGCCGGGCATTGACCAGAGATTGACGGCGTTCGCGGATAAGATGTTCTCAACATGAAATAAGAAACGACCCGTTACCTGCGGTAACGGGTCGTTTCTTATTTCTCCAGTGCCGCCGCCACGAAGCCCTTGAACAGGGGGTGCGGGCGGTCGGGGCGGCTCTTGAACTCCGGATGGAACTGCACACCCACGAACCACGGGTGGGCGGGGTTCTCCACGATCTCCACCAGCCGTCCGTCGGGGGAGGTTCCTGTGGGTACCAGTCCGGCGGCGGTGATGCGCTCCCGGAAGTCGTTGTTGAACTCGTAGCGGTGGCGGTGGCGCTCGCTGATCTCGCTCTGGCCGTACAGAGCGCGGGCACGGCTGTCCGCCGCCAGCACGCAGGGATACTGGCCCAGCCGCATAGTGCCGCCCTTGGCGGCCACGCCCACCTGATCCGGCATCAGGTCGATGACGGGATGGGCGGTCTGGGGCGCCATCTCCGTGGAGTGGGCGTCGGCCCAACCCAGCACGTGGCGGGCAAACTCAATGACGGCGATCTGCATGCCAAGGCAGATGCCCAGATAGGGAATGTTGTTCTCGCGGGCGTACCGGGCGGCGGCGATCATGCCCTCGATGCCCCGGTCACCGAAGCCGCCGGGCACCAGAATGCCGCTGCACCCGGACAGCACCTGCGCCGCGTTTTCCTCCGTCACGGTCTCCGAGTCCACCCAGCGGATATGCACCACCGCGCCGCAGGCCGTTCCCGCGTGGAACAGGGACTCCTCCACGCTGAGATAGGCGTCGTGAAGCTGCACGTACTTGCCCACCAGCGCAATGGTGACCTCCCGGCTGGCGTTTTTGATATCGCTGACCATGGCGGCCCAGTGGGTCATGTCCGCCGCTGGGCGGGAAAGACCCAGCTTGCGGCACACGATCTCGTCCAGACCCTCCTTCTGCAGCAGCAGCGGCACCTCGTACAGCGTGTCCGCCGTGGTGTTCTGGATCACGCAATCCTCGGAGATGTTGCAGAATAGGGCGATCTTCTTCCGCATGTCCTCCGGAATGGGGACGTCGCTGCGGCACACCAGAATGTCCGGCTGGATGCCCAGGCTCAGCAGCTCCTTGACGGAGTGCTGGGTGGGCTTGCTTTTCAGCTCGCCGCTGCCGGGGATCTGGACGATCAGGGGCACGTGGATGTACACCACGTTCTCCCGGCCCTTTTCCACCGCCACCTGCCGGATGGCCTCCAGAAAGGGCTGGCTCTCGATATCGCCCACCGTGCCGCCGATCTCGCAGATCAGCACGTCCACTTCCTCCTGCTCCATGGCGTAGACGTGGCTTTTGATCTCGTCGGTGACGTGGGGGATGATCTGCACCGTGCCGCCTAAGAACGCGCCCTGACGCTCCCGGTTGAGAAGATCCCAGTACACCCGGCCGGAGGACACAGAGCAGCGGCCCGTCAGGCTCTCGTCCACAAACCGCTCGTAGTGGCCCAGGTCAAGGTCGGTTTCCGCGCCGTCGTCGGTGACGAAGACTTCGCCGTGCTGATAGGGACTCATGGTGCCGGGGTCGACGTTCAGATAGGGGTCGAATTTCTGGTTCCGCACCCGCAGACCCCGCTGCTTCAAAAGACGGCCCAGCGACGCCGCACAGATGCCCTTTCCCAGTCCGGACACCACGCCGCCGGTGACAAATACATACTTCATACGCTGTTCCCTGTTCCCTTCCGCGCCGCTTTCCCCCAGCGGAAAGACCGGCGCTCACAAAAATATGCTACATTGTAGTCGTATGATTTTCCGCCGTCAAGACGTAAACATCCCAAAATATGGTGGGGAAAAGTGCCGGTTTTCCCGCCATCCGCCGAAATTGAAAAAGTAGGGGAAAAGGCCTTGCATTCCGCGCGGCACGGTGCTAAACTATATAATACGCCACTCTGTTTTTCAGGGTGGTTTTTTTGCGCCTATCGCGCGGCGGACACACGGGGCCTGCCACATGGTAAACGAAAATTCCTGTCATTCCGAGCCAGTGACCGACGTCACTGGCGTGGGAATCCGTACCCCTCGATTATCGAAAAGAAAACGGATTGCCACACCAGTGTGAGCACTGGTTCGCAATGACATAGCAAGAACCGTTGTAGGGGCGGACAGAGTCGTCCGCCCCTACAAATATTTACCGTACCCGCCCCACAGATAAACCCCCGGCTGCGTACCACGGTACGCAGCCGGGGTTGGTATGTATCGAGAAACGTTTATCGCGTTACTTGCGATTGTTGTAGGCCTCGATGCCCAGACGCAGCAGATCCATGGCCCGCTCCAGCGCCTCCTGCTTCAACACGTAGGCAATGCGGATCTCGTTCTTGCCCTTGCCGGGGGTGGCGTAGAAGGGCTCGCCGGGAGCGAACATCACGGTGTCGCCGTGGTCGTCGAACTCCTCCAGCAGGAACATCTGGAACTTGTCGGCGTCGTCCACCGGCAGGGCCGCCATCACGTAGAAAGCGCCGCGGGGACACTCGCACACCACGCCGGGGATCTCTTTCAGCTTGCGCATGACGGTATCGCGGCGCAGCTTGTACTCGTCGCGGACGGCGGCGAAGTACTCGGGGCCGACGGTGTACAGCGCGGCGGACGCGATCTGATCCAGCGTGGGGACGGACAGACGGCACTGGGCGTACTTCATGGCCTGCGCCATCAGCTCCTTATTGCGGGAGATCATGCAGCCGATACGTGCGCCGCAGGCGGAGAACCGCTTGGACACGGTGTCGATAACGATGACGTTGTCGGCAGCGTCGTCAAACTGGCCCATGGACTGCAAGGGCTCGCCGGCATAGACGAACTCACGGTAGGCCTCGTCGCCGATGATGAACAGGTCGTGCTCCTTGGCGATATCCACCATCATGCGCATCTCCTCGGGGGTCAGCACGGCGCCGGTGGGGTTGCCGGGATTGGTGACCATGATGGCGCGGGTATGCTCGTTGATCTCCGCCTCCACCTTGGCCCGGTCGGCGTAGTGATAGCCGTCAT
>OIZI01000236.1_pt1 | contig 29365 bp, 22 predicted proteins | sample 1588441 | NCBI WGS metagenome assembly OIZI01 (sample SAMN03283284) | human gut metagenome | biome: human-associated habitat; material: feces | host: Homo sapiens | place: Peru | collected 2012 | reverse complement strand
AACGCGCGAGACGTCGGCGCCCATGATGAGCAGCGCGCCGACCTTCATGCCGTCGGGGTTTTCGAGCCGCAGGATGCCCCCGTCCGCCTTTTCGCTGACAAGGCGGAACGCACCGTCGTCGGAAGCAAAGTGCACCATCTCGCGGCGGGACACGGCGGGCGTGACCATGAGTGCCGCCGTCTTTTCGACCGTCTCCATGTTTTCACAGGGGGCAAGCGTCTCTTTCGGCAGCGTGAGCGGCAGGATGGCGCCCTCGCGCAGGAAGACGGGGATGGTCTCAAGCGGTGCGGACAGGAAAAGGCGTCTGCCGCCGACCGTCACATCGCCGCTCCAAAGGGAAGTCCAGTTTCCTTTCGGGAAATAGACGGGCTTGAATGTGGTGCGATCGATGAGCACGGGGGCGACCAACAGCTCGCTGCCGAAGAAATATTGATCCTCGGTGTGGGCGACCGCCTTTTCCTGCGGATACACAAGCGGCATGGCGCGCATGATCGGCGTGCCGGTCTTGTGGTTGAAGATCGCCGCACTGTAGATATAGTCGAGCATGTTTTCGCGCCACCAATAGAGCTTTTTGAACTGCTCCACGGCGAGATCGCCGAACTCCCACGGCTCACGCATTTTTTCGAGCGACTGGGAATGGGCGCGCATGAACGGGGAGAACGTGCTGTATTGCAGCCAGCGGACATACAGCTCGTCGCTCGGCACGCCGCCGAGTCCACCGATGTCGCTGCCCCAGTTGGAATAGCCGCTGGCGGCGGCGTTGAGTCCCGCATAGAACGCCTGCTGGATGCCGCGATAGGTGCAGGGCTGATCGCCGCCGAAGTGGGAGGCATAGTGCTGTGAGCCTGCGCAACCGGGGCGCTGGAACAGCACCCAGTCGTTGCCGCGCGCCGCCGTGAACACATCGTGCATGACCTTGGCATACCAATAGGCGGACTCGTTGTGCATGACGTTGCCGTCCTTGCCGTTATAAAACACGCCGTCCACCTTGACCTGGTCGCCGAAGTCGATCATCGCGCCCGCCAGTCCTTTTTTGAACATGTCGCGGTAATACCGCTCCACAAACAGCGGAGCGTTCGGGTGGGTGAAGTCGGTCATGGTGCCGCTTGACGGCTCATAGTCCGTGCCCTTTGTGTAAATGATGGGCAAAAGCGCGGGATCGGTGCTGCCGCACAGCTCCATCATCATGTCGTCCTTTTTGCCGAGGTGGTCGTGATCCTCAAAACGCACGGCGGGATAGTTCCAGTGAAACAGGCGGATGCCGTATTCCTTGGCAATGTCGAACGTTTCGGGGATGTTGGTGATCCCCTCGGCATAGCAGGCGGCAAGATCGCTGATGCCGATCGCCTTGTAGCCCTCAAGGATGTTGCGGAATTTTTCGGTGCAGGGGATGTCACCCTTGTTCCAGGAATACCAGGACGAGCCCATCCAATAGCGGAATGCCCACTTCGGCGGCAGCACCTCTCTGCCGGTGAGCTGCGTGTAGCTGTCCAAAACGGAAAGCGGCGTGCCGACAAACAGGAACATGTCGATGTCCGGGGTGTTGAAGTCGATGCGGGTGACGTTCGGCTCTGTGCCGCCGAAGTCCGCCCAGCCGCCGTACATGGTGTTGATGAACACGCTGTAGCCTGCGGTGTTGTGCAAAAGCGGAATGTTTTGATAGGAATCGCGCTCATCTCTGCCGAAAACGGTGTCCTCGTTCCAAAGATAGGCACAAGCGCCGATCTGATTGATGCAGTTGAACCGCTCGCCCATGCCGAACAGCACGTCGTTTTCGGAATCAAAGGGGAAGCGATAGAGCGCCTTACGGCAAGCGCCCTCCTCATCATAGCCGAGCGCCAGCGTGCTGCCGCAAAGCGTGACGACGGGTGCACCCGCACCGTCGAGCAGCGAAAGGGTGAAAAGCTCTTTCTCGTCGGGGGTGAAAACAGCGGCTGTGTTGCCCGCAGTCATTTTGCCGTCTTCGCCGTAGGTGATGGGGAGCGGCTCCGATTTGAAAAAGCCCTCGCGGTCAAAGATGCGCACGCCGCCCACCGCGGGGAAAGCCACATGCATCGTGACGGCGGTCTTGCCGTCGGTCAGCGTGAAGGTGAGGGCGGCCTCTTCCTTTTTAATGTCGGATATGGCGGTAAAGGTTGCCCATTTCACCGGGATGATCGGCATGGGGGTTTTGTCTTCGATATACGGCATAAAAATCTCTCCTCTCGGAAAAAGCCGTCGCTTTGGAGGCGGCGGCTTTCTTCAGCTGTGAAGCAGTTTTGTTCAGAAAATTTCAACGGTCTTGAAGCCCTTGTCGGTGCGCACAACGGTTTTGCCGTTTTCGGCGGTGAAAGCGGCTTCCTTGCCGTCCACCAGCACCTTTTTCGCCTCCACGCCGAGCGCCAGCACGGCGGAGAGCTTAGCGCCGCTCACGTTTTTCACGGTGACGGCAGCGCCGTTTGCGTTGTCGGTGACAAAGTCGGCAAAGGTCTTTTCGTCAAAATAGTGCCGCACGGTGCGCTTTTTGTCCGCAGGCGTGACCAACAGAGCAGGGATCGCCTTTTCCGCTTCAAACGGCGCGGTCAGCTCCAGTGTGTCGCTCATGCGCAGCACCATCGCCGCGCCCGCCCGCAGATAAACGGGGATGTCAGCGTCGTTTGCCTCGACCATCATCTGACGGTCGCCAGCGATCTTTTCCGCCGTCCACAGGTTAAACCAGTTGCCGGCGGGGAAGTGCACCATCTTGCAGCGGCGTCCGAGGTCAATGACGGGCGCGACCAGCAGCTCGCTGCCGAACATATACTGCGTGTCCACATGATCGAGTCCCTGACGCGGGAATTCGATCGCCATGGCGCGCATCATCGGCTCGGCGGTCAGGTGGGCGTTCACAGCGGAGCTGTAGACATAGTCGAGCATATTCTCACGCCACCAATAGAGCTTTTTGAACAGCTCCACCGCTTCGTCACCGTGCACCCACGGGTTGCGCGGATTGCCCACGCCGTGCGCCCGCATGAGCGGCGAGAACGTGGCAAACTCCAGCCAGCGCTTGTAGGTCTCGTCATCGGTGGAGCCGTTGTAGCCGCCGATGTCGCTGCCCCAGATGTTGAAGCCGGAGGCACCCATGTTGACGCCCGCATAGAACGCCTGTTTCAGACCGTACATGAATGCCGCCTGGTCGCCGCCGAACTGACCGGCGAACGCCTGGCTGCCTGCGCAGCCGGAGCGTTCAAACAGGATGTAGTCGCCGTTTGCGCCCTCGTCGAACACTTCCTTCATGGTCTTGGCATACCAATAGGAATGCTCGTTGTGCATGGCGTTGCCCGGCTTGCCGTTATACAAAAGGGCGTCGGGGGTGACAAATTCGCCGAAGTCGATCATGGCGCCCTTGAGTCCCCAGGAGAAATATTCCTTATAGAATGCTTTCAGCACCTTTTTGGCGTTGGGATGGGTGAAGTCGAGCCAGTTTGTGCAGTTGATGGCAAGGCAGGTCTTTTTTCTGCCCTTGGGCATGAGGAAGGGCAGCTCGTTCATGTCGTCCGTGCCGAGCACCTTTTTGGCAAAATCGATGCCCTGACTCGGGTGATTCCAAATGAGCATCCGCATGCCGGATTTCGCGGCGATCTCATAGCCCTCTTTGTTCTTGGACGGTCCGCCCTCGCCGTAGCACGCGGCGACATGATGAATGCCCATGGCGGCATAGCCGTCGATGTATTCCTGCAAAACGTCCTTGAAGTCTCTGTCATCGACGCGCCAGGCGGGTGCGCCGCCGCCCATCCAATACTGGAACGCCCACTTCGGCGGGATGATGCTGTGACCGGTGAGGTCGGTGTAGGACTTGAGGTTTTCTTTCGGCGTGCCGACAAACACAAAGAAATCGGCAACAGGGCCGTTGAAGTCGAGGGAGAAGCGGTGGGGCGTCTTTTTGCCGAAATCGAACCACGCGCCGTACATGGAGTTGACAAACAGCATATACCCGCGGTTGCTGTGCAGCACGGGAACGCACTGATAGGTCTCGTTGTGGTCGACGCCGTTGTCTCTGCCGCCGCCGTGAATGGCGGTGTCCACGTTCCACATCAGTGCGTCGTGACCGACCTGGTTGAGCGTGTTGTACCGCTCGCCGAGACCGTAGAGCACTTCGTCGTTCGTGAAGTCGCCGAAAAGCTTCATTTTCGCAAACTTTTTGAGCTTGTTGCCGGAAAGACCGAACAGGATGTCCGCACCGGTGAAGGTGTAGACCGTTTCGCCGTCGGCGTTCTGGATGTGCAGCATGAAGCCGCATGCGTCATCCTTGCAGAAAACGGCAGTGCGGTTGCCGCTTGTCAGCTTCAGATATTTCTTGCCGCTGTAGGTGATGGCGCCGTTGTCGGTGCAGTCGAAAAAGCCTTTTTCGACATTCACGGCAGTCAGCCGCACACCGCCGACGGCGGGGAAGGTGACCGCGAAGGTCACCGCCTTGTTCTGCACCTTTGTGCGGAACAAAAATGCGTTGCTCTCTTTTTGGATCGATGTCAAATGGTCATTGTCATGCCACTCAACCGGAATGACCGGCATGGGCGGGCATTTTGAATATGCCATCAGACGCACCTCTCTTTCTCTGACGGTACCCCCGTCTTTTCTGAGGCTATTGTAGCATGTGAAAAATGAAAAAACAAGCGGTTTTACAGGGTTTTTGCCGATAACCCGCCAAGAGTTTTCCACGAAATTTGTGCAAAACAGAAAATCCCGGGTGAAACCTGCTTCACCCGGGATTTTTGACGGTCGGTCAGTTGCCGCACTCTATGCTGATGCGGTTGAATATCTCCAAAAGATCGTCGGTGACGACGCGCTCCTTTTCCGCGCCCGCCTTGTCGAGCACGATTCTGCCGCTGTCGAGCATCAGAAGACGGTTGCCGTATTCCACGGCATAGCGCAGATTGTGCGTCACCATGAGCGCGGTGAGATGCTTTTCCCGCACCACACGGTCGGTGATCTCCATGATGATGTCGGCGGTGTGGGGGTCAAGCGCCGCCGTGTGTTCATCCAGAATGAGGATGTCCACGGGGGTGAGGGTCGCCATGATGAGCGCGACCGCCTGCCGCTGACCGCCGGAGAGCGAGCCGACCTCGACATCCAGCTTGTCTTCCAGCCCCAGCCCGACCTCGCGCAGCTGCTCACGGTAGAAGTCGCGGCGGGCGCGGTTGACGCCGCGGGAAAGTCCGAAGCGCTTGCCCTTGTTGTCCGCAAGCGACATGTTTTCAAGAATGGTGAGATGCGGGCAGGTGCCGGCAGCGGGGTTCTGATACACTCTGCCGATGCGGCGATAGCGCTCGTACTCTTTCAGCCCCGCAATGTTCTTGCCGTCGAGCAGCAGTGTGCCGCTGTCAAACGGCATACTGCCGCAGATGATGTTGAGAAGCGAGGTCTTGCCGCTGCCGTTGCTGCCGACGACCGACACAAATTCGCCGTCGGCAACGGTGAGGTCGAAGCCGTCAAAAAGGCACATCTCGGTGACGGTTCCGGCGTTGTAGGTCTTGGAGACCTTTTGCAGTTCGATCATGCTGCCGCCCCCTTTCTGGCGTTTGCACGCTTGGCGGTGAGGGCGGTGATGCGGTCATGGAAAATGAGGATGAGCGCAAACATAACGGCGTTCAAAAGCTTCAGATAAATGCCGTTGCTGTCCACCAGCACCAGATAGTTGAGACACAGGGAATACAGCACCGCACCGCAGATGACGGCGGTGGTGTCCTTGACAAAGCGCACGCGGGAGAAGATCGCCAGCCCGATGATGACCGACGCCAGCGCCAGCACCACCTTGCCGCTGCCGCAGGAGTTGTCATACTGCATATACAGGTGCGCATACAAGGCGCCCGACACGGCGACAAGCCCGTTGGCAAGCGCCAGCCCCAAAATCTGATAGCTGCCGACATCCTTGCCGAGCGTCACCACCAGCTTTTCGTTGTCGCCGGTCGCCCGCAGCATATAGCCGAGCTTTGTCTTGAAAAACAGATCGAGGAGCAGCTTGACGGCGACAACAAACACAAGCTCGATGCCGAGCACGACATAGTCGCGTCCGCCCGCGCCGAGACGGGTGGCAAGTGCGCCGTTGAACACGCCGGTGAGCTTCTGACTGCGATAGGAGAAAATGGTGGTGGTCATGCCGTTGTCGGTCAAAAGCGTCGTCAGCGCCAGCGTCACCGACAAAAGCGCCGTCATGACGATGATGCCGCAAAGCAGCTTGGAGATGCGGCATTTCACGTGCAGAAAGCCCGTGACCGCTCCCGCGGCAAAGCCTGCGAAAAAGGACAGAAGAACGGCAGGCAGCGGCGGGACGCCGAGGCGCAGCATCAGAATGGTGCAGACAACGCCGCCGAGCGGGAACGTGCCGTCGACCGACAGATCGGCAAAGTCCAGAATGGAATACGAGATGTAGACGCCGAGTGCCAGAACGGCGAAGCACAGCCCCATTTGCAGCCCGTCAACGGTGGTGGCAAAAAACAACATAGCGTTCGATCCTTTTCAAATGAGATGGGTTCATTTTGCGACATCGGTCGCCGTGAGTGCGGAGGGGACGGTCAGTCCCAGCTTCTCACAGGCAGTGCCGTTATAGTAGATGTTCGGGTCGGTGATGACGGCAACGGGAATGTCGGAAGCAGCTTTGCCGTTCAGGATCTCCGCCGCGGCTTTGCCTGCTGCTTCGCCGACGGGGATGTATTCGATGGAAGCACTCGCCACACAGCCGAGCTTCACCTGCTCAATTTCCGAGCCGAACACGGGGATCTTCTTTTCGTCGGTGATGGGAAGAATGTTGGTCTGCAGCTTGCCGACAACGGTGTTATCGAGCAGGTTCACAAAGCAGTCCACGCCGCGGTCGATGAGCTCGTTTGTCTTGGTGTCAATGGTGTTGATGTCCGCGACGGCGCTTGCGAGAATTTCCATGCCGTCATATTTTTCGGCAGCCTTCTTGAGGTTGTCGACCTGGACGGGGGAGCTGGACTCCTCGGTGGAATACATGACGCCGATCTTGAGCGCGGTCTTGCCCATGAAGCCGGTGACGACTTCGAGCTGCTTTTCAAAATTCGGAATGTCGGACGAGCCGGTCACATTCTGATAGTTCTCCATGACGGCGGGATCGGTGATGGCACAATAGACCACCGGTACGTCCTTGTCGGCGGCGGCGTTTGCCGCGGCGACGGCGGAGGGGGTGGCGATGGCGATGATGACCGCCGCTTTTTTGTTCACGAGGTTGTTTGCCTGCGTTTGGGAAACGGAAGCGTCAAAGTTGCTGTTGACATATTCGAAATCGTATTTGTCGGCGTCGATGCCGCTTTCGGTCAGCCCCTTCATGATGCCGTCATAGCAGTTGTTGAGCGAGGCGTGCGAGCCGAACTGGATGATGCCGATGGTCTTTTTGCTGCTGCCGCAGCCGGCGAATGCCAAAAGCATGAGCGAAAGTGCCAAAACGAGAGCGACGGTTTTTTTGATGGTTTTCATAATAATACAACTCCTTAAAACTGTGGAAATGAAGATATACGGTTTTTGCGGTTTTCAAAGCGGACGCCGCGCCGCCATCGTATCAGACCCATATGTAAGCATCCACCTTTCAAAAATTATCGGAAATAAAAAAATAAACCCCTGCCCCAACCATGGGACAAGAGCTTTCCTGCGGTACCACCCAAATTCATCGGCTGCGCCGATGCACCTCATGCACAATCATGCACTGTCCGCTGTAACGGGCGGCACCCGTCTTTCCTACCCGCCGCAAGCGGCGCTCGGATCACCCTCCCGAGTCCATTCGATGCGTCATCCGCCGCCACGATCTCACCACCCGTGGCTCTCTTGGGGCTTCACGCCGCATGTACTACTCTCGGTCATCGGTTTCTCTTTTTTCTCAATATAGCACGCAGTTTTCGGTTTGTCAACAGGTTTTTTCAAAAATTTTTCGCAAGCGGTGCGGTCGTGTGCCGCACGATGAGACGGGGCACCATGCGATAGGTGCGCGGCGTCGGACGGCGGCGCACCACGTCGTCCAGCAGGTCGTCGATCGCACGGGAAAGCACGGCGGTGTCGATGAGATCCACTGTGGTCAGTCCGCCGAAGCAATAGGCGGACAGCGGGATGTTGTTGATGCCGATGACGGATATATCCTGCGGTGCGGTCAAGCCGCTTTTTTGCAGCGCGTCGAGAAAGCCGCAGGCAAGCTCGTCATAGCCGCAAATGACGGCGGTCGGCTTTTCGCCCCTGCGGGTCAGAAAGCGCTCTGCCGCTTCCTTGCCCGCCGCCTCAAACCGACGGGTGCCGATGAAAACGGCATTTTCGTCCACGGGCAGGCGGCGCGCCGCCATCACCCTGCGGAAAAGGGTGAGCTTGCCGCTCACCAGCGCTTCGCCGACAAAGCCGATGCGGGTGTGCCCGCCCGCGCGCAGATGATCCACCGCCAGCGCGATCCCCTCGTTCATCTGCATGCGGATGCTGCTGCGGGAAGCGGTGTTCTCAAACAGCAGCACGGGCGTGTGGTTGTCGGGCGGAATGTGCAGCGGCGCCGTTGCCAGCGAAATGACGGCGGCGATGCGCGGATCGTTCAGGCATTCGTCGAAAACGGGCTGCACGGTCTTTTCGGAAAAGCCGGAAAGATAGAGAATGCTTTTTGCCCCGCGCGCGGCAAGCGTGTCCGAAAGGACGGTGGTGATGTGGGAATAGTGGATGCTGATGATCTCGGGGCAGATGATGGCGACGGTCGGCTCGCGCAGACTGCTGTTTTGCATGCGCGTGGCTTTTTTGTCGGTGAAATAGCCCGATTCGGTCGCGATCTTCAAAACCAGCGCGCGCGTCTCGGGAGCGATGTCATAGGAGTCGCTGAGCGCTTTGGAAACAGTGGAAACGGAAACATTGGCAAGCTCGGCAATCGCTTTGAGCGTCACGGCGGCTCCCCCTTTCTTTTTCGATAATTTCAGTATACACAGGCGTCGGAAAAAGTGCAAGAGATATTTGACAGAAAAAATGAAAAGCAGTATACTTATATATACTTGTATACATACGTTTGCAGGGGAGGGATTTGCGTGCGGCGCAGAGCGGTTGCGGTTTTGACGTGTCTGTTGGTGTTTCTGTGCGGCTGTGCGGTGGATGTACAGTCCTATTTGCAGCCGCCGCGCGCGCAGGGACAGCAGCAGGCGGTCCAGGCGGCGCTGGAAACGGCGATCGGCGAGAACGGCGAGGGCGCCCCGCGCTATACACTGAAATACCCCGTCGCGGGCGATATTCTGTCCGCCTACATCTTCCTTGACGGCGCCGGAAAACAGACGAGTGCGCAGGAGGCGGAGACCGCTGCGATCCTGTATGCGCCGGAAGGGGCAAAGAACACCCACATCCACCTTCTGCGGCGGGAGCAGGGCGGCTGGCGCTCGCTTGCCGACCTTGTCGGCGCGGGGCTTGACGTGGATCGCGTGCTGCTCGGCGATGTTGACGGCGACGGCACGGCGGAGCTTCTGATCGGCTGGAGTCTCTACAGCACCGAGCGTCAGCTGTCTGCCTATCGGCTGGACGGCAAAACGGCGGTCGAAAGCATCGGACAGTATACCGCCTGCGTGACGGCGGATCTCAACGCCGACGGGCGGGATGAGGTGCTGCTTTTGCGCAGCGATCGTTCGGAAACCATGACGGCGACGCTGTATGCCGTCGAGGACAGCGCGGCAAAGGTGCTGTCTGCGGTAAAGCTCGACCCCGCCATACGCACGGTTTCCCGCTTTCTGTACGGCAAGACCTCCGACGGCGGCGACGCCTTGTATATCGACGCAAAATCTGAGAACGGTGCGCTCATGACGGAGATCGTCGCCTTTCGGGACGGCAAGCTCATAACGCCGCTGCACGCTGCAGGACAACACAGCACGGTCTCAACGCGCGTGGCAAAGGTGGCGGCGATGGATGCCGACGGCAACGGCGTGCCGGAATTTCCGGTGACGTCGCGCCTGGCGGCATACCCGAATGCGTTCGGTGAGGACACCTGGCAGTGGCTGACCGAATGGTACAGCTGGGATATGCAGGCAGGGGAAGCCGAGCGGCAGTTTGCGGCGATCGTCAACCGCACCGACGGCTATTTCATCGAGGTCGAGGATCAGTGGATCGCGACGCTCACGACGCGCTATGACATGAAAAACGGCGTGCTGTGGCTGGACACGGTGACAGAGGAAGGCGCAAAGCCGTTTTTGGCGGTGCAGGCACAGCGCGAGGATGCACAGGCGTCGGTGGACGGCTATGCCTTTGAGACGCTCGGCAGCGGCTCGACGCTGCGCATTTGGTATGATGACACGGCGGCATATCGCCTGACGCCGGAAAAGATCAGCTATATGCTGGTGACACTGAGCTGAGGAGGGACGGCATGCAACAAAGAATTTTGGTTTGTGAGGACGAGGCGGCGATCCGCAGCTTTGTGGTGCTCAATTTGCGGCGTGCCGGCTATACGGTGCTGGAAGCGGACAGCGGCGAAGCAGCTTTGCAACTGTATGCGGCGCAGCCGACGGTGACGGTGGCGCTCCTCGATGTGATGCTGCCGGGCATCGACGGCTTTGAGGTTTGCCGCCGTCTGCGGGATGCCGACCCGACGATCGGCATTGTGATGCTCACGGCGCGCTCGCAGGAGCAGGAAAAGATCGAGGGGCTGCATTGCGGCGCGGACGATTATGTGACAAAGCCTTTCGGCATCGGCGAGCTGTTGGCGCGCATCGAGGCGCTGTGCCGCCGCGTGGAAATTTTGCGCAGGAAAAACGACAGCGGCGATCGGCTGCAGCGCGGCGCATTTTTGCTGGATCTCCGCGCGCACACGCTCGCAAAAAACGGCAAAATTCTGGATCTGACCCAGATGGAATATCAAATCGCGGCATTTTTGTTCACCCATGCCGACAAGCCGCAGACAAGAGACGCGATCTTGCGTGAGGCATGGGGCGAGGGCTTTGTCGGCGACGACAAGGTGGTGGATGTCAACATCCGCCGCCTGCGGCTGAAGCTGGAGGATGAGCCCTCCGAACCGCGCCATTTGCTCACGGTGTGGGGCAAGGGCTATCAGTGGGAGGATTAGGCAGGATGACGGTCAAAAAAACGATCACCCGCCGCTGGCTGTTCTATGGCTTTTCGCTTATCGCCCTTTTCTTGCTGGTCGCGGCGGTGGCACTGATGGTGCTCATGCGCAGCTTTTACTATCAGAGTGCGCAGGACGTGCTGTCGGGGCGCGCCAACCTTTTCGGACGCTCGGTGTCCGCTGTCGTGCAGCAGACACAGGAGCTTTCGGACAGCGCGGCGGCGCTTGTGGAGAGCTTTGACAGCAAGGAGCAGATGGAGCTGCAGGTGCTGTCCGCCGACGGCGTGATTCTGGCGTCCTCGACGGGCTTTGTGCCGGCAAGCGGCGAGGCGATCGAGGATTTCCGCCTTGCGCGCAGCGCGGACGATGGCAGAACGGTGCAGACAAAGCACAACAGCACCGGCGAGCATATCATGGCACTGACCGCGACGGTGACGGACGGGAGCGGCGCGACGATCGGCGCTTTGCGCTATGTGGTGACGCTGCGGCTCATCGACCGCCAGCTCATTTTCGTGGCGATCCTCGTCGGTATCATCGTGCTCATCATTTTGCTGTTCACGGCGATGTCGGGGCTTTACTTCATCCGTTCGATCGTGCACCCCGTCGAGGAGATCGGCAGGGCGGCGCGCCGCATCGCCAAGGGCGATTATGCCTATCGCGTGCAAAAGCGCAGTCGGGATGAGATCGGCGACCTGTGCGACACCATCAACTATATGGCAGCGGAGATCCAACGCGCCGAGCAGCTGAAAAATGAGTTCATTTCCTCGGTGTCGCATGAGCTGCGCACGCCGCTGACCGCCATCCGCGGCTGGAGCGAGACGCTGCAGCAAACGCCGGACGACCCGGAAACGGTGCGCTGCGGTACGCAGATCATCACCGACGAGACGGAACGGCTGTCCGACATGGTGGAAGAGCTTTTGGACTTTTCCCGCATGCAAAGCGGCAAGCTGACGCTGCATTTTGACAGGGTGGACATTGCTGCCGTCGTGCGGGAAACGGTGCTTTTGTTCCGCGAAAGGGCGGAAAACAAGGGCGTTTGCCTGACGCTTGCGGGCAAGGGCACGCTGCCGCCCGTCATCGGGGACGCCGACCGTTTGCGGCAGGTGTTCATCAACGTGCTGGACAATGCGATCAAATATTCCGACAGCGGCGACACCGTGCGGGTGGACTATGCCGCCGTCGGGAAAACGGTGCAGGTGGTCATCGGCGACACCGGCAGCGGTATCCGTGCAGAGGATCTGCCGCAGGTGAAAAAGAAATTCTATAAGGCAAACAACACCCGCCCCGGCAGCGGTATCGGGCTGGCGGTGGCGGATGAGATCATAGAGGGACACGGCGGCACGCTGGATCTGTACAGCAGGGAAGGCTGCGGCACCAGTGTCATCATCACTCTCCCGACCGAACAAAAGGAGCAAGCATAATGGAAAAGAGACAACCGGACATCATCAAGAAAACATCCATCGGCGGACAGGCGCTCATTGAGGGCATCATGATGCGCGGCCCCGAAACGACGGCAATGGCGGTGCGCCATGTGTCGGGCAAGATCATCATTGAGGAATGGGAGACGGCGGGAAAGAACAAGCCGCGCTTTATGCGTCTGCCGTTTGTGCGCGGCATCTTCAATTTCATCGACTCGCTGCGCTTTGGCTATAAATGCCTGATGCGCTCGGCGGAGCTGAGCGGGCTTGAGGAAGAAGAGGAAGAGAAAGACGAAAAGAAAGGCGTTTCGCCGAAGCTGATGAATTTCCTCATGGCGCTCAGCGCCGTGCTCGGCGTGGCGGTGGCGGTGGTACTGTTCGTGTGGTTGCCCGCTTTTCTGTTCCGCAGCCTGTGCAAGGCGGCGCCCGCTTTCAACCATGCGCTGCTGCGCGGGGTGTTCGAGGGCGTTTTCCGCATTGTTTTGTTTGTGGGCTATATCGCGCTGGTGGCGCAGATGAAGGACATAAAGCGCGTGTTCATGTATCACGGCGCGGAGCACAAGACGATCTTCTGCTATGAGCAGGGCAAGCCGCTCACGGTGGAGAACATCCGCCCCGAATGCCGTTTCCACCCGCGCTGCGGCACGTCGTTCATGATTTTGATGCTGCTCGTCGGCATGATCGTTTCCATGCTTATTCCGGACATGAATTCGGTTTTGCGCACGGTCGTGAAGATCCTCACGATTCCCGTGGTGGTGGGCGTCGGCTATGAGCTCATCAAGCTGGCGGGCAGAAAGGACAACCTGTTCACCCGCATCATTTCTGCGCCGGGGCTGTGGATGCAGCGCCTGACGACAAAGGAGCCGGACGACAGCATGATCGAATGTGCCATTGCCGCGATGGAGCGGGTGATCCCCGACGATCCGGAGGCGGACAAATGGTGAGCGACGCCGCGCTGCGGGAGATGACCGACCGCCTGCGGGCGGCGGGCATCAAAAATGCGGCGTTTGAGGCGCAGTGCATCTTTGAAGATCTGCCGCCGGAAAAACGTGCGGCGGCGGTAGAAAAGCGCATCGCGGGCGAACCGCTGCAATATCTGCTCGGCACATGGGATTTCCTCTCGCTGCGCCTTTCGGTCGGCGAGGGGGTGCTCATCCCGCGACAGGACACGGAGCTGCTTTGTGAAACGGCGGCGGCGCTTTTGCGGGATGTTCCCGCGCCGCAGGCGTTGGATCTCTGTGCGGGCAGCGGCTGTGTCGGGCTGGGGCTTGCGTCCCTCAAAACGGATGTGACGGTGACGGCGGTGGAAAAGTCTGCGGCGGCATTTGCCTATCTCGCGGAAAACTGTCGGCGGTATCCGCAATATGCCGTCGAGCCCCTTTTGGCGGACATCTGCGATGTCGAATTGACGGGGAAATATGACGCGATCCTTTCCAACCCGCCCTATATCCGCGAGGCGGTGCTGCCGACGCTGGCAAAGGAAGTGCAAAGAGAGCCGAAAACGGCGCTTTGCGGCGGCGCGGACGGGCTTTTTTTCTACCGCGTGCTTGCCGATCGCTTTGTGCCGCTTTTGAAAAGCGGCGGCTTCATGGCGGCGGAGATCGGGTTTGACCAGCGCGCGGCGGTGGAAACGCTGTTTGCCGACGCGGGACTGCAGGCGGTGAAAACCTGTCGGGATCTTGCGGGGCATGACCGCGTCGTGGTCGGATATAAAAAATAGAACGAATGTTCGAAAATTTTGCAAAATCTATTGATTTCTGTGAAACAATGCGCTATAATGGGGGCAATGGGGCGTTGCCCAATCGAAAAAATGTTCTCGAAAGGAATGGACGGAATGGCAGAAAAGAAAGCGGCAAAGGCAAAGACCGACGCGCAGGACGAGCGCAAAAAGGCTTTGGATGCGGCACTGCAGCAGATCGAGCGCAGCTATGGTAAGGGCGCTGTGATGCGTCTCGGCGATAACATCGGCATGAAGGTGGATTGCATCCCGACCGGTTCGATGGCGCTGGATGCGGCGCTGGGCATCGGCGGTCTGCCGCGCGGCAGGATCATCGAGATTTACGGGCCGGAAGCGTCCGGCAAAACGACGCTGGCGCTGCACGCGGTCGCGGAAGCGCAGAAAAAAGGCGGCGAAGCGGCGTATATCGACGTGGAGCACGCGCTGGACCCGGTGTATGCCAAGGCGCTCGGCGTGGACGTCGATTCTCTTTTGGTGTCGCAGCCGGATGCGGGCGAACAGGCGCTGGAGATCATGGAAGCGCTCATCCGTTCGGGCGCTGTGGACATTGTGGTGCTGGACTCGGTGGCGGCGCTGGTGCCGCGTGCCGAGATCGAGGGCGAGATGGGCGACAGCCATGTCGGTCTGCAGGCGCGTCTGATGTCGCAGGCGATGCGCAAGCTGGCGCCCGTGGTCGCGAAATCCAACTGCATCGCCATTTTCATCAACCAGCTGCGTCTGAAGGTCGGCGTGGTTTACGGCAATCCCGAGGTCACCTCGGGCGGCAACGCGCTGAAATATTATGCGTCGGTGCGTCTTGATGTGCGCCGCGCCGAAACGCTCAAGGTGGGCGGTGAGCCGATCGGCTCGCACACCCGTGTGAAGATCGTGAAAAACAAGGTCGCGCCGCCGTTCAAGGAAGCGGAGTTCGACGTGATCTACGGGCAGGGCATCTCGCACGACAGCGAGCTTGTGGATCTCGCGGTGAAGCTGGACATTGTGCAAAAGTCCGGCGCGTGGTTCTCCTATAAAGAGGATCGCCTGGGACAGGGCAAGGAAAACACAAAGGACTATCTGCGGGCACATCCCGAGCTGATGGCGGAGATCGAGGAACAGGTGCGGGCGGGGCTGCCGAAGCTCAACCCGTCGGCGGTGAAAGCGCCCGCCCCCGTGCAGCAGCCGGTGGAGATCCCGATCGAGGCGGCGGCAAAGGTCACGGCGCCGACCGCGAAAGCGCAGATCGACATTGTGGTGGACGACTGAACAAAAAGCGGCGTTGCAAAATGGCTTGCGACGCCGCTTGCTTTTTTGAGGGGGCGGGGATATGAAGATCACGGCGGCAAAACGCATCCGCGGGCAGCAATATGAGCTGTCCCTCGGCGACGGGGAATACACAGCCGAGGTGGACGCGGCGACATTCGATCACAGCGGGCTGCGCGTGGGGAGCGACATTGACGGCGCGGCGCTGGAAGCGCTTTTGAAAACGTCTGCCTATAACCGTGTGCGGTCGCGGGCGCTCTATTATCTCACCGACCGCGACTATGCGGCGGGGGAGCTTGTCACCAAGCTGTGCCGTATGACCGACCGCGAAACGGCAACGGCGGTTGTGGAGCGGCTTTGCGCGGTGGGACTTGTGAATGACCGCGCCTATGCCGTGCGGCAGGCGCAGAATATGGCGCAGTACCGTTTCTATCCGCGCCGCCGCATTTTGCAGGAACTGCGGGTAAAGGGGGTTGCCCGCGATATCGCCGAGGAAGCGGTCGAGGAGCTGGAAGTCACGGATTTTGAACTGGCTCTTGCACTTTTGCGAAAAAAATATTATAATAAACTGTCAGACGATGCCGCCCGTGCGCGGACGGCAGCCGCCCTCGCCCGCTACGGCTTCGGCTACGACACCGTGCGGCGCGCCGTGGAAGCGGCGACAGAGGATGAGTCATAACGGTCGAAAGGGTTACATAGTATGGCAGTAAAGGTATCGATGGTGTCGCTCGGATGCCCGAAAAATCAGATGGACGCGGAGCTGATGCTGGCGTCGCTGCGGGATGCGGGCATGGAGGTCATCGCGGAAAGCGGTCTTGCCGATGTGGTGATCGTCAACACCTGCGGATTTATCGAGGACGCAAAGAAAGAGTCGATCGAAAATATTTTGGAGTTTGCCCAGCTCAAAAAAGAGGGGCAAATTCAGAAGATCATCGTCACCGGCTGTATGGCGCAGCGGTATCAGCAGCAGATCGCGGAGGAAATGCCCGAATGTGACGCTGTGTTGGGACTGGGCGCCAACGGCGACATCGTGGAGACGGTGCGAAGGGTGATGGGCGGAGCGCGCGTCTGCGCGTTCCCCGATCGCAGCTGCTGGAAGCTGGACGGCAAACGGCTGCAAACGACACCGCACTTTTTCGCCTATCTGCGCATTGCGGACGGCTGCAACAACCGCTGTGCCTATTGCGCCATTCCGAGCATTCGCGGCAACCTGCGCAGCCGCAAAATGGAAACGATCGTGGAGGAAGCGCGCACGCTGGCGCAAAACGGCGTGCGGGAGCTGATTTTGGTGGCGCAGGACACCACTGTCTATGGACAGGATCTCTATGGCGAGAGCCGCCTTGCGGAGCTTTTGGAAGCGCTTTGCGCGATCGACGGACTTTTTTGGATCCGGTTGCTTTACTGCTATCCCGAGCACATCACCGACCGCCTGTTGCAGGTGATGGCAAAGGAGAAAAAGGTCGCAAAATATATGGACATTCCGCTGCAGCACGCAAGCGGCAGGGTGCTGAAGGCGATGCACAGACCCGGCAACCGCGAGACCCTCACCCGCATCATCGCACACGTGCGGGAGACTGTGCCGGACATCACGCTGCGCACAACGGTGATGGTCGGCTTCCCCGGCGAAACGGAAGCGGATTTCGAGGAGCTTTGCGCGTTCATCAAGGATGTGCGGTTTGAACGGCTGGGCTGCTTTGCGTTTTCGCCCGAGGAGGGAACCGAGGCGGAGAAAATGCCGCATCAGGTGCCTGAGCGGGTGAAAAATCACCGCCGCGACGTGGCGATGGAGCTGCAGGCGCGCATTTCCGACGCCCACAATGCGGCGCAGATCGGCAAAACGCTGCCGGTGCTGGTGGAAAGCTATGACCGCTATGCGGAGTGCTGGTTCGGACGCAGTGAGGCAGACGCCCCCGACATCGACGGCAAGGTGTTTTTCCCGACACCGACCGATGAAAACGGCAAGCGCATACCGATCGCGGCGGGAGATCTGGTCGCCGTGAAAATAACCGATCGTATGGATTGGGATCTGATGGGAGAGTATGAGCATGAACTTACCGAATAAACTCACCATTTTGCGCGTGCTGCTCGCACCGCTGTTTTTGCTGCTGCTTTTGTGGGACTTCCCGTTCCACTATCTCGCGGCGGGGCTGACCTTCGGCGCGGCGGCGCTGACCGATCTTTTTGACGGCAGGATCGCCAGATGCAGAGGGCTTGTCACCAACTTCGGCAAATTTCTCGATCCGCTTGCCGACAAAATGCTGACAACGGCAGCGTTCATCGGCTTTTTGGCACAGGGACACATGGATGCGTGGGCGCTCATGCTCATTCTGTCCCGTGAATTCATGGTGACCTCGGTGCGCCTGCTTGCCGCAAAGGGCGGCAAGGTGGTGGCTGCCAGCATGTCGGGCAAGCTGAAAACGGTGATGCAGTTTGTAGCGATTTTGTATATGCTCGCCGCTTTGGAATTCTGCTCGTGGCGCACAGGTATTCTCTCCGCTGTCGCCCTGCCCGACGCACTGTTTACGGGATTGCTCATTTTCGGCAGAGTGCTCATTTGGATTGCCGCCGTGATGACGGTCATCTCGGGCTTTCAATATGTGTGGGACTGTCGGGAATTTCTCAAAGAGGGAAAATAAAAAAGTGTGGACAATTTTGCAAATATCGTATATACTGTAAAGAGAAAATGTAATCGGCAGGAGAAGTATCCGTCAAAAGCCGCACAGAGAGCGCGCGCCGCGGCTGAAAGCGCGCACACAAGGCAGACGGCGGAGAAATGCACCTGACGGCAGAGCGGGGGAAACAGAGTATCCCGCTTCGGCAGCCGCCGTTATCCGGCAGGGGGATTTTCGTCCCTTGAGTGAGAAACAGGAGTGGAACCGCGTTTTGACGCCTCCGGTGGGCTTTTGCCCGTCGGTGGCGTTTTTTGTTTTTATAGGAGTGATGAACCATGTTTGATAAGATGCGGGAGGACATTCGCACCATCTGCGAGCGCGATCCCGCCGCCCGCTCCGCTTTGGAGGTCATGCTGCTGTATAACGGCTATAAAGCGGTGCGTTCCCATGCACGGGCGGCATTTTTCTATCGCCACGGCATGAAGTTTTTGGCGCGCTGGATCTCCCAGCGCTGTGTGCGGCGCACCAATATCGAGATCCATCCTGCGGCAAAGCTCGGACGGCGCTTTTTCATCGACCACGGCACGGGTGTGGTCATCGGCGAGACTACCGAGATCGGCGACGACTGCACCATCTATCAGGGCGTGACGCTCGGCGGCACGGGCAAGGACAAAGGCAAGCGCCACCCGACGCTCGGCAACAACGTCATGGTCGGCGCGGGCGCAAAGGTGCTCGGCCCCATCCACATCGGCGACAATGTGCGCATCGCTGCGGGCGCGGTGGTGCTCACGGACATTCCCGATAACTGTACCGCCGTCGGTATTCCCGCGCGGGTCGTGCGCAAAAACGGCTTTCGCGTGGGCGAGTTGGATCAGATACACGTTCCCGACCCTGTCGCGCAGGAATTGCAGCGGCTGCATGAGGAAGTGGAAAGCCTGAAGAAGAATCGAAAAAAAGAGGGAGAAAATCATGAAGATCTATAACACGCTGACAAGAACCAAAGAGGAATTTGTGCCGATCGAGCCGGGCAAGGTGCGGATGTATGCCTGCGGCCCGACGGTGTATAACTTCATCCACATCGGCAACGCGCGCCCGCTGTGCGTGTTCGACGTGCTGCGGCGGTATCTGGAGTGGCGCGGCTATGATGTGCGGTTCGTGCAGAACTTCACCGACATCGACGACAAGATCATCCGCCGTGCCAACGAAGAAGGCACGACCTATGACAAGATCTCCGAAAAATATATTGCGGAGTTTGAAAAGGACGCAAGAGGGCTCGGCGTGAAGCCCGCCACGGTGCACCCCAAGGCGACGGAAAACATCGACGAAATTCAGAGCATCATCGCGACGCTCATTGAAAAGGGCTTTGCCTATGTCGCGCCGAACGGCGACGTCTATTTCCGTACCCGCAAATGCAAGGTCTACGGCAAGCTGTCCCACCAGCCGATCGACGACCTGGAGTCGGGCGCGCGCATTGCGGTGGGTGAGCAAAAGGAGGATCCGCTGGATTTTGCCCTTTGGAAAGCGGCAAAGCCGGGCGAACCTTTCTGGAAATCTCCCTGGAGCGACGGCCGTCCCGGCTGGCACATCGAGTGCTCGGCGATGGCGCGCCGCTATCTCGGTGAGACCATCGACATTCACGGCGGCGGACAGGATCTCATCTTCCCCCACCACGAAAACGAGATCGCACAGAGCGAGTGCGCAAACGGGGTGCCGTTTGCCCATTACTGGATGCACAACGGCTATATCAATGTGGACAACAAGAAAATGTCCAAATCGCTCGGCAACTTCTTCACGGTGCGGGATGTGGCGGAAAAATACGGCTATGAGCCGATCCGCTTTTTCCTCATTTCTTCCACCTATCGCAACCCCATCAACTACAGCATGGAGATCATCGAACAGGGCATTGCGGCACTGGAGCGGTTGTATAACTGCAAGAGCGCGCTGGCGTTTGCCGCAGCGCACGCGGCGGACGGCGAGATCGATGCTGCGTTTGCGGAAAAGCTCACGGCGCGGCGCGAGCAGTTCATTGCCGCCATGGACGACGATCTCAACACGGCGGACGCGATCGCGGCGCTGTTTGAGCTGGTGCGGGACATCAACCTGATGCTGGCGGACGGCAAAGCGAGCAAACAAACGGTGGCGGCGGCCCAGACGCTTTTTGCGGAGCTTGCCGATGTGCTGGGACTGCTGTATGCCAAAAAAGAGGACGCAGCGGACGAGGAGATCGACCGTCTCATTGCCGCCCGCACAGCGGCGCGCGCCGCCAAGAATTGGGCGGAAGCGGATCGCATCCGCGACGAGCTGAAGGCGCAGGGCATCGTGCTTGAGGATACGCCGCAGGGCGTCAAGTGGCATCGGGGGTAAGCGTATGAACAGAGATGTATATACCGTCACGCTCAACCCCTCGATCGACGTGACCCTGTGGACGGACGGGCTGGATGCAGACGCCGTCAACCATGTGGAAAAGGAAAAGCGCGAAGCGGGCGGCAAGGGCATCAACGTGTCCCGCGTTTTGCACTCCTTCGGCGTGGACAATTTGTGTATCGCGCTGGCAGGCGGGGAAAACCGTCATGAGTTTGCCGGGTTTTTGCAGCATGACGAGCTGCGCTTTGACATCCTTGAGGTGGACGGCGCGGTGCGGGAAAACCTCACGCTGCGCTATGCCGACAAGACGGTGAAGATCAACCGCCGCGGACAGTCGCTGTCGCAGATCCTGCTCGGCGCGCTCATGGCGTATCTCGGCGCACGGGTGCGTGCGGGCGATGTGGTGGTGTTTGCGGGCAGTCTGCCGGAAAATCTGGCGGTGCAGGATTACATCGAGCTGATCCTTTGCGCCAAAAGTGCCGGCGCGCTTGTGGCGCTGGACACCGATTGCCTGTCGCTTGCGGACTACGGACGGATAAAGCCGTGGCTCATAAAGCCCAACATCCATGAATTGCAGCACATCGTCGACAAGCCGCTGACAAAGGCAAACGCCGCCGACGAGGCAAAAGCACTGCTTTCGGTCGGTGTGGAGCAGGTGCTGCTCACCCTCGGTGCGGACGGCATGGTGCTGCTCTCCGAAAACGGCACGGTGGTTGCCGATGCGCCGCAGGTGAAGGTGAAATCCACCGTCGGCGCGGGAGACAGCGCGCTTGCGGGCTTCATCGTCGGATTTGTCAAGGGACATCCGACGGCGGAGTGTGTGCGGCTGGCATCCGCCTGCGGCACGGCTTGCGCGCAGTGCGACGGCACGGGTGTGGCGACAAAGGATGCCGCCATGGCGTGCTTGCCGTCCATCACGGTGGAATAACCGACAGGCTTTTGAAATTTCCGCTTTTTTTCCGCCTTTTTTCAGAGAACAACATAAAAAGTGCCCGCCGTTTGTGACAAAAACGGCGGGCACTTTTGTGTATACTGGGGGCGGTGGTGAGGAAGTTGAAAGAAAAAGCAGTGATCGGCGTTCCCTCGGTGACGCCGACAGAACACAAAGAACAGGGAAATGCCCACGTTGTCGTGACCGTATTGTATATGCTGCTGGGACTCATCGTGCCGCAGGGAATGATCTATGGGGCGCTGGCACCGTTTGGCATCAGTCTCGCGGCGGGCGTGTCCGGTACGGGCGCCGTGCTCGTATACATAGCGACGCTTGTCGGCTATCTTCTGCCGGGCGGGGCGGCACTGCCGCTGCGCTATATGGCGGCGGTCGCGGTGACGGGGGCGGTGCGCTGGACGTGCGGCGTGCTGCCGCGTCTATCGAAAAGGCGGGGCTTTGCACCGCTTTTGGCGTTTGCGTCAACGCTCGTGAGCGGGCTGCTCATGAACGGCACAGGGGCGTGGCTGACGGTGCTGCTGACGGTGGCGGAAAGCCTTGCGGCAGGGGGCTTTGCCTATTTCTTCTGCGCAGCCTTCGGGTTCATGACACAAAGCGGCGAGCGCCGCGCCATGACCGTGTCGGAGCAGACGGGGGTCATATTGCTCGGTGCGACCGCGCTGATGGCGCTGATGCCGTTTGAATGGTACTATTTGTCGCCGGGCAGAGTGCTGGCGGCGGTGATCGTCATGCTGCTGGCGCGCGGGGGACGGGAACAAAGCGGCGCGGTCGCCGGGATCGTGCTCGGCGTGGCGGCGACGCTGTGCATGCCGGAACGCCTGTATATCGGGATCGCGCTGGCGTTCGGCGGATTACTTGCAGGCGTGTTTTCCCGCTATGGACGATTTGCGGTGGCGGGGGTATTTCTGATCGCGGACGTGCTCGTTTGCCTTACGGCAACGACGGACATGGCAGCTGCTGCGTCCATCTATGAGACGGCAGCGGCGTGCGTGGTGTTTGTGGTGCTGCCGCGCGGGATAGACAAGCTCTTGCGGCGGTATCTCGTATATGGGCAGCATATCCCCGCTGTGGAGGGGATGCGGCACGCGATGACGATGCGGCTCGACACGGCGTCCCATGCCATGGCGCAGGTGTCGGAGCAGGTGAATGCCGTGTCGCAGAAGCTGACAAACTACGGCGCGCCCGATCTCGGCACAATGTATCGCTGTGCCGGTGACGGGGTGTGCCGCAACTGCGGGCTGCGGATGTATTGCTGGGAAGAAAATTTTGCACAGGTGATGGATGCCTTCAACGCGTTGACGCCGCTTTTGCGGGAAAAGGGATGCGTGGAAAAAGAGGAGTTTTCGGGCTTTTTGCGGCAAAGCTGCCGTCATCAGCCGGAGATTGCGGCAAGCGTCAATGCGGGCTATCGGGCATATCTCGTGCGCGAGGACGCGTGGCGGCGCCTGTCGGAGGTTCGCGCGGTGATCACCGACCAGTTCTCCGGCATGGCGGACATGCTGTCGGAGCTGTGCGGGCGGTTTGCCGCAGCACAAAAGGCGGACACGGAAACGGCAGGCAGGGTCGTGGCGCTTTGTGAGGACTTCGGCATGCCGGTCGAGGAAGCCGTGTGCCTGTTGGATCGGCGGGAGCGGCTGACGGTGGAAATTCTCGCGGAGGATGTCGGCGTGTGCCTTGACGGCGGCAAATGGTTTCGGGAGCTGCAGATCTGCTGCGGGCGCACATTCGATCACCCGACGGTGGTGCGGCTCGGAAACACGGTGAAGGTCGTTGTGACCGAAAAGCCGTTTTTTGCCGCCGACATCGGCGTGGCGCAGCGCACCGAGGACGGCGAGCGGCTGTCGGGCGATGTCTGCCGTCATTTCACGGACGGCGGACAGGCGACCCTCATCATCAGCGACGGCATGGGCAGCGGCGGCAGAGCTGCCGTGGACGGCGCACTGGCGGCGGGAATCGCGGAAAAGCTGCTGCAGGCGGGACTGTCCCCCGACACGGCGCTGCGCATTGTCAACACGGCGCTTTTGGCAAAGTCGGGCGACGAAAGCCTGACGACGCTGGACATTCTGCAGGTGGATCTGTTTTCCGGCAGCATGCGCAGCTATAAAGCGGGCGCGGCAGCGTCGCTGTTGCGCAGCGGCGGACGCGTTTCCCGCGTGGAGGGCGCGTCAATGCCGGTCGGCATCCTGCGCGACACGGGGTTTGCCGAGAACAGCGACACGCTGTCGGTCGGGGATGTGTTTGTCATGGTGAGCGACGGGGTGCTGACCGACGGCAGCGCCTGGCTTGAGGAGTATCTGCGGGATGCGACGGCGGACAGCGCCGCAGCGCTTGCGGAGAGCATTTTGCAGGCGGCAACCGCCCGCAGACAGGACGCATCGCACACGGACGACATGACCGTTGCGGTCATAAAGCTCAGCCGCCGCTCTGCGGCGGAGAAAAACAGCAGCGGGAAATAAATTTTTCTTGACAAGTGCGCGCCATTTGAGTATAATAACTAGGCACGCAAAACGAGCCATTAGCTCAGTTGGCAGAGCACTTGACTTTTAATCAAGGTGTCCGGGGTTCGAATCCCCGATGGCTCACCAAAAAGCAAACGACAATTTTCGAAAGAAAATTGTCGTTTGCTTTTTGTTCTCTTCCCTTTTCTCTCCTCGTTCTTCTCTTTTCTCTCAAATCGTCGTTCTCGGATAAGAGACGTTTTCAGGTGTATACGATCGCTGCGGCGATCGTATCGCAGTGTGCCGTTTGCCATCAGGTCTTGCAAAACGGCGGCGCGTGTGGTATGATATCCGACAGAGAATAGGGGATGTGCATATGATACGACTGAACAATGACTATAACCGCGGGGCGCTGCCCTCTGTGCTGCGGGCGCTGGAAAGCGCCAATGCGGAGAGCTTTGCGGGATACGGCGAGGACACCTTGTGCCGGAAAGCGCAGGACATCATAAAGCAGCTGACGGCGCGTGAGGACGCGGAGATCCGCTTTTTCCCCGGCGCGACGCAGGCAAACCTTGTCGTGATCGCTGCGGCGCTGTCGCCGGTGCAGAGCGTCATTGCCGCCGACACCGGGCACATCAACTGCCATGAGGCAGCATCCGTTGAAAACACGGGACATAAAATTTTGGAGCTGCCGAACACCGACGGCAAGATCACGGCGGGGCAGATCGCCGATCTGGCAGCGCAGTACTATGACGGCGGCACGCCGGAGCATCTGACCGAGCCGAAGATGGTCTATCTGTCTTTTCCGACCGAAAAGGGAACGCTGTATACCAAAAAGGAGCTTGAGGACATCAGCGCCGTGTGCCGTCGGTATGGGATGTATCTTTTTGTGGACGGTGCGCGTCTCGGCTATGGACTCGGCGCCGACGGAAACGACGTTTGGCTGCGCGATCTTGCCGCGCTTTGCGATGTATTCTATCTCGGCGGCACAAAGTGCGGCGCGCTGTTCGGCGAGGCGGTCGTCATCACCGCACCTGCGCTGAAGCCCCGCTTTAAGGCATATATGAAGCAGCACGGTGCGGTCATGGCAAAGGGATGGCTTATGGGGCTGCAGTTTGCCGCCATGCTGGAAAGCGGCGAATATTTCAGCGAAACGCAGCGCGCCGACGCGCTGGCAATGCGGATCAAGGATGCCTTTGTGAAAAAGGGCGTGCCGCTTTGGGTGGACAGCCCCACCAACCAGCAGTTTGTCATTCTCACCGACGCCCAAAAGGCGGCGCTGGCGCAAAACTATTATTTTGAGGATATGGGTGCTGCCGCAAACGGCTCTGTCGTGCGCTTTTGCACAAGCTGGGCAACGACCGAGGAAGAAGCGGCTGCGCTGATCGCCGACATAGAGAAACTTTGAACAGTCTGAAAGCCCATGAAAACGTCAGTTTTCATGGGCTTTCCTGTATGCTGTGGGAGATGCGCCCGTCGCCGCTTTGAACAGCCTTGAAAAATACAGCGGATCGCGAAAGCCGCAGGAGAGCGCGGTAGCCTTGACCGACTGCCCGTGCTCCAGCAGCTCGCGGGCACCGGTGAGCCGATATTGCAGCAGATATGCCCCGGGAGAGGTGCCGTATCGCTTTGTGAAGCAGCGGTGCAGCGTGGCGCGGCTCGTGCCGAGCGCGGCGCAAAGGGCGGCAATGTCGAAATCCGGTTTGTAAAACTTCCGTCGGATAACGTTCACCGCCGCCGTCGCCGTGTCATCGCCGCTGTCGGCGGCAAGCGGAAAAAGATCCGCATATGTGCCGAGAACGGCAAGCGTCAACCCGTATGCCGCATGCTTTGCCTGCACGGGCATGGCTTCGCACAGCATGTCGAAAAGCGGGCGGATGCGCGCCGACTCGACAAAGCCGATGATGCAGTCGTCCCTTGCAAAGGCAATCTTGTTCAGAAACGGCAGAAAGTGCTCGTGTTCAAATTCCACCCATGTATACATCCAGGGGTCGTCTCTGTCCGGATAATACCACACGGTTTCAAAGGGTCGCATGACGAAGCTCTCTCCGGCGGTCACCGTAAAGCGCTTGCCGTTGCGGATAAAGGTACCTTTGCCTCTGAGGATATAATGAATGACGGTATAGGTGCGCGCGCCGGGTCCCCAGGAATGCATGTCGGCGCAGTCCTGCGTTCCGCTGTAATAGATGTGATTGTTCATGTCAGCCCTCGCTTGAAACAATAGTACATGCTTATGAAATAAAAAGCTATAGAAACAGAGACGTTTTTACTATATAGTCAGTGTACAACATGTATTTGCGGAGGTCAAGACTATGATAAAAAACACACCGCCCATGGGCTGGAATTCCTGGAACACTTTCGGTGAAAACATCAGCGAGGAGCTGATTTTCACAACGGCGGACAGGATGGCGGAGCTGGGACTGCCGGAACTCGGCTATACCTACCTTGTGATCGACGACTACTGGTCGCTGCGGGAGCGCGACGAAAACGGCAGACTGGTTGCAGACCCCGAAAAATTCCCGCACGGGATGAAGGCGGTCGCGGACTATGTGCACGGGAAAGGGCTGAAATTCGGCATGTATTCCTGTGCGGGGAACCTGACCTGCGCGGGTTATCCTGGCAGCTTTGAGCATGAATTCGAAGATGCCGAGACCTTTGCGTCGTGGGGCGTGGATTTCCTCAAATATGACTATTGCTTCCACAGCAACATCATTCACGGGAAATACCTGTATCGCCGCATGGGACTGGCACTCGAAAACTGCGGCAGGGACATTCTGTTCAGCGCCTGCTCGTGGGGTGCGGACAACACGGCGGAATGGATCCGCGAAACGGGCGCCGGTATGTGGCGCTCGACGGGCGACATTTTTGACAGCTGGGAGTCGATAAAATCCCTCACCGAGGCACAGGAGCGCCTGTTCCCCTATGGCGGCAAGGGATGCTTCAACGATATGGATATGCTCGTTGTAGGCATGTACGGCGCAGGCAATGTCGGGCTGGAGAAGCTGACACCCGAGCAGTATAAAACGCATTTTTCCATTTGGGCGCTGCTCGGCTCGCCGCTGATGATCGGCTGTGACATCCGCAAGATCGACGGGGAAGCGCTGAAAATCCTTTCGAACCGTGAGCTTATCGCCATCAATCAGGACGAGGCGTGCCGCCAGGTCTATAAGCTGACGCCTTTCTGGGATAAGAGCGTCAAGGTCTATGCGCGAAATCTGGAAAACGGCGACATTGCGATCGGCATTTTCAACTTCCGCGACGAGCAGGTGCAGCTGCGGCTCAATCTTGACGAATTGGGACTGCCGGAAAGCACGGGCAGGACGCTCGAAATGCGTGAACTATGGAGCGGAGAAACGCAGACGGTCAAAAACGGCACTTCCGTTCACGAGGTCGCGCCCTATGACTGTCTTGTCTATCGCTGCAGGGTGGTGAAGCGGTGATGCAGGGCTGCGTTTCGTGCGGCAGGGAGCTGTCCTTTAACGATATCGGGGCAACAAAGAAGTTCATAAACCGCGCAAGCACCGAGTTTTTTTGCATTCCCTGTCTGTGTCAGCAGCTGCACATTCCGAAAGAGCGCATGCTGCAAAAGATCGAGCATTTCAAAAGACAGGGGTGTACCCTCTTCATTTGATGAAAAAAGCGTCCGTTTGCAAAAAACGGACGCTTTTTTACGTTTCTTTATTGTACACCGAACAGCAGATCGCTGTAGGTCGGATAGGGCCAATACTTTTTGGCGGTGGTGGCTTCCAGCTGGTCGGCATCGACGCGCATGTCCTGCATTGCGGCAAAGACGACGTCGTGATAATAGTTCGCCAGCGCCAGCGCATCCTTTTGCTCGCGGGCGTTGACAAGCGCTGCTTCAAGCGTGTCCATCTTCTGATAGAAGCTGCAGGAAAGGGCGGACAGCTTTTCCACCAGCCGTTCCTCGACCGTGCGCCCCGCATGCGGCAACAGTTGCTTTTTCGCCAGCGCCGTTTCGGTCAGCTCACGCTCATAGCTTTCGACGGCGGGGAGAATTTCCTTTTGCGCCATGTCGAGCATGGTCTCCGCTTCGATGTTCATGACCTTGCTGTAGTTATCGAGGAGAATTTCATAGCGCGAATGCAGCTCCGAGCGGGTATAGATCTTGTATTTCTCAAACAGCGCAATGTTTTCCCCTCGGATGAGATAGGGCAGGCACTCCGGTGTGGAGCGCAGATTGAGCAGTCCGCGCTTTTGCGCCTCTTCGATCCACGCCTCGTCATAGCCGTTGCCGTTGAAAATGATGCGCTTGTGCTCCTTGAGGGTGCGCACAATGAGCGTGTGCACGGCATCGTTGAAATCGGCTGCCGTTTCCAGCTCGGTCGCAAAATCATCGAGCGACTCCGCGACTGCTGTGTTCAGCACGGTGTTCGGTCCGGCGATGGACAGCGTCGAGCCGAGCATACGAAACTCAAACTTGTTGCCCGTGAAGGCAAACGGCGAGGTGCGGTTGCGGTCGGTGTTGTCCTTGGGGAAGCGCGGCAGGATGTGCACGCCGATCTTCATAAGCGGCTGCTCCTTTGCGTCATAGGCGGCGTCTTTTTCGATCGCGTCGAGAATGGCGGTCAGCTCGTCGCCGAGGAACATGGACACAACGGCGGGCGGCGCTTCGTTTGCACCGAGACGGTGGTCGTTGCCGGCGCTCGCGACCGAAATGCGCATCAGATCCTGATGCAGGTCGACGGCGCGGATGACGGCGCACAGGAACACAAGGAACTGCGCATTCTCATGCGGCGTGTCGCCCGGCTCCAAAAGGTTCACACCGGTATCGGTGGACAGCGACCAGTTGTTGTGCTTGCCCGAGCCGTTGACGCCCGCGAAGGGCTTTTCGTGCAAAAGGCAGACAAGCCCGTGCCGTCTGGCGACCTTTTTCATCAGCTCCATCGTGAGCTGGTTGTGGTCGGTGGCAAGGTTGGTGGTGGTGAAAATGGGGGCAAGCTCGTGCTGGGCGGGCGCGACCTCGTTGTGCTCAGTCTTGGCGAGGATGCCGAGTTTCCACAGCTCGTTGTCGAGATCGTGCATATATGCCGCAACGCGGGTCTTGATCGCACCGAAATAGTGATCCTCAAGCTCCTGCCCTTTCGGCGGCTTGGCGCCGAACAGCGTCCTGCCCGTGAACAGCAGATCGCGCCGTTTGTTGAACATTTCTTCCGGCACAAGGAAATATTCCTGCTCCGGGCCGACCGTGGTATTGACAAAGCGGACATCGTCGTGCCCGAACAGATGCACCATGCGCAGCGCCTGCTTGCTGATGGCTTCCATGGAGCGCAAAAGCGGGGTCTTTTTGTCGAGCGCTTCGCCGCCATAGGAGCAAAACGCCGTCGGGATGCACAGGGTGCGATCCTTGATGAATGCATAGGAAGAGGGATCCCACGCCGTATAGCCGCGCGCCTCAAACGTCGCGCGCAAGCCGCCCGACGGGAAGGACGATGCGTCCGGCTCGCCGCGCACCAGCTCCTTGCCGGAAAATTCCATGATAACGCCGCCGTCCGCCGTGGGCGAAATGAAGCTGTCGTGCTTTTCGGCGGTGATGCCCGTGAGCGGCTGGAACCAGTGGGTA
>OIZI01000235.1_pt1 | contig 29382 bp, 27 predicted proteins | sample 1588441 | NCBI WGS metagenome assembly OIZI01 (sample SAMN03283284) | human gut metagenome | biome: human-associated habitat; material: feces | host: Homo sapiens | place: Peru | collected 2012 | reverse complement strand
GAACGCTTCATCAATGTGTTGCTAACCTTAGCACCTCATGTGACAAGTGGTAAGAGCGTGAGCAATGTTCGCCAGCGCATCATTGATGCTTGGGACAGAAGAAAACAATCAATCACCCTGAAATAATTATATATGAAACCTAATGATATCAACATTACTGGAGGTAATAGCCAAATATTACCTAATGCAACTCATTCCATACAATTTTTTGTTGGAGATGAATTTGTGCGTAAAGTCCATGAAGTATCTTCCTTAGATGGGGTAATTATGGATATGTGCTATTTTAGTGCAACAATGCCTGATGATGTTCCTTTTGAAATAATACGAAAGAACTATTTGGATTATTGTGAAAACAAGTTGGAAGAATGTAATGTGCTTTGCGTAACTGGCGAAGATGGTGTAGGGGTTACGACGTTCTTGTCTCAATTTGTTAAAAAACATCCTAATAATTGTGTTAGCTATTTCAATAATGGTTTGCAGATTGTACGTTTAAACTCAGAAGTTGTAGAAGGCAACATTTATGAGCAGTTATATTGGTTTGCCTTTGACAAGACCGTTGCTTTTGAGAACTTAGGTCTTATCTCCTCACTTTCAACATTTGTGCTGAGAAAAATGAAGCAGACCAATCAGAAATTATATTTTGTCTTTGATGGATTCGATGATATTCCTACAGAAAAGTTGGATGGTTTGAAGCGGCTTTTTTCTGATATGCTTTGGGACAAGGGACGCTTTATATTCTCTGGAGCAAAGGAAAAAATAGAACTTCTTTTGCCAAAGAAATTACACTTAGATGTAAGTCAGTTAGAAATAATGAGATTTGGAGAGGCTGAGGTTAAGGAATATTTCCGGCAGGCCACCCATGGCGAGCTGTCAGAGGATGATTATAAAATGCTTTATGAGTTGACTCGGGGTAATGCACATCGTATGGAGCAATTTCGCAGTAAATATATAGATAAGGGTATGCTTGATAAACTACGTACTTCTAATCTTACTGGTCAAGACAATATATATGATCAGGATTTCCATATGCTTTTTGGTGAAGATGATGTCTTTGTCAAGCGTTTGTTCACGCTGTTGTCATATGCAGAGTTTCCTTTATCGGTCTCTTTGGCTTCAAAAATATTGAAGTGTGACGAGGTAGAATTGAGTAATATGGTTAAAGACAAATATTTTGATTATATCAGTTTGTCTGATAATGATATATTGAGTTTACAATCTGAGCCTTTCCATAAGTATTTGAGAAGCCGACTGTTGTCTTTCAAGCAAGAAATAGAATTGCGGATTATTGATGTCTTGGAGAATGAGGAAAATCCTTTGGCCTATTGTTATTATTTGCCAGCGATTTATAAGTCTGTCAATCAGATAGATAAGTTGATAAACTATCTCAATACAGGTAATTTACAGAAAATCATGGTCAACAAGCGTTCTCAAGCAGCTCTCAATGAACAGTGCGATTATGGCTATGATGCTTGTTACGATAATATTGAAAAATATACGGGTAATATATTTCGTTTTGCCATTAATAAATCAGCTTCACGGGAAATAGAGAAGAATGAGTTGTGGGATAATGAAATTGAAGCCTTACTTTCTGTAGGACAAACAGAACAAGCCTTAGCTTTGGCTCAGAGTATTTATCTGCAGGAGGAGCGGTTGAAGTCTTTTCTTTTGATAGCAAGAAAGAAATCAATGCTTTCACCAGCAGATTATGCAGTATTAAGAGACAATATATCTCAATTGGTCAATACCATTGATTTTGAAAATATACCAGGTAAGGCTGTCGAGTTGGCAAAGTTGCTGATGCCAATAGATATTGAGGCTGCTACAGAAATCATTGATCGTATTGCGAAAAAACATAAGGATATTGCTGTCATTGATAAGTTGTATGCCATTCTTTCTATGGCTTATAGTAAGGATAATGAAGGCAATGTAACAAATTTTGATTTAGTAAGTTCAAAAATTCAAGATGAGAATCTTCGTACGGTTACACATACAGCCCGGCATTTTTTCGATGATATGGATGTTAATCAGTTTCTGGATGAGGTTTCTAAGTTGACTAATAATTCTCAAAAGTTGTATTTTCTTCAATTCTGGTTACCTGATCATGAGGATAAAGCAGATATCGGCAAGGTCGTATTGGAGGGAATTCGTTTGATAGTAGCAGAATCAGACTCAGAATTACCAAGAGCAAAAGTATTGAATAATATCTGTAAGTCTATGAGAAAGATGAGTCGTGAGGAATTAGAACAGGCAACTGTCTTTCTGGATGCAATGGGTGACAGTATAAAATATCCGACATTCGACTATGTGGATGTAGAATTAACTATAATAGAAGCACTTAAAGATATGATGCCAGATAAGTCTAAGTCCTTGTTAGAGGCATTGTATTTTTATGTGTTAGATTTGAAGGATGATTCAATACGTATGGCATGTCTGTCAAAACTTCTTGGCAAATTTGAAAATTTAGGCAACAAAAGAGAGCTGGAGCAGATAATAGATTCTACTGTTGATATCCGTAAGAATATTAGTAATGGCATTGAAAAGTTACTACATGAAACAGCTTATCACTTGAAGGTTATAGAGGAACCAATCAAAGCTTTGGTCTGCAATTATCCTACAATGATAGACGAGATGATAGAAGAAGTCAATACTGATGTGAGAAAGAGCCGTGCCTATTCGTTGGCAGCAAGAGAATACTTGTTGCAGCAAGATGAAGACAAGATAGATTTAGACTATTTCTTTCAGTTACTTTCTAAGACAGATGATATTCATTCAGATCGTTTGACGCCTATTATCTTGATGTCGGAAATGCTGGCTTCTGCAGAAAAGTTGAATAGTAGGGCTTTGTTACCTTCTATTAAGTCTCATTTTTATTTTGTGGAAAACATTGAGAGTGCAAAGAACCGAAGCATTATTTGCATGCGAATCTATCTCTGGTTAAAACAGAATTTTCCAGAAGATACGTTTGCCTCTAAAGTAAAGAAATTCTTACTAGAGACATGGAATTCTATCGATGTAGTTTGGTATAAGATTGAAATAGGATTTTTCATGGCAAAGAACTTTGCCAAAGTTTCTAAGGAAGAGGCCTGTGAAATGATAGACAAGTGCCGTAAGATAAAAGAGACCTGCTTCTTGGCTTCGTCTTCTTGTGTGGATGCTTATAATGAATCTATCAGACTTTATGCACTCTCCATTGGTAATTTGATAAAATTGGGACTTTGTGATGATAAAATCCTGCACGATTTCAGTGATGATATTGACGGCTTGTTATCAAATAGTGAGAGGGCTATCATGTGGGGTAATATAGCTTTAGAGTATTATTTGGTCGACAAGGTTAAAATGTTTTCCACATTGGGCGATAAATATTTCCCTGTGGATTATTCGTCCTTTTCACTTCTAGACCAAAAGTCTATTATCTTCAATATTTCGCCAGCATTGTTCCTTCGCAGCCAGACAAAGTTCTTCACCCTGTTGCAGGGATATGACGAAACTTTTAAGAATGAATGTATCCTCTATGTTTGCAATTTTATATTTGTCAAGCAAACTAATTTTGTAGATATGAATCCAGAGCATAAGGCCTATGAACTCTCCTATTCTGATTATATCAATTTGTTGGATTTACTGGAGAATTCTTCCGATGACGAAAATTTCTTTACTGTGATAGATATCATATGTAAGAGTCTTAGAATAACCAACCAGAAAATAGACCTGTTAAGTTCTGATCAAAAGAAAACTGTGATAGGCCATGCTGAACGAATTGTAAATGCAAAATTGCCGACAAAGAGAGGAATCCGTCATGATGGTTATAAGGTGGCTTGTCTGGCAGCTCTTAGTTCTTTGCGTAAAGATTTTGGAACGAAGGATGCCAAAGTATGGCAGACAAAGATAGAAGGCATAGCCAATAAGGCCGACCAAGCTTTTCTATATTTTTTATTGGCCCCATATTTTTCTAAGCGCTCAGACCAGCAACGCTATTTTGAAAAGGGCATTTCGATATCAGAGTCTATCAATGCAACCTTCGATAAGGTCCGCCGTTTAGATATGAGTATTAGTGAGTGTATAGATTATAATCTTGGCACACTGATTCCTGATGTGGCCAAGAGTGCTATGAGGAGTTTGGCTGATAATGGTACGTTGGAAGATCATAAGCGACTTGTAGACATGGCTTACCAGTATAATCCCGAGTTAGCTGATCAACTTGTAAATATGCTTGATCAAGATCCTGCACGTGTAAGGTATAAGAGGAAGTTGGAACGACATATCGCTTCTGTAAAGAAACTTGATCAAGCCAAAAAAGAGATGATTTCAATTAATGATTTGAATAGATGGGAACAGCAAAAATTCTTCGAGACCCAGTTGTCTAATTTAGTGGAAGGAAAGGGTCAATTGTATGATGTCAATAAGATTTTTCATCTTTCAATCAATTATATTTATCACAATAGCATCACAGATGCCCACGCCGCAATTATCTATTTGATGGAAACGGCAACCAAAAAGCATCAACAATCAAAGAACCAAAAGGATTTGTTGCTGAATATTCATACTACACTGAAGTATAATTTAAAATTAGTACTTTCTTTGGCTTCTGGTACGAAAGCTCGTCTGGAGAAAATAGAGAATTTGATACAAGACCATAATATTACACCGAGCGGAGTGATTGGTATAGGTGAACGTCGTAAAGCCTTGGAGTTTTTGATAGATTGGTATAGTAAAAACTGTATGAACGAGATGATAGTGATTGATCCATACTTTAGTCCTTCGGATTTATCTCTTATCAAACAACTTACAGACATTAACATTAACCTGAGTATCAAGATTCTAACGCATGTTTCAAAGCATAAGATGGATGAATACCAGATAATGTGGCATCAGTTTTCTGCAGGGATAAAAGTTCCTATTCAGTTGTATTTTGTCTATTTCACAGACAAACCCGAAGATGGTCCATTACATGACCGATATTGGATATGTAGTGACAATGAGCATGGTAAGTATGTTGGTATAAAACCAAATTCAATCAGCGGCCTAGGTAAGAAGGAAAGTTCCATCACTCCACTTGATGAGGGGATGATACCTGGAATCTTGTATAATTCTTATGTGCAGTATGTCCATATCAAGATTCCGAAAAAGGATGATAGGGAATTAGGGTATGGTAATATTGTGTTGGAATGAAAATAATATTTTTATCTATAGAATATGAGTATACAAGATAAAATATCAGCATTGGAGGCAGAGATAGCTGCTGCTGATGCCCGTATTGCTAATGCAAATGCTCAAATAGCGCTGCAAATCAGAGAGCATCCGAAAATAGCGCCCGTGCTTCTAAAGCAGAGGCAGAGATACTAAAGTTGCTTTCGAGTCCAAACTTTCCAGAAGACAAGAAACAGCAAATTCTAGCGAAAATGCGAGCTTTTGGAAGTAAAGTTTGATATGGCTTAACAGTTATACAATTATGGCAAATGAAAAATATAAAACTCGTGTTGGCATCAATGTGATAGAGAAAGTGATTTCGTTGAAAGAACAAGATCAAGAGTTCTTGACGAATAAAACCATCTTGTCTTATCTTGGTGGTGTAAGCAGAGATTTTATAAGAAATCTGCGTGAAAGTGGTGAACTTCCATATTATAAGATTCGTAATACCATATTTTATAAAATCTCTGATGTCAGAAAAATGGTAGAGAAGCACCGAATTTGATAATGGAATAAGCCTATTGTCATGCGGTCCCATCCCGCTAATCTCTCTGACTAGACCTCTGATGGTCCGTCAACCTTATGAGCGACGAGGAGGAGCGGTTTTCTCTTCTTCCCTGAGGTTTCTGTCCCCCGGAAACGGGGGAAACGAAGGGGGCGTAAAGACTATTGAAGAAGACCGAGAAGAAAGGTGGAGCCTTCCTTAACGGTAAGGAAGGACGGGTAGGCTTTCGAACAAACATCATGTCTTAAACATAATCATGGCTACGATATGAATAACTTTTAAGGTATAAAAGTAGCAGTAGCCTAAGCGATTTTGAAACCCGAAGAGAAACCACATATAAAAAAAATAAATAAAAGAATATAAATTCCTGCTTATGGATAACAAATTAATAACAGTAACATCGCCACTTCTTCCAAATCTTGACGATTTTACTGCAGAGTTGAAGAAGATTTGGGATAGTAAGTGGATTACCAATAATGGAAGCTTCCACAAGGAGTTGGAAAAGGCATTGGCAGAATATCTCAAAGTGCCATACGTGAGCCTGTTCACCAATGGCACCCTGCCACTGATGACGGCATTGCAAGCTCTTCGCATTACAGGCGAAGTCATCACAACCCCTTATAGTTTCGTGGCAACAACCCATAGTATCTGGTGGAACGGATGCAAGCCGGTCTTTGTAGATATAGACCCTGCAACAGGCGATATGGATCCTAACAAGATTGAGGCGGCCATCACACCACGTACTACCGCCATTATGCCAGTTCATGTCTATGGAAAACCATGCGATACCAAGGCAATCCAGGACATCGCAGACAAGTATGGTTTGAAAGTTATTTACGATGCAGCTCATGCCTTTGGAGTAGAAGTGAATGGCGAAGGACTTTTGAACGCAGGCGATATGAGTACGCTCAGCTTCCATGCCACAAAGGTATATAACACCATTGAGGGCGGAGCACTTGTGATGCACGATGAGAAGACCAAGAAGCGTATTGACTACCTGAAGAACTTCGGTATCGCTGATGAGGTGACTGTAGTAGGTCCTGGTATCAACAGCAAGATGGATGAAATCAGAAGCGCATACGGCTTGCTCAATTTGAAGCAGGTAGATGCCGCTATTGAGGCTCGTCATCAGGTAGCCATCAAGTATCGTGAGGCTTTGCGTCCTGTAGAGGGCATCACCTTCTTCGATGATATGCCAGGCGTGAAACATAACTATAGCTACTTTCCAATCTTCATTGATGCAGAGAAGTACGGCATGACCCGTGACGACCTTTATTTCAAGATGAAGGCTGTCAATGTCCTTGGCCGTCGCTATTTCTATCCATTGATCAGCGAGTTCTCAACCTATCGTGGATTGGAAAGTGCAGCACCAGAAAACCTTCCAAATGCTCATAAAATGGCAAATAGCGTAATCTGCTTGCCTATGCACCATGCATTGAGCGATGAGGATCTTCAGAGAACATTGGATTGTATTATAAAATAATAAATAAGGTTTTACGAGTAAGATAACGTAAATAAACTAAAATGCTAGCGCTAATTACTTGTAAAACTTTAAGAGCTTTATTTTTATGCAATACTTAACGGATTTATCGTATGTTTCTCTAGAGTCTTTCCAATTATTTATTGAAAAGGTTTCGTGTGATTTCCTTCCTCCATTGCTTCCTCGTATTGATGTTGATATGTATTATGAAAAGCTTTGCAAATTAGCGACATCTGTTATTTGTATGGATGGAGATAAAAAAATGGTAGGAATAGTTGCTGCATATTGTAATAATATGGAAACAAAAGTAGCGTATATCCCTTTAGTATGCGTTGATGTAGAGTATAGGGGGCAGCATATTGCTACAGAATTAATGAATAGAGCAATAAGTTTGGTAAAGTCTAGAGGAATGCAGAAAATTGGAATTCATACCAATAATAAATTTGCTAAATCTCTGTATGCAAAAATGGGATTTCAGTTAATTTGGACAAGATATCAAACTGATATTAAAACTGATAGATATTATTTAGAAAAGAACTTTAATTGATAGAATTATGAATATCTTATTAACATCAGCAGGACGAAGAACCTATCTTGTTGAATATTTTAAAAAGGCATTATGTGGTCAAGGAAAAGTTTATGCCTCTAATAGTATAGATACTTATACTTTGCATCAAGCAGATGGTTATGTTATTACACCTGCTATATATGATAAAGAGTATATCAATTTCTTGATTTCATATTGTAAGAAAAATCAAATATCTGCAATCATTTCTCTCTTTGATATAGATTTGCCAGTTTTGGCAAAAAATAAAGATGAGTTTGAAAAGGAAGGTATAAAGGTTGTAGTATCAGACTATAATGTTACTCAAATTTGTAATGATAAATGGTCAACTTATGAATTTCTTGTTCGTTTAGGATTACCTCAAACTCCATCATATCTCAATCTTGAGAATTTAAGAAAAGACATAGCAGAAGGTGTTGTAAACTATCCTTTTATCTTGAAACCACGCTGGGGCATGGGATCTATAGGAATATATAAGGCATGTAATGAACAGGAATTGCTGGTTTTTTATGCGAAGCTTCATAAGGAAATTTTCGATACATATCTGAAGTATGAATCCCAAGTAGATAAAGATTCTTGTATCATTATTCAGCAGATGATAAAAGGTCAAGAATATGGCATAGAAATCCTTAATGATTTGAACGGCAATTATGTCTCAACATTCGCTAAGAAGAAAGTCGCAATGCGATCTGGTGAAACAGATATAGCAGAAACAGTTGAACCAGCAACATTCGAGGATATTGCTAAACTTATATCTGTTCATTTGCATCATGTTGCAATGCTTGATGTTGATTGCTTTATAACTGAAACTGGTGAAAAATATGTTTTGGAAATGAATTGCAGATTTGGTGGACAGTATCCATTTACACATAACGCAGGAGTTAATGTTCCTTTACAGATAATTAAATGGTTGAATGGGGAGGAAGTAGACAAATCTCTTGTTATTCAAAAGAATGGTGTGAGAAGCTGTAAAGAACTTTGTCCTGTGGTATTTGAATGACTACATTAAGAAATCGGTGAAGATTTTCTTTGTTGAAAACACTTTCCACAACTATACACAGCCTTAATGGATACACATTCTTTAGAATTTGGCATTGGTGGTGGAGAAAGAGAAGTACATATAGAAATGAGAATTAATATAAAAAATGTCAGTGAGGAAGAGAACATCCTTGACGGTAAGTTCCATTATCTTGGTGGTATAAATTTTTATTTTGCAAAAAAGACTACCGCTTTTCTTTTTATGTAAGTGATGTGTTCTATAGAAAACATAAGAAGATAATCGTCCACATGTACATATTGGCAACCATGACGCTTCATTTGCAATTAATGATGGATCACTTTTAGCTGGTCAATGTGATACAAAGGCTGAAAAAGTTATGAAAGAATGGATAGGTAAGAACAAAGATATCCTTCTGAAAATGTGGGAAGTATTGCAAAATGGCTTATCAGAAGATTACATAAATATATTAAAAGAGTCATTAAACTCAAATGAAATTCGCTAATAAATGATATGAAAACAATTCGACTATTACAACTTTCTGACATACATTGGAAGAAACAACTTGATCCCGCTGACGATTACACAGACATAAGAGACCTAATGCTACAAGATTTGGGTTATTATTGTCAAAGAACGGGTAATAATTTTGATAAAATTCTAATATGTGGAGATATTGCCTTTAGTGGATCAGCAGATGAGTATAAACGAGCCAATTCGTTTATTCGAGAACTGTGTAAAACCGTGGATTGTAAAACCGAGGAAGTTTATACTGTTCCTGGCAACCATGACAAGAATGTAAATGAACATCCCAAGTGTGTGAGAGAATTCATTCATCAAGCTATATCTAATCGCGGGAATGATTGTGATTGGTGGTGGAATAAGATGGTTGACGAAGATTTTTCTTTCATCAAGAAATTATATACACCTTTTAAAGAATACAATTACTTTTGCAATGATGAGAGAGACAATGCTGAACCTTTTATGCTTAGAGCTTTAGAATTGGGTGTTGACAGGTATGATGGTGCTGAAATGTTTTGGCATTCTGAATTTGAAGATAACCTCGAAGGCTATCAAGTCAATTTGTATGGCGTGAATTCAGCATTGATTAGTGATTTAAATGATTATGACACAGATCCCAAAAGAACAGACGGACATCGTCTTTTCCTTCCCCAAATAGCGTATCGTGGTGCAAAATGTAAGGATGGTATTATTAACATACTGATGTGTCATCATCCATTAGATTTCTTGCTGAATAAAGATACAATAGCCAAAGACTTGGATAAAAGGTATGCTTTGCAGCTATATGGACATGTTCATATAGCTAACAGTAATGTGAATAATAATGCTGTGCACATATACTCAGGCTCTTTAAATCCTGGAAATGTGAATGATAACACATATAAACCTGTCTATAATATCATAGAACTCTCCATTGAAAAACATGATAATAAAAACGATGTATTGAAAGTGGATTTGAGAGTTCAGAAGTATGATGGGGAACAATTTGTGAAGGATGAAGAACAATCCAAGCCATTAAAGGTTACATTGAAAAAACATGATTTATGGAAGGATGATAATAAACCTGCAGCAGTTATCGATCAGAGACTTCCAGATGGTTTATCCAAGCGTGATGTTAGATACAAGTTTAAACAGTGTCCAAATTCAAAAGAGATAATACAAAAGATGTACCCAAAGATTGATTGTACAGGCTCTGCCTATATGAGAAATCAAGTGTTCTTGGAAAAAATCAGGGAAGACAACAGGTGGGTTGAACTTTATAACATGATAAAGTGATGAATAATGTACTAAACAATATTCTCATGCAATGTGGTCTTATTGTACCACTTGAAGAGACTGAAACAGACGTATTGGCAAGAGCCTGTTCCGAATACATTGGTAATGAGTCGTTCTCTTTCGGTGATTTTGAGGAATTGGCTGATTGCTATGTGACAAATCGGGATTGTAAAGAGTTGAACGATTTCGTGACAGAATACATTTCAAACAATGGCTTGGGAAACTATATTTTTCCCAAACGTATAAAATGCGCACTTGTTTTCTATTGCATCTATTTGGCTATAGAAGAATGCGAAGATGACAAGGAAGTTGCATTGCGATCATTATCGTTGCAAAACGTTATGATTCAAGTGCATGGGAATTGGGGGAAATTGAATTATAAGAATATACTATATAAGCTATATTTTAAATATGACCAATATGCAGAGGGAGAAGTAATCGGTGAAAAGAAATATCCAAGAGACTTTGTACAATCAATGTTTACTGGAAGTTTCCGACAAGGTGAAACTATCTCCGATGATATATCTGATAATATCCAATCTTTGGCATTGATGGCATGGGATGAAGAAATGTCTCAATTCATAAAAGAAATAAAAGAAACGAATGATTTCTTGAAAATTCAATTGATATTGGAACATTATTTTATCAACAAACCGCAGATACCTCAAAGAGAAAACTTTGTGGAGTTAATGCAACGTATTTTTCCACGTGGTGGAAATGGGCAGAAACAGAAGATAGAGAAAATCCTAAAAAACTTGGCAGAAACGGATGTGTGCCTTGTTGATGACATAAGATCTGGTTCATCTTTGATATTGCATGAAATAGTAAATGCAAGAGATAATGAATATGGCGATTATCTGAAAGACTTTGAACTGAGTCCAAAAGAGTTCTTAGTTTACTTATACCATGAACTACTATTGGAAGACTTATTAAAGGAATAACACAATGGAAGATAAAAAAGATATATTAGAGTCTTTAGCAGGTGTTGCACAGCTAAAGCACGACAATGTTATAAAGGATGATGCAATAGAAAATATAGCGCAATACTATTGCGATTCCATGACAGATGAAAACATCAATGATGTATTAGGTGATTACAATACCCATCTTGTAACCTTAGTAGGTTTTTCAGAGGTAGGAAAATCAACGTTTGTTGCTTCTTTGTACCATGAGTTTATGTGTACAGGAGAAATCGATGGGTATAAATTCATTGACTCAGATACTTATGTAGGATTTGAACGTAGAGCTTATATTCGCAATGAGTCATTAAAAACCTCCAAGAGAAATATTAGAACGACAACATTAGAAGGACAATTCTTAACTTTAACTTTGTCTAAGAATGATGTACAAAATAAACTTATCATTTCTGACAGAGCTGGAGAAACATACAAGAATATCTATACTAGTAATTTGTCAGAAGTAATGAAAGATAAAGGCTTAATCAATTCGCATCATATTATATTTTTTATAGATTCATCATCTGTTAATAACGAAGATGATTATAACGATTTTTGCGATGATTTTCAACTTTTACTCAGCCGTATGGCATCGGCTGGGGTATTTAAAGTTCCAAAAGAGTACGACATCATATACAATAAGATTGACTTAAATCAGACAGATGAGATTAAAGTGTTGTATAAGAAGCAAAGCCAAGATTTGGAAAACAAAATGAAAGTTGATTATGGTATCAATATCTCAAGCAAGTTTGAAATTGTTGCAAACGACATGAAAGACCAAGGCTTGGGTGATGTGTTCAAGTATATTGTTAATACTTTGAATAGCCATACAAATTGTCAATGCGAAGAATCCAATTGGGTGCAAACATTGTTGAATGAATAAGGAAGAGCATATGAGTATAACAAAATGTATGATAGCGGGTTTGCCTGGTTCTGGAAAATCCACCTATATAGGTGCTTTATGGTATTGTTTAATGCATCCTGAAAAAATTGAGGGTATAAAATTCGTGGCTGATAAAATGAATTTGGCAGACGACCTCACGGTGCTAAACAGATTGAGTGATGCCTATAAAAGCATGAAGGTTATTGATCGCAACTATTCAGACAAAAATGAAACAGTTCAGATCAATCTTAAGGTGGCTAATTCTGATGCGAGATTACAAGTTGAGGTTCCAGATTTCCTTGGAGAAAATTTCAGAGATTTTATTGAACTAAAAGAATCTGAGTTAGTTTCAGAATGGCTCAAAGATACGGATACATTGGTATATTTCATGAATGAGGTTATCCCACCTGAATTCGAAGATGATCATGGGGCAGAAAATGACGAAAAGCCTATGCCTGCAAAAGACGTTCCGCCTTTTTCAATTAAGACAATGTCAGCAGTAGCTATGAACATCATGGTTCTAAAATGCTTGTTGAGTAAGAAAAGTTTTAAGAAAGTGGTGATAGTATTATCTTGGTGGGACAAGAAGACAAACAATGGAACTATATCAAATAATCCCCAAACATATTTGAAAGAATATTCTCCCGCTTTGTTTAATTTTATTCAAAATCATATTCCTAACTTTGAAATTATAGGTCTGAGTGCACAGGGATTGGAATATCCAACAGAAGAACAAGGAAATTATGAAGCAACCAAAAAAGAAATTAAAGCAAAGACGCGAGAAGGGAAAAGATCATTTGTTGAAATAGGAGACAAAATTGTACATGATTTATCTCTACCATTATATTTTCTTATAAAGGAATGATTATAGAACAGACTTTATATGGCTATAACAAAGGCCATGGACTATTGGCGAGTTCTTTTCCTGTAAGACCTAACAACGACTCATCTTTGATGTCTGTTCTAAGTGACTGGACAGGTTTCAGAAATGAGTTAGGGGAAGATTCGTATATGACCTTCTATCCATTATCTGATGGCGAAAAATATGCTTTTGCCAAGACATGGTATGCAGAAGAAATGGAACGTCCTGGTTGTGTTTGGACTCATACTCTAATTGTTGACTTGAAAGAAATGGATAGAAATTTTGATTTTCGGGTGTTGGACGATTACTTTAGACGACCTAAAAAAGACGAATATGATTTCTACCAACATAAAATAGAAATCGATAATTTTGAAACAAGAAATTCCAATGTGGTTTTTAATATGTTCGATGACACGTCCTTGTTAGTTCTATATTTACTTTTACTTGGCAACAACAAGAATTTATTCATATATATGGATAAAGCCCAAAGAGCATATCAAGCATTATGTTTCTATCTACTTCAATATCTTCCTTTAGATATGTTGAAATGGATTTCGCTGAGCACAGGGTCTGCATTTCGAAGGAAATTTGGAAGCGAGGAGTTTTCTATTCAGTTTACTGACAATATTACTAATATATCATTATCAAATGCTCCTTGGAAGGGTAAAATTGCCAAAGAGAATTTCACTATTGGATTATTGTACATATTTGAACAGTCGAAAAGAGAGAATGATACTTTTCCAAGTTTAATAAGATTATTTAAGGAAGACATTAAAGATGAAAAAGAGAAACTATTTGCATTTGCAATGTTGATGAAAGAACTCGACACTGCATTAAATGAAAAAGTTGGAGAAAAAGAATACGCAGACGTGTTATCCTTGTTGGAAAAACATTTCCCAAAGCAAAATGAAGGCATAAGACTAAAAAGCAATTTCTTATCAGAGAAAATATCTTCTTTGTATGGGACTGAGGAAGATTATCTTTTTCAAATTGCATCTTTGAAAAATGATTCTTTTTTACATCCTTTGTTGACTCATTTTACTCAAAGATTGATGGTATTAGACAAAAATAGTCATAATGCCTATGTGGATTTGATGGGTAAAATTGCAAGGATAGAGCATTCAAATGAAACTGCACGTAATGCATTGCTATATGCCATTGACCACATGGAAGAAGAAGAGTTACTTAGAATGGTAAATAATAATTGGGAACATATTTTGCCATTGCTTAATAACAACGAAAGATTTTTTGACGCTGGTATGTGGTTGCGATTGTCCGCAAAACAATTCAATGATATATTTTTGATGTATGATAGTCACAACTTCGAGAGTTTCAAACACTGGAATGAATTACTGAAAAAAGTGTTAGTTTCAGAAACTCTTACAGGTGAGAATATTTCTTCACAATTAGTAAAGAATGCTAAAGATGCTGTCAAAATAATATTTGATTCAGCAAACGATTCTCATTTATCGATTGTTTCTCCATTCTTGCTTCTATCTTGTATGCAGAAAAAACAAGATTTTTTAGCTTGGTTAGGAAAACAAAAAAATATCAATGAACGAATTGAAAATTTCATTATACATCAAATAGATCCAACTGCCATTTATGTAAAAGAGTCACAGTCTTGTTCTTGGAGAGCATTGTTAGAAGCAGATAATGGAGCCAAGAGTATTGATTTTTATATGTATTTGTATATACTTGCGCATAATTGGAAAGACGCTCAATCTGTAGAGATGCTGAAGCATAGTTTTTACCATATATACCAAGAATTGAGCAAAAGCAAGTTAAGTATTAAGAATTGGGATAGAATAAGTTGCGTTACTCCGAATCGCTATTTCATAGCCAAGTGGGACAAATGTAAAATTTTAAGCAGAGGGCTTGTCGATTATCTCAAAGACTGTGATGTGGATATAGAAGAGATACGTGTTTTCTCTCCAAATAAAAAGGTAAATGAGTATTTGGTTCATCATTGGGAAAAAAATAAAAAATGAACTATAATAATAGGAATAAATGAAGAACTTCAATGATATAAAAGTAGCAGTAGTCGGAATCGGCTACGTAGGTCTGAGTATAGCAACCCTGTTATCTCAGCACCATCACGTTACTGCAGTAGATGCAATTTATATATAAACCAAATTACATTTATGCAACCGCAAGTTAAACAACGCAATTCAAATTTAGAATTATACCGTATCATCGTGATGCTGTTCATAGTAGCTCATCACTATGTTGTTAATTCGGATATGATGGCAGAAATGGCGAAAGAGCCATTAAGTAGTAGAAGTCTATTTTTAACATCTTTGGAATGTGGGGAATGATACCTTGCATAATATTGAAAAATATTACACACCAAATGCATGTCTTTATGCTGTAATCACAGTCTTGTGTGTGTTCCTTATCTGTATAATAATAGATTATGTGCGAATACACACTGTAGAGAAATTGACATTTAAAGTGATAGACAAGTATTTGTTTAAACATCATTTACAATAAGTAAAAATATAATGGAAGAAAATTTAAAAGGAAAGACTAAAAAAGGATTGTATTGGAGCTTCTTTAATCAATTTTCCAATTATGGAATGAACTTCATTGTTGGAATAGTTATGGCTCGATTATTGTCCCCATCGGATTATGGAATAACGGCATTGCCAGCAGTATTTATGGCTGTAGCAAGTACTATTCAGGATGGAGGATTGGCGAATGCATTGATTCGTAAACCGGAATTGACGGAGAGAGATTTGTCTACAGCTTTCTATTATAGCATATTTGTAGGTATATTTCTTTATGCGATGTTGTTTTTTGCGGCACCTTGGATTGCTGACTTTTACAATACTCCTGTTTTAATACCATTAATGCGAATTACCGCAATAGGCTTTCTTTATACTCCGCTGATTACTCCTCAAAATGTAATATTACGCCGTAAACTTGACTTTAAAACTCAGACAAAGATTTCTTTGACAACAAGGTTTTTTGGAGCTATTGCAGGAATTGTACTTGCTTATACAGGGTATGGCTTGTGGGCATTGGTGTTGTCTAATTTCTTCTCTGGAATACTTGCACTTATCTTGAATTGGGTAGCTGTACGTTGGTTACCTAAGGCGAAATGGTCTAAGGATGCATTCAAGTATTTGTGGGGATATGGCAATAAACTGATGTTTTCTCAAATATTAGACACTGTATACAACAACGTAGCTCCTGTCTTTATTGGAAAATATTATTCTCCGTCTCAGTTGGGTGTTTATAATCGTGCTCAGAACTATGCCGCAATGCCTTCTCAAAATATTACAGGAGTCATTTCTAATGTGTCATTTCCTGTTTTGAGCAAAATGCAAAACGATGATGAGCAATTAGCTTATAATTATCGTCGAATGCTGAAAGTTTCAGCTTTTGTCATATTTCCCATTATGCTGATGTTGTCAGCTTTAGCTCGTCCATTGGTAATCACTATGATTACAGCAAAGTGGGAGGCTTGTATCATCTTGTTGCAAATTATTTGTTTTTCGATGATGTGGTATCCTATCCATGCCATCAACTTAAATCTTCTTCAGGTGAAAGGGCGTTCTGACCTGTTTTTTAGATTAGAGATTATCAAGAAAGTGTTGGGCTTGACGATTCTTGTTATAACTCTGCCACTTGGGTTGGTTTATTTCTGTTTGGGCAATATTGTTTCTTCGATGATAGCACTTATAATAAACACTTATTATACAGGAAAGTTGATTCAAGTTGGGTATTTTAAGCAGATGAAAGATTTGCTTCCTATATTTGGATTAAGCCTCTTCATGTGGCTTTGTATTCATGGCATAAATTATTTTATCCCCAATATGTTGCTTCAAATATTTGTAGGTGGTTTGTTGGGATTCATAATATACATAGGAGGCGCTATGCTGTTTAGGTTTGACGAATTAAAGGATGTCAAATACTTACTTCAAAGAAAATCGTAGAAAAACGACCTGCAATTTTATAATTTTAGGGTTAATAGACAATTACATAGATGGGGGGAATTATATGATATATGTTTTCAATTGAACAATGTTGGACTTAAACTATTTATTTATATCTTGACTATGAATCACAGGTTTGATAAATTGAGTATATAATTATTTTCGAAATATTATGGAACAGGATATTAAAAACCAGCAACCATTAATGGTTACAATTCGCTGCATAGCATACAACCAAGAAGCATACATTCGTGACTGTTTGGAAGGCTTTGTGATGCAAAAGACAAACTTTAGATTTGAGGCGATTGTGCATGACGATGCCTCTACGGATGGAACCGCAACGATAATCAAGGAGTATGCAGAGAAGTACCCAGACATCATCAAGCCGATTCTTGAAACGGAGAATCAGTATTCCAAGCATGATGGTTCCCTTGGGAGAATTATGGATGAGCACGCGCATGGTAAATATGTCGCATTTTGTGAAGGTGATGACTATTGGATTGACCCATTGAAACTACAGAAACAAGTTGATTTCTTGGAATCTCATCCTGATTATAGTATGTGTTGGACTGATGCCTATCAAGATTCTAATGGCAATAAAAAACCATATATAAGATATCCTGCGGATCAGCAATCTCCAATGGAAGACATTATTGAAAAAGGTGGAGGGTTTATACCTACTTGTTCCATCATGATGAGGAAGTTTGTGAAAGATGCGATGCCTACAGAGGCGAAGGGCTGGTTCGTCGGAGATTTTCCTATTCAGATGTGGTGCGGATGGGCTGGTAAAGTGTGGTATATAAAAGATCAAACTTGTGTATATCGTTTTATGTCGCAAGGTTCTTGGACAGCAAACCATAGTGAACAAACAAATCCGAAGATTTTTTTAAAACTATATCAAAATGAGCATCTTATGATGGAGGCTTTCAATAAAATAACAGAGTATAAATATAACGAATCTTTTGAGCGGTATGCTGCGAATATTACTTATAACCAACTATTGTTTGCTCATGCCTATCATCTGATGAAACCATATCTTTTGTTGAGAAAGAAATTTGGGATATATACGGGTAAAGCTGAAACATTATTGATATTAGGACACCCACATTTGGCAAAGATTATCCAAATATGTTATAAGCTAAGAGATTTTCTAGTAAAAAGATAATATGAAACCAATTATTTCAATTATTGTGCCTTGCTATAATCAAGCAATGTACATGCGTGATGCACTTGATAGTGTACTCGCTTCCACTTTTCAAGATTGGGAATGTGTGATAGTAAATGATGGATCCAAGGATGAAACACTGCAAATTGCCAAAGAGTATGAGCAAAGAGATGAACGGTTTCTTGTCGTTGACATTCCTAATGGTGGACTTGCGAATGCTCGTAATGTTGGTATTAGACATTCACATGGTAAATATATACTCCCATTGGATTCCGACGATAAGATAGGTGAGAAGTATATAGAACTATCAGTCTCATATCTAGACCAGCATCCTGAGACAAAATTAGTAAATTGTCTGTGCAAATATTTTGGTGATTTTAATGAAATAAAGCAAATGCCTTCATATAATTATGATGCGTTATTATGGCAGAATCTATTTCTTGCTTCAAGTGTATATCGCCGCGAGGACTATGATAAGACTGTAGGCTATAACACAAACATGCGCCATGGTCATGAGGATTGGGATTTTTGGTTGTCTCTTTTGAAGCCTGATGATAAAGTCTATCGTATTCCAGAAACTTTGTTTTTTTATAGAAAACATGGCGTTTCTATGGTAAGTGGAACAAATAAGAATCTTTCTGAAACCAATCGCCAGTTGGTGTTGAATCACTTGGATATTTATTCCCCTTATTTTGGTGATATGATAGCTTGGCATAATGAACTTCAGCATTATAAGTGGTCTTATCTTGCTTTAGTAAAATCTCCAACATACAAGTTGGGTAATTTAATTTTGTATCCTTTGAAGTGGATACGAAATACTATTTTTCGAAAGTGAAAGAAATGAAACAAAGACAATACTATCTTGACAATGCCTGTGCTGTTTTAATTGTCAATATGATTTTTTTTAATCACCAGACTACATTTTGTGAATATACGAACCCTGTTATTTCTTTTATAGGATTCTTTCTTTCATTCTATATGGCATGGTTTTTCTTCAAGGCAGGAATGATGTTTAAGGAGCGTCCTATCAAGACTGTTGTTCGCAATTCTGCAAAACGTTTACTTATTCCCTATATGTTTTTTACATTTATGGGATTGGTAATAACTGCATGTCAAGAATTCTTCTTGGAAGCCAACAATCCATTGACAATAGGCTTCTTGAAAGATGAGTTTTGGTGGCTTATCAATTGGTCAACATTGTTTCCCTCGATGGCATGTTGGTTCTTGCTTTCTCTTTTTGTAGTGAGAGTTGTGTATGTAAGTTTACCAAGAAATCGATTGCCCCCCCAGGTAATAATAGGATTGGCTTTAGTTTTGGGATGGCTTGTTTATATAATGTCAGTGAAAAATGAGTTATGTTATCCCCTCGCTATAGGTTCCCATCATTTCCAATTTCATGTTCCGTTTTATTTTGGTAACATGTTTCATGGCTTAGCTTTTTATGCATTGGGTTCGTGGTTGAGAGAAAAACAATTTGCCCATGGCGTTTTTATTGTGTCTATAATGATATTCTTAGGCAAGTTCTTTTTCCCAGCAAGTATGGATTTTCGAGCTAATGATACTGGTGGAAGCAATTATTTTCTATGTGTTATCTATGAGCTGAGTGGTTGTGTAGTAATCAATAATATTTTTAAATACGTAGCAAATAAACCAATAAAAATTTTTTCTCATGTAGGGCAAAATAGCATGGTCTATTACCTCACGCATTACCCTTTTATGAAAATTATCTGTTATTTTTTCTATGCTCCATTTGCATTGATGGCAGGTGGTGTGCGTTATACCTTGCTGTCTGGTATATTGATGGGCTTTCTGCTCTTTTCTGATTTTGTGTTTAGAATCAAGGTGTTAAGAAAATTAGTTGGAAATTGAAAATGAACAAAACAAAATACACTTTTCTAGTGCCTTCCTATAAAGCTTCTTTCCTAAAGGAGGCTTTGGAGAGCATTAAGAAACAAACCTATACAGATTTTAAAGTGATTGTTTCTGATGATTGCTCACCAGAACAATTGAAGCCTATATATAATAATGTATGCGGAGGAGACATTCGCTTTGTCTATCGTAGAAATGATGAGAATATGGGGGGAAAGAGCCTTGTGTCTCATTGGAATTTTTTGGTTGAGTTGTGTGAAACAGAATATCTCATTATGGCAAGCGACGATGATGTGTATGAGCCAACATTTTTGGAGGAAATAGACAAGCTTGTACAGAAATATCCTAATGTTGACATTTTGAGGGCAAAGGCTGTGCGCTTGGAAAATGGAAAAGAAGCTTTGATAGATGGTGATATTCCTGAATATCAGAGTCAAGAGGAATTTTTACAATATTTTGGAGTGAAAAAGATGGTACTATGTCTTGCTGACTATGTTTTCAAGACTAATGCTTTGAAAGCTATGAGTGGCTTTCCCGATTTTCCTACGGCAGCTTTTAGTGATAGTGCTACGGCAATTTATCTGAGTAAGAACGGAATAGCAACGACAAATGACATCCTTTTTACTTTCCGCATTTCAAATGAAAACTTATCCTGTGCCAAGAATTATTCCAAGAATGCAGAAAAGGGCGTTTGGGCTAACTTAATGTTTCTTGACTGGTATGAGCGTAATTTCCATCAGCAGTATCCATATGATGATTTTGCTTTTGGAATAGAGCAATATCATTTGCCTCGATTGCCTTTTTTCAAAATGCTCAAGTATTATAGAAAATTTCGAAAGCGTGGATACATGAAACAGATTCGTCCTAATTTGACGATCCTAAAAAACTGGTTTAAACTAAGATTACAATAAAATGTGTGGAATTTTTGGAACAACCTTGCGCTATAGCAGTGAGGTGATTGAACGTAAGCTGGAGTTGATGAATTTCCGAGGTCCTGACCATACTGGTATTAAGGAATTTGATGTCAGTTCTGAGTTGAAGTTGACATTTGGACATGTCCGCTTGTCCATATTGGATTTGGATGCCCGTTCTAACCAGCCTTTTGTTTATAATGAAAACATCAGCATAGTATTCAATGGTGAGGTCTATAATTACAAGGAACTGAAAAGTCAATATCTTTCGGATGTAATTTTGCGCACAACCTCAGATACGGAGGTGATTTGTGCTATGTATGAGAAATTTGGAACAGCATGTGTCAACTACTTGAACGGAATGTTTGCATATGTCATCTATGACAGTAAAAATAAAATATTGGTTGGTGCAAGAGACCGCTTGGGGAAGAAACCTTTTTATTATTGGCATACGAGCCGAGGGTTTGAGTTTGCATCCCAACTTAAAGTAGTACAATACGGACATCAATTGGAAGTGGATGAACTTTCACGCCAGTTTTATGTGTTGCAAGGCTATATACCAGACCCTTATTGTATCTTAAAAGGAGTGAGAAAACTACGTGCAGGTCAGCAACTCATCTATCATTTGGAGAATAACCAACTGGAAATCTGTAATTATTGGAACATCTTTGATAACACCTGTGGTTTTACTGTTCCGAAGAGTTTTGATGAAGCTAAGGAAACTGTCCGTGATTTGCTTTTTGATTCTGTAAAGAAGAGACTGCGTGCAGACGTTCCTGTAGGTATCTTCCTTTCCGGCGGTATTGATTCTTCCTTGACATCGGCAATTGTCTCAAAAATTAACCATAACATCTGTGCTTATACGATTGGCTTTGACAATGCTCGTTATGATGAGAGCCAATATGCCAAGAACGTAGCTAAGTCCTTGGGGATTCCAATCAAGGTAAGTATGTGTGTAGGAGAAGACCAACAGCAGATTTTTGATGACTACATCAATTATTTTGATGAACCGTTCTGTGACCCTTCTATGATACCAAGTTCATTGGTAGCACAAAAAGCTCGAGAGGACGTCACAGTTGTGCTCGGTGGTGATGGTGGTGATGAACTTTTCTTTGGATATGAGAAATATGAATATATTATGGCTCGTTTGCGTCAGTATCAAAAGCCATATTGGTTGAGGAAGCTGGCTTCTCCTTATTTTTTATGGAAAAAGGGGTATACAGATATGGTTTATGCCACTCAGCGGGATTATGCGGATGTTTTCAGGAGCGAAGGTATATTTGTCTATGACTTTGGAGGGGCTGAGAAGTTTAACCGATTGAAGTTGGCAAGGTTGCTTCCTGATTATGATATTTTTCATAAAGAACGTGGTGCTCTGGCTTATTCCGACTATGACATGAAGTTCTTTATGAATGCTGTTAACCAAAAAGTTGACCGAGCTACCATGCGATGTAGTTTAGAACTGCGAAATCCTATCATGGACTATCGCATTGCTGAATATTCTCGCTTGATTCCTTTTGAGTATATGTACACTCCTACCTTGAAATTGAAGAGCATTTTGAAAAGTATCTTATTTGATATGGTCCCTGAAAAAATGTTTAATCGTGAAAAGCAAGGTTTCATGCCCCCAACCAATGATTGGTTCAGAGGCTCATTGAAAAGCAAATTGCTTGATGTTATAACAGAGCGGAACGTGAGGGAATTGCTGCCTGAGTTGGATGTGGAAAGATTTATTTCCCTTCGTGATGAATTTATGAGTGGTAGGGACATGGATGCCCGAAGATTTTGGGCGGTATATACATATATTAATTGGTATAAAAAATACATGAAGTCATGATAAAGGTTAATATTGTTGGCGATTTCTTTTCTCCATCTTTGTCGGGATTACGTTTTGGGGATGAATTGCAAAAACAGTTAGATGATGCTGATTTCAATGTTGTCAACTTTGAAGGTCCTGTCCATATTTCTTCTTCTGATCCGATGAAGAAAAGTGGTCCTAATATATCACAGGATATTAAGTCTATTGATTTTTTAAAAAGTAATAATTTCAATATCTTTTCACTCGCCAATAATCATACGATGGATTATGGGGAGAAAGCTCTTGAAGCTACAATGTCGAGTCTTTCAGACGAAACGATAGTTGGTGCAGGCACTTGGGACGAAGCTTATCAAGTGAGGGTTGTTGAAATGAAGGGACAAAAAATAGGTTTTTTGGCGATAACCCAATATGAATTTGGAATACTTGATGATATAACTTTCTGTAAAAGCAGAAAGGGGGCTGCATGGATGGGACATCCTGATATTGATAAATTAATCGTTTCCTCTAAACAGTATTGTGACTACCTAATCGTGTTGCCTCATGCTGGGTTGGAATATTTTACACTGCCTCTTCCCGAGATCAGAACTCTTTATCGTCATTTTATAGACATGGGAGCTGATGCAGTGATAGCTGGTCATCCTCATGTTCCACAACCATGGGAAATTTACAGAAAAAAAACTATCGTTTATAGTTTGGGCAACTTTTGTTTTGATGAGGAATGTGACAAACCTTTATGGAGGGATGGTCTTGTCTCAACATTGCAGTTTAAAGAAGATCAGGTTGTGATGAATTTATCCGTTGTTCATTTTGATGCAGAGAGAAGAATCGTGGATACATGCCATGATGCTGCAGTCTATAAGTTTTTGGAAGCCGATAAAAAAATATTTGATGATGAAAAAGCCTATATGGATGCTGTTGATGCCCATTGCCTGTCCATGCAGCCTTATTATGAAATGTTGTTAGAGATGGGAGGCTATAGTCATCTCTCGTTTAAACATTGCTTGGGATACCTCAAACGATGGATACTGAGGAAACAGCCCCAGCCATCTACTTCGCATTTTATTAATTGTGTCAGATGTGAGTCTCATCGTTGGATCTTGTCTCGAATTTATGATTTAAATAATAATATTGAAAAATAATAATGACAGATGAAGTTACAGTTAGTGTATGTTCTGATTAGTTCAGAAAGTGATTTTTTCTTGGAAGAGTTTTGGGTATCCCTGTTTTCTCTTCGCCGATTTCATCCAAAAGATAAAGTTGTGGTCTTGACAGACCATCCAACAGCTGAAAGAGTAAGGGACAGACCACAGTTGGCATCTATGATAACAGATTTGAAAATCATAGATTTGCCTGATGATTATGATGGTCGGCTACGCTCGCGTACTCTAAAAACCAGTGTAAGGAATTTGATAGATGGAGATTTCTTGACGATAGATACCGATACCGTTATCTGCGGATCACTTGATGAAGTGGATAACTTACCTGTTAAGAACATTGGCATGGTGCCAGAAATGCATGGCCCGTTTAAAAACCATATCACATATCAATTTATTACTAATGAGTTGAAGCGTATTTATGACACGGATGTCTCAGGTGCACCTTATTGGTTCAACTCAGGTTGTATGTTTGTACGTGACAATGAGTTTACACATGAATTCTTTAGAAAGTGGAATGAAGAATGGAAAGTAGCAACGTTTCAAAAGAATGCAAGTTCAGACCAACGTCCATTACTGAAAGTTGACCATGACTATGGTTATGTGATAGAATGTTTGCCTGGTGCGTATAATTGTCAGGTTGCCTTGAGCATTCAGTATTTTCATGAAGCAAAAATCTTGCATTTTTGGCACATGAAAGATGATTTTTTTCTGGACTTGTCTTTTTCTCCTTTTACAAGCAAGTTTGTCTATAAACAAGTTAAGGAGCACAAGACAATAACGCCAGAAATTGCAGAATTAATATTTAACTGCAAGAATACATTTACTTCTCCATCTATGATAATTGGAAGAAAAGACCTTGATTTCTTGATGTCACCTTTCAATACTGTCATAGGTAGAGCTTATCGTGAGAGTAAGTTGATGTTTTGGTTCTTGAATAGAGTTATTACTTTTGTAAATTATTATTTACGAATAAAGAATAAATTGAGAAAATAAAATGAAGAAATTTCTAAGAGAAATATGTCCTGATAGCATTCATTCATGTTATGCTAGGACAAAGTTTTGGCTCCGATTCCATTTCTATCCAGAGGGAATCGCCAATGAATTGCATAAAGCATTGGTTGGATATGATATTGATTGGAAGAATCCTAAAACTTTGAATGAAAAGATCAATTGGATGAAATTCAATACTGACACAACAGAATGGACTCGCCTTGCTGATAAATATTTGGTTAGAGAATACGTGAAAGAACGTATAGGTGAGACTGCACTCCCAAAGTTGTACGCAGTGTGGAGGAGCGCCGATGAAATCGACTTCTCGAAACTTCCAAAGAAGTTTATACTGAAAACGAATCATGGTTGTCATACGATAATGCCAGTTCTTGATAAAGATAAGATGGATGTCAATATCGTAAAGCGACAGTTTAATGTATGGATGAAGAAACAATATGGCTATGACACTGCCGAGCCCCATTATATGAAAATCAAACCTATGATTATTGCGGAGGAATTGCTTGACAATGATGCTACCTTTACGACTGCTTTGGCAGATTATAAAGTTTATTGCTTTGATGGTAAGCCTTTCTGCATCTTGGTTTGTACGGATAGAAATGGTGCCCAGTCTACATTCTCATATTTTGATTGTGATTGGAATCCGCTGCATAATGTTCTCAATGAAAAGCTGAAAGGTTCTGATGTTGCTATTCCAAAGCCTGATTGTCTGAAATTGCTATTGGAGTATGCTTCCATTTTAGCAAAGGGACATCCGCAGGTTCGTGTCGATTTTTATATCACTCATGGCAAAATCTACTTTGGCGAAATGACCTTTACTTCAGAAGGTGGCTATGATGGAGATATAACTAAAGAATTTTGTATAGAAATGGGCAAACATATTACATTGCCACAAAAGAAATAACTATGACATACGCACCTATAGCACTTTTTACATATAATCGTGCAGATCATACCCAAAGAGCGGTTGAGTCCTTGCTCAAAAATGCCGAGGCAAAGTTTTCTGACCTCTTTATCTTTTCAGATGGACCTAAAGCTCCAGAGAAGAAAGCTGGGGTAGAAGAGAATCGTAAGTATATCCATACCATTTCTGGTTTCAAGTCTATCAGTATCGTTGAGCGTGAGAAAAACTGGGGATTGGCTAACAGCCTTATTGCTGGTATTACCGAAGTCATCAACAAGTATGGAAAAGTAATAGTTGTAGAGGATGATTTGATATTATCTCCTTATTTCTTGCAATTCATGAATGAGGGCTTGGAAAAATATAAGGATGATGATCGGGTTGGAACGATTACAGGCTTTGTTCCTCCAATAAAAGATAAACTTCCAGAAACTTTTTTCTTGAAATATTTCCAATGTTGGGGGTGGGCCACATGGAAACGTGCCTGGGACTTGTTAGAGACAGATGCGCGCCCATTATTAAAAGGACTGAGATTTAAAAAGACAAAGTTTGATGTAGGCGGTGGTGTTGGCAACTATGGTAATTTGTATTGTCAGAAAGTAGGTCTTGTAGACTCTTGGTATCTCCGATATTATGCATCATTGTTTTTAAATGATAAACTTTCTCTTTATCCAGGTCGCTCAATGGTAACAAACGATGGACTTGATGGAACAGGAACGCATTGTGGAGTGGATTTAGTAAAGGCCTTCCTATCTGATAATTCTCATGCTCCAATCATTCTTAGGAATATTGATGTTAAAGAGGATGTTCAATCTTATGAAGTATTTAAAAGTTATTTCTTGTCTCAACTTCCTTCTAAATCTTTCAAGTCAGAGTTTTCTCGTTTCAAATCATTTCTAAGAAGATTATTTTTCATCGATTGTGCATAATATGAAATCAATTATTGTAAAACTTATTAATCTCCCTTCAACTCTTAGTATTAAATTCTATCCTCGTATTAATCGCATGATATTAAAGACTCATGATGCAATCTTGGGTAAGAACGTGCAGATTCCAGGTAAGGTGTCGTGGTCAATTTGTGGAGGCCAGATTAAGATTGGTGATAACTTTTATTTTTCCTCTGGTGATGGGGTGAATCCAATTGCCAGTAATCTTCAAGGAGCTATTTTTTTGGAAAATGGAGCTTCGCTAAAAATAGGAAACAATGTGGGCATGAGTAGCACTCGCATGTGGGTTCATGATAGTGTTACTATTGGTGATAATGTGAAGGTTGGAGCTTGTGTACTGATAACTGATACTGATGCACATCCAATGAATTATGAGGTTCGTCGTACATCCAATGAAGGCACAAAGTCTGCTCCAATTGTTATAGAGGATGATGTTTGGGTAGGTGCCCATTCTATCATTTTGAAAGGTGTGACCATTGGGGCAAGAAGCATTATAGGGGCAGGAAGCGTTGTAACAAAGAGCATTCCTGCTGATTGCGTGGCAGCAGGAAATCCTTGTAAGGTGATAAAAACATTAAAGTAATAATGGAGAAATTTCGTATTGATAATTCTTTGCTTATGTTTATTGTTACTGTTGGATTGTCTGTAGTGGTAACTGCATAGTCTATTGAAGTGGGATATATTCTTCACAAAGGCAAAATAATAGAAAGATTTGTTTATGGAAAATATTATTAAACTGAATAGAAAAAGAGATACGTATGTTGATGTTGCCAAGGCTATAGGCATATTACTGATTGTAAGTATTCATACAGAAGTCTTTGGAGTAATGGGGTACCCCCTGTCATTTATTGCTGTACCAGTATTCTTCTTTATGAGCGGTTTCTATGATCGTGCAGAAAGAAATATTGGTCAATGGTTTCCAAAGTCTTTAAGAACACTGATTTTACCTGCTATCATTTGGATATTAATAGCAACAGCTTACGGAAAAATCTTAGGTTATGCTAAAGATAGAAGTTGGGGAGAGAATCCTTTCTCTTTGTATAACATGACTGGCGGTAATGGACCTGCCTGGTTTTTGTTTGCTTTGCTTTATGCGAAGGTATTGACTTGGGGAATGATCAGAATAAAATTACCTAAGTTCGTTCTATGGGGGGGCAGTCTTTTAATTGGTTATGCAGGTATGAATATCAATATGCCACTTCTTTTCGATGAAGGATGTGCAGCTTTGCCTTTTTATGTAACAGGTAAGTTAGCTTATCCCTATCTTAGGGAAATAATGGAGAATAAAGGATTGTTAGTGGCTGGTATCATTGCCTTATGCTTGTATCTATGGCATCTGGTTTCTTTTATGATTGTTCCTCAATCTAATGGAAACTTCGCTCCCTATTATCTTGTTGCATTGGGTTTGATGTTACTGTGCTTTGTACCTTTTTTGTTTATATCTGAGAAATTACAGAATCAGAAGTGGCTAGTATCTTTAGGGCAGCATTCTTTAGGAATCATGCTTCTTCATGCACCAATGTGTCATACGGCAGCAGTGATATTGAATCGTGTATTTGAGCTGGCTTCCCTGTATTGGATCGTTAGCTTCCTGATAGCTTATGTATGTATCGTTTTTGTTTCTTATTGGGGAACTGTCCTGATAGAGAGGTATATACCTATTATGTTGGGGAAGAAGTCGGAAAATATGAAGTCATGAGCGTTACGTTAGAAATAAGGCTTTAATATGATGATATTTTGAATGATGTTTTAATCGAGTATGAATAAAAGAAAAAAATATATAAAGGCAGTCTCTCCATATATTCATCCGGTCTTTCTTAATTTCAAACTTGCTCCTTTTGAGGGATGGAAAAGATTAGGAGGAGATGTGGCGAAGAGTCATTATCCTCCGAAGTGCTTGCATGGAGCAGCATTTCGTTGGGAACTACCTACGTTATGGAAAAATAAGAAGGAGGCACGGCTCAGATTTGTTGAGCCTGTGTCTTTATTCTTTGATACGTTTCCTGATTATGCAAGATATGAGGTTGTTCCTATGTTCTGGGATTGCTGGCCATGCTATTTTGAAAAGACTTGTGAATGGCTGCGTAGGCATCAGGTAAAGACAGCCATCTTTTCTTCTCGGCAGACTGCTGAGAAAATGCAAGAATGTATCTCTGGGAAGAACAAGGGATGGCAAAAAATAAATGTCATCTGGTGCCCAGAAGCGGTGGATGATTCTGTATATCAGAAAGGAAAGCTTTTAAAAGACAGAAATATTGATTTGTTGGAGTTTGGACGTTCCAATGATAAGGTATTTAAAGCAGATCAATTGAAGGCTGTTTTTGATAACAAGAATTGTGGCTTGAATCATGTCTGTACGAAGCAGAATGGTAAGTTCATCTATACCAATGAGCAGCTATATGAGGCGATGGGGAATGCTAAAGTAACTATTGCTT
>OIZI01000228.1_pt1 | contig 29615 bp, 34 predicted proteins | sample 1588441 | NCBI WGS metagenome assembly OIZI01 (sample SAMN03283284) | human gut metagenome | biome: human-associated habitat; material: feces | host: Homo sapiens | place: Peru | collected 2012 | reverse complement strand
AGCCAAAATAAATGGCGGTTCCGACGGGAGTTGAACCCGCGATCTTTTGCGTGACAGGCAAACGTGATAACCACTACACCACGGAACCGTTGGTTGCGGGAGAAGGATTTGAACCTACGACCTCTGGGTTATGAGCCCAGCGAGCTACCGAACTGCTCCATCCCGCGATAACATAAACAACTATGGCGGAGGAAAAGGGATTCGAACCCCTGCGCCGCTTTCACGACCTCTCGGTTTTCAAGACCGATCCCTTCAACCGGACTTGGGTATTCCTCCAACATATATGGTGCCTGAGGTCGGACTTGAACCGACACGAGGGTTAAATCTCGCAGGATTTTAAGTCCTGTGCGTCTACCTATTCCGCCACTCAGGCATAATTTGTTGTTGACTAGTTAATTATATAACATTTTTACCGGTTTGACAACCATTTTTTATATTTTTTTTAATATTTTTATCAAATTTATTGAAAAAAACATGCTTTTAGTATATAATTTAATATGTCAATGCAAATAATGCGCCCATAGCTCAACTGGATAGAGCGTTTGGCTACGGACCAAAAGGCTGTGGGTTCGACTCCTACTGGGCGCACCATTTATATAAATCATAAAAATACTAATCGTTTTTGATTAGTATTTTTTCTATATAACTAACAATCAGATACATAAGATAAGAAACTATTAACAAAATAACAATACCTGACATAACCAAATTCAAATTAAATACTTGTGAGCCATAAGTAATCAAATAACCAATACCCTCTTTAGATACCAAAAATTCTCCCATTATAACACCAATAAGTGTCATACTAATATTAATCTTAAGACTACTAATTATTGTAGGATAACTACTAGGTAAAATAACATACCTAAATATTTGCCTTTTTGAGGCCTTAAAGGACTTTAGTAGATTAATTCTATTTTGGTCTGTAGAAATAAAGCCATTATATACTGTAATAATCGTAACAATAACAGATATCAAAAGAGCCATAATAATAATAGATTTAATATTAGCGCCAAAATAAATAATAATAATTGGACCAATAGCCACCTTAGGTAGACTATTAATAATAGTTAAATAAGGATCAAATATTCTATAAAGAAAGTTAGAATACCATAATACAATAGCTACAATTATACCAATCAAAGTACCAATACCAAAGCTAATAAGAGTTTCATATATCGTAGTCCATATATGATTAAACAAATTACCAGCATTATATAATTTAATAATTGTATTAACAATCCTACTAGGAGAAGAACTAATAAAAGTATTAATAACCTCATACTTAGCAAGTAATTCCCAAATAACTATAAGACTTACAATAAGTAGTATTTGCACAAGATGTACTAGTATACTTGTAATTTTCTTTTTTCTTATAAATCTTTTATGTTCATCACTATACATGGAAATCAATATCCTTCCATATCTTATCATAATAATCTTTAAATTCTTCAGTATTTCTATTACCAATAGGAGTACTCTTATTCATCATTTCAATATTATAAATACTCTTAACCTTTGCTGGTCTATTAGATAACACAACCACCCTATCAGCCATTGAAATAGCCTCCGCTACATCATGTGTTATCATAATTGTAGTCTTCTTTTCTTTTTTAATAATCTTCCAAACATCATCAGATACAGCAAGTCTTGTTTGATAATCCAAAGCACTAAAAGGTTCATCAAGGAGAAGTATATCTGGATTAATAGCCAGTGTTCTAATCAAAGCTACCCTTTGTCTCATACCACCAGATAGATTCCTCGGATACTTATACGCAAAGTCAGATAGACCATAAGTCTCCAAAAGGGATTTAACTCTATCAATATTTTCCTTAGTAACCTCTTTCTTAATCTTAACCCCCAGAAGGCAATTATCTAATATATTAAGCCAAGGAAACAAAGTATCATTCTGAAGCATATATCCCATTCTAAGTTCATCTTTAGAATATAATATCTCACCAGAAGACTTATCCTCAAGTCCACACAAGATTGAAAGAAGTGTCGTCTTACCACATCCAGATGGACCTACTATTGCAACAAACTCACCATCCTTAATATTTAAATTCAAATTATCAATTGCAGATATTTCACTTTTATTTGTATGATATACCTTTGATAAATTACTTATCTCCAATATATTATCTGAATTCACTAAAGTATTCATCGTAAATCAGTTTATTATATGAAACATACTCATCAAGTTCTCCAGAAGCCTTCATAATATCTTGAATATGTTTCCATTCATCTTCATCAATAGCAATAGTATCTCTCCATGCATCAGATTCTTTATATCTCTTTACCATTGTAGTTAAATCATCAATTGAAGTATCAGGAAAGAAAGATACAATAGTCTCAGCAACTACCTTAGGTTCATTTTCCTTAACAAACTTTAATCCTTTTTGAATAGCCTTAGAAAAACCTTCAATAAGTTCAGGATTAGCCTTTATAAAACTACTCTTAGCATTATAAGCTGTATAAGGAACAGCACCACCATAAGTACCAACATAGGCAACTACATAACCATAACCTTGTTTTTCTACTGAAGTAGCATTAGGTTCAAATAAAGTAACAAAGTCTCCAGTACCTCCAATAAATGCTCCCTCCATTGCAGGAAAAGCAACTGATGTATCAATGCTTAAATCTTTGGTAGGATCAATATTAGCCTCTCTAAGAGCCCATTCAAAAGTCATTTCTGGCATACCACCTTTTCTACCACCAATTACTGTTTTACCTTTCAAATTATCTAAAGTAAAATTATCAATCTTTTCTCTAGACACTAAGAAAGCTCCATCTCTCTTTGTCAAAGCAGCAAATACCTGTAAATAATTCTTTTCACCACCATTATATACATAAATAGTAGCCTCAGTACCAGAAAAACCAATTTGTACATCTCCAGATAGCACAGCGGCCGTAACAGCATCAGCGCCTGGTGTTAAAGTAAGTTCTACATCAATCCCCTCTTCTTCAAAATATCCTTTACTAATTGCAGCATATTGCGGAGCATAAAATATGCTATGAGCAACTTCTGCTACAGTAACCTTAGTAATATCTTCTTTTTCATTATTTTTCTTATTTTGAAATATTCCAAATATTACTAAACCAATAACTATTAGAAATAATATCAAACTAACAAATGTTCTTTTCATTTTTTAACCTCCCAGTTTCATATTATTATATTCTTAGTTATAAAAACAGGTATAATTAAATAACACAAAATATATTATTTTCTTATGTTCACTTTAAGTCTAAGTCTTAAAGTGTTTATTTGAGCCAAAATATTGTCTCAAATAAATATATCAGCCATATCTATTATATATAAGAGAGTAATATATAATAAACATCAAAAATAATAATTAAATTAAATATAAAGAATATACTATACTAAGTAGTAAAATAAGTACACAGTTTACACATATTGACAAAAATAAAGTTTTATGCTATAATCTTATCAATCTGATGGCACATTATTCTAGTCAATTAAACTTACTATGAAGGTGAACCTAAAAGCTCACTAAAGAGCACATCGATGAAACTTCTGGTGTTTGCTTTATACGCCCAGTTTAGGGTGAATGCTGGAAGGTAAGGATTTTGGGCACTCATAACGGCATATGATTCTGTTCCAACTTCCGTGGAGACCTAACTTTGTGTTAATGCTATTGTGTGCATAATACGAACTAGGATTAAACCTACTATGTGGGGAAACTTACGAGTAGCGTAGCTTGTCTTGAGTGATTATAGGGGATTGTTGATCAGTTATATCTTTCCTAGCTAGAAATATATAATATTGCAATATGAAACTATAACTGCAAAAAAGAATTAATAGTAAGAAAGTTGCCCGAGGAAATCTCCTAGAGTGACATCTTATAGGATTACAGTGTGTACTAAGTGGTAATCAAGTCATATATTTGGCGACAATATATTAGTTTCTATAAAGGGAAACCGCTAATTTGGTAACGAGTTAGTAGAAACTAGGGAAATCCTACTTGACCTAAGACATAAAGTTAACTATAAGAATTGCCATAGTATTAAGTAAAAGGCCTACTCTATTGGCCTTTTTTAATAATTAGAAAGGAAATAATATGTCAAAAAATAAAAATAGTAAAACAAAATGGGTAATAACAGTAACATTCTTAGCCTTCTTTATATCCTTTATCTTTTCATTTGGTTCTAATACCATAATGCCAAAAGTAAATCTATTCGTAGGTATTATAATATTATTATTATTTATAGCCATAGGAATAGTATTTGATATGGTTGGAGTAGCAGTTACATCCACTGATGAAGAACCATTACATGCTATGAGTTCTAAAAAAATAAAAGGAGCCAAAAAAGCCGTATCATTCAAAAAGAATGCTGATAAAGTATCATCATTTTGTAATGATGTAATTGGTGATATATGTGGTATTGTATCAGGTTCTGCTGGTGTAACAATAGCGACTTCTCTATCAGAAAAATTAAATACTAGTGTATTATATACAGGACTAGTAATTACTGCTTTAACTGCAGCCTTAACAATAGGAGGTAAAGCTTTCTTTAAAAGTATTGCTATCAAAAATAGTAATCAAATAGTTCATATGACTGCAAAAGTATTATCAATATTTGAAAAGAAGAAAAAATAAACTTCTTTTTTTATTTTTAGATAATAAAATTAATTAGGTGATACTGTGAAAAAATATAGTAAAATACTTTTAACAGCAGTAATAATAATAAGTCTATTTGGAACATTAATGATATATTCATCTTCTTATGTATGGGCAGAGTATAAGTTTAATGATCCATATAAATATTTAAAATCACAAAGTATATTCTTAATACTAGGATATATAGTTATGTTTATTGTAAGTAAGTTTCCTTATCAAAACTATAAAAAACTATCTAATATTATTTTCTTTATATGTTTAGGTATGTTAGCACTAGTACTAATTCCTGGTATAGGGACAGTAAGAAATGGTAGTAGAAGTTGGTTTGGTATAGGAGGACTAGGAGTACAACCATCAGAATTTACTAAATTAGGACTAATAATATTTACTTCTAAATATTTAGAAAATAATAATAAAGACTTAAAAGATGTAAAAAAAGGAGTTCTTCCTATATTAGGAGTACTCTTTCTAGTATTTGCTCTTATAATGTTAGAACCAGACTTTGGTACAGGAATAGTAATAGTTATGACTATCATAGTATTACTATTTGTAAGTGGTGTTAAAATGAACTTCTTTATCAAACTTGGAGTATTAGGACTACTAGGAGTAGTAGTATTAGTAATAATAGCTCCATACCGAATGGAAAGAATAGTATCATTTATTAATCCTTGGTCTGATCCTCTTGGTAGTGGTTTTCAAATAATACAAAGTTTATACGCTATAGGTCCAGGAGGTCTTTTAGGACTTGGATTTGGTAATTCAGTACAAAAACATTTCTATTTACCAGAACCACAAACAGACTTCATATTTTCAATTATAAGTGAAGAGTTTGGTTTTCTAGGAGTTATAATTGTAGCCACTCTATTCATAACTATAATCTATTCTGGATTTAAAATAGCCATGAACTGTGAAGATAAATTTGGTAAATATCTAGCTTTTGGTATAACCTTTGGTTTAGCTTTTCAAACTATGTTAAATCTCATGGTAGTAGTAGGCCTTATCCCTGTAACAGGAGTTACTCTCCCCTTCTTATCTTATGGTGGTAGTAGTCTCCTAATAAGTTTAACAAGTATAGGTATACTACTAAATATAAGTGCATAAAATCAATAAAAAAAGATTCTTATTAAAAGAATCAATCTTATTCTAAAATACATTTTCCTTTTTCGTAATCAGTTTTATTCCAATTACATTTAAAATTAAACAAATTATTTCAACTACCACAAACGAGTAAGTTGTAGAATATACTCTAAATATAGAAATAATAAATCTAATCATTGAAAAAACAATTATACTTTTACCAAGTAAAATATTAATACTTTTATTATTAAATGTTAATAGTAAATATATATACATTATCATATTAACAATAGTTTCTACAATTTGAATATTAGTATAGTTTCTGCCAATACAGCATCCTTTTATAAAACAACCTATTTTCAAAACAGAATACATAACAATCATTGATATTGTATATATTAATAATATTTTCTTAAAATTTGTATTTATTATTTTAGAATAAATATAACTAGAGAGTACTATTCCTAAATATCCACCTATAAAAGAATATCCAGAAAATATAAATTTTAAAGTACTATTGATATTATCATTATAAATAAAATCTACAAAAGAAGCAAAATCTAATTCTAAGATAATATAAAATATTTTTGAAAAGGCAAGAAAAAAGATCATAGACAAAATATAGTTATATATCAAATCTTTAAAAGACATAACTTTTAATTTTTTATTAATTACAATTTCTGATACAAATAATGAAATAAAACCCAACAATATTGTAAATAGATATATAATATTATTCATAATTTATGCCGATATACTAGTACATCCTGTTATTATAGAGTCAATTGCTGTTGCGAAAAACAAAACCATTAATATCAAAAAAATGATTTCCAATCCAATTATAATCGCATTTATAATTATCATAATTAAAGACAATTTATCAGAATACTTGCATTTACTTATGATTGCCAATATTAACGAAATAATCACATATGGTATTTTTTCCAAAAAACTTAATGAATCTATAAAATAAGTTATTAGTGGTACAACAAATTGTAATATTGTTAAAATTAGAGAAATTAAAGATAAGTTCGTTTTTGCTAACTTTGTACTAGTTTTTTCTAAATTAATATTTTTTTCCTGATTCATAATCTCACCTCCTAATAAAGGCTTTTATTTGTATATTTACATCTTATTTTAAATAATAATAATATTTGATGAAATTTTTATCATCAAATATTATTATTTTTTTATAACCACACTCCATATATTAAAGCTAACATACTAAGAATAAATCCAACTATCCAAAATAGTTTAACAATATCATTCTCTTTCCATCCCAATCTTTCAAAATGATGATGAATAGGAGTCATTAAAAACACTTTTCTTTTTAATAGTACTACAGAAGTTATTTGTATAATAACAGTTAAAGTTTCAATAACGAATACACCACCAATTAATACCAAGGATAATTCATGTGAAGTAAGAATAGCTATCGTAGCCATTGTAGCCCCCAAAGTCAAACTACCAGTATCTCCCATAAATACTTTAGCAGGATTACTATTATATACAAGAAATCCCATAATACTACCTACCAAAATAAAACAGAAAATACCCATATCAGAATTGCCTTCAATCCACCAACTACCCATTGCTATAAGACCAAAAGCCAAAAATGATATTGCAGATAACCCACCAGCAAGTCCATCTAATCCATCAGTTAAATTAACCGCATTAGAAGATCCTACTAGTAAGAATAATATAAATACTCCATAGAACCAACCTAGATTCCAATCAATACCTAAAGCAGATATTCTAAGATAAGAATCACCTGAAGTAAATTGTCTAAATAATACATAAAAGACTAATGCTACAATAAGCTGAAGTAATAGCTTCTGAAATTGTGTAAGTCCTTTATTAGATTTTCTTCTAAGACTAATAAAATCGTCCAAGAAGCCTATTAAAGCATACGAGAAGAAAACAAACAGTACAATCATTAAATTAACCGAGTATTCTATCTTTCCTGTCAAAAGTAAAAATACAGTTATTGCAATAGTAGGAATTATAAATATAAGTCCTCCCATAGTAGGAGTACCAGCCTTACTTCTATGAGCCTCAACATAAATATTAATATTTTGTCCTGCTTTTAATTTCTTCAAAAAAGGAATAGCTATAAGTCCAAATATTGTTGAACTAATAAAACCAAGCATTAAAGCAAATAATGACTTCGTTAAAGTTAGCATTCTATCACTCCATTTCTAATATCACTTCTATTATACCATACATATTTTTAAATAAATAGTATCTTTTTATTACTTTACATCAATATGTAAACTATTTAATTCTTAATTTTTTTATTTGGACAGGAGTTAAAGTATCAATATAATCACAAGGATTAACATTATCTCTATCATCAAATAGTCTTTCAAAACATCCAATTAATTCTTTATCAATACCTATATCACTCATTTTAGTAAGGAAATCATAAAATTCATTCATACTAACACCATTTATCTTACCATTATATAAATAATTTAAAATAACAATACTATAACAATAAATATCCGTATTTTCATCTACTATATAAGAAGCAAAATAAGGATTACTCATATCAATCTTATATTTAGGAGTATTACACTTTGCAAATAAAGAAACAGGACTTAAATATTTAACTATAGGATTACTATCTTCACTAAACTTACCACCATCCAAATCAATGGTACGAAGGACTCCCGCCTTATCTACAATAAAGTTATCTTCATGAATATCCGCTAAATAAAAGTTTTTCAATTCCGTATTTTTTCTAATATTCTCCATTTGTCTAAGTATAATGCCTATTCTCTTTAGATAGTTTTTCTTTCTCTCTAAAGAAACATTGTCATCTTTTAAAACCACACTAAGATTATTACCATAAACATAATTAATAGCAAAAAACTTAATAATATTATCCACTTTAACTAAGAAATCAGGTATAACAAAATCACTAGGAAGATAATCTCTATATTTATTTAGTAAACTAACAGCATTAAAATGTTTTTGAAAATCATCTTCAGTAAAATCATCAAGTGTTTTTAATAATCTAAGTACATTATTATATCTAAAAAGTAATAAATCCCCCATTGCATTAAAAAAGTCAAGTGATAATTTTTTTAAATTACCAATATCTTCACTAGTCATATTAATTATTTCCATAATAACCCCCATTAATTGCTGGATATTATATCATAATTAAGCTAAAAATGCAAATTATCCCAAATATAACCTAATACTAGAACCCTCTATTAATCTAGTACCACCTTCTGGAGACTGATTAATAACATTATCCCCACTACCACTATATTCTATTACAAAATTTTTAAGTTTAGAAGTAGCCTCTTTCTTAGATAATCCTATAACATTTTCTACATCATAGTATTTTTTATCATACCATTGATATTTCTTTTCTGTACCACCATCTTGCTTTTCAATATTTAAGGCCACTATTGCATCCTCCATAATATTCTTAACAATAGGAGCACTAACTGTACCACCATACTGTGTAACTCCTTTAGGATTATCAATAGCCAGGTATACGACTATCTTAGGATCATTCGCAGGTAAAAAACCAATAAAAGAAACAATATAATTTCCAGACATATATACACCATTATTAACCTTTTGAGCAGTACCTGTTTTACCCCCTACCCTATAACCATCTATATAAGCATTACGACCAGTACCTAAAGAAACAACTGACTCTAAAGTCATTCTTACCTTTTCACTAGTATCCTTAGTAACAATATTCTCTCTAACAGCAGTAGGTTTAATCTCATTAACAATTTGTCCAGTTTCATGTTCCACTACTCTTTTAACTATATATGGTTTATACAAAGTACCACCATTAATTGCTGCGCTAACTGCTGTAACTTGTTGAAGAGCAGTAACACTAACCCCTTGACCAAATGCTGTCGTAGCAAGTTCTACAGGACCAACTTTAGATAAATTAAATAAGATACCAGTACTCTCTCCATTTAAATCAATACCCGTTTTCTTACCATATCCAAATTTATAAATATAATCAAATAATTTTTCTTTACCAAGTCTATTACCAAGTTCAACAAATCCAGGATTGCTTGGTGTTACCATTGGAACAGAAAATAGCATTTTTCCCTTTATTTTCAAGGGTTCCACTAAGAGTTCCAATGTTCTTATGTAGGCTATTTTGAATCTCTGTATCAGTACAAGAACATTTTTTTGGATAAAAATTTGATAACTCAAGTTTTTTTCTTTTGTTATCAATTTCTAATTCTCTATATATTGTATCGGCATTAAAATTGAAATAAATAATTAATCTTACATGTTTTCTATCGCCATTTATTTTTTCAACTTCTACTCTTTCAACTAATATTCTCATTAAATTAGGTAGCTCTTTTTGTAAATCAGCTTTTGAAGTAAGAGTATTTCTAACTTCTATTATTTTTTCCTTTAATTTTGTAATTTCTGCATTAGGATTATTAAGTGTATAAATTTTCTTTTTTAAGGAATTAATTTCATTATTAAACTTATCGTTTCTTTTCTTAAAGTCGAAATCATCAATCATTCCTTTAATACTCAAATCTAATAATTTATTCTTTTGGTTTTCTATTTTTGTAATTTGATTGTTTATACTTCCAATATTATCAGAGCTATTATTAATGCTTATAATATTCTCATATTCATTCATTACCCCACTTAAATATTCTTTTTTATTATCTATAAAATCACTAAATATTTGTACAAATATCTTATCTAGATGTTCTTCTCTTAAGATTGGTGAAGCACAGGCACCAACTCCCTCAGTCTTATATTTCTTACAAGACCATGTAGGATTATTTGCTCTATTACTCCCACCAGCTCTTATAAATACATTACCACAATCCTTACAATATAATAAACAGCTATATTTTGCAGTTTCTAAAGATTTTTCAGAATTTAGAATGTGGCATGCAGGTGATTTTTTTCTCATCTCATGAAGTTCATTTGCTTTATTCCATAACTCTTCAGATACAATTGCTGGAACTCTATCATCCTTTTCAATTATTTGTCTATCTTTTGGAACTTTTTTCTTTTTATGTGTTTTATAATTTTCAACCTCAGTTAATCTAGCAGTATAATACCCTTTATATCTAGGATTAGTTAAAAATTTTGCCATAGTTGTATCAGAATATGGTTCCCCTTTTGAATTTAAATATCCCATTTTTGCAAGATCTTGTCCTATCTTCTTAAGACCAACTTTCCCAGATGCATAAGTTTCAAAAAGATAAGTAATTATTGGTGCTTCTGCTGGATTAATTTCATATCTTCCATCTTTTTTGAAATATCCAGTTAAATTACCACCAATAAGTTTTCTATCTTTAATCATTCTATTAATACCAAATTTAACTCTTTCAGAAAGTTTTCTAACTTCATCTTGAGCCAAGCTTGACATAATTGTAAGTCTAAACTCCGAATCTTCCCCTATTGTATTAAGATTATCTGATAAAAAATATACAATAACTCCCTGTTTTAATAAATACTCCGTATATTTTATACTATCAACAGTATTTCTTGAAAACCTTGATATCTCTTTTGTAACTATCATATCTATTTTTCCAAGAGTAGCGTCCTCAATCATTTTTAGAAATTTATCTCTATTTTTTACAGCAGTTCCACTAATTCCTTCATCTATATAACCCCCACAAAATACCCAGTTTTTGTTTTCCGTTATCATCTCTTTAAAATAGTTTTGTTGGTTCTCCAAACTATTTAATTGATCGTCCTTATCTGTTGAAACACGAGCATAATATACTACTCTAAGTGGCATATCATAAATCGTTTTTCCTTGTCTTAAATCTTCCCTTGCTTTTTTTATATCCATTATTCCTCACTATCCTCCCATGTTCTTAAAAAGCAAGATAACTAGGATGATGACATGCTACCATGATTTTTCCCTTTTGTCAAACCATCATTAATCTTGTCTTTATATTCATTTTTTATTTTTGTCATTCTTCCAAGTATTGATTGTTCCATTAAACTAAAAACTTTTAAATCAATTACTTTACTCTCATATAATTCTCTATTTAAAATTAGTCGCCATTCTAATAATTTATATTCCAAAGGCAATTGTTTGGTACTACACTTTATTTCAATTTCATCTGTGTTATACATGTTATACCATCCTCATCTAACTATATGAGATAAAGATATAAATAATACTAAATAAAAATACACATTTAGGATTTTTAATTCTCCCATTTTCAAGTAACCATAATTCTATTTCAGATATATCTGATATTCTTGATAAATAACTTAAAGTAAGATTTAATTTATTTCTTGCTATTTTAATTATTTAACCTAATTTTTTTATATTTAATTTGCCTCTCTTCCTCTCTAGCACTCTTACTAGATATTTTTAATGCACAAAATAAAAAAAGTGATAGTCCTAAAACTAACACTATAAATACTATAAATATTAACCATTTCCAAAATGGCATTTTAATCACCTCTTTCTTTCAAAATAAAAAAGACTAGTTTATTTCAAACTAATCCCAATAAATATATAACCCTGTCTCTTTCATCGGAATATTACATTTACTACAATAATGATTGTACACCATATTTTTTTTGTGTGTATGATTTAATTTAGAATTACATCTCTTACACCTATATTTTGGAGAAAAAATTTTTCCACTACTTTTTAAATAATAATAAAATCTTACTTCAAAACATTTGCATTTATCACAGTAATAATAATCATTTCCGAAATTTTGGTTTATCTTAATATTTTTTAATTTTAGAAAATTTTGTAATTCCAGTAAATTATTTATTTCATTTTCTTTTGACCTTACAATGATATTTTCATCACTATCATTGCTAAAATTAAATAACTGTTCTTCACAAAATGATCTCATACCATTTCCCAAAAATAAGTCATATTCACTATTACACTTTGGACATTTTAATACTGTTCCTTTTCCCATGATTCACTCCCCAATATATATAAATTTCTTTATTATTTTTTATATTAATCAATTAAATTATTAAATACTTCACTAGTAATACTAATTATTTCATTCATAAATATTATATCATTATCTTTAAATTTAATAAAACCATTTACTATATCTATTCTTTTAACAATACCAGTTTTATTTATATATTTACCACCACTTTTTTTACTATCATTGATAAAATAAGTGATTGTTATTTCAATGTTTTCTTTAATATGTTCATTGATATAATTTAATTTACTACTAAGCATTTCTTTTAAGCCATCATCAATTTCTATTCTTTTATCTGTAAGTCTTGCTGTTTCTTTTACAGCGTCATCATATCCTACTAAAGCAGCAAAGGGAGCAAACTGAGCAGACCTTGAATCAATTCCTAGATGCTGATGTTTAGATATTGGTCTATTTAAATTGATAATATCATCATAATTATTCATCCTTTATGTCCTCCTACTTCTTCATTTCTATCTTTAGCAGTTGCTCCTTCTTCCAAATTCATACCTTTTAAAATTGCATTTTTACCATATTTTCTTTTTATATCAAGCAGTGTCTTTTGAATCTTTTTTTCTTCTTGTTCTTCTTTTATATTTTTTTCTTTTTGTTTATTAAAAGTTTCATAATTAGTAAATATATCTAATTGTTCTACTATTGGTTTATTTGCCTTATAGTCTTCATCAACTAAATTACAAGCTGTTAAATTAATTCTTCTAACTAATAATATAGGATTAGTAATCCTATCATAAAGTTTTATTACTTCGTTTGTAATTATTTTAGTAGATGATGTCATGTGATCAATATTAATAGTTCCGTGTGAATGTTTTGGAACACTTCTTCCATAATTATCAATCGTTATATCTCCATTATATAATCTAGCAATTCGAGGATTAGTTAGATTTTCTATATCATAACCAATAGTTAAAACTAGTTGATTAGTTTTAAGATGTTTTTCTACTAAATCTAAAACTAAATTATCTGTCATTTCTCTAACAATTAATTTTGCTTTTTCAAATGTATAAGGACTATGCAACACTTGTCCTTGACTTATACTACTTGAAGCTGGTTTATAACTCTTTGCTTCTTTAATAGTACATGGTTCATAACCCCAAGCATGATCAATTAAAAATTCTGCATTTACACCAAATAATTTAAATAATAAATCTTCGTTGTTAATTGACATTCTTGCTACATCACCCATAGTAAACATATTATTTGATTCTAACTTTTTTTGATATCCTTTACCTACTCTCCAAAAATCAGTAAGTGGCTTATGATTCCATAACTCTTTTTTATAAGTCATTTCATCAAGTATTGCCATTCTTACTCCAAATTCATTAGGTTTCATTTTCTTAGCAGTAATATCCATAGCAACTTTTGCAAGATACATATTAGTTCCTATTCCAGCTGTTGCTGTTATTCCTGTTGTTTTATATACATCTTCTATCATTTTAATAACTAATTCTTCTGGTGTCATTTTATAAAAACTTAAATAATTAGTAATATCGCAAAATACTTCATCTATAGAATATACAAGTATATCTTCTGGTGCAATGTATTTTAAATAAACATTATAAATTTCTGTACTATATTTCATATATAGTTTCATTCTAGGAACAGCTTTTATAAAATCTAATTCTAAAGATTTATTATTGTTTAATTCAGATGCAATATAAGATTTTCCAGTAAAAGGTTTATAATTATTATTTTTTCTTCTTTGATAATTTACTTCTTTAACTTTTTGCTTTGCTTCAAACAGTCTACATCTTCCAGATAAGCCATAAGATTTTAATGATGGTGATACAGCTAAACAAATAGTTTTATCTGTTCTTGATTCATCTGCTACTACTAAATTTGTATCAAGAGGATCAAGTCCTCTTTCTCTACATTCTACAGACGCATAAAAACTTTTTAAATCAATACACATATATATTTTATTCACTATATCACCACCTATTTTTTTAAAGAATCTATATATAATATTATACCATGAAATTCTTTTATTAAATTTTAAACATCTATATAATCTTCTTCTTTTACATTATCTGGAGCAATTGTGTCTATTAGTTCACCATTTATTTTTCTTATGATATGAGTTCCATCATAATCTTCATCCTCATATTCCCAGTAAAACTCATCATCAGAACATAATTCACTATACTTTTCTACAATTCCTGATGGAACACTCCAAGCAGTTGGAAAAGACATATCATATTCGTTTTTATTCTCATCATAAACAACATCTACATCATCTTCAACATTCCATTTAGTTCCCCAGTTTTCTACACACCAATCATACCACTGAGGATAGCCATATTTTTTTATATTTTCAATATATTGTTTTCCTAACTCTAATATATTATTAAAATGTTTTTTATCATCAAAATCAATAAGACCATGATAATTATCTATTTCTTCTCTTAACTTATTAGGATTATCTTCAAAGTTTTTAATATCACTTTTATATTTATTCCAATAATTATGATGAAAAAATACTTCTTTATTTTTTAAATGTTTCATTAATTTAAATTTATCTTCATCACTTAAAGATAAATAATAACAAGATATAGATTTATTCTCTATTGTTCCAGCATCAAGTTTTAAATCTTCTGGCATAGGTATTAGTTTATTAAAATCTAAAAAATAATTATCATCTTTAACAGTCAATAATTTATCTCCTAATTCTTTTTTACATTTAATTCTGTTATAAGTCCAATTAGGCATTAATAAATCTCCTTATCATTTTGTTTAATCTTAGATAGATAATCTTCATATTCAATATCCCCTTTTAACCATAAATCAGCATATAAATAATCTTTAATAGGAAATACTTGAGAGTAATATTCTGTATCAGAAATATTATCATCAATACAAATTATTTTTTCTTTATCAATTACATAAAATGTTCTATTTTCCTTTTTATTATCTTTTATATAAGTATCATATATCTCTTCTACTGACTCAAGTTTTTTATTATTATGTATTCTATTGTGTTTATTATTATATAAATAATTATTTGCTTCAAAAGCTAATATATCTTCTTTTGAAATATCAAAGTTTTTAATTAATAGTTTTTCATCAGTATCATCTATTTCCGAAACTTTTATATCACTATTATATACAAAAGATGTATTATCAGAAAAACATCTTTTATTTGTATTAAGATTACTTTTTACATCAAAATAAATTATAGTGTATCTCTCTCTTTCTGATCCTTCACTACAATTTATACAACTTTCAAAAAAAGACATTACCTCTTTTTTAGAATTAAAAGAGTATAAACTCCCTCCACAATTTACATATACTTTATTCACTATATCATCCTCCTTTACTGTTTAGAATAATTATTATCAACTTGAAATAATTTACTAAATTCTTTTTGTGCTTCTTCCATCTCTGCATTAATACTTTTAACTGCATTTATAATTTTATATTTGTTTTGGTACTTTAATTTTGGAACTGTATTTGATAAATAATTACTTAAAATTGTATATTTATTTTGATTCTTATTTTTTCTATATTCTTTTAAAATTATTTCTCTTAATATATCATCAGGATTTAATGTTTTATACTTCTTTGAACTTTTTTTAAATACATAATCAGCATGATTTACAATAGAATTATAAATATAATTATCTATATAGTTTTCTTTACTTTCAGTTAATGACTTGTCAATATTAATTTTTGATATATTATTATCTTCATTTACTTTATATAAATAATTATTTATATCATCAATAGAATTTAAAAAATTATTATAGTCATCATAAAATTCTGATTTAGAACAAAATAAATACTTTTTTATTCTTTTAGTTAAATCTTTTATTTCATCATTTTTTATTGAGTTAAATTTTATTCTTTTGGTATTACTCTTTCTTTCATCATAAAGAAGTTTACCTAAAGTAATAATATCATCTTCAAGCATAATATCTTTTTTATCATATAAAATAAAATTCTTTTCTTTTGGACTAAAATATTTTTTTAATTTATCTATTTCTTCATTTGTAATTGTAATCATAGGATTTAAATATTTTTTTCTTTCAACAGCAAAAACAACTTCATTTTTCATAAAATCAATTTCCTCTTGTGTTAGTTTTCCTTTTCTTCTATAAGCTAACTTATTGTTAGATAAGATATAGTTGGGTTTCTTTTCAATAAAACTAACATGAGCATGTAAATTATCTGTATCAGTATGAAAAGATAAATTATAAGCCATATATTTTTTATCTTTAAATCCCATTTTTCTAAAAAATCTTGGTAAAACATTTTTTATTAATTCTTGTTCTAATTCTTGCAAGGATATATTTTCATTTAAGTAATCATTATTAAAACTAATAACACATTGCCATAAATTAGAATTTTCTGCATATTTAATAAATCTCTTTTTCCTTTTTTCTATTTCTTCTTTTGTTGCATAACTGCCATCCTCAATAACCAAATTCATTCTTTCGTTTTTATTGAGTTCTCCAGTATAATAATCAAATAAATTCATAACCCTTTTTTCTTCATTTGAAAAGTAATCAAACTTACGAGCAATTTTTTTCTTTAAACCCTCAATTTGTTTAGGAGTATACTTTTCTTCTCTACGGTTAAATGCATGAGTAAATTTACAATTAAAAATTACTTTGGGACTAGTCATCATATTTATCTTTCTTCATTTTCTTTAAAAACTCATTTACTGGATAACTAGTTTTTGGTTCTTTAATATTTGTGAAATTCATATCAGCATAAACCTGTTTTACAAGTTCAAATAAAATATTAACTTTTTTTAATATAAACTTTATATCAGATTCTAAAGAAATAAGTATTTTTGTAAGTTCGTCTTGCCCATTAAAATATTCATATATGATAAAATTAAGTTCATCAGAATATGACCTTTTATGTTTTTTTGAAGATGTTTTAACTTTAACATCTAGGTCTTGTGAAATTGAGACATGTTTATCAAGCTTTCTCATTTTCAATTTCCTTTAATCTTGTTAATACACACTTTAGTAATTGTAATTTAAACTTATCCATAGATTCTTCTTTTTTTATTGTTTTTTTAGTACAATATGGTTCGTATTCTGGTAAAAAGTAATGAATTCCATATTTCTTATAATTATTAAGCCAAGTTGCAATTCTTCTATAAGGTAGATTATCATGTAATATAGTTGTATCAAATCCACCTCTTTCAAAAATTTGTTTACCAGTAAGTTCTGGCAAATCTAATCTCATCATAATACACCACAATTTAAATATTGGATCGTATACAATTTCTCTTTTATATCTAACTTCTTTAACAAAGATATTATCATTAAGAATTTTTAATTCTTCATCAGTATAATATCTTAGTTTCATAAATCAATCTCCATATTTTTATGATTTCTAATTTTTTCCTTAGTAAGATTTTTAAGAGAATCATCTAAGATAATGGACTCTGCTATTTCTTTTATATCTTCTAATACAAATCTATCCTTTTTTCCAATATCATCAATAATATCTGCAACATACTTTTCTGTTGCATCCATTAAATTACCCCAGTAAAAAACCATATCAAATTCTCTTTTGTTTTTATCATAATTTAAATCTGCAACATTTTCATTATTGCTAATATCATTACATATTTCATCAATATGATTATAGATATAATCTTTTGATTCTTCATCAAAATCGTCTATGTAACTATCTAAACAAACAATATAATTAAAATTACTTGTTTGATCCATTCCATAGTTAACTATATCATTTGCAATTAACTTGCATAGTGTCATCTTCATTTTTTATCAATCCTCCTTTTACATAATTTATAAGTCCTAAATCAATTAATTTTATTGCCATTTTATTTACACTAATCTTTTCCTCATCAGCAAAGAATTTTATCCTTGCTTTTAATTCTGCTCTTATTCTTAAAAATAAAACTACTATTATTTAAATCACCTCTTTCTTTCATAAAAAAAAATTAGTTTTCAAACTAATTTTTATACATTTAATCTTAATTATTATCCAAGAAATATTTAATTTCTTTTGTTAATTTTTCATCTTCTGTATCTTCAAGTACTGTCCAATTACATCTGCCTTTATAATCTAGAATAGGTACAAGTTCAATTTCTCCATAATTATTAATAATTTCTAAGTTTTGTTCTACTACACCCAAACATAAGAAATAATCAAATTCCATAACTCTTTCAAGTAAACTTTTATCTGGATTTTTGTACATGATTTTATAGAATCTTTTTTCCTCTTTATTTCTTATAGAAAGTAGTACTGAATAAATATGCTTACAATAAAATTCACATGGGCAAGAACAATAAACTTGCATTTTTTTATTTCCATCAGTTTCAGTATATTTTATTATAACTAAATATTTTTCAGTTCCATTAACAATAGCAAAATATCTATCATCTATTTTTTCTAAAAATTCAATTCTAGATTCTTCATAATATTTTTTACCCCTTTGAATAATCTGATAACTAAAAATTTTATCAATATCATCATTAAAAAGGTCAAATTCAAATTCTTTTTTATATTCGTATTTTTCAGTAGTCTTAGTTAATTTTGCAACAAGTTCAAATAAAAATCCTTCAAATTTTTTAGGCATATTCCTAAATATAAAACACAACAAATCAAATAAATGAGCTAAAGATGTAGGTAAATATTTTTTAAAACATACATCAATATCACTATCTACTTTAGTACTGAGATGTGCTTTTAGTTCTACAATATCCTCATCATTTACCAAAGAATCTTTATATTCAGAACTTACTATAAATTTTGAAAATGCTTCTTTAATTGACTCTATACTTTCAGTAGGAATAGATGAACATGAAATGTATTTTTCAATTTTATCATCTATTATTAATGATAAATCAAACCAATACAATCTATAATATTTCATTTTTTTATTAAATGTTAAAATAATATATATATTATAACTTTCATAATTTTTTAAACTTAATTCTAAAAATGTGTAATCTTTTTTAAAATATTTTTTAATTAATTTAATCTTTTCATAATTGGTATATTTATCCATTTTCTAACACCCACTTACTGCATATTACATATTAATTATATCATAGAACTTGTAGATTTAATCACTAAATATAGAAGCAGGATAAAGGAATTGATAGCACCACCCTATTTTATCCTATATAGATAAAAGGTTTATAGTGCTATCATTTCACTTTTTGCACTTGCAAAAACACACTTAAAATCTGGAGGTATTCCTCCATACTTTTAATTTATTCCTTTTAATATAAGGGTTTGTGAAGTTCTATTTCATTACCAAAGGTTGGAGGTGTTACAGGAAATGTTGGATGAATGTTGGATGATTCATTCTTTTTATTAAAATCAATTAAACTAACCCCATTAACTACCTTGTTTTTGGTTGATACTTGAAAATGCAAGTGGTTTCCTGTTGAATATCCTGTAGTACCAACAGTTGCAATTTCTTGCCAACTAGATACTTTATCACCTTTTTTTACTTTTGAAGAATTAGGATATAGATGACCATATAAAACATTATATTCAATTTCATCTACAACACACTTTATTTTAATATAATTACCTGCTCCTCCTTCTTTATCAATAATATTACTTGAATAACTAAACGATACATTAGTAACTTCCCCATCACAAACAGAATAAACAGGTGTTTTTTCCTCAGCACTAAAATCCCATGCAGAATGTGTATTAGGTGTACCATAAATTATTCTATCTTCCATAAAATAACTTGTTACATATAAGTTAGTAAAATCTAACGGTGAGTTAAATGGTTTATTTTGAATTTCATTTATTTGATTTGATTCTTTTATTTCTTCAGAATTACAAACATTATATATTTTATATCTATTCATTTCACAAACCTCTGATATAGGTTTAACTTGTTTCAATTCATTATCTAAATTATCATTATAAATTTGGTCAAATGTTAATTGATCATTTTCTAAATAAAAATATAGTATTCTATCTAAAGAAACATAACCATTACCACTTATTAAATTTCTTCTTACAACCTCTTTATACATATCAGCATACTGACTATTATTTTCAACATATCCATCTGTTATATTTGCTCCAAAAAAATCTAGTAACATTAAAACAGGGATTAGAATTACTAATCCCATACTAATTAAACCTATTGAAGATGAACAAATTATTTTTAAAACTTTATGTTTTTTCATTCTTCTTCGCCCATCATTTTTCTTTCGGTAGCTGTTGCTTCTATCTTAATTCCAATTCTAGTTTTATTATCAATACTAAGCAAAAATTCTCCTCTTTTTGCTTTTAGTAAAAATTCAATTTGTGTATCTGTTAATGGATTATTTTTAAATAATTCTAAATAAGCTTTTAAATCGTCTTCTTTTAACATTCCAACCATACTATACTGACAATTATTAAAGATTGCTGTTGCATGTCTTAATACATTTGCATTACCTAAAAAATCTGATATACACTGACTAGATAAAATTAAGTTAGTATTATACTTCCTACATCTTCTTGCAAGTTGTCCAAAATTTTTAATTACCTCATTATTATTTTCATCAATATATAAATGAAACTCATCAACTATAATACTAATATGTTGCTTATCACCAGAATTTCTTTTTTCATTAACTATTTTATTTCCAACTATACTATTATTTAAATAAGTTAAAAGATTTAATATTTGTGTATTTACAATTCTTTGATTACCACTATAAAGAAGTTCTTGTAAATTAAATGCAATTAAATCATTATTTAAATCAATAGAAGTATGAGAGTTAAATAAATAAGAATCTGTGCCTGTTAAAAATCTTGATATTAATATTTGTAATTGATCTATTATCTTTATTTTTTCTATACTTTCTACTTGTTTTTTATATTCAGGTAAATAATTATATAAATCGGTAAATATTGGATAATCTTCTGCTTTTAAAGTTTGCAATGTATTTATTGAAGTGTTTTTATAAATACCTTTTTTATTATATAAAGATTCTAATATAGCAAGTAACATAACTAATTCCTTTTCATTTATATTATCAAAAGCACTTTTGAAGAATGCTTCTAAAAAACCTAAATGCTTTGCTAAAGGACAATCTGTTTCTTTTGTTTCTTGATCCTCATCACTTGGAATATATCTAATTTGAAGTGGATTTATCATTCCACCTTTTTTGGAATATAAATCAATATATTCTCCATCATTAGCTTTAACAAGTTTTTCATATTCATTTTCTGCATCAAAAATAAATATTTTAGTTCCTCTTGCATATTCATTTACAATCATTTTTTTCATTGTAAAACTTTTACCTCCACCTGTAGATGAAACAATTGCTAAATTATGAGATGTTCTTTTATTAGTTGTTACAAATGGATCAAAAAATACAGGTAATGAAGTATGAATATCAACTCCTAGCATATATCCTGAAGAATCTATAAAACTTGCTTTTGTAAATGAAAAACCAGCACCTAGTGTTAGTGTTGGAAAATAATTAGAATAATCTTTAAGTGAGTTTGTTGTAATATCATAAGATTGCCATGTTTCTAATTGTCTTAATCTTGGAACATCCAATTTAATACGATTTTTTTTAGCAATCTTTTTTAAATCTCTAATTGTATCTTCTCTTTCTTTTCTATCACCAGTAATAAGAAGAATTAAAGATATTTCCTTGATTTTTTCATCACCACTTTTAATATCATTCATAAGAAGTTGATAGTTTTCTTTTTTTATATCAAGTTCAGTAGCATCACTTAATTTTTTAGTAGTGCTTCTATCTGAAAGTAAAAACTGATACTGAGAATTTATCCACCTAATTAACTCATCTTGATCAATAGCATCTTTAATATTTAAACAACTTCTAACATTTGGATAATTAAATATTTCTTCAAAAAATAATTCATCAATAAATGGAGAAATATTTTTAATAGTTAAAAGTTGTACTTCATTATCATCAATTTTTAACATATTTGTTTTTTCAGTCAAATTAAGTGGAACTATTAATTCTTCAATATTTGACCACATTAATAAATCAAGTGGATTATCAGATATATATAAATTAGATAAAAATTTATATACTTCCAATCTATTAGTTATTATTTCTATATTTATTTTCGGTTGTATATTTGAAAATAAATCTTCTATTTCATCTAATTGTCTTTCTAATGTATCAGTATCTTTTGCTATTACAACAATATAATAAATACTAGACACAGTAAAATTATTTTGTTCTAACTCATCTATTAAACCTCTACTTTCATTAAGTAAAAATAATCTTTTTAAATCATTTTTAAACTTATTAATCAATCTATCAAGATTTAATTTATTATAATTTAAATTTATAGGTTCATCTAATTTATAGAATTTTAAATTTAAATCTTTGATATGAAATAAACTTCTATAATAATTAAAGAAATTGTTTTTTTCTTGCTTACTAGATAATGATAAATCTATAGCTTTAACTTCAATTAGTGAAGCATATTCACCACTTTTAAGTTCTATTAAACCATCATCACCTACTTCTTTTATATTAGAAAAAACTTTAGAATTCTTAATTCTTCTTTTCATCATAGAAGTTTTTAAATAATCTGATTTAGTTTTTTGTTTTATTTTTTTTATCTTTTCCAAAGATTTTAAATCTTTGCTTTCTTGACTCTTGTTGGGGAATAACCCTATATTAACCACCTTACCTTTCTTTCATATAAATATAATTTTTACATTTAAAAATATATCTAAAAAATAATCCCAAAACTTTATACATTCTATTTTTCTTAGACAAGTTAATTGGAATCATTAAAAAAACACAAATTGTTAAAAAAATAATTGAAAACAATTTATGTGATGTAAAGGCAAATAATGTTAGAAAAATCATAATCATAGGAATACCTATATATAAATCTGTTAGTTCTATATATTTGCCCATAGTTTTTTTTATACTATTTATAGTTATATACAATTTTTATCACCTACTTTTATATCTATTTCTATACATTGCTCTTTGTGGCATTAAATTGTTAACAGAACTTTTTATATTAGACATACCACTTTGTCTTAAGTTTTTACCAAGTGTTGATGGTGTACTATGTTCTATTGAAGCACCTGTTTTTGATATAAAGTTACCTATTTTTCCCATTGTACTTTTTGGATTATTAGCACTATTAGATAATTTATTACCATAGTTTGTAATAGCATTACCTATACCTTTAACTGCTTTATTACCACCAACAAGACCAACACCACTTGTTGCAACTCCTAAACCAAACATTCCAGCTCCAAGTCCTGTACCACCTACTACAGATGTTGCTGTATTCATTGCATGTCCAAATCCCATTAAACTCATAAGTTGTTCTCTACCACTATTAGCAGATACATTACCACCAATGAATCTATTAACAACTTGTGATCCAGTTAATAAGAATGTTCCTGCACCAATATACATTAGTGATTTTACTAAAATATCTTTAAATGTATTATCAGTAAAGAATGTTGTTCCTGCTATTTCTTTCATAACAATACCAGTTAGACTTATAATTAACATTACAACTGCACCCTGAAGCATTAATGATACTAATTGTTCTATTACAGCACTTCTTCTTTGCTTATTTCCTATTGAAGTTGCAAACACTACAGGACTAATTACGAATAAGAATAAAAATTCTAATTGTCTTCGTGCTAACATCATCCCACTAAAAAATAAAGCATATAAAAAGAACCCACCAACAATTATTGCAAGAATCCAATTTATACTATATTTGTAATCTTTCTCATCTGGTAGTATCCATTTAGAATTGGTTACAAATTTATCATTATACTTTTGAGCATTTGTAAATGAATCGTCTTTAATATATTTTTCATAATCTTCTGCTTGAAATTCATCACTTACCTTATATTGATCGGTATAATCAACAAACATTGTTAACATGTTATCTGATACAGTTACCTCATTACTAGAGAAGATATTTGCTGTCCAACTACTCAACTTAATAGAGAATGTTGAAACTTCTGCAAATAAGAATACTGAAAGCAAAACGAATAATGTTGATTTAAAAATTTCTGTTACAAGTTGTTGTATTGATAATCCCTCATCTGGTTCAAGTATTTTCATAACAAATTTAAATAATGCAAATAAACCTAATAAGGTTATTGCGATTGCAATTATTCCTTTATGAAAATTTGAAAATAATGAATTATCTGCGACACTATCTATAATGTTATAAGCATTAAGTGATTTTAATACATCAAACAAAGTATCAATTAAATTGTAAATAAAATTAATTATTCCCCAACCTAATCTTCTTAAAAGGTCTAATGCTTTTAATAACATTTTTCCTCCTAAAATAAATCAATAATTAAATTAACAATAGATATTGCTAAAATAATACCAATTATACCAAACATAGTTTGAATTATTCTTTGCTTAACTCTTTGTTTTTGATCTACATCTGCTACTGCATATAATATAAATCCAATAATAAGTGAAACACCTGCTAGTGCTATACCTACTCTTAAAGCCCAATTTGAAAAAGTTTGAATAGCTTTAATAATTGAATCAATATTATAATTACCACCATCTAATTTATCTATTTTTAATAAACTTACACTACCACTAAGTTTTTCACCTATGGTATTTAGCATAAGTTTAGGCAATAGAAATACCTCTTTCTTTTTTATTTTTATTCATATATCATTCCTCCAATCTAATATATAAAAGAGGTAGAAAAATCTACCCCTTAAGCAATTTCAGGTTCAGAATTATTAATATCCTTTGCCCTAGAAGATATGAAACTTATTTTTTCAGCAATTACACTAGTTCTTTTAGCTTTCTCACCATTTTCTTTTTCATAAACACTAGTTTCTAGTCTGCCTTTAACTCCTATCATGTCTCCTTTTTTGCAATATTCTGAAGTTGATTCTGCCATGTTGTTCCAAATAGTACAATCAACAAAATCAGTTTCATATTCTCCATCAGCATTTTTATAACTTCTTGGAATAGCAATAGTTATGTTTGTAACTTTCTTACTATTTTCTAATTCCTTTACCTCTGGATCACTTACAAGTCTTCCAACACACATATAATTATTCACTATAATATCACCTTATCCTTTCTTACATTTCATATTCATCGTGAATACCTAATTTTATTTTTGTTATTTTTTCATAAGTCTTTTCAATAGACTTTTCATTAAATATTTCTTTATACTTAGACACTTGTTCATCAGTCAATGAAATTGTTTCACCTTGTTCATAGTTATCTCCAACAATTAAAAAAGGTCCGAAGATTATATCTCTTCCTACCTCTCTGTTTGGACCCATACCATTGATTTTACCTTCTTCATTACAAATAATAACAGCATCTTCTGTATCAGGTATATAATAATATTCTATATAACCCTCTACTTGCTTTTGTAATGAATTTAATGTATTAGGAATTTCTACTTCAACTGGTAATTCATTTTCTTTAACTAGTAATGCTCTAAGTTTTTTCTCCATCTAAATCCCCTCCTTTCATATTTCATTACTCTCAAATTCTTTAACAGGACTTACTCTTCCCATTTCTTCAATAACATAAGAATCATCAAATTCTCTAATTACTGATGGATATTCTAAATCTTGTTCTTCTTCATTCTCACTTTCATAACTATATTCTTCATAGTCATCATAATTTTCTCCAATCCTCGCAAAACGATAAGACATTTCATTATCTTTTAAATGATTGAGTCCAGATTCAATAGCTTCAACACTTTGATAACTTCCATACCACTTAATCCAACTCCATCCAAAATAAACTGCATAGTCGTTTTCTGCTTTGAATTTTAAATTATCTAGTAAGTTATAATCATCATGTTCTAAATTACTTAAATAATTTTTTACATATTTATTTAATTCTTTAAAACCCTTTTTAGTTGTCATAATTCTAACTTCAGACCTATAACCCATAAGTATCTCCTCCAAATTCTTTTAAAATTTCTTCCATTTCTCTTTTTTCTTCTTCAGTAGGTTCTTTAGATTCACATCTTTTTCCATTCCAAACCATAACACCATCTGGATCATATCTAATACGAGGACTTTTTCTACAGTTGATAATATCATCATAATTATCAGATATTTTTGTTACAGTAATAAAATTTTGCATTCTATTATTAACAGAATAAGAATTTAAATATCCTTTAATAAATACTTTATTATTTACAAAAAAATAATCAAGATTCTCATAATAGAGTTCTCTTGATATATTTAAACTTATATATACTTTACTATTAGAATTGTTTGAATATTTTTTAGATACAATACTAAATTTAACATATTTATCATCATCATTTATATCCTTAATAACATTTATATTTCCAGATATAATAACTTCATTATAATCCATACTATTCATAATCAAATCCTTTCTGTATAAATATTTATACTAATTTAAATTATTATTTATATTCTTGTTATATTAATTCTTTATATTATATTATTATATTATGTTAGACAAATTTTCCATCGTGGATGGAAATATTTTCTACCCTAGATGGAAATATTTTCTACCCTAGAAACAAGATAAATATTTCTTTTATTTTTTGAATAAACAATTTTTATTAAATTATTATCTTCAAGTTCCCCCAATATTCTTGTAATAGTTCTTTCAGTAACAGAAATACTTTCAGCTAGGTGTTTGTTAGTAGCAAAACAATAACCATTCTTATAACACAATAGTTGAATATCCCCATATAATAATTTTGCATTGCTACTTAACTTTGTATCATTTTTAATTGATAAAGGTATCTTAGAATATTTCTCATACACTAATAATCCACCTTATCAACTAAGTATCCTATAAAGACAGTTTGTTTATCTTTAGTACTCCTCTTACAAGTAATAAGAGTAATTGTATTCTTATATCTATTTCTAACTATTTCAACTTTACCATCTTTAGATGTATCATAAGAATTATTAAGCTTATAAATATATTTAATTCCATCATAATAAATATAAATTAACGAATCTTCTTTTAATTTATATAAATTTCTAAAAAATGAAACACCACTAGTTCCATTATGACCTGCTAGTATTAAATTACTATTTTCAACTTTAGGCATTTGTGAATGTTCAATTATTTGTATATTATATTTAACATTATTATATCTACTATTGTAATCAACAAGTCCTCTTTTTAAATCTATACTTGGTATTTCAAGAATAGCAATATAATTATAAGATGGTGAGGAAGATTTTTTGTTATCTTCCTCTTTCGGTTGCTCTTGAGGAATATTTTCCTCAGAGTGTTCTTCTTCTATAAAGAAGTCATCTACCATCTTTACTTCTTCAACTTCTTTCTTTGTACTTTTATAAATATCTAAAGAAATTAAAAAGATAGAAAAAATAATAAGAAATACACCAATTAGTAAAATAATCTTATTTTCTTTTCTTCTTTTCATATATAATTATCCCCAATCCTACTAGACCGATTGATAAAGAAATAATATATTTAGTATAATCTTTATTTAAATTAGTATTAGGTACTTCTACTTCTTCTAAATCATTAATTAAAGTAGATGTTATTACCTCACCATCTTTTTCTACTTTAAAATAATTTTTATCATTATTCAAAATATAATTTTCTAGTGTTGAAATTTCTTTATAATAATAACTTCCATATTCTAACTCTACTTCAATAATACCATTTTCATCAGTAGTATATTCACCTAGTAAATTATCATTTAAATCATAAATACCAATAACTACTCCAGCTAGTGGATTATTGTTAGAATCTACCTTATTAATTACTATTTTAGACTTTATTTTTGTATTAGTCATTTCAGATTTTACTATTTCTCCATTTTCCTTTATTTCAAATTCAATCTTTTCAGTATTTAAAATATATCCTTCTGGGGCTTCTTTTTCTAAAATAAAGTATTTATGTCCTGCTGGTAAATTATCAATAATTACCTTACCATCCTTATCAGTTACATATTCACCAATAAGTTTTTCTTCTTCATCATTTAAATAAATCTCAATTTTAGTATTTGGAATAGTATCTGATGTTGTAAAATCTGTTTTAGTAAACTCTAATTTCCCTTTAGATAATTTATTTGTGAAATTAAATACTTTAGATATTACTGCTGTGTATTGATCCTTGTATTTAAGATCTACTTCATATTCCTTAGAATCAATTACATGATTATCATTTGTTTCTAATTCTTTTAAGAAATATTTACCTAGTTTTAAGTTCTCAATTTTAGCATATCCATTTGAATCAGTTGTTACTTCTTGAACTAAGTTTTTATTCTCATCGTAAAGTCCATATTTTACCTTTTCAAGTAGTATTTCCTCATAAGAATATTTGTTATCATCAATAACTAATTTTTCACCATTTTTATTAATTTCAATCTTTCCTTTAACTGCTTGGTTTTCAAATTTTGTTTCAAATAATACACCATACTTATCATCTTTAATTAAGTTAGAGTTTTCCCCTATTTCAAATTCTTGTGATTCTTTATTCCATAAATAACCATCAATAACTTGATCTGCCTCTTCTAATTTATATTTTCCAGAGATTAAAGGATATGGTGTAATTAATACCCCATTAGAATCTGTTTTAAATTCGCATAAAGTTTCTGCTTTAGGATATGTTACAGTTTGACAAACATAATCATTACTAGCAAGCGATTTAATTTTAAATGATATTCCACTTCTTGGAATAACTTCTCCTGTATCTTTATCAACTTTAATTACTTTTAATTTAGCAGTTATTTCAGCATTTGAAATTAACTTATATGTATTAGAATCAGTATCATCACCTACAACAAATTCAAAATCATCTACTTTTTCATAATTAGGTGTACTAGTTATTTGTTTAAATGTATAACTACCATAAGGAAGTTTAATTTCTGAATAACCATTTTTATCAGTAGTAATTTCATTAACTAGACAAACATTATTATTTATTTCTCGTAATTTGTTACTACTTCTTAACATAGGCCTAAAATTACAATTATTTAAATATACCTCAAAAGTTAC